>Ga0326727_10002279_pt1 | contig 66675 bp, 61 predicted proteins | sample MB2enrmetagenome_FD_207643 | JGI IMG/M metagenome (GOLD analysis project Ga0326727, IMG submission 207643) | Lab enriched peat soil microbial communities from McLean, Ithaca, NY, United States - MB29MY | ecosystem: Environmental > Terrestrial > Soil > Wetlands > Peat | place: USA: New York...
AAGAGGTGCTGACGGGCTTAACTCGCGGGTCGTTACAGGCGCTCTCCCAATTGGCCGTCAGAGTCCCGGGATTGGCGATGTTAAGCGTCTGCGCCCTCACGGGAATCTGGGCATAGTCCAATCGTCCCCCCACTCCGGCCGCGCCCTGGATGCGCAGAATGGCGGTGACGGTTCCCGCACTGAGGTTGACGGTAAGCGGCAGGGAGGAAAGGGTAAACGGGCCGAACGTTAGGGGCGTGGTAACTGTACTCGTCTTAAAGCTGTAGCCGTTTGGCGGCACAGCGGGCATCCCTGAGTTGACGGCGATAGTGGCTGAGTTGGCAGGAAATGTGATGGGTGCCGGTGCGCCGGAGCCCGAAAAGGCTATGCCGGGTACATTTCGTAACAACACCTCCGCCGGTGAAGGGAGAGCCCAGTTCGCGTTGGTGTACATGTACCACAGCTCGATGACAGGATAGGTGGTGACCGTAAGCGTGTACTGCGGCGGGCTGCTGCCTGGTACCAGCCCCACTTGACAGATGTTGGAGATCACCAACTCATTCAGGTACGGCGTCTGTCTCAGTCCAAGATAAGTGGGCGGCTGTGTGTCGCTCCAACCGACAGCTGACGAATCCGTCGGGATCTGCGGGATTGCGCTGGGACGGATATAGTCAACGATGTTGACTGCAATCTGCTGCACGTTCGGATACTTTTGCGAGAAGTCCTGTCCGAACCACAGGCGTAGATTGGGATCAGACAAGGCGTTGGTAATCGCGGTCACCGCTTGCTGCGGGTTTCCGTTATCGACCGCCATCACAATATTGCTCAGATTCACCCGCTGCGTTCCCCACGGAGTGACGTCGGGTGAGGTGGAGTGGACGGTCACGTAAAACTGATTGTTTGAGTACAAGGATTCGGTGGGAGTTGTGAAGTCACCCGAAAGATTGGGCGCGTACTGCCCCTGCAAAGGCGGCTTTGACATTTTCACACTCTGGATTGTGTCCAGCGGCCGGACCTTGGAGACGTAATTGGTAATATTGATCTGGTCGGCTTGGGCGAACAATTGCCGAAGATCGATCGCCGCCGGCGTAAGCCCCGAAGGGTCGCTGGCGCGCGTTCCGGCCACGTTCAAATTCACCTTCGTCGACTCGTCGTCCACCCAGTACGCGTAGCGCCCGATGAGTTGGCCGTTAGGCGCAGCGGCATTGGTGATGACGACATTCGACCAGCCTGCGTAGAGCGGCACATTGCCGGCTGTATAGAACGTGCCCTGTCCCGTAATCACGTAGTTCGTATTCAAATCCACTACCTTCGCCTGGAGCGGGTTGGGGTCACTGATGTTCACAGAGGTGAACAACGAATTGCTTGTCCATGCACCTGCCGCGCATGTGTAAATCACGCCCGGAGCGGTAACGTAATTGCTGCCGTTGGGAGGTGGCCCGATGATCGGCGCAGCCAGGCGGATGGCGCCGACGGCTTCGGCCACGCCGGCCTGGGCCAGTTCGCGGGCTTTGACGGCTTCGTTGAAATTCTTCGAGGCGGCGTTTTCCACACGCATGCTGGTGACGAATGCAATCAACAGCAGCGTGACCAGCGCCAGGATCGCCAGCGTCAGGATCAGCGCGACGCCGCGATCCCCGGAGGAATGGTCGATGGAGAATGGTCGATGGGCGGTGGATGTGGAGTGACTTCTCATTGGTTGGGAATCTCCACAAACGTCGTGAAAAATCTCTCGGCTTGATTCAGCGTGTTGGTATAGGCGCCAATGTTGACATTGGGCACATTCGTTCCGTTGGGCGCAATTGCCTGAAGACGTGCGGCGGTGCGGCTGTCAATGGCTCCAATGGTAATGTAGACGCCCGCAGGGGCGTGGTAGATCATGTTTGTGTACGAGAGAGCATCGCCGTTGATGTCCAGAATATTGTTGGGAAGGCCATTGTTGGGAAGTTCGTACTTCCAAACATTCACCACGTTTGTTGAGTTCCATTGGTTGTAGGGGTTCTGAAGGTCATTCGCGCTCACATACTGGAACGTCAGCGACATGATGTTCTCCGCCAGGACGCCGACTCGGTTGGATTGGGATGTCTCCATCCAGTTGAGGGGATTGGAATAAAAGTCCCATGCGAAGGAGCAAGACTGGTTCTGTCCGTAGTCCCAACACTCATTCGGCGCTATGGAATAGACGGAACTGCGACGCATCAGTTTGTACGGAGGTGCATTGTTGGTAAAGGGGTCGCCCGGATAGGCGGCGTTCGTGTTCGCTGCCGAAGCCGATATTTGATTCAGTCGGTACACGATTTCCGCCACGTCCACCGCGTCTGTGAGGTTGTCGGAGGAGGACACAATAAACGCCACGGCATTGGAGGTCCCGAAGAACTGGAAGGCGTTCGTATTCACCACGGCCTGGGCGAGTTCGCGGGACATATAGTCCAGCGCGGCCCGCGCCGACGAATAGGTCTCGACCCGGCTTTCGCCTTGCAACCAGGCTTTGCTGGTCTGGTCGAATGCCGAAAACAGCAGGAAGGTCATTACCCCCAGAATCGCCATCGACGCCATCAACTCGATGAGCGTGAACGCGGCCTTTGTATGTCGGCAGGGCTTCATTGGTTGTACTGGGCCACCTTCGTGACAAACACATTTGTATTGATCGGCGAGGCTGCCAGCGCCGGCCAGACCACCGTCGCCGTGACCATCGAGACTGCTGCCGGCCCGTTCGGGGCGCCTACAGCCAACTCGGGCTGAAAGTTCAACGTGACCTTGTAGTACCCGCATGGCTGTCCGTTGGCAGAATTTGTGGTGATCCCCGCTTGGTCGAAGTAGGCCACGGCCCCTTGGGCCTGCGCTCCTGGGAGCGGCGGAGGCAGGGAGTAGATTTGGAGGTTCGGGTACGGGTACGGCCAGGGATTCCCAAGAGTCCCGTTAAGTTGCACCGTGAATCCGAACGCGTTCGTAACGCTCGTGAATGGACCTGCGCGAATCGTGCTGAATATATCATGGACGATCGTGGCCGAAACTGTGTTGTCGGCGGCGTCGCGGCTCGCTTGAAGTCCCTGCGGAAGCAGGCCGAGAATCGCCACCAGACCGATGGCCGAGACAGCGAGGGCGAGCACGACCTCAATCAAGCTGAACGCGTTGGCGCGTCGGTTCCGTAACGGTGTGGGATGCGGGTTCATGGGCGTGAAATCTTGATCCGGCCGAGCAAATTGTTGATGGTAACAGTTCCAAAGTTGGAATTGGTGCCGAAGTACGTACTCGTATTAGTATCGAACGAGCCTTCGCGGACGCAAATGGTCATCTCGTTGCCGTAGGTCGTGCCGCCGGTCGGGGTGAAGAACGCATTCGTCGCGAGGTTGGGGTTAGTGGGATCAAAGAATACGACGGTGCCGGCGGGTAGGTAGTTCCACTTGTCCACTGGGAAACCATTGGTCAAGACGGAAACGGCGATGCATGTGTTTGTGATTTTCAATTCCGTTTGGACGCGATGGGTGATGGCGTATTGCCGGGCGAGGCCGGCTTCATTGGAAATCTGGCGCAACGCGCCCGGCAGGGCGGTGGACCGGCTCAGGTGGGTGATCGCCGGGATCGAGAACGCAATCACAATGCCGACAATCACCAGCACGGTCAGCAACTCGATCAGCGTGAAGCCGGAACATGTCCACCGTGCTGCCGTCAGGTTGTGCGAGGGTCTCCCGACCCCGCACAACAAGACCTCACGGTCCGCGCGCACGGCGCGGTCGGGAGACCGGCGCCGAACCTGAGAAGCGCGGCTACACCTGCGTTGACGATTTCTTACCAAGACGTAATCCAGTCTTTCGCGGTATGAGGGCCATACGGGCCGGGGACACCAAACGACCAGACGGCGACCGTGTTGGTCACGCATCCGGAGAAGGTCCCCGTGCCAACCGGAGTGATGGCGGCACTGTTGTTGACCGTGTTGGCCAGGTTGGTACACGTGTTCGCGTAAGCCGTATCCACCGTGATCTGGTACGGATTTCCCCACGGATCAACGAAGTCAAACCATGGGGCGTTTGGATTGGGATTAAGGGTATTGTCTGTAGACAGCTTGAGACTCTTGGCAGGAATGTTAATGAAAACGATACCGCGGCTATTCACCGGGGTAGTGGAAGGAGAAGTGAGGGTGCCGCCGTTGCCGCAGAGCGTGCTGTTGTCTTGGATGGCTTGGAGCGTATCCATGAGCCAGTGGTTTTCACAATAGCCCGTTAGCACAGACGGGGGGGTGGGATGTGACGGTCCGTAGGCGCTGCCGTTGGCGCCAAACGCGCCATAGGAAAAATCGAAAGTGCCACCATTGCCATTGGGCCATTTGCCGTATTCCGTGTAGAACGATTTCACGGCGGTCTCGATATTCTTGATGTCATTCTGGGCCTGGGCGATTTCCGCCTTTTGCAAGGCGAGCTTGATGGCCGGGAAAAGCAGCGCCGCCAGTATGCCAATGATGCCAATCACGGCGAGCAGTTCGATCAGGGTGAATGCGCGAGTCTTGGCCCGAGAGGTTTTCATAGCGACTCCTGGATCATTGTTTCCAATTTGTTATCATGTTTGGATCACCATTCGTACCGCTGGGCCCATACGACCACAGGTCGAAGGTGGCAAGATTATTTGCGTAGTACGTGTTGTTCACCGATTGTGGGATGTTGGTTTGGTAATAGTTGTAGGGGTTGCCGAACGGATCAATGACGTAGATGGCCGACAGAGTGGTGTTCGTGCGAAGTTGATCAGCTCTGAAATTGAAATACCTCTTTGGGCCGCCGGCCAGCGCCGTGTACAGGACGGCCGAGTTGCTGTACTCACACTGACCTGGATACCCCGACGCAGAAGCCCGAAGCCCGGTGGTCGCCGGATAAACTCCGTTATCGTCCTTGTAATGTTCCAGGGCCATTTCCATCGCCGCGATTTCCGCCTGGGTCCGCGACGTGGCGGCCTTTGTCGAGGCATACTTGGCCACGCCGACTGTTAGCGCCGCCAGCATCAGAATGATAATCAGGACCACCAGCATCTCGATGATCGTAAAACCGGCGGGGGACGAGCCTCGAAGGTTCACCCCGAAAGCCGTTGGACAGGGGGTACCATGCTCGATTCCGATCCTCGGCACCCCTAACGTCCGCCTCTCGCCCTCGGCCCTCCGGCCTCTTTCCCCCGCCGCATTTTTTCCTGTTTCCGTCTTCATCGGCTTCCACTCAGTTCGTCTTCTGGCTACGTCGCGTCTCCCCTCCACCGGGGGATAAGGCGCAGGCTAAAGCCTGCGGCTACACTCCTGTCATGTGGCCCGCACCGTTCAGAGTGCGCAGGCTAAAGCCTGCGGCTACATGGCCGAGCCTTCTCATTCATCTATTTCCGCGGTCGCGTAATTCATTCTCCATCCGCTCGCTGATCCATTGTTTGATCATGCTTTGATAATTCAAATACCGCGACCGCGCCAAGCGTTTAATTCGCGCCAGCATCCGGGGATCGATCCGCAGCGAAATCGTGGTGGACTCGGATTGGTCGCCGCCCACCACCGACTGCTCCATGAGCTTCGAGTCGAGCCGATGCAACTGCCAGAATTTGGCCTCGTCGTGCTCGCACACAAACGGCGGTATCTCTTCCCATTCGGTTACGATGTCCATCTAGTTCCTTTGCCGTGTAGCCGCACCCTTTAGGGTGCGCAGGCTGAAGCCTGCGGCTACAGTGTCAACCTTTTCATTTACGACGTCCATTCCGACACCTTCCTGTCGTAGAAATAATCCTCTTCCTCGGTCATCGGCCTCGACCCGATGACGCGTATCCGCTTGCCATCCGACCGAAATACGCTGAATATGCCGCGACCGGTCAGGGTGCGGCCCAGACAGAAGGCGCGGGATTCCTTGGCGAACCGCCCGGAGTCGGGAATCATCCGGATGCCGAGGGGATCTTCGAATGCCTCCTCGATCTCGCGCAGGGTCGGCGAGTCTTTTGGGTTGAAAGGCGGATCTGACCAGTCGAATTCCATACTCAGTACCCGCATTGTATGTACAATGTCTTGACAACTCTGTCAAGATGGAAGATACTTAAATATGAAAAGTCGGTCATGTGTCACATGCTCGATATGCGGAACATAACGACAAACAACGAACGAGGATCGTCCTTGACGAGGCCCAAGGGGGCGTGTAGTTAGGGACGGCGAAGCGTTGGAAGGCCACGATGCAAACCACCAAGAACGAGCGGTCTCAAGGTTTCACACTGATTGAACTTCTGACGGTCATCACGGTGATCGGCATTTTGGCGGCGCTGTTGATGCCCGCGCTGAGTGGCGCCCGCGAAAAGGGAAGACAAGTCGCGTGCTCGGCCAATCTCCACCAGATCGGCATTGCCCTTTTCGCATATTCGAGCGACTATCAAAACCACACACCTCCCGCCTACCAAATAGAAAACTCGCAAACAATCACGTGGTACACCGCGCTCACAAATGGCGGTTATGCGACCCCGAAGATCTTTCAGTGCCCCGATGATCGCCGGTACTACACGCCGTGCCCAAACAATCCGCGGTCCTATGCGATGGTTATCGGGTACGGCAATACCTCTTCGCTCTACAACAACAATGGCGCTGGTAATTTCTGGATTTCTGGCTCGCGGCTGACCTGCCCGTGGCTGACAAACAGCTCGGTCGCGATCGTCGCCGAGTATTATTCGGGCTCGATCCTCCCCACCTTGGACGACAATGGCGTCGTCAACAACGGTTGCGGCGGCAGCCCGTTTGTGACGAGTTCTTCTGATAGCGGTGGCGTCCTTCCCAGTTCGAAGCATGTAAATGACTCGACACATCTGAAAGGCAACTACCTCTTTCTCGATGGCCATGTGGAATTTGTAAACGGGCTGACGGGAGCGCCATACCCAGCCGACCCGCTTGCTAACCAGATGTTCCCGCAGCCCCCGCAAAATCTTCCCGCAGGGGTTATTCCCTGCCCGTAACCGCCCACGCCGTTGGTGGACGTTTCGGGGGTGTGATCCTTACATTTCGGGTCTTCGATCCTCACATCGGGTGGCCAAATTTCGGCTAAATTCACGTAATTGGACTTAATTTGGCCTCAACACGCCCGTTTTTGCTGCCTTCCAAGGCGGTGGCATGGCTAGTGCTAAATTCAGTACTGACATGAAAATTTTGATCGCAGACGATACTGATTCAGTCCGATTTGCCATGCGTCTGGCCCTGGAATATCTCGGCCACGAGGTCGTTGGCTTCGCCGCCGACGGTCACGAGGCCATCGAAAAATACGGCAGCATGCACCCGGATCTCATCGTCATGGACGTCCGCATGCCCCGCATGGACGGCCTCACCTGCACCTCGTTGCTATCCAAGGCCGACCCGAGCGCCAAGGTCGTCGTCGTCACCGGCAGCCGCACCACCGAAAGCGAAGCCCGCGAAGCCGGCGCCCGCGGCTTCCTCGAAAAACCCTTCGACGTCACCGATCTCGACCGCGCCATCCACTGCGCGTTGGCCGCCGCCTAGCCGAAAAATTCTTTTCCACTTGCCACACCACACATCCGTGTGGTATCGCTGTCCCTGTGCAAGAACCACTGACTCCGCCACAGCAAAAGCTGCTCACCTACATTCTCGACAGCATCCGCGGCGGCGGCCGGCCCCCGACCATCCGCGAAATCTGCCACGCCTTCGGCTATCGCTCGACGGGAACCGCCCGCGACCATCTCCACGCCCTCGAGGCCAAAGGCCACCTCAAAAAACTTCCCGGCAAATCCCGCGGCCTCATCCCGCGCAACTGGCCCGACATCCTCCAGGAAAAATTCCCGCCCATGCCCATTCTCGGACGCGTCCCCGCCGGCGGCCCGCTGCTCGCCGAGGAAAACATCGAGGGCACGCTCGATCTCTCTGAGGAATTCGCGGGCCAGAAAGTCTTCGCCCTCAAGGTCCACGGTGACTCGATGATCGAGGCGGGAATTTGCGAGGACGACCTCGTGGTCGTCCGCGGCCAAAACCACGCCGAGCCGGGCGAGATCGTCGTCGCCCTTGTCGACGGAGAATCCACCGTCAAACGCCTGGCCCGCCACAACGGAAAACTCTGGCTCCAGCCCGCCAACCCCCGCTACCAGCCCATCCCCGTCGAAGGCGACACCAAAGTGCTCGGCAAAGTCATCGGCGTCATCCGCAGCTACGAGCGCAAGTTTTGAGACGGACCCGCGCCCGCGGACAATCCCTCGGACGACCAAATACCCCCCGACACTGCGCGGCGCACCATAAATGGAAACGCGAACCCCCAAAACGAAGCCGATTTTTGGCAAACGATTGATTAAATGTCGCAGTTGGACTTTTAACATCCTGTCCCTCAAGTTAATCCACAATCTGCAACACTCAAAAAAATTCGGGACTATGCACTTGACAAACAATAGGTGTGTGGCCGAATGTGAGCCGACAGGGCAGGCTCGAAAACTACTTCCGTTTCGAGGTCTTGCGGCTTCTGGACTTCTTTTTCCAGTAGTCGGGGACCGGGACGAGCATTGCCCGCTTGAGTGCTTCCTTCGGGGGAAGGTCGCACTTCAGCGGGCCGCGTTCGCTGGTCGCAGACTTCTGTTGCGTCTCTGGCATCAGCCTACCCTAGCAGAATCTCGGTTCCGTTCCAGTTCATTCGGACACGCCGGGATATTTCCAAGAGGGATATTTGAAGAGAACCTTTTGGTTTGGAAAACTAAAATTGTACATGTTTGTTATATTGTGAGTGTCAATTCTATTGGTGCCAATCGGGAAAACGTCCACAAACTTGCCGAATTCCATTCCTTGAACAGTTTGCCCATTGGGTCCAACAGAAAGGATAGCGGCTGCTGCTGTCATTTGCCCGTTGGAAGATGCAACGGCTGGTATTGCAATGTGGGGCGTGTTGTTAAACGCCACGACTGCGTGGGAGGAATCAACAATGAAAATTCCATTTACCCGAATTTCGTTGGGGCGCTTATAAAGCACTTGCAATACGGGATTCGTGGACTCGTTCACAATTTCAAACATATTGGAATTATAATTCCTGTCCCACAATTTTGGCAGTTGAGAAAGGTCAGAATCCAAGTCGTCGCTCATCACAATAATGTGCATTTCGCTTGTAAATGGTATGTGAACATACACAAAAAACCGATTACTGATGACGTATGGCGAGACCGGGGAATCGATTACCATACCGTCGATTCGGGCTTTCAAAAGGACTCCAAGGGCTATGGTTCTTACCCGGGGGGAATAGCCGGGTATCTTTTCCGCGGGAATGCGGTTCATAATGCGGTTCATGATCTGTGGCGGAAGGTCTTTCATGGGGAATTTTGTGACGAAGTTTGTAGGCCCGGCCTCGGCCCAAAATTTCTGACTTTCGAACATCATATCCCCCAAATAAACAACGACGTTGCTGGAATCGGGAGGCAGTTCTGGCGGCTGCCACCCCACGACCTGGGTGGTGTGTTCTGGTTGCCGCGAAGAAATCTTAGGCCGATAGAGAGTTTCCATTGGTATCGCCAGCATGACGCCACAGAGAATGGCGTAGGCAATCCAAACCTTCATGCGATGTTCTGCAATCTTGTGCGCTATGAATGCTGCGCCTAACAACCCACCACATTTGGAAATCCAGTGAATAAAAACAGCCACAAGCCCGGTGAAATCATCCGCTTCCTGCCAAAGCACATAGGAGATGATCTCAATGATGGTGACGACCGAGGCTATGAATCTGACCCATTTCCAGTCGATGCGTTTTTTGTCTGGGTCTGTTGGGTTACTGCCCTGCTCCTTCTTGGCCTCAGCTTTCTCTGATGAAGATTCCATCGTGAAATCACGAATGACACTACCGAATTCGCTTCCTTCCCCACCGTTTGTGGGGTGGCCTCTCCTTTACCAGATAATCGTAATGTTGGGGAGCCGAATCCCCTCAATCAACAAACTTGTACGTCAGGCGTTTGCCTTCGATTTTCCGCAAGCCCGCAAGTGTGCGCTCGCCATCGGTGCTCTTGCGGTAATCCCAACGATGATTGAATTCGGCCAAGTACAGCGGCAAATGCTCCCGACTGACACTGTGGAACGCACCAACAATGCCGCGCTTGAGCAAACTGAAATAGCCTTCGGCGGTATTCGTATGGACATCGCCGCGAACGTACTCGCCTGCGGAGTGGTTCACCGATTGATGGTTGAAGTCCCCGCGCAAGCCCACATAGGAAGCGTTGTCATCCGTCATTACATTGGAACCGAGTTTCACATTGTCGTGAACGGCCTTCTTGAGATTGTAGGCCGAGACGCGATATGTCACATGAGAGCGGACTTTCCCGCCACGTTGCACCAAGGCAACCACCGGAGTTTTCCGAACCTTGCTGCCGCTGCCGACGCCCTTCTGTTTTCCGCCGACATAGGTTTCATCGACTTCAACCGTGCCGTCCAGCTTGGTATTGAACGCAGGCTCATGGAGAGCGAAGCGGATTCGGTGTGTCATAAAGAGGGCCGTGCGGTAGCTGCCAAGCTCCAACATCCGTTGCAGTTGCAGCGAAGAAATACCTTTTTTGGAACAGCAAATCAGATACCACGCAATGACCCACTTGCGGAGCGGGATGTGCGAATCCTCGAAAATCGTCCCGATGGTGACGGTGAATTGCTTCTCGCAGTTGGCGCACCAGCGGAGACCGGCTCGCACCTTCTTTTCCTTGTTAGCCGCGATGCCGGAAAACTTACTCTGGTCGGAGCATTTGCAGTGTGGGCAGACAACGCCGTCATGCCATCGGATGCTTTCCAAATGCTCTCGGGCTTTGTCGTCCGTTGCAAAGCGGTCAATCAACTGAATCAGGGTCAAACCCAAATCGTCTGTTTTCATGGTGCCAATATATGCTAAGTCCTATTGTTTGTCAAGTGCATAGTCCCGAAAAAATTGGGCTTTGTTTTGCCCAATTTCATATTTTGGCGCACCCCCCTCCCATGTCCCATGACCCATTCCCCATTAACCATCTTTCGCTTTCCCCTATATCAAAGATCACATCTCCCGACCGTAGCACGCCTCCCCAGCCGCGTCCAGAAAAAAATATCGCCCCTCCGATAGTTGGCCTTGCTCCATTTACTTGCCTGACCGCTCAAAGCTGACGATTGATCGCTACGCGACCCACTTCTCTCTTTTTCTTTGCGGAATTGACACGTCCCTATTTCCTCGTAAAGCATTGTCGCGCCTGCGCGGCGTCATCCGCAGCTACGAACAGAAATTCTGAGCAGGGTCGCCGGACGCCCGTATCCGGCTTACGAAGTACGCGGGTTGAGCTTGGTTCCGGAGCGGCCAGAGTGAACAAGAACGGCGATTCTACGGGCATCAGGAGGCAACCGTGTGATGGGCGGCAGGCTTGTAATACACATGTTGCTTGACGTTCGGGGCCATGTGTGCTGAAATCGCCTCCAGCTTGGAGAAGCGAAGAGGCTGGTGTCACGTTGAGCACTATTTCCTCGGTTTCGCTCCAGAACCTCAGGGTGTTTTGACGGTCAACGCATCAAGCGGGACGCACCGTGCAGCGGTTCATCACAACGCAGCGCTACCCCTGCTCCCGTTCACCAACGGCATTATTGCGCCAGCTTATTGTCAGGCAACACTCAGGAGACAATCCATGAAGAGAATTTTCTCTGAATGGTCAACGATAGTCACGGGGCGTAAGTCACGTGGGAAATGTCGGGCGAAAGGCTCTCTTAGGGAGACGAGTTTCCAGCGGTTGTTTCCCGGGGCACTCCTTTTCGCGTCCTGCGCGTCGTCTTTGCTTTTGTTCGCGACGACAGCCCGGGCTGCGGACAGGGAGGTGCTGCACGGCCACGTGCCGACAGCGGTGACGAAACTGAATCTGCAGCCAGTGGGCCAACTTCCAAGCACGAATCGCTTGCATCTGGCCATTGGTCTCCCGTTGCGCAATTCGCAAGTGCTCAGCAATCTGCTCCAGCAGATCTACGACCCGGCTAGTCCCCAATATCATCAATACCTGACGCCAGCGCAATTCACGCAGATGTTTGGTCCAACGGAGAAGGATTACCAGTCTCTCACGGATTTTGTTCGGACCAATGGCTTCACTGTCACCGGCCGGCACCCGAACCGGACGCTGCTGGATGTCGACGGATCCGTGGGCGACATTGAGAAAGCGTTGCACGTCACGATGCGCGTCTATCAACATCCGAAGCAACCCCGCACGTTCTATGCGCCGGACGCGGAGCCATCGATTGATTTTGGGAAGCCGGTGCTGCAGATCATTGGCCTGGACAATTATGCGCCGCCGCGTCCTTTGCTCCAGCCGGTCCCCACCAATCCGCCGACAAACACGCCGACAAGCAGCGGCTCGGGACCCTACGGCACGTACATGGGGGGCGATTTCAGGGCCGCCTACGCTCCGGGCGTCCCGCTTACCGGTTCCAACCAAACGGTTGGGCTCTTCGAGTTGGACGCGTACTACGCCAGTGACATCGCCGCTTACGAAGCCAGCAATGGATTACCGAATGTCACGCTTACGAATGTGTCGGTGGACGGTTTCACCGGCCCCCCCGATGGCGGTGTTGCCGAGGTCTCCCTGGACATCGAGATGGCGATCTCCATGGCGCCGGGACTATCCCGGGTGATGGTCTACGAAGGGCCTGAGGACTCGGCCGGGGCATATGACACCTTGAATCGCATGGCCAATGACGATGTGGCGAAGCAAATGAGTTCCTCCTGGGTCATTGAGCAGATTACCAGCACCCCGTCACTTCCGGACCAGATCTACATACAGTTCGCGCTGCAGGGGCAGACGTTCTTCCAGGCGTCTGGCGACGATGATGCGTTTTACCCGGGTATCTTTCAGTACGCTGACGACCCGTATGTGACGATCGTTGGCGGGACGACATTGACGACCACGGGTCCGGGCGGACCTTGGTCATCGGAAACGACGTGGAATTGGGGTGTGGAATACTACCCCTACGACAACGGCACCGGCAGCGGCGGCGGGATCAGCACCCTCTACGCAATTCCAAGCTGGCAACAGGGCATCAATATGTCCACCAACCTCGGATCGACGGTCATGCGCAACGTTCCGGACGTGGCCCTGACTGCCGACAATGTCTGGGTGATTTACGACGACGGTTATTCGGGTGATTTCGGCGGCACGAGTTGTGCGGCACCGTTGTGGGCGGCCTTTACGGCATTGATCAACCAGCAGGCCGCAGCCAACAGTCAGCCTCCGGTCGGCTTTCTCAACCCGGCTATTTACGCCATCGGCACCGGGCCGGGTTATGCGTCGGCCTTTCATGACATCACCACGGGCAACAACACGTCGGACAACAGCCCGAAACAGTTTTTCGCCGTTTCCGGCTACGACCTTTGCACTGGCTGGGGCACGCCGAACGGGAGCAACCTGATTAATGCCGTGGTCTCTGCCAGCAAAGGCCCCGTCCTGATCGGTGCTGGCTCGACGGTAACCGGCGGTGAAGGCAACGGGTTGATCAATCCCAATGATTGCAGCCTGTTGACCCTACTCGTCCAGAATATTGGCCAAGGGACTGTCACCGCCACCAACGCCACGCTGAGCACCAGCACGCCCGGTGTGACAATCAGCCAGCCGGCGTCCACGTACCCGGCCATCGGGTCCGGGGCCGTCGTCACCAACGCGACTCCCTTCCAAATCACCACTTCGCCAGCGTTTGTCTGCGGCACACCCGTCGTGGTCTCCCTGGCTCTCACCACGACGGGCGGCTCTTCCACCGTGGACTTCGTCTTGCCGTCCGGCAACGTGTACACCATCGCGCAAACCAGCGGCAGCATTGTGCCCGGTGTCACCGATACCGGCAATCACTGCGATGACTGCACCACCGCTATCAACCTGCCCTTCGCGTATTCGTTCTATGGCCAGACCTTCAGCAACGTCACGATCAGTTCCAATGGCAACCTCCAGTTCGCTGGCAATAACACCGCCTATGCCAATGCCTGCCCGCCGCAAGATGGATTCGACTGGACGATTTTCCCCTTTTGGCAGGACCTGGTCACTGACGGCCCCAGCAACGGGGTGTACACCTCGACCAGTGGCACCGCGCCGAATCAGATCTTCAACATTGAGTGGCGGGCCGTGTACTATAGCGGCGTCGTGTCCACCCAGTCCGTCAATTTCGAGGTGCGACTTTATGAAGGGGAACAGCGCTTCGATATTATCTACGGGGACCTGAATGGCAACGGCGACCAGGCCACCGTCGGCGTGCAGCAAAATCAGGATAACTATACCCCATTTGAATGTAACTCGGGCGGCCTGAGCGACGGTCTAGAGTTGACGTTCCGGACCCAGCCCTGTGTCAGCGGGACGGGCCCCACCTGCCCGGTGATCGCGGACCATTTCGTCTGGGGCGCCATCGCCTCCACGCAGTACGAAGACGCGCCGTTCCCCGTGAGCGTCACTGCCAAGGATGCCGGTAACCACACCCTCACCAATTTCAATGGAACCGTACTGCTTAGCGCGGTGTCTGGCGGACCACTGGCGGTGACTAACACGATTCTTGGAAACGTCACTCCTGAGTATTCTTCCAGCGGGAATTGGACCCTGGGGAATTCGTTTACGCCAACCAATAACCTGACCGTCACGTCTGTCCGCTCCTATTTTGGCAGCGAGGTTTTCATCTGGACGAGTTCCGGAACGCTGTTGGCGTCGGAGCCCGTCTCCGGCGTGCTGGGGACGTGGGTGGAAACCCCGCTGGCTACGCCCCTGCAATTGTCGGCGGGCAACACCTATGTGGTGGCGGCGTATACCGATGACGGTGAGTACTATTGGAGCGACGAACTGCCGACCAATTTCCCCAACGGCACCATCAATGAGGCGCTGTATGCTTCGGGCGACGCATTCCCGACTTATGATGATAGCGACGTGCATTGGTGGTTTGTCGATTTGGGATATACTGTCGGCTCCGGCAGCCCGGTGGCGATGACGCCGACCAATGCGGCGAACTTCGTCAGCGGCGTCTGGAGTGGCGCCGTCACGGTGCTGCAAACTGCCACCAACGTGGTGCTCAGGGCGCAAGATTACTACGGCCACTACGGCACCAGCACTATCTTCGCGGTCACTAATGCGGCACTGACGGCATTTCAAACATGGCAGCTTGAATACTTCGGTTGTACCAATTGTCCGCAGGCGGCCCCGGGGGCGGACTCGACGGGCGACGGCATGAGCAACACCAACAAGTTCCTGGCGGGCTTCAATCCGATCGACGCGGCGGCGTACCTCCACATCATCAGCCTCGCGAGACAGGGGGCTAACATGAACGTGACGTATCTCGGGGCCAACGGGGACAGCACATGGGTGCCGGGCGTCGCGTCGCGCACGAACGTGCTGGAGTTCGCCACCGGCACCGCCAATGGCAGTTACACGAACAACTTCGCCAGCACGGGCCAGACCAACATCCTCAGCGGCGGCAACGGTCTCGGCGTCGTAACCAATATGACGGATTTTGGCGGCGCAACCAACGGCCCGTCGCGCTACTACCGCGTGCGGGTGATACTGCCGTAGCGATCCAGTCGTGGAATCAAGAGCGTAGCCGGAACGGTAACAGGTCAAACAAGTAACAAGAGCCCGCGTTCACGACTCGGTGAACCAGTCCCGGCTGCCCGTTTCACCGCTTGCGCAACCGTCATCGCCGCCGTACTATCTTCCCCAAGGAAATCGATCCCATTTATGGAAAGTGAAATCATGACGCTCCGCGAGGTCGCCGAGTACCTCAAGCTGAGCGAAAAAACCGTCAGCCGCATGGCGCAGGAAGGCCGCATCCCCGCGCAAAAACTCGCCCGCCAGTGGCGCTTCCAGCGCAACCTGGTCAACTCCTGGCTCGCCGATCCCAACAGCGTCCCGGTCGACCAACAGCAGTTGCCGCCCGAATCCACCGGCATCCGGCAACCCCTGACCGTGGCCAGTGTCATCAACCCGGCGCACATCAACCTCAATCTCGCCGCGCCCGACAAAGACGGCGTGCTGCGCGAGTTGTGCGCGCTCGTGATCGACCCGCGCGAGGAACGCCTCTTCGAGACGCTCTTCCAGGCGCTCAAGTCCCGCGAAGACTTGTGCCCCACCTGCGTCAGCGAAGGCGTGGCCATCCCCCACGCGCGCAACGCCCTCATCGGCCTCGTCGACAACCCCGTGCTCGCCTATGGCCGGCACAGCAAGGGCGTTGACTTCGGCGCGCTCGACGGCAAACCCGTGTACCATTTCTTCCTGCTCTGCGCCCCGAATGTGCGCCAGCACCTGCGACTGCTCTCGCGCCTGTCCCGGCTCGTCAACAACCCCGGCTTCCGCGCGCGGCTCATGACGGCGCAACAACCCGACGACATCATCGCGCTGATCAACGAGGTCGAGCCGACCATCCCCGGGGCCTGAGCCATGCGCTTCCCGATCTATCGCCCGCGCCGGCTCCGCCAAACTGCAAAACTCCGCGCGCTCGTCCGCGAAACCGAGTTGTCCGTCAGCGACCTGGTGATGCCCTTGTTCGTCCGTGAAGGGGCGCGTCTTCGCAAACCCATCAGTTCCATGCCCGGACAATTCCAGCTGTCCGTGGACGAACTCGTGAAAGAGGCGGGGCGGACGGCGAAGCTCGGCGTGCCCGCCGTGATCCTGTTCGGCATTCCCGACAAAAAAGACGAGAAGGCGAGCGGGGCCTGCTCGCCAACCGGCATCGTGCCGAAAGCGGTTCGCGCCCTGAAAAAGGAGTTGCCCGAACTCATCGTCATCTGCGACGTCTGCCTCTGCGAATACATGAGCCACGGCCACTGCGGCGTCGTTCGCAAGTCGGGCCACGATTATCAAATCGACAACGACGCTTCGTTGGATCTCCTCGCGAAATCCGCGCTGGCCTACGCCGAGGCCGGCGCCGACATCGTGGCCCCGAGCGACATGATGGACGGACGCGTTGCCGCCATCCGCGCCGCCCTCGACGAGACCGGTTTTTCCGACACGCCGATCATGAGTTACGCCGCGAAATTCGCGTCGGCCTACTACGGTCCGTTCCGCGAAGCAGCCGAATCGCCGCCGCAATTCGGTGACCGGCGCACCTACCAGATGGATTACGCCAACGCTGACGAAGCCCTGCGCGAAGTCGCCCTCGACATCGAGGAGGGCGCGGACATCGTCATGGTCAAACCCGCGCTCGGCTACCAGGATCTGATCTGGCGCGTGAAGGAGAAATTCCGTTGCCCCTTGGCGTGCTACAACGTCAGCGGCGAATACGCGATGGTCAAGGCCGCCGCCCAAAACGGCTGGCTCGACGAAAAACAGGTCGTCCTCGAAATGCTCACCGGTTTCCGCCGCGCCGGCGCCGACATCATCCTCACCTACTGGGCTCAACAAGCCGCCCAGTGGCTGGCGGAGTAACGCGCGTTTCAAGGCCGCATTGTGGGGCAGGCGCCGTCTACTTCATCTGGAAGTAACTGTACGCGAACCACGCGAGGACGAGCACGGCGACGAGCCCGAGGCCAAGCATCGCCCACACGGCTCCCTTCGAGCCCCCGCCGCCGTGTGCTTTCCGTCCAAACGGCGAGGCCGAACCGAACGTAGGAGGCGCACCCTCGCCCTTGCCCAATTCGGCGATGTCCACGCCCGCTTGCGACGGCGGCAATGGCTGACTCGTCTTCTTGAGGTCGGATTCATACCGCATCTCGACGGACCCCATGCGGACCTGGTCGCCATTGGTCAGCTTCGTCTCGGTGACGCGCATGGTGTTGACGCGCGTGCCATTGGTGGAATTGAGATCGCGGAGCCTGTAGCCGTCGCCATCGAGCACAAACATCGCGTGATGATGCGAGACGGTACTGTCCTCCAGGCGGATCGCGTTGTCCAACGCGCGCCCAACACCCACGCGTTCCTCCAGCAGATCAAAAACCTTCCCCTCCAATTGGCCCGACAGGATGTGCAATTTAGGCATTCCGCATTCTCCGTGACAACTATCCCAACGTGGCCCGCATGATGCGTGGTTGCCCCCGCCAAGTCAATTTTGATTTTTGCGATTGAATTTTCGCTCCCCGTGTATCAGGTTTTTGCAAGACGGGGGGACACTTCGATGGGAACGCGCCCGGGCGTTGGTTGTTGACGTTGAACGTCGGCCGTGCCGGATTGTTCAACTCGATCGAGGAGGAAGGATCGCTGTCGATTGTGAAGACAAAAGCATTCATTTCAGTAAGTGCGGCGCTGGTGCTGCTGTCTCTGGCGGCCAGCGAGTCGAGCGCGGGTGTCAGTTGGTCGGTCAGCATCTTCGATGGCCCGCTCGGAGCGTGCGGTCACTGGGACAACCGGCCCGGGTACGGGCGCTGCTGGCATCCGGCTTATGTCTCGTCCAATTGGTACCCGTACTGCGAGGGCTACTGGATGTGGACGAGTTGCGGCTGGTACTGGGTCAGCAGCGAACCGTGGGCGTGGGCCACGTACCATTACGGTCGCTGGGCGTACGACCCCTATGACGGCTGGGTCTGGGTGCCGGATACCGACTGGGGCGCGTCCTGGGTCTGCTGGCGCGAAGGCGGCGGATACTGTGGTTGGGCGCCGCTCCCGCCCGGCGCGGTGTTTGGGCCGGGGGGCGAAATCGTCTATCGCAATGGTCCTGTTCCGGACAGGTTCTTCGTCTTTGTCGAACTCGGTCACTTCTCCGAGCCCATTCATCGCCGCGACGTCATTGTCAACAACACCGTCATCATCAACAAGACCGTCAACATCACCCGGATCACCCGCGTCAACAATGTGGCCGTCAACCACGGCCCGCGCGTGGACGAAATCCAAAAGGTCAGCGCCCGCAAATTGACCGAGGCGCCACCGCGCGCCGCCCTCGACCGCGGCGCCACGGGCAAGTCCAGGGGGACCTTGCCCGAAATCATCAGACCAAACGCCAGTCAGCCCGTCCGCCAACCGGTGAAAGCCGGCCAGGCCAGCAAAGGCGAGCCGCAAGTCATCCGCGGCGGAACCGGCCAGGGCGGCTATGAGAACAAACCGCCCGCGAATCAACGCGTCGGATCCCGACCGACCGTGATCAAACCGCCGATCGAAAAACCGGAACGTCCCGCGCCGGCAACGTATCAGAATTTTGGCACGCGCGGCTCGTCGCCGTATTCCCCCACCGCGCCCGATTCCATCCAACCCCGCCAGCGTGCCTCCCGCGAGCCGGCTCCGCAGAATCAGCCGTCCCGCGACGAACGTACCTCCGAGAAACAAAGCCAGTCTGCCTCGCAGCCGAGTCCGAAAAAAGGCCAGCCAGGCGGGAATTAGTCCGTTCACTGGATCGTACCTCGCAGCCGCTCCTTCAACCGACTGTAGCGCGCCGCCGTCTTGTTGTTGCGGATGGCGATGGCCAGCGCCTTTTTCGAGCCGATGAGGATCACGAGTTTCTTGCCGCGCGTGATGGCGGTGTACAGCAGGTTCCGCTGCAGCAGCACGAAATGCTGGGTCAGCAACGGCACGATGACGCACGGGTACTCGTTGCCCTGCGATTTGTGGACGCTGATGGCGTACGCGGGCAGCAGTTCGTCCATGTCCGTGAACTCGTAGGGAATCTCCCGTTCATCGATCTCGACGATCACCTGCTGCTCGATCAGGTCGATCCTCTTCACGCGGCCCAAATCGCCGTTGAACACGTCCTTGTCGTAATTGTTACGGATCTGCATCACCCGGTCGCCGACGCGGTACGTGCGCCCCCAGCGCTGCACATTCGGCCCGCTCGGGTTCAGCGTCGTCTGCAGTTCGCGATTTAGATTCTCCGAGCCGCACAATCCCTTGTGCATCGGCGTCAACACCTGCACGTCGCGCATCGGGTCGAACCCAAACTTCTTCGGCACGCGTTCGCCGCACAACGCCTTGATCGTCGCCAGCACCTTTTCCGGCTGTTCCTCCTCGATGAAGAAAAAATCCGCTTCCTGCTGGGCATCCAATACCGGCATCTTGCCTTCATTGACGAGGTGGGCATTGGTAATGATGAAGCTGTTCTTGGCCTGCCGGAAAATCTCGGTCAGCCGCACCACCGGCACGCGGTCGGAATCGATCACATCGCGCAGGAAATTGCCCGGGCCCACCGACGGCAACTGGTCGACGTCGCCGACAAACACCACCGACGCCGTCAGCGGGATCGCCTTCAACAGATGATAGGCGAGGGGAATGTCCAGCATCGAGGTCTCGTCGATGATGATCATGTCGCCGTCGAGCGGATTCCGCTCGTTGTGCGTGAACCCGCCCTCGTGCGGCTCGAACTTCAGCAGGCGGTGGATCGTTTGCGCGGGCGCGCCGGTCGCCTCGCTCATTCGCTTGGCCGCGCGTCCCGTCGGCGCGGCCAGCAATACCTTTCCGTTCTTGGCCCGCAAAATCTTGACGATGCTGTTAACGATGGTCGTCTTGCCCACGCCGGGACCGCCCGTGATCACCGAAATCTTCGACGTGAGCGCGGTCTGGATGGCGTTCCGTTGCGCCGCGGCCAGTGCGACACGGGTTTTCTGCTGCACCCATGTAAGCGCCTTCTCGAAATCAATCGCCGGCAGCGTCAGCGGCGCCCAGCGTAATTCGTGGATCTTCGTGGCGACTCCGCGCTCCGCCCGGCACAACCGCGCGAGGTAAACGTAATCATCCTCGATGACCACTTCGCCGCCCACCGACAGTTGTTCAATGGCCTTCTCAATGGGCGCGATCTCGACTTCCAGCAAATCCCGCGCGGCCTCGATCAATTTCTCCCGCGGCAGGCACGTGTCACCGTCGTCGGTCGCCCGGTCCAGCGCGTGCACCACCCCCGCCTTTAACCGATGAATCGAATCCCTCTCGATCCCCATCTTCGAGGCGATGCCGTCCGCCGTCCGAAAACCAATCCCGGAAATGTCCTTCGCGAGCCGGTACGGGTTCTCCTGCACCACCGCCATCGCGTTCTCGCCATATTGCTTGTAGATCTTCGCCGCATGCGAGCTGCCAATGCCGTACCCCTGCAGAAAAATCATGATGTCCCGCACGCTCTTCTGCGCTGTCCACGCGTCCTTGATCCGCTTGGCGCGTTCGGGTCCGATCCCGTCCACTTCCCGCAACCGCGCCGAAAACGTGTCGATAATTTCAAACGTCCGTTCGCCGAATTTCTCGACAATCCGGTCCGCAAACGCGTCGCCGATGCCCTTGATCAGGCCGCTGCCGAGATACCTCTTGATGCCCACGACCGTTCGCGGCAGCACCGACTCGAATCGCTCGACGGCGAACTGCCGCCCCCATTGTTTGTGGTTCACCCAGTGACCCTGCGCGCGGACGGTCTCGCCGATGTTCAGCGCCGCGAGATTGCCCACAATGGTGATCGGCTCCATCCGCCGCGCGCCGCCCTCCGGCAGCAGTTGCGCGACCGTATAATGGTTCTCTTCGTTGGAGTAAATGACATGCTCCAGCGTGCCTTCCACGGTCTGTATTGGCTCCGACGAGGTCATCGGCGTGTGCCCTGTGGGGATGGTAGCAAATTCAGCATGTTGGGCAAATTGAGGGGTTTGGGCACCCCCGGAGTCGTACCAAGGCTAAGCCGAGTCGGACGAGACGCGACCACGCCGTGCCCCGGTCGCAATCCACCTCAAACGTGCCTTTCCGCACCCGTTTTGGGGGCCAAATTTGGGTTCGTTTTTGGCTTTCCAAAATCACTTTTTCCACACCGGCTTGCATAAAATTGGGTTCGTTTCGCAGTTTTACCCTTGGGGGGCTATCCCGCTCTGCCATGGGCCCGGCTTCCACGTTTGCCCCTCCAACCCCACAATCCCCTCGACCCATCAACGACCCTTTCATGTCCGCATTATACCAAAATCCAGTCGGACTCGCGAGCCGGAAGGGGAGCCGACAGACGGCGCGCAAGGTCATTTCAACATACTCCATAACGCACGGAGCATATCAAATTAAGATAAACACGTCAATTCCACATCTCGATAAAAACCCCGCGCTTGTAGCCACAGCGCTCTGTTGCCGTCCCGCCTCCCGTAGCCGCAGGCTTCAGCCTGCGCATGCGGCCACGGCACTCTGTCGCCGTGTGTAGCGTCGGCTGTCTCAGTCGAAATTCCATTTCCCTCCGTAGCCGCGGGCTTCAGCCCGCGTCCCGCCAGCGTTGTAGCTGAGCTTGCCAAGCGCGGTCCGTTTTGTAGGGCAAGCGGCCCGCTTGCCGTCGTTGGTAGGGCTGCCTCTCCGAGGCAGCCGCCTCACAGTCCCCCGGTTGCCACCCTGAGTAACGTCGGAGAATCTCTGTCGCTTCCGCACGCCTCTTGTAGACACGGCGCTCTGTCGCCGTGCCGCCATCCGACCCGCCACCGAGGTCGGGATCGCCTTGGTTTTGGGTGCCGGAAAGGCTCGACTTGGCATGGCCGGAATGCTAGTCTTACGTCCGCAACAGGCGAGAGTCGCTCGGGTCCTGATCGCAGCGAGGCAACGGTCGAGAGAGGAAGCCGGGCATGGACAAGCCGATTCGAGTCGGTCTGACAGCGACGAGGATGCTCCGCCTTATCATCGTCGTTATTCTGGCTGGTCGAACGTTCACTGCCGACGCACAGACAGTGACCAATCTTCATTCGTTCGGCCTCAGTGATGGGGCCAATCCATATGCCGGGCTGGTACAAGGTAGCGACGGCAATTTCTACGGGACGACCAGCGGAGGCGGGAGCGGCCGTTGTTTGGAGAGCGGGGATGGCACCCTCTTTCGGATCAGTCCCAGCGGCAGCTACACGGGTCTTTACGTGTTTGGCAGCTCTTGCTACAATGGAGCTGGTCCGCGAGCCGGGCTGGTTCAAGGCAGCGACGGTAATTTCTACGGGACGACCTACTACGGCGGGTCGCATGACATTGGCGACACTAGCGGAGGTGCTGGCACCGTATTTCGAATTACTCCCAGCGGGAGCTACACGAATCTATACTCGTTCGCTGGCCCCCCCAGCGATGGGAATTCCCCAGAAGCAGGGCTGGTTCAGGGAAGCGACGGCAATTTCTACGGTACGACATACCAAGGTGGAGCCAGCAATAATGGTACCGTGTTTCGGATCAGTCCCAACGGCGCCTACACGAACCTGTACTCTTTTGGCAGTCAGCCCCATGATGGTTATCAACCACAAGCAGAGCTGATACAGGGTAGCGACGGCAATTTTTATGGGACGGCTGCGTTAAATGGGATGCTAGGTGGCGGCACCGTCTTCCGTATCAGTCCAAGCGGGAGCTACACGAGTCTTTACTCGTTTGCTGGTTCCCCTAGCGATGGAAGCCATCCTGTCGCCGGACTGACGCAGGGTAGCGATGGGAATTTCTACGGCACCACCGAGGGAGGCGGGGCCAAAGGCTACGGCACGGTGTTCCGTATCTCTCCTAGCGGCAACGAAACGAATCTCTATTCCTTTAGCAACTCCCCCGATGGGTTAGCTCCTAGAGCTGGGCTAGTGCAAGGCAGCGATGGGAATTTCTACGGGACGACCGCAGGCGGCGGGACGAACACCTGCAATTGCGGCACCGTCTTTCGGATTAGTCCCAGCGGCAACTACACGTCTCTTTACTCATTTGCAGGTTACCCCAACGATGGGGCGGTTCCATTGGGGCTGGCACAGGGCAGCGACGGCAATTTCTATGGGACAACCAGCACGGGCGGGACGAACCGCTGCTATTGCGGCACCGTGTTCAAACTGACCGTCCCCCTCAGTCCTCCGGCCAATCAGATCTCTGAAATCCAGTTCTTCAACGTTCTCGATAGCACGATTGTCGCGCTCCCGATTCCCTCCGTGGCCGGGGAGACGTATCAGTTGCAATACAGCGACTCGATGTCCCCCACCAACTGGCTCAATACCGGCGGCACCTTCACCAGCATCGGCGGCCCGTTGGTGTTGATCGACCTCGCCGAACCCTTGCCCCCGCAACGCTTCTACCGGGCTGTCATTACACCGTAGCGCGGAGCGGCTTCATCCCATCACCCACATCCCGGCAGACGCCTATCTCGCTGCGGCTGCTGACACACAGGCCGGGTTCTCGATTGCGTGTGGGCGGGACGTGTGATTGGATTGGTGGGAAAGCCAGATGCTTTCGATTTGCATGAACGTCAGCCGCATAAAATTGCTTGGGATGGGCCTGGTGATTTTTGCGGTTGCTGTCTGGCTGCACTGGCCATGCGTGAAGGGCGAGTTCCTGGATGTGGACGATAAGGAGTACCTGGAACAAGCGGTGCGATGCAACGGCCTGACTTGGAACGCGGTGAAATGGGCGTTTACAAGCACGGAGCACTACTACCATCCGTTGCCGCGCCTGTCCCACGTTCTGGACTACCAACTGTGGGGTAAAAGCGCGGTCGGGCACCACGCGACCAGCATCGTCGTACATGCACTCAATGCCGCGCTCGTGTTCGGGTTCTTGTGGACGCTGCTGAGTACGGTGTCGTTGACAACCGGCGAACGCCTCGCGATGGCTTTCGGAGTCGCGGTCGTGTTCGGGATTCACCCGTTCCAGGTCGAGTCAGTGGCCTGGATAGCAGGGCGGACGCAATTGTTGTGCGCGACGTTTGGGATCGCCAGCTTATGGGCCTACGCCGCGGGCGCACGTCGTTGGCTAATATGGGGATTGTTCGCGCTGGCGGTGTTGTGCAAACCGGCGGCGATCTCGCTGCCGTTCGCGATGCTGGCGATCGATTACTTTCCGCTGCGGCGCTTCGAGCAGTTGGGTTGGGGGCGGTTGCTGTGGGAGAAGGCGGTGCTGGTTGCCCTCGCGGCGGCTGTGGGGGTGGTGCCGATAATCACCGGGGTCAGTCCGCTTCCGCTGGAGACGGTCCCGCTACCACAACGTGTGTTGCAGACGTTTCAGAGTCTGATGTTTTACCCTTGGCGGCTGGTGTGTCCATGGCCTCTATCACCGTTCTATCCGTGGGGCACGAGTTTTTCGCTCGGTCAGTGGCCGGTCCTTCTATCGGTGCTCAGCGTCGGGATTATTACGGCCCTGGCCGTATGGGGTAGGCGACGCCTGCCAGTGCTGGCGGCTGCGTGGGGGGCCTATCTCGCGTTTGTTCTGCCCGTCTCCCGGCTGATGCGACTGGGGGGTCAGGCACCGCGGCATGCCTACGTGGCAATGCTGCCACTGCTCCTGGTAGCCGGCGGAGCGGCCGTGTGGGCTTGGCGACGCTCGACGACGGTCGCGCGGGTTGCCCTGGCCGCCTTGCTGACGTGCGAATTGTGCGTCTTCGGAATACGCACTCGGAGCCTGATACCGGAGTGGCACAGCGAAGAAACGCTACGGCGCGCTGTATTGGTGCGGTTCCCGGACTCGGAATTTGACAATCGGATGCTCGCCCTGGTGTTGTTGGATCAGGGGAGGGCCAGTGAGGCGCTCAACTACGCGCAACGGGCTGTCGAAATTGCGCCGGAGCAGGATTACGCGCATATGACGCTGGGACTGGTGCTGAATCGGTTGGGCCGACAACAGGATGCCATCGGGGAGTTCGCGCAGGAACTGCGGATCAACCCCTACACCCCCCAGGCGCACTACAATCTGGGGATCGCCTTGGCGCAGACGGGTAAGATCGAAGACGCCATCGTCCAGTACGAGCAGGCCTTGCGGATCAACCCGAATCTCGTCGAGGTGCACATCAATCTGGGAATTGTCTTGTTGCAGGAGGGGAAGCTCAGCGATGCCATCGGGCATTATGAACAGGCGCTACGGATCAATCCCGACTCCGCAGAGGCCCATCTCAATCTCGGGGTGGCATTGGAAAAACTGGGCAGGGCGCAAGATGCGATCACCCACTACGAGCAGGCCCTGCGGATCAAACCGGATTACGCCGAGGCCCACGGCAGTCTGGGGAGCGCGTTGGTGCAAACGGGTAGGATCCAGGAAGCCATCGCCCACCTCGAGCAGGCCCTGCGGATCAAACCGGATTACGCCGAGGCGCACAGCAATCTGGGGATCGCGTTGGCGCAAGCAGGTAAGATCGCGGAAGCCATCGCCCACTTCGAGCAGGCACTACGGATCAAACCGGATTACGCCGAGGCGCACTACAATCTGGGGGTCGCGTTGGCGCAAGCGGGTAAAATCGACGAAGCCATCGCCCACTACGAGCAGGCACTGCGGATCAAGCCTGATTACGCCGAGGCCCACAGCAATCTGGGGCTCACCCTGGCCCGACTGGGCAGGGTAGAGGAGGCGGCGGGACATTGGGAACAAGCGTTGCGGATCAAACCCGATGACGCTGGGGCGCACTACAATCTGGGACTCGCCCTGGCCCGACAGGGCCAGCTGCCGGAAGCGATTGCGCACTACGAGCAGGCGTTACGGATCAAGCCGGATTACGTCGAGGCGCACTACAAACTCGGAAACGCCCTTCAGGGACAGGGGCGTGTGTCGGAAGCCATCGAGCATTACCAGCAGGCCCTGAACCTCCGTCCGGATTTCACCCCGGCGAAAAATGCGTTGGCGCGACTGCAGGCAGGCCAATAGGTCGTGGGCTTTTGATTGTTTCCCCGAGCAAACTGAATTATACCGGGCTTGCATGACTGTCAGCCGGACAAAGTTGGTGGGAATGGCTCTGGCGATTTTTGCGGTCTCTGTCTGGCTGCACTGGCCATGCGTGAAGGGCGAGTTCCTGGATGTGGACGATAAGGAGTATTTGCGCCAGTCAGAGCGATGCAACGGCCTGACGTGGAACGCGGTGAAGTGGGCGTTTACGTCCACCGACCCGTACTATCACCCCTTGCCCCGCCTGTCCCACGTTTTGGACTACCAACTGTGGGGAAAGAATGCAGCGGGCCACCACGCAACCAGCATGTTCGTGCACGCCCTGAATGCCGCGCTCGTGTTCGGGTTTCTGTGGACGCTGCTGGGTACGGTGTCGTTGACGACCGGCGAACGACTCGCGATCGCCCTCGGGACCGCTGCGGTGTTCGCGATTCACCCGTTCCAAGTCGAGTCGGTGGCCTGGATAGCAGGGCGGACGCAACTCCTGTGTGCGACGTTTGGGATCGGATGCCTGTGGGCCTACGTTGTCGGGGTGCGTCGGTGGGTGGTGTGGGGATTGTTCGTGCTGGCGCTATTGTGCAAACCCACAGCGGTGTCGCTGCCCTTTGTGATGCTGGCGATGGATTGGTTTCCGCTGCGGCGTTACGAGCGATTGGGTTGGGGCCGGTTGCTGTGGGAGAAATTACCGATGATCGCTCTCGCCGTGGTGGCGGGGGTGGTAACGACAATCACGGAGTCTGGCTTGGCTCCCTGGGGAATGGCCCCGCTGTCGGACCGCGTGTTGATGACGTTTCAATCCCTGGTGTTTTATCCGTGGCGACTGGTGTGCCCATGGCATCTATCGCCGTTCTATCCGCTACGCGTGCGCCCTTCGCTGGGCGAGTGGAAGGTTGTTGTCTCGGTGCTCAGTGTCGGGGCGATTACGGCCCTGGCCGTGTGGAGCCGGCGGCGCCTGCCCGCGCTGGCGGCAGCTTGGGGAGCCTACATGGCGTTTGTTCTTCCCGTCTCCGGGCTGACGCAAGGCTTGGGGGCGGTGGCGCCACGGCATGCCTACGTGGCGATGCTGCCGCTGCTGCTGTTAGCCGGCGGAGCGGCCGTGTGGGTGTGGCGGTTCATCGCGAGGGCGATTCACCACGAGCGGCGTTGGACGACAGTCGCGCGGGTCGCCCTGGCCGGCTTGCTGACGTGCGAATTGTGCGTCTTCGGAATACGCACTCGGAGCCTGATACCGGAATGGCACAGCGAAGAAATGCTCCGGCGAGCCGTATTAGTGTGGTTTCCGGACTCGGAATTTGACAATCGAATGCTCGCCTTGACGTTGTTGGAACAGGGAAGGGCCAGCGAGGCACTCACATACGCGCAACGGTCTGTCGAAATCGCGCCGGAGCAGGGTTACGCGCATGCGACGTTGGGGTCTGTGCTGGGCCGGCTGGGCCGACCGCAAGAGGCCATGGCACAGTACGAACAAGCGTTCCGAACGAATAAGGATTCCGCGCAGGCGCACTACGATCTGGGGCTGGTTTTGGCGCAAACGGGCCGGACCGCGGAAGCCATCGCCCACTTCGAGCAGGCCCTGCGGATCAAGCCTGACTACGCCGATGCGCACAACAATCTCGGGATCGCGTTGGCGCAAACGGGCCGGACCGCGGAAGCCATCGCCCAGTACGAGCAGGCCTTACGGATTAACCGCGATCTCGCCGAGGCGCACAACAATCTGGGGAACGCTTTGGCGCAGACGGGCCGGACTGCGGAAGCCATCGCCCACTTCGAGCAGGCAGTGCAGATCAACCCCGACTTCGCCGAGGCGCACTGCAACTGTGGGGTTGCCTTGGGGCAAGTGGGCCGTGTGCCAGATGCGATCGTCCACTTCGAGCAGGCCATCCGGATCAAGCCTGACTACGCCGATGCGCACAACAGTCTGGGGATCGCTTTGGCGCAAACGGGTAAGATCGCGGAAGCCATCGCCCACTTCGAGCAGGCCCTGCGGATCAACCCCGACTTCGCCGACGCGCATGGCAATCTGGGGAATATCTTCTCGTCGGAAGGCAAGATCAGTGACGCCATCGTTCAGTATGAGCAGGTACTCCGGATCAACCCCGATTCGTTCCAGGCGCACTACGGCCTGGCGGGCGCCTTGGAACAAGCGGGCCGAACTGCGGAAGCCGTCGCCCAGTACGAGCAGGCCCTCCGCATCAAGCCCGATCTCATCCAGGCGCAGAACGCGCTCACGCGACTGCACGCTCGCCAGTAAGCCGAGTCCGACGGCGCTGAAGCGCAGCGAAGATCCGACCTCGCCGCGCCCGGGTCGCTCCCAACGACGAATCAAAATTTGTTGGCACTTTTTCCCCACCGGCGGACATTGATTAGTAGATGCACGATGCGACTGACATGCAGTTGTTGCGCCAGTACGCCGACGGAAATTCCGACGATGCCTTTGCCACCCTCGTTTCGCGCCATGTGAACCTGGTCTATTCCGCCGCATTTCGCAAAACCGGTAATCCCCACGCCGCGGAGAAAATCACGCAGGCGGTGTTTATCATCCTCGCCCAAAAAGCCGGGCGCATCTCGGATAAGACCATTCTGCCCGGCTGGCTGTATCAAACCGCGCGGTTGACGGCGGCGAGCTTCCTGAAGCGCGAAATCCGCCGCGCCCGCCGCGAACAGGAAGCCTCTATGCCGACCGAACTCCACTCCACCGCGCCCGATGAAACCTGGCAACAACTCGCGCCGCTGCTGGAGGATGCGATGGGGCAATTGGGCGAAACCGACCGCGCCGCCGTCGTGCTGCGGTTTTTTGGTGGCAAAAGTTTTGCCGAAGTGGCCACGGCTTCCGGTGTCACCGAAAATGCGGCGAAGAAACGCGTGAACCGTGCGCTGGAAAAGTTGCACCGCTATTTTTCCAAGCGCGGCGTTCGTTCGACAACGGACATCATCGCCAGGGCGATCTCCGCCCATTCCGTCCAGGCCGCCCCGGCCGCGTTGGTCAAATCCGTGACCGCCGTGGCCATCGCCAAAGGCGCAGCAGCCAGCGGCTCAACCCTAACCCTCATCAAAGGAGCACTGAAACTTATGGCATGGTCCCAAGCGAAAACGGCAATCGTGGCCGGTGCAGTTGTATTGCTCGCGGCGGGAACAACCACGGTGACCAATCAGGTTCGACACACTCCGCCGCGTCAAACCGGCCGGTTGAAGTTGCCCACCGGTAACGCCACACCAATGATTGTCTACAGTTACAGTCGTTGTGGAGTTATCCTGGCATCCGATGGCAGCCTTTGGAGTTGGGGCGAAGAGCGGTCGGGCTGGCCGGTTTTGGGTCTCGCCAATAGCAGAAACACGGTCTCGTTGCGCCGCATCGGAAATGAAACCGACTGGGTCGACGTCGCCGCCGATGATTCTCATTGCTTGGCAGTCAAATCGGACGGCACGATTTGGGCATGGGGCGGAAACTTTCGGCATCAATTGGGTGACGGCACGACAACCACGCGGACTACACCAGTCCCGTCTGTTCCAGGAAATGATTGGAAGCAAGTGGCGGCTGGCGGCAGTGCGACCAGTTTTGCCATCAAAAAGGACGGCACGCTGTGGGCCTGGGGCCATCAATATGCCGGGCCAGCCGGAAATGGCCCTATCAAAGATGACATTGAGGCGGTGCAGGTGGACACGTCAACCAGTTGGACGAAAATTTGGGCGGGATCTATTCAAACTGTCGGATTGCAAGCCGACGGCAGTCTTTGGTTCTGGGGATCGCTGACTGGCGATGCCAACGACACAAATGTGTTTCTTGTTCCAACACGAATATCGCCGGATACGAATTGGGCGGATGCGTGCTTTGGTTATTTCACCGTGTTCGCCATCAAATCGGATGGAACGCTTTGGAGTTGGGGCTTGGAGGCAAACTTCTATACGCATGCCGATGCCAGTTCGAATGCGATCCCCATGCAAGTCGGGACCGACAACGATTGGCAAGCCTGCGCCTCTTCACCGGGATGTTTTTATCACATTCTGACCAAAAAAGACGGCTCGCTCTGGGCGTTGGACGCTTCGGAACATCGTCGGGTCAAGCCCGCTGCGGAGTACAAACCGGTAAAACTTCGAAAAATTGACCTGCGCAAAGACATCGCCGCCGTTGCGGCCGGAGGAGATGACATGGGTGTGGTACTGACACGCGACGGTGAAGTCTGGACTTGGGGAGCCGTCCTTGGTGAGCACTCTCCGAAAGATTTTGAGGGACCAAAAGGTGAGCACCTCAATCCAAAATGCAGAAGTGTTGATAAGCCCTGGCAGCTTTCAAATATTGATTCCACGGAATGATTAACACCCATCCACAGTCAGACGTCAGCTATCCGCGTGAAAAAATGTCGGATGTTTGTCCGGGCGGCCTTTTGACAGGCGGACGCAACCGTCAAGCGGCGGTTGTTTTTGACTCGCCAATCGCATTCGCACCAGTATAGTAGCCAACTAGGATGTATTGAGTGATGAGCCGGCATCGCGGTCCAGCTTCGCAGCAGCGCACGTCAGCCTTCACGCTGATCGAACTCCTCGTCGTCATCGCCATCATCGGCATTCTGGCATCCATGCTCCTCCCGAGCTTGGGCCAGGCCCGCAATAAGGCAAAATCGATGGCGTGCGTCAGCAACCTCCGCGAACTCGGCATGGCGGCGGAGATGTATCTGGACGACAATGATGGCAAGATCTGCGGCCTGTACGACGTGTTTCCGACGTGGGGCGACACCAACGGCCCGTTGTCGTGGACGGAAGAACTTTATCCCTACGTGAAAACCACTTCGGTGTTCCTCGATCCGGGTCGCCCCCAGTGGATGGCCTCGGCTTCGGTGGACTATTACTTAAACCTCTTGAACGCGTTCCTCGTCTCGACAAACCGCGTGGCCGGCCCCTACGCGATCGACACGCGGTTGATCAAATTCCCCTCGGCCTTCATCCTGCTCAGTTGCGATCTCTGCCCCAATCCCCTGCAGGAAATCGATCCGTCCAATGAAGTGGGCGACCGCACCGGCTTCGGCGGCGGCACCGGCTGTTACCCGCCGTTCCACTCGGGAAATACCGCCAATTTCCTCTTCATGGACGGTCACGTCGCCGCCTTCAGCCGTTTCGACACCCAGCAAATGACCTATTGGTATTCCGTCATGGCCAACTGGCAATCCACCATTCCCACGCCCTGAGGCCCGATGCCTGTGTTTGGCGACGGAAAATGGAAAACCTGGCTGGCCGTTGTCTTCTTTGCATTCGTCATCGGCTTCGCCGTACGCCAGTTCCGATCCGCGTTTGTGTCGCATCCGCCCGATTGGATGCATTTGCAGGAACACGCCAGCCAGCGGATCCCCGATATCCACGAAATCCATTCCGCCTGGTTCCAGTTCTCGGAACTCTTGAAGTCCACCCGCGCCGCCGCCGAGACACAGCATATTGACCATTACACGGTTTGGGTGACCGAACTGGGAAAAGACGTACATACGACGACGTATTGGTGGGGTGAGACCATTCCCAACGAGGGTTTCAGGCCGATGCCCAATATCGAGCGTCAGTTCTTCTTCAAACCATCCCTCCTGCTCGGCTATTACACCAGCGACGGCACCCCGCTGGGCTTCGCCACCCGCGGGATGCCGGGCGGCGGCGATCACGTGATCGCGACGGTCCATGCCGACACGCCGATCTCTCCCGGTGCCAGCCTGTTCCTGATCCGACGGGAAATTCGTACCGATCCCAAAGCGACAAAATCCACAGGCCCGAAGACGGTCGGACTCGGCAACCTGCGCTATTCCCCCGACAGAATCGAAGCGCGCGGTCTGCTGTTGCCGCCGGGCGCAACGCTGACGCGGTATGCTCCCGAAGAGCCGGCCATCGTCATGGCGTCGTCACCGACAATGGTCGCGTGGATCAGTTCCGACCTCGTCACAAACAACACGCCGCTATCAATCACCTTCACGCCGCACTAACCGGCGCGGTGCGGGTCAATTCCGCCACCGCCTCGCAATGCGCTGTCTGGGGAAACATATCGAACGGCGTGACGCGCTCCAACCGATAGCCGTGCGCGACCAACTGCTTGATGTCCCGCGCCAACATCGGCGGCGCGCACGACACATAAATGATCTTACGGGGTTTCTGTTCCCGCAATGTCTTGAGAACCACCGGCGCGCAGCCCGACCGCGGCGGATCGAGAATCAGGCATGTCTCATCCAGATTGCACTGACGCAATGTATAGAACAACAGTCGCTCGGTCTTGCCGGGATAGAAATCGTAGCTTTTCAGGCCGAGGCGCTGCGCGTTGTCGTTGGCGGCCTGAATGGCTTTCTTGTCCTCTTCGATTCCGTACACGTGCCCGGCGAGGTCGGCCAGCATCAGGGCAAACAAACCGACGCCGCAATAGGCATCGACGAGCGTCTTGCACCCGCTGGCCGCAAAAATCGCGCGCACGTGCTTCAGCGCCAGCTCGATGACCTCGCGGTTGACCTGGAAAAACGAGCCGAGCGGCACGTGCAGCGTTTTGCCAAGAATGTTCTCGGTGATTGTTTCGACGACCGCAATTTCCGCCGACTCTTCGGCGTCGAGCGGATCCACGCTGGACCGTCGTGTCTCCGTGTACGTCCACACCTGCCGCTCGGAGTTGGCGCGAATCGTCAAGTGCACATTCTCCAGCGGTTGCTGGCTGACCTCCGCCAGCTTCGCGTTCACTTCTTCGCCGGCGATGGGGCATTGCTCGATACCGATGATGGACCGTCCGCGCACGCTCCAGAAACCGGGCTTACCGGGCCCGTGAACGACAATTTTGTTGCGATAGTGGTACTCACGCGGCGAACCAACGACCGACTCAATGGGCGGATTGGCGATCTTGCCAATGCGCTCGAACACATCGCGAATCTGACGGCGCTTCAATTCCAGTTGATGCGAATACTCAATGTGCTGGTATTGGCAGCCGGCGCAGTTCGCATAGTACGGGCATCGCGGCTCGACGCGTTTCGGCGACGGCGTAATCACGCGCGCGAGGTCTGCCGTCGCGTACCGGCGTTTCACCTCCACAATCTCGACCTCGACGCGTTCGCCCTCGATGACGAACGGCACGAACACCACGAAATTGTCCACGCGCCCGATGCCGTCGCCGCCGAACGCGACCGTCGCGATGTCCAGTTCGAGCCGTTGACCGGGTTGGAGTGTGGGCGTTTCCATGCGCGAGACCAATCCTATTCACAGCCGGACGTGATTACAAACCGCTCTTTCGGGAATTGATTAGAATCTCCACGCTGCTGACCAGCGACCAAATCCACGCAAACAGAAAAAGCGTCGCCCCGGTCAACCCCACCGCCAGCTCAGGTGTGATATCCTCGGGCATGCTTCCCTGGTGAACCCAATCGCGCACGAACAGGATCGCCCAGAGCAGGCATAGCGCGAAGCCCGCTTGCGAGACGACCAACTGGAGAATCCCGGTTACGCGCCGATGCGCTACAAAGGTCCCCAACCCCGGCAGCACGAGATTGCTCAGCACGCAGGTCCACCCAGCTTGGCGCGCCGGGCCGCGGTCGGGCTGCGTCTCAGCCAGCTTGGGCGGTGGTTTGGGATCCAAGGATATCCTCGTACGCGTACAAACCGGCCGCAATCCCGATCGGAACCGTGGCCAACACTCCCACACAGCAGGCAATCACGCCCGCCGCGCTAATCAAGCCCGCCACGAGAAACAGCGCGAACAGGATCCACCACTGCCGCGTCACAACCTTTCGGCTCAACTCCATCGCCTCCCAGAAACCCATTCGCTTGTCGATCACCAACGGCAACGTGAATTTCCAGGCCACGCCCAAATAAATGCCCGGCAGAATACAGCAGAGAAACCCCAAACAGCTCAACACGGCGACGACAACATGGGCCAGCAGCAGCGGGATGAACGCGCTGCCAAACCCCGCAAACGCATCGCCAAGGTCCGCCGTCTGCCCGCGCATCAACTTCAGGTAGTAATTGTAAAGTCCGCCCAGCAGCGGTCCGCTCACAACCAGATTCCACAAGATGTTGACCAGGAAGCCCGGCCACTGAGCCACCATCACCTCCCACGGATGGCCGCGACGGGCAACCAGTGGCACGCCCAGAGCGAAATCAACCGCGAACCGCAGCATGACGCCCACGCCACCGACGAGTAGCAGAATTAACAGCGTGGTGCCCACCAATCGCCAGAAATTGCCGGTCAACAGTGTCCAGGCGCGACTAATGCACGCGCCTATATCCACTTCATAACCTCGGGCCGTGACTTGGGCGGCCAGTGTGTCGGCATCAACAGACCCGGCCGCAGGGGGTGCTCCAGAGGACGGAGTGGGTCCACCCGCCAAATCAGCGAATTCGGGAAACGCGGAAATCGGTTTCCATTCTGTGGTGCCCTCAGCCTGCGCCTCGGTCTGCACGTTGGCCCGCCCCTCGCGAATCCATTGTCGGAGTTGCTCCGCCGTAACCGGGCCGTATTCGTGTCCGTCAACTCCAAGGATCTTATACATGTCAGAACCACTCCTTCTTGTTCAGAATGTATGTCCGGACGAAATCCTCGTCGGACTTCGTCAGATAAATGAGCCCCTCAATCAGGCTGATCACCCACATGACTACGCCGCCAATACCACAGGTGAGCACGGTAATGAGCAACATCGTGATGCCGGCACCGGTATAGCCGAGGACGAACTTGTGGATGCCCAGGCATCCCGTGTGCGGAATCAGGGCCAGCACGCCCGCGACGATCTTCTTGTCCGCTCCGGGTGGCCTTGTCACGAGGTGCGCCTGCACCGGCGGCGAGATCGGCGGAGGCGCGCCGGTCGAAATGCCGAGTGCCGCATGGAATTCTGGAAAGTCGGCGAGATGTTTCCACTCGGCCTCGCCAGAGGCTTGCGCCTTGGTCTGTGCATTGGCGCGGCCCTCCCAAATCCATTGCCGCAACTGCTCCGCGCTTGCGGGAACATACTCTTGTCCGTCGGTTCCGATGATCTTGTACATGTCAACCTCCGTTAGAATCGTTCCGATCTCAACGTTATGGCGCCAACAACGTGAACGGGTATGCGGGAATATTGCGCAGCACGCCAAACGCGACAATCGCCACCAGCAGCACCCAGATCCAGGTCGGTTTCAACGTGCTGGCGTCGCCGCGCACGATCAGGTAGCCGGCCACCGGCAGCAGGGCCATCGACAGCGCGTTGAATCGAAAGGCCGCCGCCAGATTCCCATGCAACAGTTGGTGAAGCGCGCGCGTCGTCCCGCAACCGGGACACCACAAACCGGTCCATTGATGAAAGGGACAGACCGGATAGATCCGCACACGTTCGGGATCAAAGGCGAACACCGCCGTCGCCACGGCTCCAAACGCCAGACCCAGCAGGATCGTCTTGAGTCGAATCACCATGTCCGATACATCCGAAACGCATGATGGTGCATGAGCGGCAGACACCAGAGCGCCGAGAATAGGCCAAACGAGAGGAGGCCAAGCACGACAGCCAGCCAAATCCACATTCTTGCCTTTCGGGATGCCTCCAGCGCGCCGGGGATGTCGCCCGCTTGGAGCTTGGTGTTCACCTGCGCCGCAAACACAATCGCCACGATGCCAAGCGGCAGACAGCAACAGATCGTGCTGAGGATGGCGGGCACGAGGTAATTGGGCACGTCTGGTCGCGGCTGAAACGCTGGCGCGGGCGCCGCCGTCGGCGCTGGCGGCATCACAGGCGGCGTGGCTGATGAGGCAAATTCCGGGTATTGGCCGAGCGGTTTCCACTCGACGCTGCCTTCGAGCTGGGCCATCGTCTGTGCATTGGCGCGTCCCTCGGCGATCCATTGGCGAATCTGGTCCGCGCTGACAGGGCCGTAGGGCCGGCCATCACCACCGATAATCTTGAACATTGGGCTCCTTGCTTCCCGGATTCAACGCCAACTCCAAGCTGGGAATGGTATTCACGCTACGCCAGCGCTTTGCGCAACTCCAGCTTTAATTTTTCCAATCCCTCTCCCACCAGCGCCGAGATTTGCAATATCTTTTGGGAAGCGACCTTGCTCGTTGGCGTTTTCTTCGACGGACGGGACGACCGCCCCGCCAGCTTGCGCCTGAACGCGGCCAGGTTCTTCTTGGCGTCGGGCAAATCCATCTTGTTGGCCACGACGAGCCGCTTCTTCTTCAGGATCTCGGGGTTGTACATCTTCAGCTCGTCGAGCAATTGCTGGTAGTCATCCTGCGGCTTCCGGCCGTCGACCCCCGCCATGTCCAGCAACACCACCAGCAGTTGGCAACGCTCGATGTGCCGCAGAAAATCGTGTCCCAGCCCCTTGCCCCGGTGCGCGCCCTCGATCAACCCGGGAATGTCGGCGATCCGAATGCGCTCATAATCGCCGTAGCTGAGGATCCCCACGTTCGGCGTCAACGTCGTGAACGGATACGGTGCGACCTTCGGGTGCGCGTTGGTGATCTTCGAGATCAGCGTCGATTTGCCCGCGTTCGGAAAACCGACCAGCCCCGCGTCCGCCAGCGTCTTCAGTTCCAATTCGACTTCGAGTTGCTCGCCTGCCTCACCGTACTCGAACTCGCGCGGCGCCTGGTGGATCGAACTCTTGAACGCCGCGTTGCCGCGTCCGCCACGTCCGCCCTTTGCCAGCATAAACCGCTGGCCGTCCTCCACCAGATCGGCAATCAGTTCGCGTTCCGTTTCGACAGGTGGAGCTTCCGCCACTTCGACAACCGGGACGCCGGCCGGTGCTTCGGCCCGCGAGGCCTCCACCAGTTGCTTCGCCCGACCCGGCGTGAATGGCATCCCGACGGTTACTCTCGGGTCAAATTCCTCCGTCGCCGCCGCCGGATGATAATTCGATGGCGCGCGCTGTTTCACCGGCGCGGTCAGCCGGAAAACCTGCGTGCCGATGGGCACTTTCGCGATGATGTTCTTCGCGCTCCGGCCAAAACAATTCTTCCCGCGTCCGTGAACGCCGTGCTTCGCTATCAGGCGCGGCAGGTAATAGTAATCCGAAAGATCGGTGATGTTCTTGTCCGCCACCACCACCACGTCGCCGCCCTTGCCGCCGTCGCCCCCGTCCGGCCCGCCCCGATCGACGTATTTCTCCCGACGGAACGATACGCACCCGTTCCCGCCATCCCCCGCCTTGACCCGTATTCTGACCTTGTCGACGAACATGAAAGGAGGATAGCCTACACGGCGAATGGTGGCTACGGCTTATTTGTCTCAACAGCTGCGGGAATCCACTCCACGTGGCCATCGCCGTACAGAGCATTGTGGCCGAAGCCGCGATGATTGGACGGCGATTCCGTCATGACCATGGCTCCCGCAGTCTCGGCGCTATTCCATTTCTTACCGCCGAGCAGGATGCGATAGCTCGGTCGGCTCGTGTCCCTTGCAGATGGACAAATCAGGAGTTTATCCAGGTTCGGAGCGTACGGTCGCAGATCGTCAAAGGCCTTCGGAATGGTTTCGTCGTGGTAGCCTGCATATACAACGATTGCCAGCCCGATCTGTTTCATGTTGCTTGCGCAAATAGCCCTGCTAGCCGATTTGTACAGCACCCGATCATTCTCAAGTAACAGGGCGGCAATGGATAGATAAGCGCAACTGAGAAACAAACCGATGATTGCAAGCCAGCGGCCTTTGATGCGACATCCTGACCTGCCGCACTCAACGACCGCGACAGCGCCAAAGATGACCGCAATAATCGCCACAATCGTCTTTTCAAGAATGCCGACGGCCCATCCCGGTTGGAGCAATACCCAAGCACCGAGCGCAACGCTGGCAAAAGCTGGCCAACTGAACCTTCGTGTAGGAGCGGGATCAACCTTTTCGTTCATGGCGGAAGCCTCACTCACATGCTATCAACTTCATTTCCCCTGCACCAGCACCGGAACGTCTGTCCCATCGTCGAACACAAGAACAGGCTCACAACCACTCTTTGAACCACGCCTGCGTCGCGCGGGCGATGGCGCCGTCTCGATCTCGGAAGAACAAATCGTGCCCTTCTGCGCTGGGGATTAGCATCAGTTGACTCAAACCCGGCGCGGCAGCATGAAGTTGGCGGCTGTGTTCCACGGGTGTTTTTTCATCAGGCTCACCGTGGATGAGTAGGACGTGTGCCTGGGTGCGTTGAATCGCTGCCAATGGGCTGGCCTGCTTCGGATCGAACCCCGCCAGTTTGCCGGCATCGTCAATCGCGCGCGTGATTGTCTCATCGGCAATGAACCATCGCGGCACTCGCGACGAGTGGCGGATGAAATAGGGCACCTCATCCTGCATCGTCGCAAATGGCGCCACGCTCACCACCGCGCGCACGCGCGGATCGCGTCCCGCCAGCATCAGCGCGCAAGCCGCTCCGTACGAGGTTCCGTAAACCCCCACCGGACCGGCGAGGAGATTCTCGTGTTCCAATGCATCCAATACCTGGCCTAGGTCCGCCGCTTCCACGACACCGTACGTCAGCCACCGGCCGCTCGACCGGCCATGTCCACGCAAATCCACCAACACCGCCCGGTACCCATTCCCGGCCAGTTGTTTGGCCACGGGCAGCAACGACCGCTTCTGATCATGGAGACCGTGGCAAACGAGGACCGTAGCGCGCGGCGCGCCCGCAGACGGCTCAACAATCCAGACCGAAAGTGACGCGGCCGGCGGACCAACCGCCACGCGCAATTGCCGGGAAACCCCGCGCGCCAATTCGCCCGCCGAAGCGTCGCCACGCGCGTCAAAGGTGCGATCCGCATTCGGTGACGTAACGATCATCCCGGGCAACGAATGCACCACGGTCGCTCGTACAATCGCAATGGCTGCGATTGCGCCGACGAGAGCCAGTCCCAGCAGCTTTCCGAAGCGCGTGACCCATCGTGTCCGTATTCGTTTATCGTCCGGCATTACAGACCCCGGCGCGGATTTTGACCTTGTCGACGAACATGGGCGAAGCATAGCCGCAAAATCAGCAAGCGGGAAGGACAAAGCCGATGGGCTCTGGAAGTAGTCTGTCGACCGTGTGGCGGCACCCGATTTGTCAGGCGTTGACCCCTCGACGCAAGGTTCGTCGCCCCACCGAGGCGCTCAGATAGGCCCCTGATACAGCAGCACCCGGTAGTAGCGGGCCGGTTTGTTCGTTGCGCCGCCGCTGTCGAGATAACTGGTGTTGGTCACGCCGGCGGGCGCAACGATCAACCCACTGAGGTCGGTGAAGTTGTTTATGTAACTGCCGCTGGCGGCAGGAGAGTTGGTCTGGATGATGTAAAACAGATTGCCCACGCAATTCCATGTCACGCGAATGTCATTGCCCTCCCGGTCAATCGCCGTGATGCAAAACACGGAGGCGCTGTTGGTCGGGTCAAGGTCAGCCAGATAATCCTGCAGGACGGTGAACCCGGTGCCATCGAGGTCCTTGCCGTCCAGGTTGGGATCAAACGGATCAAGGCCGTACTGCTGTTTCCAGCCATTGGGGATGTCGTCGCCAGCGGCGCTGAGATCGGGGGCAAGATTGGTGGAGGTGATGGACAACGTGCCGCCCGTGTGGATGAATAGGCCGTCGTTGGAGTAGTAGCACGAATTGGTGACAACCAGCTCGTCCACGACGACTGAACCGCCGGCAACGATGACCGTCCCCTTGCGCACGTCGAGCACCGCGTCATGGGTCGCGTTCGTCACATAGAGGGTGCCGCCGCTGATGACGACCGTGCCCGTGCCGCTGCAGTCGGCTGCGCCGACATTCAGCGCCTGCAGCGAAACCACGCCGCCGACAATGGTGAGCGTGCCCTGCGAGCCTGCGGAATTGCCGAGCATGACGCCACCGGCCAGCCAGGTTCCATTGGATATGACCACCTGTCCGCTGCTGGAATTGCCGATGATCGTTGGCGCGTTGGTGCTTGCCATCGAGCCTGTACCATTCAGGACGACCGATCCATCGATAGAAAACAATCCACCCGATAGCCCGTCCACACGCAGCGCGGAATTGGTGACGATCAGTGCGCCGTTGGTAGTGACAGTAAAGCCGTTCAGGACATCCAGCGGTGTCACCAAGCCGGCATTGTTGAGAAAAAGCGTATTGGTGCTGTCGAGCGGCGCGGACACCATCAGGTTGCTGACGGTCATCGACGCAATATTGACCGCGTTCGTGGTCGTCGCATCAATGGTGACGGTCTTGGTGGACGGGTTGGTAATTAGGTTCGCGGCATCCGCGCTGGAGGGAGTGCCTGCCGACCAGTTGCCGCCCATCTCCCATTTGCTGCTTCCGTCAGTCCAACTGTTGGTGGTCTGAGCGGGTGCGGTGAAGGCGAAGACAGGGATCAGTGCGATGATGGCGAGGAATTTGGCTTTCATCTGGTCCGCCATTTCCCCTATCACCTGCACCCCGTGACCATTCCGCCTCACTGGCGAGCATAGTATCAACTCTGACAGTGCAATCAAGCCATTTTTGCAGTTCTAGGACCGGCTTCCCGACTCCGGCCACTTCTCCTTGCGGCGGCTACCACCAGAGCCGACGTAGGCTAGACCTTCCTCTGCACCAATACTTGGAACGTCCGGCCCATCATTTCGGGGTGGAGAAGTTGCTGGATCGCCGCGCGTTCTTTGCTGGGTTGACCGGCGGTGCGCTCGACAATCTCGGCAATCTCGGATTCTCCAATCTGCAATAAATAATGGGACTGGTCGGTGAAGAGGACCGGTTCAAGCCCGAGCTTCTTTCCGTGTTCGATGAACGAGGTGAACTCGACGTGTGCCGTGATGTCTTGTTCGCCGATGTTCGCATACGGATTCGCGCTCTTGGTGTGTTGGTAATAACAGAGCAGGGTGCCGTCGCGATGGTGCGGCGCGAAATACTCGGAGCGCTCGTAACCGTAGTCGATGGTGACGATCCACCCGCGTTTCAGTCGTTTCGCCACGTCCGACAGCCAATTCAGGGCCCGCAGGCTGACCTCGGTACGATAGCCTTCCATGTGTTGGACAGGCAGATCGCTTAGAAAGTCGGCAAGACGCGGGTCCGAGAGCGGCCCGAGCACCTCGGTAAAATCATTGTAGGGCAGGCGCTCCGCCTGCCGTCGTTCGGAAAATGGCAAGCGAGGCGCTTGCACTACAATCTCAGGCACCAGCAGCTCCTTGTCTGGTCCCTCTCCCTTGGGGGGGAGCCGAGTCCGCGAGACCCCGCTGTCGTGTGCGGGAAAGGGTTCGGGTGAGGGGGAAGCGGTTCGCACATACGCCTCCTGCCATGCCCCGTTTTTCACCTGAACGACGTGAAATGGTAGCGCATCGAGAAATTCGTTGGAGAAAACGCAACCGACAATCGATTCCGGCCGGGGATCGCTCGTCTCGACAATGCGATACCTCAAGTCAGGCGCCACCGCGAGCACGTCCGCCCGCAATTGGCCGCGGTGTCCGCCGAATTCGACTACCTCAAACTCGGCTGGGTTGCCCAATTCCTTCCGAAAACGCAAAAACTGCTTGGCGAGCAGTTTGCCAAAGAGAGACCCGACGCTCACGCTGGTGAAGAAATCGCCGCGTTTCCCAATCTTTTCGCGACCGCTGGTGTAATAACCGAATTGGGGGTGATAGAGCGCCAGATCCATGAACCGCTCGAACGTGATCCGCCCGCCGCTCGCGTCGATTTCGCGCCGGATGTCACGAACCAAATCGGAGTTGCCGTTGCCTTCCACGGGCTTACGATAGCCGAGCCGTGCGCGTGGATGAAGGCGAAAGAACACTTGCAAGCGGTACGGGTTTTGGTAGGTTCCTTGTGAAATATGTCACAAAGTCCGCCCGCAGGCGTGACGGGCGAACCGAGTACGGTTTTCATGGTTGAGCAATTACAACAATACGTGCCGGTCGGGCTTTTATTGCTGGTTGCAATCGGGTTTGCCACCGGCATGGTGCTGGCGCCCCTGATTCTCGGCAAGCCCCGCGTCCACGACCTGATCAAGGACAGCGCTTACGAATGCGGTCTGCCGCCAATGGCCGACGCGCACACGCGTTTCAGCGTGAAATTCTACTTGATCGCCATGTTGTTCATCATCTTCGACATCGAAGTGGTGTTCATGTTGGGGTGGGGCGCGGTCTTCCGCGACATGATCAAACCCGTCGCCGAAGGCGGCATCGGTATCAAAATGTTGTTGGGAGGGCTGTTGTTCCTCGGAATCCTCGAAGTCGGCCACATTTACGCCTGGAAAAAGGGCGCTCTCGACTGGGCCCCGCGCAGGGAACATCTGCCGGAACCAAAACCCACTGCGGCGAAGGTGGAGAAAAAACCGAAGTTGGTGGCGTCATGACCCAACACCTCGAAACAGGGTTCGACCCGAAGGTGGAAGGCCGCGACGTCATAGTCACAAGCGTGGATGCCGCGATCGATTGGGTCCGCAAGAACTCCTGCTGGCCGATGCCGATGGGACTCGCCTGTTGCGCGATCGAGTTGATGGCGGCGGGCGCCAGCCGTTTCGATATCGCGCGGTTCGGCGCGGAGGTGATGCGCTTCTCGCCGCGACAGTCCGACCTGATGATCGTGGCCGGCACCTGCGTCTACAAAATGGCCGGCGTGGTCAAGCGTGTGTGGGACCAGATGCCCAACCCGAAATGGTGCATTGCGATGGGCGCGTGTGCCAGCAGCGGCGGTATGTATCGCAGCTACGCCGTCGTGCAGGGCGTGGACCATTTTCTGCCCGTGGATGTCTATATTTCCGGCTGTCCGCCGCGGCCCGAAGCGCTCCTGGAAGGTTTGATGGCGATCCAGCGCAAGATCGCCCACGAAAAAGCCGTCGTGAACATGAAAAAAGGCAACGGCCCCGGGATTTCCAAGCGAATCAGCGGACCGATCATCGTGCGCGGCGAATACGCGCCGAAACTCAAGGGTTGACGACGCGATGAACCTGCAAACCGCCATTGACAGATTGAAGGTGCGACTCGGGGATGCGGTTTCCAGCCCCGCCGAGTTTCGCGGTGAGACCACCCTCACCGTGTCGCGCGAGAAAATCGTCGCCGCCTGTGAATTGCTCAAGAAGGAGGGCGGCTTCGACATGCTGACCGACCTCTCGGGCGTGGACAATTACGGCGAGGATCCGCGGTACGAGGTCGACTACCTGTTGTACTCGCTGGCTCAACATTGTTACTTGCGATTGAAGGTACGTGTGTCCGAGGAGGACATGGTCGTGGACAGCGTCACCAGCGTCTGGCGGGGAGCGGACTGGCACGAGCGCGAAGCGTTCGACATGTTCGGCATCCGCTTTCGCGGACACCCGAACTTGAAGCGCATCCTGATGTGGGAAGGTTATCCGCACCACCCGTTGCGCAAGGATTTCCCGCTCGCCGGCATCCCGGCCGAACTGCCGGAAACCGCGGTGAATGCCGACACAGTGCGCACCGCGCCGATGTTGGGCGGTCCGTTCGTGACCTCCAGTGGCACGCGCAGCTCGATCCGCCGCGAGCCGCGTCAATTCGACACCCTCGCGGAGCAACAGGAGAAACTGACGCACCCGACCAAGAAGGAATCCGTCTAGTTCATGACCACGAAGCATGAAATGGAATTGATCGATTCCGCCGCGCGCGCCCAGCAGGTGATGGACGAAGAGATGGCCGGTGAGAAGATGGTCCTCAACATGGGGCCGCAACACCCGAGCACGCACGGGGTGTTGCGCGTCGTGCTCGAACTCGATGGCGAAGAGATCGTCAACGCCTGGCCGGATGTCGGTTACCTGCATCGCGGCGACGAGAAAATCGCCGAGAACATGACGTATACGCAATTCATCCCGTACACCGACCGACTCGATTATCTCGCGCCGCTCGCCAACAACGTCACCTATGCTTACGCCGTCGAGAAACTGATGGGGATGGATGTGCCGCCGCGCTGCAAATACATCCGCGTCATTTGCGCCGAACTCGCGCGCATCAGCTCGCACCTGCTCGGTTTGGGCAGCTTTGGCATGGACGTCGGGGCGATGACGATATTCCTGTACACGTTTCGCGAACGCGAAAAGATTTACGATATGGCCGAATGCATCAGCGGCGCGCGGTTTACGACCAGCTACACCCGCATCGGCGGACTGGCGAAGGACATGCCGCCCGAATTCGTGCCGATGCTGCGCAAGTTCCTGAAAGAATTTCCCGCAACCATTGACGAGGTCGACAAACTGCTCACCCGCAATCGCATTTTCTGCGAACGCGCCCGCGGCATCGGGGTGCTCCCGAAGGACGTCGCGATCGACATTGGAGTCACGGGCCCGTGCCTGCGTGGATCAGGCGTGGATTGGGACATCCGCAAGTCCCACCCGTACAGCAGCTACGAGGATTTTGATTTTGAAGTCCCGATTGGTTCGGTCGGGGACAGTTATGACCGTTATCTGGTGCGTATGGAGGAAATGCGGCAGAGCGTGCGCATTCTCCAGCAGGCCATTGACAATTTGCCCGATGGCCCGGTGAATTCCCCCGACGCCAAGATTCTGCTGCCGGACAAGGAAGCCGTCCTGACGAAGATGGAGGAGTTGATCCATCACTTCATCAACGTCACGGAAGGCATCAACGCGCCTCCCGGTGAAATCTATTTCTCCGCGGAGAATCCGAAGGGCGAACTCGGGTTTTACATCGTCAGCAAAGGGGGCGGTACGCCACATCGCCTGAAGATTCGCGCACCATCGTTTGTGAACCTGCAGGCCTTGCCCATCATGGCCAAAGGCCACATGATGAGCGACATGGTCACCATCCTCGCCAGCCTCGATTTCGTGATGGGAGAGTGCGACCGGTAGATTTCGGATTTTGCCATGGCATTGAACGTTCCAACCGAGCTCGAGAGGCACATCAACGAGATCGTCACGCACTACCCGCCGCAGCACAAACGGGCAGCAGTGCTGTGGCTGTTGCATCTCTTGCAGGAACAGTTCGGCCAACTCGGCAAGGAGCAGGTCGAGTGGACCGCGACAAAACTCGGGTTGCAACCGATCAACGTGTGGGAGTTGATCACGTTCTACCCGATGTTCACGGCGAAACCTCGCGGCAAGTTCCATATCAAGGTTTGTCGCACGCTGTCGTGTGAACTCGGCGGTTGCGGCGGCATCCTCGAACGCCTGCAGAAGAAACTCCGTGTCAAGCTGGACGAGAACACGAGCGATGGTCTGTTCATGATTTCCACGGTCGAATGTCTGGCAGCCTGCGGCACCGGCCCGGTGATGATGGTCAACGACGAGTTGTTCGAGAACCTCACGCCCGACAAAGCCGAGGCGGTCATCAACCGGATCAAGACTACGGGCAAACTGGAACCGCAACCATTGCCGCCCGTGTTGGCCGCTCATCCGCTCGAGAAGCGGGTCCTGCTGGCCAACATGAGCAAGCCCGGGTACAAGGGCGCGATCGAGGACTACCTCCGCGAAGGCGGCTACAAGGCATTGCCGAAAGCGCTCGGCATCAAGCCCGACGAGATCGTCGCCGAGGTCAAAAACAGCGAGGTTCGCGGGCGCGGCGGCGCGGGTTTCCCCTGTGGCATGAAGTGGAGTTTTCTCGCCAAGGGCACCGGCAAGCCAATTTATCTGGTGTGTAACGCCGACGAATCCGAGCCCGGCACGTTCAAGGACCGCCAGCTTCTCCATTACGATCCGCACCAACTGATCGAAGGCATTCTCGTCTCATGCTATGCGGTCGGCGCGCATGCGGCCTACATTTATATCCGGGGCGAGATGCCCTACGGCGCGAAGATACTCGTCAAAGCCATCGAAGAAGCGCGCCGGAAGAATTTCCTCGGCAAGAACATTCTCGGCAAAGGGTTCGACTGCGAGATTTACGTGCATCGCGGCGCGGGCGCGTATATCTGCGGCGAAGAGACAGGTCTGATTGAATCGCTGGAAGGCAAACGGGCGTACCCGCGCATCAAACCGCCCTTCCCGGCGGTGGTCGGCCTGTTCGGCTGTCCGACCGTCGTGAACAACGTCGAGACGCTGTCGAATATTCCGCACATCATCAACAACGGGGCGGCGTGGTTCAAAGAGATGGGGGTGCCCGGCTCCACCGGCACACGCCTGGTCTGCGTCAGTGGACCGGTGAAACGTCCCGGTTACTACGAATTCGAGATGGGCAAGCTGACAATGCGCCAGCTCATTTATGATATATGCGGTGGGCTCCAAGAGGGGCGTCAACTGAAAGGCATTGTACCCGGTGGCAGCTCCATGCCGGTGCTGAAAGCCGACCAGATTGACGTAGCGCTGGATTTTGAATCACTCCGCAAAGCCGGCACGATGGCCGGCTCGGGTGGCGTCATCGTGCTCGATGATGCGGTCGACATCGTCCAGAGCACGCTGAATGTCGCGCAGTTCTACGCGCACGAGTCCTGCGGCCAGTGCACGCCGTGCCGCGAAGGCACGTTGTGGATGGAGAAAATGCTCCACCGCATCAAACACGGTCATGGCCGGCCTGAGGATGTCGATTTGCTGTGGGACGTCGCCGATAACATCGACGGCAAGACAATTTGCCCCCTCGGTGAAGCAGCGGCGTGGCCCGTGAAGGCCTTCGTCACGAAGTATCGCGGCGAGTTTGAGAAGGCGTGCAAAGACGGTAACGGAACGAAGAAGCATTAACATGCCTGACAATGCGATTAAACTGACGATTGATGGCAAAGAGGTCGCGGCTCCGAAGGGAATGAACCTGATCGAGGCGGCGAAGCTGGCGGGCATCGAGGTGCCGCATTATTGCTATCATCCGAAGCTGGCGGTGGTGGGCAACTGCCGGATGTGCCTCGTCGATGTCGGCCTGCCGAAAATGGGCCCGGACAAGAAGCCCGAGATCGGACCCAACGGCAAACCCGTGATCATGTTTGGGCCGAAACTTACCATCGGCTGCAATACATCGGTTGGCGAGGGGATGGTGGTCCATACGCGTTCGCCGAAAGTGATCAAGGCGCGCGAAGGCGTGATGGAATTTCTGCTGATTAATCATCCGCTCGATTGCCCGATCTGCGACCAGGCCGGCGAATGCCGGTTGCAGGAGTTCAGCGTCGACTACGGCAAAGGCCAGAGCCGCTTTGTAGAAGAGAAGGTCCACAAACCGAAGAAGACGGAAATCGGCCCGAAGATCATGCTGGACGATGAGCGTTGCATCCTGTGCTCGCGGTGCGTTCGGTTCATGAAAGACGTGGCGGGACAGGATTGCCTCGGCTTCGTGAATCGCGGCAGTTATTCCACGCTGACGTGTTACCCCGGCCTGGAGCCGAACACGAATTACGATCTCAATATCACCGACATTTGCCCCGTAGGCGCGCTCACGTCGAATGATTTCCGGTTCAAACAGCGCGTGTGGTTCCTGAAAGAGAACAAGAGCGTGTGCCCGAATTGCGCCACGGGCTGCAATACCGTCTTGTGGTCGCGGGAAGGCGTCGTGCATCGACAAACGCCGCGCGACAACGATGCCGTCAACCAATGCTGGATGTGCGATTCGGGCCGGTTGCACTACAAGTTTATTAATGATCCAAATCGCATTGCTACGCCGACCGTGAAGTCATCGACGATGGGCGAGCGACTGGCGTTGACGTGGCCCGAGGCAAGCCGGCAAATCGGCGAGAAGTTGAGCGCGCAAAAAGGCAAAGGCGGGATAATCGCGGCCATCGGGACCGCGCGCGCCACGACCGAGGAATTATTCCTGTTCAACAAACTCGTGCGGGAAGTTTTGGGGGCGGAGCTGGTGGATTGCGTGCCACACACTGGCGAGGGTGACAAATTCCTACTCAACGCCGACCGCACCCCGAACGGTAACGGCGCCAAGCTTACCGGTGTCGCTGCGGAGCCCGTCGGCAGTCGTATTCCGGTCATCGCCGAGGCGATCAAGTCCGGCAAGATCAAGACACTCATCGTTCACGGCGAGAACATCTCGAAATACGGAATCGCCGAGGACGTGCTTGCGAAGTTGGATTTGTTGGTGGTCATCGACACCCTGCCGAACAAGGCGACGGAACTGGCGCACTATGTCCTGCCCGGCGCGACCTTCGCCGAGAAGCGCGGCACGTTCATCAATGCCAGGAACCGTTTGCAACGGCTGAACGCGTCGATTCCATCGCCCGGAATTGCGCGGCCAGAATGGCAGACGTTTGCGGCGCTGCTGAACGAACTGGGCGGTGACGGCGGCTACCTGACGATTGAAGATGTGTTCGCCGACATGGCACGGACGCTCACGCCGCTGGCAGGATTGAATCTTTCCAAGATTGGCGATCTCGGCGTCGAACTGAAGCCCGCGCCCGAAACAAAAGGTGAAGCGAAGTCCGAGACCGCCGCCGCAGGAGCAAAAGCATGATTCCCTTGCTCCTGATTCATCTCATCAAGATTGCCTGTGTCGTCGGGGTGATGCTGACCATCGTGGCGTACACCGTGCTGGCGGAACGCAAGATTTGCGCGTGGATGCAGGACCGCATCGGGCCGAACCGCGTCGGGCCGTTCGGCCTGTTGCAGCCCATCGCCGATGGTTTGAAGTTCGTGTTCAAGGAGGACGTGCTTCCGCATCACGTCAACAAGGTTTATTTCACGCTGGCGCCGATGATTGCCATGATCCCCGCGCTCATCACGATTGCGGTCGTGCCGTGGGGTAGCCAGTTGGTGATTCCCAGTATTTCGCACGATCCGATTCCGGGTGTCATTGCCGACCTGAACGTGGGTATCCTGTTCGTGTTTGCCATTGCCTCGCTGGGCGTGTACGGCATCGTGCTGGCGGGATGGTCGAGCAACTCGAAGTATCCGTTCCTCGGCGGCATCCGTTCCAGCGCGCAGATGATTTCCTATGAAGTCTGCCTCGGATTGAGCGTGGTGCCGGTGTTCATGCAGGTCGGCTCGCTCAATCTCATGAAGGTCGTCGAATACCAGGCGCAGCACACATGGTTGTGTCTCACCCAACCACTGTCGTTTTTCGTTTTCCTCGTGAGCGCGTTCGCCGAGACGAACCGCCTGCCGTTCGATTTGCCGGAAGCGGAACAGGAACTGGTTGGCGGATACCATACCGAGTACAGCTCCATGAAGTTCGCGATGTTCTTCCTCGGTGAGTACGCGGCGATGTTCGTGGCGTCGGCGCTGATGGCGACGCTGTTTTTCGGCGGTTGGTCGCTACCGTTCGCGCCGTTCAATGCGCCCGCGCAGACCTTGAAGGTGGGGTTGGTTCACATCGCCATTTTTCTGGTGAAAGTGTGCTGTTTCCTGTTTTTCTTCATTTGGGTGCGGTGGACGATCCCGCGATTCCGGTATGATCAACTGATGGCCTTGGGATGGAAGATCTTTATCCCGCTGACGCTGTTGAACATTCTCATTTCCGGAGTCGTGCTGGCGGCGATCACCAAATGACCATGCAAGTCAAACGACCAAAACTGACGATTTGGGAGCGGACGTATCTCCCGCAGATTCTGCACGGGCTGTGGCTGACGTTGAAGCACATCCCGCAGCGGAAGTTTACGCGTCAGTATCCGGAGGAGAAGCCGCCGCTGCATGGCGCGTATCGCGGCGCGCCGACGCTGGTGAAGGACCCCGAGGGACGGGTCAAATGCGTTTCGTGCCAATTGTGCGAGTTCGTCTGTCCGCCGAAGGCGATCCGCATCACGCCGGGCGCGCGTCCGGATGATGTTCCGGACGCCAATGTCGAAAAGGAGCCCGAGGATTTCGTCATCGACATGTTGCGCTGCATTTATTGCGGGTACTGCGAGGAAGTGTGTCCCGAAGAAGCGATTTTCCTGAAACAGGATTTTGCGATCACGGGTTACACGCGCCAAGAATTGCAGTTTCACAAGGAGAAATTGCTGGAATTGGGAGGCGTGCAACCGGACTCTATTTGGAAATGGAAATTCAAGGGGGCGCCGCCACCGGATGCGCCGGGTGCGAACGTGAGGAAGCCACAGATGCACACAGATAAACACGGATGAGTATCTGTGGTACATCCGTGTGAATCTGTGGCGTAACTGACTGATGATTGTTCACGACATGTTATTCTGGTTTTTCAGCATCGCGATGCTGGCGTGCGGATTTCTGGTAGTTTTCAGCCGCAATCCCGTCGCCAGCGCGCTGTTTCTCGTGATGCTGTTTGTGTTTCTCGCGGGCCTGTTTGTCCTGCTCGAAGCGTTCTTCATCGCGGCGATCCAGGTGCTCGTGTACGCGGGCGCGATCATGGTGTTGTTCCTGTTCGTCATCATGCTGCTGGATATCAAGGCCAGCGAGCGCCGCAAGTTCCGGGCACTCAGCGTCTTTGGCGGGATCGCGGTGGCCGCGGCGTTCGTGTGGGAATTGGAAATCATCCTCACCCGACCGTTGAAGCCCCTGGCCGCCGGCCGCGACGAGCTGAGTGGCGGTCTGGAGCAGGTCGTCAAGCCGCTGTTTGCCAATTACATGTTGCCCTTCGAGGTGACGGCGCTGCTGCTGTTGGTGGCGATGGTTGGCGTGGTCCTGCTTTCCAAGAAGGAACTCAAATGACCAGCGCGATCACCCTCAATGATTATCTGATTGTCAGCGGGTTGTTATTCGCGCTCGGGATCGCCGGTGTGATCATCCGTCGCAATGCGCTCGTTATTTACATGGCGCTGGAGATGAACCTCAATGCCGCGAATCTCGCGCTCGTCGCCTTTTCGAAATTCAACAAGCTGGTCGAGGGCCAGATACTGGTGTTCTTCATCATCGCCATCGCGGCGGCGGAAGTCGCGGTCGGTCTGGCCATCATCGTGGCCTTGTACCGCCGGAAACAAACCATCAGCGTGGATCAACTGACGACGATGCGGCTATGAATCACTTGACCTACATGTATGGCACCGACTGGGGCATGGGCCGGTTTCCCATCTGCTCGGTGTGGATCCTTCTGTCCAGCCCGCTGGTGGCCGCCGGGCTGATTACGTTGCTCACGAAAAAGCGGAAAGCGCTGAGCGCCGCATTGTCCATCGGGGCCATCTTGATCTCTTTTGCGCTGTCGCTGCGGCTGTTCCTGTTGTTTGCCCTCAAAGGCATCCAGCACGAGCCGCATGCGTTCGAGTGGCTCGTCATCGGCAACACCGTGCGCATCGAGTTCGGAATGACGACCGATGCGCTGGCGCTGCTGATGTTGCTGGTCGTCACCGGCGTGGGGTTGGCGATTCACGTCTATTCGCTCGGCTACATGAAAGGCGACCCCGGCTTCTCGCGGTTCTTCGCCTGCATGTCGCTATTCACTTTTTCCATGCTCGGGATCGTGATATCGAGCAACTTCATCCAGGTTTTCATCTTCTGGGAACTGGTCGGCGTGAGCAGCTATCTCCTGATTGGTTTCTGGTTTGAAAAACCCAGTGCCGCCGAAGCGGGCAACAAGGCGTTTCTCACCACGCGCATTGGGGACGTCGGGATGATGCTGGGCATTCTGCTGCTGTGGTCGCACGCGCACACCTTCAATTTCATTGAATTACAGGCGAAACTGCCGACGCTCGGTTTATCGATTGGCACCCAGGCGCTGATCGGCGTGTTGATCTTTGCCGGTGCGATGGGCAAGAGCGCGCAGGTGCCGTTGCATGTCTGGCTGCCGGACGCGATGGAAGGGCCGACGCCCGTCAGCGCGCTGATTCATGCCGCGACGATGGTGGCGGCGGGCGTCTACATGCTCTGCCGCGTCTCGTGGCTGATTCTGCCGAGCGAAACGGCGTTGTGGTTCATTTCATGGATCGGCGGCGTCACCGCGCTCATGGCGGCGACGATTGCCGTCGCCCAGAACGACATCAAACGCATTCTCGCCTACTCGACGCTCTCGCAACTCGGCTACATGGTAATGGCCGTGGGCTTGGGCGGGCCGACGCAGGCGATGTTTCACCTTACGACGCACGCGTTCTTCAAGGCGCTGCTATTCCTCGGCGCGGGCAGCGTGATCATCGCGCTGCACCACGAACAGGACATGTGGAAAATGGGCGGGCTGTGGAAGAAGGTGCCGATCACGTTCTGGACGTTCCTGATCGGCACACTGGCGCTGGCGGGCGTCCCGCCGTTGAGCGGGTTTTACAGCAAGGACGAGATTCTGCTGCTGGCCTTCGAACGCAATTCGATGCTGTTTATCATGGCCACCGTGACCGCGTTTCTGACCGCATACTACATGGGTCGCGAGGTGTTCGTCGTGTTCTTTGGCAAACCGCGCGACCACCACGCGTACGACCACGCGCACGAATCGCCGTGGGTAATGACGCTGCCGCTGATATTCCTGGCGGTGCTCTCGATCATCGCCGGCTGGTACAGCAAAGTCCCCGATTTCCTCGGGCCACCGCACGAAGCCGAACGCCATTCCTTGTTGCTGACAGGCGGCCTGATCCTCGTGCCGTTGTTTGGTTTCCTTGTGGCGGCAAAGATCTATTGGAAGGCCGAGCCGAGCGACGCACCCGTGAAAGCCGCGCTCGGCAAGCTGTGGACGTGGGTCGAGAACAAATACTATTTCGACGAGCTGTACGCTTGGATCATCAAGTACGTGCAGGGGACGATTGCGACGGTGTGTGATGTGTTCGACCGTTGGATACTCCAGCGGCTCGGCATCGGCGGCCTGTCGGTCGGCACGGGCCTGCTCGGTCGCACCGTGCGCCTCCTGCAAACCGGCAGCCTGTCCGGCTATGCCTTCCTCATAGGCCTCGGCGTGACGGTGATTATTTATTGTGCGGTGGTGAGGTGAGATAGCGATCATGGCACTTTTGAGCGATTTCTTTGTGGCAGCGGCCAATGAGCTTGACCAATTGGACCTCGCGAAGGGGCCGGCGACTCACTTTCGATGTCTTCGCGCTTCTCGCACGGATGTCGTCAAGATCGTTCGACTTCAATGTCTCGTTGACGGAACGAGATTCGAAGATCGCCTGGGCGGTCTTGATAGCCTTTTTGTGCGAACCGCCGGTGATGACGGCCCGTGGATCATTGGCGTGCCCGAGCCGCTCGTGTCTAAGTTAGCAACTTGCAACGAGGAGGAGATTAACTCTTTGGGTACACGTTGGGCCAAAACGGAAGAATGGGTTCTGGACGGCGGCAAGCCAGAGAACATCGTTCCGTTATTGCTAGAGATAGTAAAGCTCGCGAGACAGGCCGAACAGGAGAACAAGAAGCTGTACGTGTGGATCTCGCTCTGATTATGGACACCCTTCTCACCATTGCTGTCCTGCTGCCGCTGATCGCGGCGTTTGTGTTGTTTCTGTTTCCGGCGAACAACCCGAAGGCGATTCGGGCGGTGGCGATGTTTGCGACGGGTGTGTCGTTGCTGATCACGCTGACATTGTTTGCGAATTTTGATCGGACGAAGAGCGGGTATCAGTTTGTACACAGCATCCCGTGGCTGCCGAGTTACGGGTGCTCGCTGAAATTCGGCGTGGACGGCATCTCGATGACGTTGCTGTTGCTGGTCGGGTTCGTCTCGTTTTGCGGGGCGTTCGTTTCCAGCGAAATCCACGAACGCGAGAAGGAATACTACATCCTGTTTCTCGCGTTGACGACGGGCATCAGCGGGACGTTCTGCACGATGGACCTGTTTTTCTTTTATTTCTTCTACGAACTGGCGGTGATCCCGATGTACCTGCTGATCGGCATGTGGGGATCGCTGCCGCCGGGCAAACACGGGCGCACGAAAGAGTACGCGACGATGAAGTTGACGCTGTACCTGACGGCGGGGGCGGTGCTGGCGTTGATCGGGCTGCTGGGAGTCTACTTCGTGGGCGGCACCCTGGATATCGAGAAGTTACAACACAACATCTGGCTGGCCCGGGGCACGCAACTGTGGGCGTTCCCATGTTTGTTGTTCGGGTTTGGCTTCCTCGCGTCACTCTGGCCGTTTCACACGTGGTCGCCGCTGGGGTACGCCGCCGCGCCGACCGCGGCCTCGATGATGCACGCGGGTGTGCTGAAAAAACTCGGCGCGTACGGCATCATCCGGCTGGCGTTGCCGCTCCTGCCCGAAGGCGCGCGGCATTGGGCCAACCTCCTCGCGATCCTGGCGTGCTTCAATATCCTCTATGCCGGCTGGGCGGCGCTGACGCAGAAGGACTGGAAATTCGTCATCGGCTACAGCTCGGTGAGCCACATGGGCTATGTCCTTCTGGGAATCGCCACGCTGAACGTCGTCGGGGTGACCGGCGCGGTGCTGCTGATGTTCGCGCACGGCGTGATGGCGGCGCTGACGTTCGCGTTGATCGGCTTTTTCTACCATCAGACGCACAATCGGTTCGTCCCCGACCTCAGCGGCCTCGCGCGGAAGATTCCGTTCATCGGCGTGTGCATGGTGATGGCGGTAATGGCATCGAGCGGGTTGCCCGGCTTTGCCAATTTCGCCAGCGAAGTGCTGGTATTCCTGGGTTCGTGGCAGCAGGGGTCAACGCTATTTCGCGTGGCGACAATCTGCGCCGTGTGGGGCATTGTCGTGACGGCGACCTACCTGCTGCGGGCGGTGCGGACGAGTTTCTTCGGGCCGTTCGATGAGAAATGGTCGATGCTCAAGGACGCGGTGACGTTCAAGCAGAAGTTTCCGTACGCGTTATTGCTGGCCGTGCTGCTCACGGTCGGCTTTTATCCGCGGGTGCTGACGGACATCATCAAACAGAGCGTGGCAACATCCATCGTCAGCCGCTTCTCCACGGGCAACGAAGCGAACGCCGCGCCCACGGACACGGCCTACAAGGGCGGGACGACGCCATGATGAGCCTGTATGGCGTTCAGTTGGAGTGCCTGATCTCGATTTGGGGAATCCTGATTCTCCTTGTGGACGCGTTCAAGCCGATCGCGGACAAGCGGATGGTGGGCTATCTGGCGGCCGGATTCGTGGCCGCGGCGCTGCTGTACAGCTTTGCGATCCAGCCGGTGCCGGACGCGTTCTTTCACGGGATGTTCCGTCTCGACCCATTTGCGTTGTATTTCAAGCGGCTGTTTTTGCTGGCGCTGGCGGGAGTGCTCCTGATGGCGGCGGAGTTCTCGCCGCGGATCGAATCGGGCGTGGCCGAATTCTACGCGTTGCTGATGTTCTGCGCGGTGGGAATGCTGCTGATCGCGTCCGTGAATGATTTCATCCTGCTGTTCGTGTCGCTGGAGCTGGTCACGATTACGTTCTACGTCCTCGCGAGCTATTTGCGACGGCAGGTCCCGTCCCTGGAAGCGGGAACGAAATACCTCATCCTCGGCGCACTCTCCAGCGGGTTCACGGTGTATGGCATCGCGTACATCTTCGGGACGACCGGCACGACGAACTTCGACAAACTCGCGGAGATTCTGCAATCCCAGGCGGGACCGCCGTCGTCGGCGTTCGTGTTCGGCATGCTGCTGGTGTTGACCGGTCTCGGATTCAAGATCGCCGGCGTCCCGTTCCAGATTTGGGTGCCCGATGTGTATCAGGGCGCGCCGACGCCCGTGACGGCGTTTCTGGCGGTGGGCAGCAAGGCGGCGGGGTTTGCGCTGCTGTTGCGGGTCTTGTACACGGGACTGCTGCCTGTGAGCCTGTCCTGGAACGCGCTGATTGCGGTACTGGCGGGCGCGACCCTGCTTTATGGAAATCTCGGCGCGATTCCGCAACACAACATCAAGCGACTGCTGGGCTATTCGTCCATCGGACACGCGGGCTACATGTTGATGGGGGTCGCGGCGGTCAACGCACTCGGTGCGGGCGCGGTGCTGTTCTATCTGGGCCAATACGCCTTCACCAATCTCTGCGCGTTCCTGGCGATCATCGCGGTGACGGCGGCGACGGGCAGCGATGAAATCCCGAGTTTCTCGGGCCTCGGCAAACGCTCCCCGATTCTCGGCTTGGCGCTGTTCCTGTCGATGATGTCACTGGCGGGCATACCGCCATTGAGCGGGTTTTTCGGCAAGTTCCAGTTGTTTGCCGCCGTGATCCAACGGGCGCAGACGGATTCGAGGTATTATGTGCTGGCGGCCATCGGCGCGGTGGCGGTCGTGATCTCGCTGTATTTCTATCTTGGTGTGGGACGTGCGATTTACCTGCAGGAAGCCGAGGACGCCACGCCGATCGTAGTCAGCAAACCGATGCGGTTCGGGTTGATCGTGTGCATGGTGGCGATGATCGGGATCGGGATTTTCCAGCGGCCGCTGGTTCACGCGTCGATAATGGCTGCAAAGGTCTTTTCGTTGCATTAGAGTTGGGCCGTGAATTAGAAGACGGATCCATCAACGTTCAACGTTGAGAGTTAAGGAGATTCCATGACCACACGCATCGAAAAAGATTCCATGGGCCCGCTGGAAGTGCCGGCGGACGCGTATTACGGCGTCCAGACGCAGCGGGCGGTGACGAATTTTCCCATTAGCGGCTGGCCGTTGCCGCCGCGGCTCATCCACGCGATGGGCCGCGTCAAACGCGCCGCGGCGAAGACCAACCTCGACCTCGGCCTCATCGACAAGAAAGTGTCCGACGCCATCGTGGAGGCGGCGACGGAGGTGGTCGACGGCAAGCTTGATCCCCAATTCCCCGTGGACATTTTCCAGACGGGATCGGGCACGTCGACGAACATGAACACGAACGAGGTGATCGCCAGCCGCGCCAATGAAATCCTCGGTGGCAAACGCGGCGACAAATCGCCGGTGCATCCCAACGACCACGTCAATCTCTGCCAGTCCAGCAACGACGTGTTTCCGACGGCGATTCACATCAGTGTGATCGCGGCCATTCATGAAGAGCTGCTGCACGCGCTGCAACATTTGCAGGAAACCCTGGTGGCGAAGGCGCGCGAGTTTGACGACGTGATGAAGATTGGCCGCACGCATTTGCAGGATGCGACGCCGATTCGGCTCGGCCAGGAATTTTCCGGGTATGCGGCGCAACTGGCGTACGCGTACGAACGCGCCGAGGAAGCGATTGAGACGCTCGACACGCTGCCGCTCGGCGGAACGGCGGTCGGGACGGGATTGAACGCCCATCCGGAGTTTGCCAAGCGGACGATTGAGAAACTATCCCGGGAATTAGGGATTCCGTTGCACGAAGAGCACAACCATTTCGAGGCGGCGGCGACACGTGACGCGTGCGTGGCGGCGAGCGGCCGGTTGAAAACGATCGCGGTGAGCCTCGCGAAGATCGCCAATGATATTCGGCTGTTGGGCAGCGGGCCGCGATGCGGGATCGGCGAGCTGAAGATTCCGCCCGTGCAACCCGGTAGTTCGATCATGCCCGGCAAGGTCAACCCGGTTATCGCGGAAAGCCTGATTCAGGTGTGCTTGTGGGTCATCGGCGCGGACGTGTCGATCACGCTTGGCGGACTGCAGAGCTTCTTCGAATTGAATGTGGCCATGCCGCTGATCGGCGCGCAGATGTTGGAGAGCGTCCATCTGCTGGCCGCGGGGTCGCGCAATTTCGCCGATGCATGCGTCAAGGGGATCGAAGCCGACCGGGAACGGTGCGAGTCGCTCGTCGAACAAAGCCTCGCCATGTGCACGCCGCTGGCGCCCGTGATTGGTTACGACAAGGCCGCTGAGATTGCCAAGAAAGCCTACAAGGAAGGCAAAACGGTCCGCGAAGTCGCTCGCGAAGTGTCGGGGTTGAGCGAGAAACAGCTCGATGAGATTTTTAACTTGCGCGCGCTGACGGAACCGGGAATTCGGGGGAAGGGCGGGGAGTAATACAAATATCGCTTCGGTTCGCTGCCCATCGAAGTATCCGACCTATACTCACCGCCACAAAAAACAAGAGTTACTCGCATGTGGTGATTTACGGCGATTCCGGACCCGCCCGTTGGGTTGAAATGAATGCTTGTCGTTGGTTGTCGAACTGTAACAGTTGGTTCGATGTCTAGGCAGTCGCGTGCGACACGCCCCGTGAGAGCCCTCGCACAACCGGGGATTGTGATTTCACGGCACTCTTTGTAGTTTGGCTTGCGTCATGGTCACGCGGCGGCAAATTCGGGCGTATGCGGCGGAAGTTGAGTTTGAGTTTCGCGGTCGGCTGGAGTAATGTTCTGTTGTGACTGCCGCGAAGATTATTGAGGAAATCAAGAAGTTGCCGCCCGAGCAGCAGGCGGAGGTGATTCACTTTGCCTATCGCTTGGATGCGGAGCGCCAGTTGAGCGGGAAGGATCTGTCCGCGCTGGCCGAGCGGATGACGCGGGCCGCTGACCCAGCCGAAGCGGCGCTCGTGCGGGAAGCCATCGTTCGTGGGTTCTACGGCGGGGAACCTCATGCCTAAGGTTCGGCGGCGCAACATTCCGCCAGGGCTGCTCCACCATTTGTTGGATCGAATTGAGAAGCGGAACGTTAGCCCCGATCAATTGGGGTTGCTTGCCGAGTGGCTTGACGGGCATCCGGATGTTCCCGATGGCAAGTGGTACAAGAGATTCCCCGGCATGACCGTCTGCGGTGAAGGTGAACTGGTAAAGACGTTCCTCACTGTCGGGCAGACCGCGGAGGGCAAAGAGGTTCGCTAGTCGCAATCTCGCAGTATCTACGGTACCATATTTCGCGAACATGAGTATCGAAACTCCAGCACAAGCGGTGCCGCGGACCGGCTCGGAGAAGCTGATCAAGCTGACCGAGGCGGCGGGGCGGAAGGTGTCGCAATTGATGCGACGCGATGGCGTGGCGGACGGGGCGTTGCGGGTGAAGATCGTCGGGGGCGGGTGCGCGGGGTTGGAGTACAAGATGGATTTCGAGAAGAACCCGGCGACGCCGAAGGACATCCTGATCCAGTCGGCGGGCGTGCGGGTGCTGGTGGATGTGAAGAGCGCGTTGTACGTGAGCGGGTCGGAGATCGATTTCAAGGACGCGATGATCGGCGGCGGGTTCAAGATCCATAATCCGAATGCGACGGCCACGTGTTCCTGCGGTGAGAGTTTTTCGGTGTAGTCCCAAATCTTACTTGCGACTCGCGCATCCTGAAGGATGCGGCTACAGCAAATCATCCGGTGCGGGCGGCGGTTCGGCTTTTTGTACGTGATCGCGGCAGGCGTTGGAGGCGCCGACGAGAAAAATCCCATACACGATCAGGTAGACCAGCCAGAGATTGAGGCCGTGGAGGCGCATGGCGGAGTAGGCGGTGACGACGATGGCGGGGGGTGTGCAGGCGTGGATGGCGATGTTCAGCAATTGCGAGAGTTGCAGGGGCGAGGGCATCGAGCGTTCCAGGAATGACGCCACTACCGAGAACAAGTATGCCTGTAGCAGACAACTGAGCATCCCAAACAGCGCGAGCACCAGCCATCCGATCGGCACGAGCAACCACAGCACGGCGCGGATGAGATGGCGGAAATAGTCGCCAGTGACCGCGCCGTCCGGAAACCCGCGCAAGCTCTGTAAATGCGTGCTGACGGGTGTGGGCGCGTTCGACGGGGTCATCCAGTAGAGAAAACTGTCGGCGGTGAACAGGACGCCGAAGGTCGCGTTGGAGTCGGGAGAGGCGACAGCGCTCGTGGTGTCGAGAATGAAACGCAAATCGTTATTGCCCCACGCGGCGGGTTGTGGCGCGTGCGTGATGACTTTCCCCTCCTGAATGGAAAAGTCCGGGCGGTGATTATCGAAGAGACGGGCAAATTGATCAATCCCGTCCAGCGCCTGCGGAACGGCGCAGATGACCAGCACCAGAGCCAACAAGGTGATCAATTTCACCAGGTGTTTGAGGGCGGTCGTGACCGGCAAATCGCGGTACTGGCGATACGCGGCAAACCCGCTGCACAACTCGATAACGGAACGAAGGAAATTCATGGGTTATTTTCGGCGTTGCTCAAGGCGGTGGCGCCGCCGGCTCACAACCGAGCCAGCGATCGCCGCGGCTTCGCGGTCTTGGGCAGCGCGGCGAGAGTTTCCTTCTGCATCTTCTTGAGCTTGCCGTCGAAGCTGACGCGGGTGGCGGCGTCCATGCGATCAACGAACAGCATGCCGTTCAGGTGGTCGATCTCGTGTTGCGCGGCGCGGGCCAGCAGCCCGGTGCATTCGAAAACGATCTCCTGTCCGTCGAGCTTCTGGGCGCGGACAGTCACCCGTTCGGCGCGGCGGATGTCCGCATTGACGTCCGGGATGCTGAGGCAGCCTTCGGGTCCGACCTGTTCCCCTTCCGTACTGAGGATCGCGGGATTGATGAGCTTTAACGGCATGGAGGAGGCCAGGTCCTGGGGCTTGCCATCAATGAACAACTGGGATGGTCGCTCGGCAGTGGCGACATCGATGACGGTGAGCAGGAGCGCCTGACCGACCTGTTGGGCCGCCAGCCCGAGCCCTTCCGCGGCGTGCATGGTCTCCAGCATGTCGTCGGCGAGCTTGCGAATGTCCGGCGTGACGCGCTCGATGCGTTTGCCCTTCTGGCGCAAGACCGGGTGACCGTATTTGACGATGTCCAAAACCACGACAGGAGTATACCCACAGACACGGGAATCGTCAAAGTGGAAGGCAGCGGTCAGTCTTGCCGACCCATTGCGTCCTGTGCTAGAAAATGGGCGGAGGAGGTGCGGTCCGTGCCGTTGGAGGGATATCTCGTCAGGTTGGTCGAGCTGATCGTCGCGCCGTTTCGCGATTTTGGGGCGGTGTGGCTCGGCATTGTCCCACTCTATGTCTCGCTGCTGCTCGGCGAGTTGTACAAGAGCAAGGTGTCGTTTGGCCACGCGGTCGCGAACGGCTTCATCATGCTCTGGGCGGGCGTGAACTGGGCGCTGCACCTGTCGAACCTCGGTTTCTTCGCGTATCTGGGCGACGTCAAGAGCCGCACGGCGATTGCCTGGCTGGTGGCGGCGTGTGCGGTCGGGCTGGGGATTTTCACGATTGTGTTGGGTTTTCGCAAGAAGGACCGCACGCTGTGCCAGATTCTCGGCCACACACGGTTCTCGGGCTACTTTCTGATCACGTTGTATCCCATGCAGGTGGGACTGGTGAGATGGAATTGGCTATCGCTGTCGTCCGTCCTGATCTTTGCGTTGCCTGCCTGGCTCTTCATCTATCTGGTAGGCCGCCTCCTGAAGGTCTTCATCAAATGAGCAAACTCGAACTGCCTTACACGCGCGACTGCTTCGTCTGCGGGGCGCACAATCCACACGGGCTGCATCTCCGGTTTCGGCGCGAGGGGGATGAGGTCCACGCCGATTTCACGCCCCAGCCGCAACACGCCGGCTTCCGCGGGATCGTCCACGGCGGGATCTTGTCCACGGTACTCGACGAAACGATGTTCTGGGCGGCGGCATCGACGAAGAAGCGGTTCTGCCTGGCTGCCGAACTCAATGTGCGGTTCATCACCAAGGTCAGCGTGGGCCAACGTCTGGTGTGCGTCGCGCGGTTGAAGACGGATCGCGGTCGGCTCTGGGAATCCGAAGCGGAGCTGCGCGACGAGGCCGGCGATGTGTGCGTCCGCGCCACGTGCAAGCAGGTGCCGATGGACCTGTCGGCGATGAAGGATGCTGCCGTCGATTTCCTGTCCGACCCGGCGACGGTCGAGGGGATGAAATTGTTTGCGGAGCTGGGACTGTAGGGCGAGGAAAGCGGGTCGGCAAGTCGCCGCGTTGTAGGCAGTCCAGTTGTCAGAATTCTTGATGCGGCGGGCCCAATCGGCTTATATACTGTAGCTAGTGTTAATTTACCGTTGACAGTGTATATATTTGCTGTCAAAATACACCGAACACTGGAGACTGTGTATGGTTATATGTTTTAACTGTAGTCCCGCGGCGAAAACCGCGCTCGATGAGTTGATAGTCGCAGGCGAGTTCAAAGACCGCAACGAAGTCATTTCGTGTGCCATCGAGAACTTCGCAGTACTTCACAAGCATGTGGCGGAGAATGGAACGATGATCTTCGATGCGCTGGTAGGCTCACGGCCCACCGCCGACGGGAGCCTCCGCATAGGGAAGTCCCCGGGTACCCAGCACAGCCAGGTGTCCAGCGGTCAAATGAAGCAGGCGGCCGGAAAGACGCCCCCACCAACACCCGAGATTTTCACTCTGGAAGATTTTCCAGACAGGTTAGCAGCTGTGGCTCAGCCACCTCCTGATAGGCGGCGGGCAGGTGAAGCCGTTCCGCTGGAAGAGTGGGTCTTCGGACAGTACAATAAATTGCTACCAGCGAAGGCTAGCTGCCGCGCCATTGCACGATCACTCAAGGACGAACCAAAGGGAGTAGATATCAGCGAGGCGGCATGGCAGATCGCCGACGAAGCGTGGGCCTTGGGTGATGTTCTTGGCGCGAGGGACGTGCTTTATGGTTTCGACCGCGATAGCACGCTCGCAACTGCCTTTCCACGCACATCGGATGGACGACGGAGATATGCGAGTCAGTTTGTAGCGAGCATAACGAAGGAAGGGCGGGTGTCCGGCCTTCTGGTCGACCTGAAGCTAATAAACCGCGCCGAAGGGACCGGGTCCTCCATGCTCCTTACCGAAGCGGGTTGGAGGTTCGCCGCGATGCAGAACCCAGTGTTGGATAACGGCGGTGAAAGGCCAACACGTAGATTCAGTGAAGAAGAGGTTGAGTTTCTCCTGGACCACATCGCGCGCAACGTGCCCGCTGAGGATTTTGCCTACCGTGCCATTCTCAAGGCGATTTCCTCCGGAGCGGATAGCCCTGAGAAGATCGACGCCGCGCTTGGGCAGTATGTGTCCCCCGAGGCGCGGGCTAATCTCTCGAAACCGTTTCTCTCAACCCAGAGATCTGGCGCTATTTCTCGGATGACGGACTTGGGGTTACTCACGAGAGTACGTGAAGGGGTGAGAGTCACCTACCTAATCACCCTGAGTGTCGGGCAGGAATTCATGAAAAGGAAGAACTGAGCCATGCCGAAAGCAAATGAGGTTTCCAACGTTGATGTAGTCACGTATGTCCTTGGAAATTTGGGTGGTGCCGAGAAGACTGTGTATAGCGAAGACATCGCGGCGAGGTGTTACGAATTGGCTCCGTCGCGATTCTCTTGGCGGCTGCCTGCCTATCGCGAAAGGGGCTGGCCCGACAAGTATATAGTTAAAACAGCACTGGAGGACGCAAAGAAGGAGGAGTACGGGGCGCTGGTAGACGGTGCGTATGCGCTGGATGTGGCAAAGGACGGTTGGAGGCTGACTCCGAAGGGCGCGGCTTGGTTTAGGGATGGCGCTGAGGACGTAGAGAAGCGCTTGGGGATTTCGGTTAGGCGTGCGTCTGTTCCAAGGCGTGAAGCCCAGCGGTTTCTAAAGCAGATGCGCAGTCAGCCTTTGTTCCAAATCTTCACAAGTGCCGGTACTCTGAAGGGTGCCAGCCGGTTCGCATTCACCGATATGTTGAATTGTAGCCCCGACACGTCAGAGGATGCTGTTACCTCTAAGTTCAAAAGGCTGTGCGCCACCGCCGAACTCATTGGGGATTCTGAAATCACCCGCTTTCTTGGCGCTTGCAAGGAAGTGTTCCTCAAGTCGAACCGATGATTCCATAGCCAACGATTACCCGAGGCGAAGAGAATGAAAATCAAAATCGGACAGCCAATCGATCTGGAGACAGACAAAAGATACGTCCAACACGTGAGGGATCACGCGATTGGCGATGTGTTTGATGCCCTTGTCGAACTCATCACAAATTGTGATGACTCATACAATCGCCTTTACAAGGGCCAGAAGCGGAACAAGGACGGCGGAGACATTCTTATCGAACATCTCGAGCAACGCAAAGGGCAATCGTCCTATATTATCGTTCGGGATAAGGCGGAGGGGATGGATTTGGATCGAATGCTGTCCGCGCTTCGGCGGATTGGTGCGTACTCGAGTGAAGCGGGGAACCGTGGTTACATGGGGCGGGGAGCGAAGGACTGCACGGCTCTTGGAGATGTGATCTATGAATCCATCTCGGACGACCGGTACTACCAGTGCAGGTTGACGCACGACCTCAAGTTTATCCCCGAAGTCGACGGTAAGGCCGCCGGCAAGGCCGAGAGGGAAAGTTTGGGTATCGCACACGGTAACGGAACATCGGTAAAACTTGAGTTGGCTGCTAATGTGCGTATCCCACGGCTGGAGTCGCTCTCCGTAGAGTTACCTTGGCACTACGCTCTTCGTGACGTTCTTGCGCCAGATTCCGACAACCGAGTGCTGTTGCGGAGATTGGGAGCAGATGGGCGCGATTCGATTCCGCTCGTTTACCATCAACCCGAAGGTGAACTCGTAGTGAACGAGGAATTTGACGTCGAGGGTTATCAGGGAGCACGGGCGAAGCTGCGAATCTGGAGGGCACCTGAGCCTTTAGATGAGTGCAGCCCGCGGTTTGAAAGATTCGGAATCATTATCAAGGGCACACGCGCTATTCACGAGTGCAGTCTGCTTTCGGATGAGTTCAAGAAGAACCCTGCGGCCCGACGTTACTTTGGCCGGCTGGAGTGCAGTTTCATTGACAACCTGATGATGGAATATGAACAGCAGAGGGCGGCGGGTCGTCAGCATTCGGCGGAGAATCCACACTTGGTTGTCGACCCAAACAGAAGATTTGGTCTAGATCGTCGCCACCCGTTTGTTCTTAAGCTACTCCAAATCCCCACCGAACGGTTACGGGCCCTTCTTGCGAAGGACAGGGAGCAGCAGAAGGCACAACAGCGGGAAATCGCCAATCAGGAAACGCGTAACCGCCTGGACAGTTTGGCTAAGCTCGCAGGACGGTTCCTACGAGAGCAGTTGGACGAATTGGAGGAACTCGGCGTCGGCGAGGCGTTGGATACCGACATGTTCGCAAAACGCGGTGTTCTCATCTACCCGACCTACCTAAACGTCGGGGTTGGTGCTGAACGCACACTCACGGTTTACGTCAAGAGGTCGTTGCTGGAGAGCCTTAGTGAGCCGGTCAACATTGAGTGCGACGCATCAGGTGCTGTCGAGGTTTCGGGAGCGCCTTTCAAGCTCCATGCTCACAAGAGCAAAGAGGACCGGCTGCTCGGTTCATTCAAGATCAAGGGGGTGAAGCTGTCTAGTCAGTCAATCGTCTTGACCGCCAAATGCAACGGGCTTCCCACTGCTGAAGCGCTGGTTCAAGTCGTCGAGAATAAGATCGTGGAACACAGCTTTGCGGCTCCGCTTGAGTTTGAACGGGAAGAATACCGAGTGCGACAAGGTAGCCGCAAGACGCTGCGCTTGTATGCCAAGTCCCCGGAAGTGGTTGCGATGGACACGGAGGTGGACATCAAGTCCACGGACGGAAGCAAAGTCGGAGTGCGAGGAAGGTGTGTTCTTACACCGATTGCAGGCTCAAACTACGCCGAAGGTTTCGTCACAGTCGAGGGGCGAACTTTGAAGTCCAAGGCGGAACTTAATGCCGAGGTCAACGGGCGGACAGCCACAACAACAGTCAAAGTCATAGCAAAATCCGAAGAGGATCGGGGCATTCCCATCCAGATACAGATACGGGACGAAGATTATGGGAACTATCGCGCGACTTGGGCAAAACACGAGGGGAAGCCAAACCTGTTGTTAATCTCGGCGCGCCACAAGTCACTTGTGCGGTACTTGGGCGCTGCCCCAGAGTTCTCGGGGCAGGATACGCCATTGTTCCGGCTACTCATTGCGGAGATTGTCGCGGAGTGCGTCTGCAGAAAGGCGCTCGTCTTAGAGCGTGTTTGAGAATTGGTCATGGGGAGTCAAGGCACCCTGCGTAGGACGATGTTGATCATCGCCAGTTGAATCATGGCGCGACTGTGGGAGGTCAACCGTTCGTAGTCGGAGCGCAGACGACGGAACTTCATCAGCCAACCGAAGGTGCGTTCGACAATCCAGCGCTTGGGCAGTACGTGGAACCCGCCGCGCAGTTCGTTGCGCTTGACGATGTCCAAGTGCACGCGCCGTTGGGGCCGCAAGCCCCACACCCAATTGACCAGTTCGCCCGCATAGCCGCCATCGGCCCATACCTGTGTCAGCCGTGACCAGTTTTGGCGTAGACTACCCAACACACTGCGGGCTCCGTCGCGATCCTGCACGGCGGCCGAGGTCACCGCAACCTCCAAGATCAGTCCCAGCGTATCGACCAACACATGGCGCTTGCGCCCCACGATATGCTTGCCAGCATCGTAGCCACGCACACCGCCTTGTTCGGCGGTCTTGATACTTTGACTGTCCACGATGCCGGCGGTTGGAGCCGTGCGGCGGCCCGCTTGTAGTCGCCCCCACGCCCGCAGATAGTCCCACAACTCGTCCCACAGACCGATGCGGGTCCAGTGCCGAAAGTATCCGTACACCGTGCGCCAATGCGGAAAGTCATGGGGCAATTGTCGCCACGGGCAACCGCTGCGCAACAGATACAACAGGGCGTGGATGACCAAACGGCGATCTACCGGAGGACGACCCCGTTTCCGGGGAAGCGGCAACAGCGGTTCGATCTGCTGCCATTGTGTTTCGGTCAAATCGGTCGGGTAACTCTTGGGCGTTTGCATCCCAAGCCTGAACCAAATCCCATGCGCTACCGGAAGCCCAAACTCACTTTTTCAAACACGCTCTTAG
>Ga0326727_10002280_pt1 | contig 66672 bp, 58 predicted proteins | sample MB2enrmetagenome_FD_207643 | JGI IMG/M metagenome (GOLD analysis project Ga0326727, IMG submission 207643) | Lab enriched peat soil microbial communities from McLean, Ithaca, NY, United States - MB29MY | ecosystem: Environmental > Terrestrial > Soil > Wetlands > Peat | place: USA: New York...
TGCCGCGGCTGGCCCGCGGCCTGCTGGCCGAAGTGGGGCTTTCCGCGCGGGAAGTGCGGCGGCTGACGTCCGGCAACCCCCGCCGCGTCCTGGGCCGGGATGCCGCGGGGTGCCCCGTCACCCGGCCTTGACCCGCAACTCCGCGGCGCTGGATTCCTCTTCGGCCGGATGCAGCTTGAGCGTTGCGCCCGGGGGCATGCGGCGCTCGGGGATGATGCCGCGCTTGGTGGTGGAGAGGAAGGCATGGAATTGGGTAGCCAGGCCCTCGCTGAATTCCTCCTGCAGCCTGCGGAGGATCTCGTCCCACCTCAGCCCGCTGCGGTAGATGAGGCGGTAGGCCGCCTTGAGTTGCACGATGGCGTCCTGGTCATGGCCGGCCCGCTTCAGTCCGACCTGGTTGAGCCCCACTACGTAGCCGCTCTGCCCGTCGATGGTCACGAAGGGCGGGACGTCCTTGATGATGCGGGCCTGGCCGCCGACCATCGCCAGGGCACCGACGCGGCAGAACTGGTGGACGGCCACGCCGCCGGAGACGAAGGCCCGCGGACCTACCGTGACGTGTCCGCCCAGCATCACGTTGTTCGTGAGGATGGCGTTGGGGGCGACGGCACAATCGTGGGCGACGTGGGCGTTGGCCATCAGCAGGCAGTGGTCGCCGATCGTGGTCTGGTGGTCCGCCTCCAAGGGGCGGTGGATGGTGACGTGCTCGCGGATCGTGTTGTCGCAGCCAATGACGGTGCGTCCGGGGTGTTCGGGAATGTGGACGTGCTGCGGCAGGCCGCCCAAGACGGCCCCCTCGAAGACATGGTTGCCGCTGCCCAGCACCGTCCCGCTCTTGATCACCACGTGGCTTTCCAGCACGCAGCCGTCGCCCAGGGTCACGTCGTCTTCGACCACCGAGAACGGCCCGATCCGAACGTCCGCACCAAGCCGCGCTTGCGAACTGATCAGGGCCGTCGGATGAATGTTCATGGAGAGTGCCTCTGCGAGTGGCGCGTGCGTTTTGGCGGGTTCAGGCCGGCGGGGCAGAGGCCCCTGCCCCCGCTGCCGCCTGTGAAAGTCTATCGGTTATTCGGGCACCGTAAGTTGGTCGCCTTGTGCGGGTCGTGACGGTTTGACTATCTTTACCAGTCAACACCCCTCCGTTGGAGATTCGTTCCTCCCCGTGGCGACGGAATGTGGCACGGCGAGGCTTGAATTCGACCCCGAGCGTGCCTAAACTGCTGCTATGCCCACGGTTGACCAGCTCTACGACGAAGCGATCCAGCAGCAACAGGCCGGCATGCTCCCGGAGGCGGTCGGCAAACTCGAAGGACTGGCGGTCGCTCATCCCGACTATGCCTTGGCCCACGCCGCCCTGGGCGTCTTCTATGGCCAACTCGGCCGGCACGACGAGGCGGTCGAGCACGCTCGCATGGTCTGTGAGATCGAGGCGGACGATCCATTCAGCTATATAGCTTTGAGCCTGGTCTGCCAGCGGGCCGGCCGTATCCCGGAGGCCGAGCAGGCCATGAGCGAGGCCCTGGCGCGGCAGTGGGCAGTGGGGGGGGAGAAGAGGGATTAGGGATTGGGGATTGGGGATTGGGAATCAAACCTGAGGGCCACAACGAAACCCGCCGACGCAGTGAACCCGGCCGCGGGCACCATGCGATGCATGGGCGGTCGCCGGGCTTTTTCCAATCCCTAATCCCCAATCCCTTCGTCCCTCACCACCAGCCGGCCAGCTCGTTCAGGCGGTGCACGAAGACCAGCGTGCCGACGGTCGCGGCTCCAATCGCTGCCAGCAGCACTGCCGCGCTGCCGATGTTCAGGGCGCTTTTCAGGTGGGGACTGAACTGGCCGGTAATCGCCCGGGCCATGGCTTCCAGTGCGCTGTTGAACATCTCGGCGGTCAGCACGAGCGTGATCGACACTGCCAAGAGCGACCACTCGGCCCATCCCATGCCGAGCGCGCCGGCGACAGCGACGACGACCGTGGCGCAAAGGAAGTGAACCGTAAAGCTGCTCTGGCGGTGCACGCCCTGCAGCAGGCCGTGGAAGGCGTCGCCGAACTTCTTCGCCCAGGAGCGGACTTGCGGCGGGGGCAGGCCGGCGGTCGGTTGCTGTGACATCGTTCGTCTTACTCCAATCCGAAGGCGCCGGCGGGGGGGATGTGGGCCCCGGGAACCTGCGACAACCGCCCCTTCGGCATGAATCGCGGCTCGACGGCAATACCGTAGCCGTAAGTGTTGTGTACCGGGTCCACGTTGAAGTTGCCGCTGATCAACAGCGACTCGCCGACCCGCATCACCCGCAGGCTGAGGCCGACGTTCTTCGTGTCGGTCAGGTCGACCGAAGTGCCCATCATCGAGATCCACTTGGGACTCATCCAGTAGCTGTAGGAGAAGCCCAGGGAGTCGTCCTTGACGGGGCCGTCGACCATGCGGAAGCCGGCATAGACGGAGCCGCGCGGCGGCCGCGTGAGCACCGCACCCAGGGTGACGACCTTCTGCCCTTGGGGGAAGAAGTCGAAGATGCCGTCGGAGATCACCGTCAGCCGATCGCCCACGTTCCAGCGGAAGTCGTAGTCCCACAGACCCGCCACGCTGCCGAAATCGTCGCGGCTGGGATCGGGAAACAGGGTGACTTCGCTGTCGAGTACGATCCAGTCGACGATATGGCGGTCGTCGGGCGGGCCGCGTTTCGTCTGCCAGCGCTCGTCGACGGCCAACCGCAGGGCGGTCAGGGTGTCGGCGATCTCCATGCTGGGCGCGGTCACCCACCCGCCCATCCCGCTCCGCAAGGCGTAAAGCCGCTCGTCGAACGGCAGCGGCGGGCCCTGCGTCAGCGGCGGCGGCACCGCCGGGAAGCCGAACGTCTCGACCACAAAGCGGCGGCGGAAGTCCTGGATCTGGTTGTCGTCCAGCGGGTCGTAGAGCGGCAGATTGGTCATCCGCTGGTTGGAGTCGGAGTGCCAGAACTCGGCCTGGAAGTCGACTTTGTGGGCCAGGCCGTGCACGTTCCACAGCGCGCTTTCGACCGTGGGATCCGCGCTCCAAATGGGCAGATCGGCGCGGAGGCCCGCCTGGTAGTAGGCCCGGTTCATCGCCTGGCCCTGCAGGTCTTCGCCCCAGTAGCCCAGCTCGCCGAGCACGTAGGGCACGACCTTCGCGCCGCCGACCTCGATCGGCCAGTCGAACTCGTGCCGCGTGAGCAGGCGCCCGCCGTGGAAGTCGATGGGCTCCCAGGGCAGATGGCTGACGGCCACGTCGCCGTCGGCGGGATTGGGGAGCGTGCACGTGCGGAACTGGGCGTAACCCAGACTCGAATGCTCGAACCACGTGAGCCGGTCGGCCACCAGCGACTGCCCCAGCCAATAGTGATCGAAGCGCGGCAGCCACTGGGTCTGGGTGAAGAAGTCGTCCAGCCGCACCTGGCCGAAGAGGTTCCAGGTGACGTTGCCCTGCGTACGGCGGAGCTCCACGTCGGTGCTCTGGTCCTTCATCTCGTTCCACTCGTGGTTGAAATACTCCTGCAGGAAGTTGCGGTCGCTTATCGCGCCCACCTCCGCGGTGACCTGGAAGCCGTCGGGCAACTGCTCGCGGTGCTGCCAGAGGAAGCGATAGCGGAAACTGACGTCGGGTATGACGTGCGGGCGGTCGATGCCCAGATTGTCGAAGCCGTGGTCGTCGATGGCAAAGGAGTCCAGCAGGCCGGCCGTCGGCCCCTTCACGCCCAAGAAGTTGTCCATGCGGTAGGGAAAGGTGGTGCCGAACCCGAAACCCCGCTGGCTCATGTAGTCCAGCGTGAGATCCCACTCCGTTCCTACCGGCGGATGGCGGAGGCCCAGCAGCTCGTAGAGGTTCCAGTCGGTCAGGATCTGCTTGCCGAACACGCCGTCGCTCTTGTACGCGAAATGGTGCAGCAGGAACGCCGGGTCGTTCAGGTCCTTGGTCATCACCGGCCAGTAGAACAGGGGCAGGTCGCCCAGGTACAGCACGTTGTTCCACGAGGTGGACGTCGCGTCGTACATCGGCTGGTGAGTGACGGGGTCCACCGCCTGCTGGCGCGTCGCCGGGTCGACCACCGGCTGGTGCTCGAAGTAAATGTCGCTGGCCTGCAGGCGATACGCCGGATCGCCCAGCCGGCTGGAGGTCAGGAAGGCGTTCTGGGCGGTGAAGTGGTCGTGGTCGATCTGCTGGACGATCTGGGCCCGCAGCCGCAGCAGGCCCTCGAAGCGGCGCACCGGCATGAGCACGTCCGCATCCAGGATCGTGCCGACGTGCTGCGTCATGTTGTAATACATCTTCTCGGCATGGATGACCCGCGTCGCTTCGCGGAAGACGACGTTGCCTTCCATGTAGACCTCCAGCGGCGTGTGCTCGTCTTGGGGGGCCTGGCCGGTCAGGTCCGGCTCCCGCGCGCCGGTCGTCCACAGGACCATGCGATCGCTCGCGACGTCGATCGACCCGTACCTTCCCGAGGTGTCGACGACCAGCGTCACGCCCTGCTCGATCACGGCGATCCGCCCGTTGCCGTCCGGCGCGGCGAACCACTGCACCTGCATCGGCACGTCGCCGCGCGGAAAGACCCGCAGCCGGCGGCTGCCCGGCGGCAGCGGCGGCCCCATGGTGGCTACCGGCTGGCCGCTCATGGGGTCCTTCGGCAGCGGAGCCGTGAACTGCGCCGGTTCCACCGCTGTTTGCTGCAGGGCGTCGGAGAAGGCCGGATTGCGCAGCTCCACCGCCCGCTGGTAGGTCGCCGGCAGCACGTCGGGCCGGCCGGCGATGGCCGCCGCGCGGACCTCGACCGATCGCCCCGTGACGAAGCGTCCCATCCATGACCAGTCGTTGGCCCACGCCGGCGCGCCGCGGCGATAAAACTCCAACACCACGTGGCCTTCCAGATAGGCGATGACCTTGCTTTGCGACTGGGGCGTGGCCGGGGCGCGGTCGATCCAGAGCACGGCCTCGTCGGAGAACGCCCAGTCGGCGCCCTGCGCGATCCGGCACTTGCCCCGCAGCAGCCAGACCTCGTACGCCCCCTGGTTCCAGTGGTTGGCGGCCTCGGCGGAGATGAGGATCGGCTCGGCCGGGTTGGATTCCAGCAGATCGACCTCGGCCCGGGCCGGGCGGGCGGCTGTCGCCAGCAGCACCGCCACGAGCACGGCCGCCCCGCGCAGAAAATCCCCGCCGGCGCGCAGCCGTCTGGCTGCGGACCCGAAACTGGCCGCTGGGTCGCCGTGTCGTTTCAGCAGACTCGCATCCTTGCTCGTCGAGGCCCTTCCACAGAATAGGGAGTGGGGCGGGGCAAGATTATAGAGAGCAAAGCCCCTGGGATCAAGGCTGGTTCCTTCCAGCCGCACGCAACGCAACCTATTTAAGCATAATGGGTTGCAGAGCATAGTGGCTCCCCTCTCCCTCCGGGAGAGGCGCCCAGTGGGTACCCGGGGGTGAGGGCGATGCGACGTTGCGTTATAATCCAGGCTCCCCAAGGAGTTTGCCGTGTCCGGGGAAGAAGGCTGGGATGATGACGAGGAAGTGACCATCCCCTGTCCGTACTGCCGGCGTCCGATTCACGAGGATTCCGAGCGCTGTCCGGCTTGCGGGAACTACATTTCCACGGAGGATGCGCCCCCGTCCAGGCGGCCTTGGTGGATCGTCGTCGGGGCCTTGCTGGCCCTCTACGCCGTTTATCGCTGGTTGGTGATGTGAGGCGCGGATCGGAGGCACAACGACCATGATTTCCGCACGTGTGGTTGGGCGGCTCTGGTTCTTGGGGTTCGCCCTTGCGGCGGGCGCCGTTCCGGCGGCGGCGGCCGAGCCGGCCAAGCCCGAGCTGGTTGCGGTCCGCAGGATTTGGGACCAGGCGCCGCACAATGCGTTCACCGACTTGGCGTGGCACCGGCAACGATGGTGGTGCGTCTTTCGGGAAGGCCAAGGCCACGTCTCGCCCGACGGCGCGCTGCGCGTGATCACGTCGGCCGACGGCGCGGTCTGGGAGTCGGCCGCCCTGTTGAAATCGTCCAGCGAGGATTTGCGCGATGCGAAGCTGAGCATCACGCCCGACGGGCAATTCATGCTCGGCGGGGCCGGCGCGCGCCGCCAGAACCAGCATGAATCGCACCAGTCCTACGTCTGGTTCTCGCGCGATGGCCGCTCCTGGAGCGAGGCCCTGCCGGTGGCCGACCCCGACTACTGGCTCTGGCGGGTCACCTGGCACAAGGGCGTCTGCTACGGCATCGGCTACGATTGCCGCAGCGCGGGCAACATCCGCCTTTACCGCAGCGCGGACGGCCGGCGGTTCCAAACCCTCGTGGCCAGCCTGCTCCGCGAGGCGTATCCCAACGAGACCTCGCTCGTGTTTCTCCCCGACGACACCGCCTTGTGCCTGCTGCGCCGCGACGGCCAGCCGTCCAACGGACTGCTCGGCATTGCCAAGCCGCCGTACCTGGAGTGGGCCTGGAAGGATACGGGCCGGCGTATCGGCGGGCCGCACATGCTCCGCCTGCCCGACGGCCGCCTCGTGGCCGCGGTGCGACTCTACGACGGCCGCGTGCGGACTTCGCTGTGCTGGCTCGATCCGCACAACGGGCGCTTGGACGAGTGCCTTGCGCTTCCCTCGGGCGGCGACACGAGCTATGCCGGCCTGGTGTTCCACGACGGCCTGCTGTGGGTGAGTTATTATTCGTCGCACGAGCAGAAAACCAGCATCTACCTGGCAAGCGTGAAAATCCCCATGTGATATGAGCATTACGTGTCGAGAGCGCGTCCAGCGCGCCATCGAGTTCCGCCGGCCGGACCGCATCCCCATTGTGTTCTGGAACCGCGACCAGACCGCGGGCGACGCCATGCTCTATCACCTTTCGCTCGGCGCGCCGGGCGACGGCTCGGCCAATGCCTGGGATTGGTCGGTCAACGAGTGGGGCTACCGGCTGGAGAAGCTCGGCGACGGCACGATGGGGCATCCCGTCGAGCCGCTCTACCGCGATCTGCCCCAGGCCGGGGAAATCCGCGTGCCCGCGCTGCGGGAAGCGGAGCGGATGTCGGCCGCCGCGGCGTTCCGCGAGACCTGCGGCGACCGCTATCGCCTGGCCAGCCTCGATCTGAGCGGGTTCACCGTCTACACGCTGCTGCGCGGGTTCGCCGCCGCCATGCAGGATTTCCTGCTGGATCCGCAGGGCTTCGCGCGGCTGATGGACGAGATCGTGGATTTCGAGTGCGCGCTGCTGCGGATGGCCGCCCGCCACGGCTTCCACGGCATTCACTTCGCCGACGATTGGGGGACGCAGTCGGGAATGATGATTTCGCCGCGCCTGTGGCGCGAGCTGTTCAAGCCGCGTTACGCGCGGCAGTTTGCCTTGGCCCACCGCCTCGGCATGCACACCTGGTACCACTGCTGCGGCGAGTTCCTGGCCATCATGCCGGACTTCCACGAGATCGGCGTCGACGTACTCAACATCTCCCAGCCGAACGTAAACGACGTGGCCGAGGTGGGGCGCCGCTTGCGCGGCCGGCAATGTTTCATGGTGCCGGTCAGCTACCAGACCGTGTCGATCCGCGGCACGCCGCAAGAGATCTACGCCGAGGCGCGGCGGCTGCACGATCTCTTGGCCGCCGCGGACGGAGGGTTCATCGGCTATGTGGAGGAATACGGCGTCATGGGCATGTCCGCGGAGAACTACCGGGCTTGCGGCGAGGCCTTCCGCAGGCTCGCCTGCCCGCCTGAAGTGGAGCATCCCGGGCAGCCCGGCTGACGCGAACCGCCGCGACGCGGGCCGACCGTTACGCCGAGCCCGGATTTTTCACGAACGTGTGGGGTGGGACGAGCAAACCGCGACGGTGGTGGGACTTCGGTCGCGGGTGTCGTATTCACCCCGCAATCGTAGAGTTCCACGGTTTGCGAAGTCCCACCAACACCCTGCGCGACCTTGTCCCACCCTACGTGAATAATCCCCGCTCAGCGGGTACCACGGGCTGCCGTGACCGCCCAGAGATAGCCGTGCGAGGCGACGTAGAGCACGCCGTTGGCCGCCACCGGGGTGCAGTACTCCGGCTTGCCGAGATGGACCTCGGCCAGCACCTTCCGCTGGCGACCGGCCGCCAGCACCATCAGGCCCTTCTTCGTGGGCAGGTAGACCTTGCCGTCGGCCAGCAGCGGCGAGCCCCAAATCTCGGAGTTGCTCGGCTGGAACCAGTAGCACTGGCCCGTCTCGGCGTCGAGGCAGTGCAGGCCCTCGAACGTGTCGGCCGCGTAGACCAGCCCGTCGGCCACCGCCACGGTCGATAGGCTGCGGCCGATGCGGTCGTAGGTCCAGATCTTGCCGCTGGCGGTGACGTCGCCGGTCTTGCCGGCGTCTACGCAGCAGAGGATGCCGCGGCCGCGGCCGTGGGCGGGGTCCTGCCCCGTGGCCACGTAGACCCGGTTCTTATAGAACACCGGGGTGGCGATGATCTCGCTCGGGCCGATGAACTGGCCGTCGTTGATGTTGCCCTGGTGCTTGCGGACGTCGCCCGAGAGGTAGTTGAACTTCTTGCCCCCGTAGTTCTTGTACTCCGGCGGGTTGCAGTCGAACCACCAGACTTTCTTTAGCGCCACCGGTTCCTTGGGGACGGAGTCGAGCGCCTCGAAGGCATACAGCAGACCGTCGCCGGCGCCGAACAGCACCAGCCGCCGGCCGTTGACCACGCCCAGCGAAGGCGACGACCACTGCCCGTGAAACAGCCGCGTGCCGATCTTCTCGTCGTCGACCGCCGCCAGGCGGCCCGTCTTCTTATCCAGCGCAATCAGGCTGGGGGCCAGCGGCGAGGTGAGCCTGGTGTGCCCCCGGTCCACGCCGTTGGACGTGCAGGCATAGACCAGTTCGCCCACCACCAGGGGCGAGCAGCTCACGGCGTCATGCGGCCAAACCTTCAGCTCGCCGATCATGTCGTAGCGCCAGAGGATGTCGGCGTCGGTCGGCTGCAACGGCACGGGCGGACGGTCGGGGCCGGCCATGTACCGCCCCTCGTCGGTGAACGGCCCCTGATTGCCTCCGGCCAGCCCGCGCACGCTCAGGCACAGCACCTCGCCGCGGTTGCTGACCAGCCAGAGGCGCTCGCCTTCGACCGTGGCCGACGAGCACAGGCCCAGGTTCATGTCGTCGAAGTTGACCGGCCGCGGCCGGCAGTCGAAGCGCGGGACGACCAGGTGCCAGAGCAACTTGCCGGTCGCCTCGTCGAGGCACATCAGCCGCCCGCCTTGGGTCGGGGAAAGGCGCTTGTCTTGCAGGCCGTCGTCGTTGGTGCCGACGTAGATCCGCCCGCCGGCGACCGTCGGCGTGCCGTAGGTCTGCGAGCCCAGCCGTGCGACCCATTTCACGTTGCCGGTCGTGGCCTGCTCGATGCCGCCGCCCTGCGGGCTCTTGCGGCCCGGATCGAAGGTCGTCGGCAGGCCCTTCTCATCGGAGATCATGTTCCGCTCGCCGCGGCCGCCCCATTGCGGCCAATCGGCAGCCACTACCGCCGGCAACAAGTAGGGTGGGCCGAGCCCTGCGAGGCCCACCAGGGAACAGAATACCAGTCCAACCCATGCGGACCGGCGCGCGACAGGCGAGCAAAGCGGCATCTTCAATCTTGGCGGGCTCGAACGGCGGAAAACGGTGGGTTCGGGCGGGACGGCGGGGGAACAGCCGCCCCGACAAGCCTCTATTATAGTGCGAAGGTGCACCACGTGCCAGACAAAGGCATAGCAGGCCGCACGCGTTCTTGGTATTCTGAATTCAGCAACCGCATTGTCGGAGCCGCGGCGGGGGGAAAACATGCCGACCATTCTGATGATCCTGGGCTGGCGGTTCTACTTCTTCGCGAACGAGGGAGACGAGCCGATCCACGTACACTGCCGGAAGGGCGAGGCGGAAGCGAAATTCTGGCTTGATGTGGAGGCTTTTGCCGTCGTCGAAGCGCACGCCTACAATATGAGTCCCAGGGAGAAGCGCGTCGTCAGGCGGATAATCTTTGAGCATTTCGACTATATCGTCTCCGAGTGGGCGAAGTTCCAGGAGCGAAGAGATGGAAAAGGCGCATGAGGTTACACACGCCTCTGTGGTTGGGGCCGTCCTGCGGCTGGAAGTGGACGGCAAGAACTACGAGTTGGACGTTGCCACGGTCTCGGATCGCTTGGCCAGGGCAACCCCGGAGCAAAGGGCGAAACTCGAGGTGTCGCCGGCCGGTTACGGAATCCACTGGCCGGACCTAGACGAGGACCTTTCCATCGACCGCTTGATCGGCGTCCGGCATTCCTGCCCTATTTGAATTCATGGTTCCGGCTCCGGCACCGCGAGCGGCCGCTCGCGGGGAATGTGGCCGCGGAGGTCGCCTATCCAGGGCCAGTAGACCCGGCGGCCCAGATCCACCTCCACCACCAGCACCTCGGGATCGGCTGCGGCGGCCGCCAGCGGCTCCCCCTTCTTGCCGTAGATCGCCGTCTTGAAGTCGTAGCCGCTGGCCACCAGGAAGCATTGGTTCTCGATAGCGCGGGCCCGGGCCAGCGTTTCGTCGCCGCCCCAGATGGGCATGAGGATGACTTCCGCGCCGCGGGCGGCCAGCTCCCGGGCGACCTCCGGAAACTGGAGGTCCCAGCAGATCATCAGTCCCAGACGGCCGAAATCGGCGTCGAGCACTGGGTACTCGCTCCCCGGCATAATCCCGCCGTCCACCTCCTCGCGCGGTATGCAGACCTTGTGGTAACGCCCGGCCAGCTTGCCGTCGCGGTCCAGGAGCACGGCCGTGTTGTAGACCGCCTTGTCCGCGCGCTCGTAGAGGCCGGCCACGATGTAGAAATGGTGCTTGGCGGCCAGCTCGCCAAGGAACTTGGTCGATGGCCCGGGGATCGGCTCGGCCACTTCCGCGTAGGTTCGGCCGGTGCCGCACACGGTGATCCCTTCGCCCAGGCAGACCACGTCGGCCTTTCGCCGGGCGGCCTCCGCCAGCGGGGCGATGAACTGCCGCAGGTTCTCCTCGGGCGACTTGCCCCCGCGAGGCCGGTGATTCACCGCGGCCAGCCGGACGATTCGCGGCGCGGGCGGGGCCGTGGCTTCGAGCTTTACGCCCCGCCAGTACACGATCCCCTCAGGCACCCAGCGGAAGTGCAGTTCCAGCCGGGCCTGGGCCGCATGTTCCGGGGCCTGGTAGACGCCGCTGATCGTGCTCCAGCCGTCTTTCTTGCGCTGGCGCAGCGTGGGCGGATATTCGCCGTCGCCGTTGCCTAACGGTTTCCCGGCCGCATCCAGCCAGACGATTCGCGCCAGCAAACTGCGGCTGGGCCGCGGAATGCCCCAGGCGCGGAACTCGGCGATGAAACAATAGTGTTTGCCGGCCGTCACGGGGACCTTGCGCAGCCAGCGGCCGTCCGTGGCCGGATTGCCCTGGCCCGACATCTGCAAATAGTACGCCGCGGCACTGCCGTCCCGGGGTGTCACCACGTCGAACCGCGGCGCGATCTCCGCCCGCGGGGAATATGACTCCCAGCCCTCCGGGGCCGCCTTGTCGGCTGCCGCGCCGTTACCCGACAGAGCCGACACGAGAATCACCGCAAGAACGAGTTGCATGGCAAGAGTCCTTAATCGCATCACAACCTCCGCGCCTCTCGCACGGTATCGCATAGCCTCGTAGGTTATGCTTCAGCACAACGCAAAATGGCAACGCGGCAAAATCTTATGCTGAAGCATAACCTGCGGACCTTTCGCCTAGCCTGCCCACGACTGCCGCGCCTGCCGCACGGCATCGTAGAGCGCAAACAGGTTCTCGACCGGCGTGTTGGCCTGGACGTTGTGGACGGTGTTGAACACGAAGCCGCCGCCGCGCTTGAAGATATCGATCCGCTCGCGGACCTGGCGGCGGACCTCGTCCGGGGTGCCGAAGGGCAGCGTCCGCTGCGTGTCCACGCCGCCGCCCCAGAACGTGATCCGCGCGCCGTACTTCTCCTTCAGCCCGCGCGGGTCCATCCCCGCCGCCGAGCACTGCACGGGGTTGAGGATGTCGAAGCCCGCCTCGATGAAGTCCTCCAGCAGGGCCACGACCGAGCCGCAGGAATGGATGAACGTCTTCCAGGGCGTGTGCTGGTGGACCCAGTCGTTGACTTGGCGGTGGAAGGGCTGGAAGAGCTGGCGGTAGCTGGTGGGGCTGATGAACGGCCCACTCTGCGTGCCGAAGTCGGTGCCGGTGATGAACACGACCGTCACGCGGTCGCCCACGGCCTGGTAGATCTTCGCCAGGTTCGCCAGCCCGATCTCGCACTGCCGCCGGAAAACCTCGTAGACGAAATCGAAGCGGGCCGCCGTGCTCATGTACCACTCCGCCACGTCGCGGATGCCGCGGGTGCGCTTCATCCACGGGGCGGGCACCAGGGCGATGTCGCCGAACGCCGTGCCGCCGAAGTTCGCCAGGATCGCCCGATTGCCGGATTGGCTAAGCCGCTGCGCCTCCCGGGCAAAGTGCTCCAGGTCGGCGTCCGAGACGGGACCGAACTCCTCCAGGTTGTCCTCGACCCGCAAGTGCTCCTCCTCGATCGGCTCCTGCCGGCAAATGCTGTCGAAGTAGAAGCCCCCCTTGGGCATCCGCCCGCTCGGCGGCACCGAGCGGTCCCCCTGCGGATACATGAGAATGTCGCCGTTGGGCTCGGGCGTGGTGTTGAAGTGTTCGGGCACGAGCACGGGCGTGCCGTCGAAGGTGGTCCACGGCTTCCAATTGGCGTTCTCGAAGCCGAACATGGTCCGCGGCCCGCCCAGTCCGACCACGTCCACCCCCAAAACCTCCTGGAGGTCCGTGGCGACTTCACCGAGCATCTGGTAGGGCTCGACCACTTTGACCCGCCTGCCGGCCGGGTCCAGCCCCAAAACCTGCCGCAGCTTGGACACGCTGCTGACGTGCATGCCGGTCACCGCGCTGGCGCCCAGGTCCAGCGGCACATAGTCGGGCTGCCGGTGGCCCAGGGCCGCTACGACGCGCTGGCGAGAGTTCATGGCATATCCCCTTCGCACCGTTCAAGGAGTTTTCAGTTATCAGTTCTCAGCTATCAGTTTAGCTGTCGGCGGATGACTGACAACTGTCCGCGGAGAACCCCTGCCAATCGTACGCCCTTTACGTGCCCCTCATTCTAGCTACGCATCGCTGCCCGGGCAAGGCGGCCTCAGACGGCCCTGGTCGGACACTGTCGCGGCTGCTCGACAAGCCGCGCCGCGGGTGTTACAATTAGCGCAGTCGTATTACAACCCGCCTGCCCAAGAAAAAACCCGCCGCCATGAAATGCCCCGCACAAATCGCCGCCGTGCTGGGACTGGGCCTGTTGGCGGCCGCCGGCCCCGCCCGGGCGCACTTTCAGGTCCTCCTGCCGGCCAGCGACACGGTCGGCCCCGAGAAGGCCAGGCAGCCGCTCGGGATCGAGCTGTGCTTCACGCACCCGATGGAGCAGGGGCCGGTGCTGGAGATGGCCCGGCCACGGCAGTTCGGCGTGCTGGTGGGCGGCAAGAAGCGCGACCTGCGGGGGACCCTCTCCGCCCGCAAGCTCCAGGGCAAGACGGCCTTCACCGCCGCGGTTCCGCTGACCGGGCCGGGCGATTATGTGTTCTACCTGGAGCCGGCGCCCTACTGGGAGCCCGCCGAGCAGAAATGGATCGTGCACTACACCAAGGTCGTCGTCGACGTGCTGGGGGCCGAGGACGGTTGGGACGCGATGGTCGGCCTGCCGGTGGAGATCGAGCCTTTGGTGCGGCCCTACGGTCTTTGGACCGGCAACACGTTCCGCGGCATCGTCCGGCGGCAGGGCAAGCCGGCGGCCTTCGCCACGGTCGAGATCGAGTACCAGAACGAAGGCCGCCGCGTGAAGATCCCCGGCAACGCGTTCACCACCCAAGTGGTCAAGACCGACGCCAACGGCGTGTTCAGCTACTCGATGCCACGGGCCGGCTGGTGGGGTTTCGCCGCCTTGCTGCCCGGCGAGAAGCTGCCCAGCCCGCAGGGCAAGCCGGCCGACGTGGAGCTCGGCGGCCTGATGTGGGTCAAGGCGGTCGACATGGAGACCAGATGAGGTTCGCCGATGCACATTTATGAAGGCATCCTGACGGCCACCACCGGCGGCCGCGAAGTGCTCGTGGCCGGTACTGTGGCCGCCGTGGCGGGGACGGCCATCGGCCTGTATCAGCTCGACTACGAGCGGATCCCGAGGACGGCCCTCTTGAGCGCGGCCTTCTTCGTGGCCTCGATGATCCAGATCCCGGTCGGGCCGTCGTCGGTACACCTGGTGCTCGGCGGGCTGATGGGGCTGGTGCTGGGCTGGTCGGCCTTCCCGGCCGTGCTCTGCGGCCTGGTGTTGCAGGCGGTCTTCTACGCGCCCACCGGGCTGACCACCCTCGGGGTGAACACCACGATCATGGCCCTGCCCGCGGTGATCTGCTACTACCTGTTCCGGCCGGGCGTCCGCAGCGGGCGGCTGCCGCTGGTCTTTATCGCCGGCTTTACGGCCGGCGCTACGGCGATCCTCTTGGGGGCAATGCTCTCGGCCGCCGCGCTGACGCTCTCCGGCAGGGAGTTCCAGACCGCGGCCCGCGTCGTGTTGGCGGCCCATCTGCCGGTCGCGCTGCTGGAAGGCCTGGTCACGGCGAACGTCGTCGTGCTCGTGCGCAAGGTCCACCCCGCAGTGCTCGACGCGCCGCCGCTGGCGGTAGCGGTGGAGGGATTGGGGATTGGAGATTAGCGATTGGGGAGAAAGGATGAAGGCGGAAGGCGGAAGGCGGAAGGCGGAAGGCGGAAGGCTTTGGGCCTCCACCCAAGACCTAGGACCTGAGACCCGATTCCCAATCCCTAATCCCCAATCCCCAATCCCTGTTGTACTGCTGTTGGCGCTGACGGCCTGCTTTCCCGGCACGGCGTCCGCCCACAAGCTGAACGTGTTCGCCCACGTCGAGGGCCATACCATCCGCGGCAACGCCTACTTTCCCGGCAACGTCCCGGCCCGCGAGATCCAGGTGACGGCCGTGGCCCCCGACGGCCGCGAGCTGGGCCGCACGAAGACCGACCAGGAGGGCAAGTTTGCCCTGGACATCCGCGAGCGCTCGGACACCAAAATCGTCGCTGTCGCCGAGGACGGCCACGGGGCCGAGTTTACCGTACACGCCGCCGAGCTGCCGGAGGATTTGCCGGCGGCGGCGCCGTCCGCCGGGCCCACCGCGGGTCCGCCGGGTCCGCCGGCGGCGCATCCCGCAGGCCAGCCCTCGCTCCCCGGCCAGGATTTGCCCGGCGAGATCCAGGCCCTCCGCGCCCAGGTCGTCGAGTTGCGGGGCCAGGTCTACGACTACGAGCAGCGGCTGCGGTTTCGCGATGTGCTCGGCGGCCTGGGCTACATCCTGGGCCTGGCCGGCGTGGCCTGCTACCTCTTGTCGCTGAAGCGCGCTGGGCGACCCCGGGAATAAGCTGGCGACATGCACGACCACGCCGCGCATCACGACACACCGCACGCCCTGGGGCCGGCGTCCTGCGGGCCATCGTACCTGGGCCGGGTCGATCCGCGCGTGCGGGTCGTGGCGGCAGTCGCGTTTGCCGTGGCCGTTGCGGCCGCCCACTCGCTGGCCACCGCGGCGGCGGCCCTGGGAGTGGCCCTGCTGGCCCTCGGGCTGGCGCGGATCTCGCCCAGCGCCGTGCTGCGGCGGATCGTACCGCTGGAGATCGTGATCCTGCTGGTCGCGCTGGTCTTGCCGTGGACGGCGGGCCGCTCCGCCGCCCAAGCGCCGGGTTGGGGCGCGGGCTGCGACCACGCAGCATTGCTGGCCGCCGCGATCGCCCTGAAGGCCAATGCCATCGTGCTGGGCCTGCTGGCGCTGCTGGGCGGGATGGAAGCCGCCACGCTGGGCCACGCCCTGGCCCACCTCCGCGTCCCGCAAAAACTCGTCCACCTGCTGCTCATGACCACCGGCTACCTGGAGGTCCTCCGCCGCGAGTACGGGCGGCTCCGCGGCGCGATGCGGGTCCGCTGCTTCCGGCCGCGCGTCAGCGGGCACACCTACCGCACGTATGGCTACCTGGTCGGGATGCTGCTGGTCCGCAGTTTCGAGCGTGCCGAGCGGGTCTTGGCGGCCATGAAGTGCCGGGGGTTCCGCGGGCGGTTCTACTTGCTGGACCATTTCAGCTTCGTCTGCCGCCGGGACGTGCCCTTCTCGCTGGCGGCCGCCGCGGTGCTGGCCGCGTTGGTGGCCCTGGAGTGCTTATGAGCGGGCTTTCGCAACAGCCGTGGATCGAGCTCCGCGACGTCGATTTCTCCTACGGTCCCGACCGGCCGGTGCTGGCGGGCTGTAACCTCCGCCTGCAGCCCGGCCAGCGGCTGGCGCTGGAAGGGGCCAACGGCAGCGGCAAGACGACGCTGCTGCACTTGATCGTGGGCTTGCTGCGGCCCGCAGGGGGCGCGATCGAGGTCTTCGGCAAGCCCCGCGTGGCCGAGGCCGATTTCCACGAGGTCCGCCGGCGGGTGGGCCTGGTGTTTCAGGACGCCGACGACCAGTTGTTCTGCCCCACCGTGGCCGAAGACGTGGCCTTCGGCCCATTGAACCTCGGCAAGCCGCGGGACGAGGTCCGCGGGATCGTCTCCCGCACGCTCGACGCGCTCGGCTTGGCCGGCTATGAGCGCCGCATCACCTACCGCCTCTCCGGCGGCGAGAAGCGGCTGGTGGCCTTGGCCACGGTGCTGGCCATGAGCCCCGACGTGCTCCTGCTGGACGAGCCGGCCGCCACGCTGGACGACCAGGCCGTCGCGCGGCTGATCGAGGTGCTCGCCGCCTTGCCGCAGGCCATGCTCGTGGTTTCCCACCAGCCGGCATTCCGCCGGGCGGTCACGCAGGGCACGCTGCGGCTCCAGAACGGCCGGATCGAGGTGGTATGAGCGTTTAGCGGGCTCAGAACGCCCGCCGCCAGACCCACTCGCACTGCGGCAGACCGGGCTTGCCGCCCTGGCCGGGCACCCCCAGCCGGACCTGGTTCTCCTTCACCGCGAACTCGTCGCCCGGCCGCCAGAAGTTCAGCTTGAGCATCTTCGAGAACATCGTGCGGTAGGAGCCCGTCTCCGTGCCCTTCAAGATCGCGGCATACTTGGCCGCATCGTCTTTCCAGTGGTAGGCGTTGGTGAGCCCCTCGACGTAGATCGAGAACCAGACGACCCGCGGGTCGATGTCCTCCCACGTGGCGATGCCCCAGACCGTCTCGCCGACGGCGATTTCCTTCTCCGGCATCTCGAAGGTGGAGAGGAACTTGCGATTGCGGTCCTCGCGTCCGCGGATGGCGGCCATCGCCAGCGGGATGCACCGCTCGCTGTAGACCTTGGTGAAGCCGGCCGCCTCGTCCTGCAACCGGTTGTGTACCTCCATCGTGAAGACCGGGATGAAACGGATCGGCCGGTCGACCGTGGTAACGCTGTACGTGCCGTCCTTGTCCTCGACCGGATGGAACACCTTGCCCGGATTCGTGACCGAATAGAGCAGGTACCAGACCAGCTTCCGCTCCATGCGGGCGTTCGGTCCCGGGATATCGATCCACATCATCCGCACGGGCTTAAACTGGAAATCCAAGACCCAGACATCGTGACGGAAGGGGACTTCCTGTGCCCACTCGAAGTCGGCCAGCTCCGTGACGGTGTGTACGGAGAAGGTGGTCCGCTCTTGCTGCGGGTCGATCGGCTCCATGACTCCGGGGGCCAGCTTGCGATAAGGCAGGGCCATGCCTGTGCCACCGCCGGCCGCGGCCTTGGCGGCCGGGGCCACTACGGCCGCGGGAGCGGCAACAGCGGCGGGCGTGGCAGGGACGGGCTTGGCAGCGGCCGGGGCCTTGGCGGCTGGGGATTTTGCGGCCGGACCGGGGCCCGGCGCCTGCGCCCACACCCAGCCCGCCGCAGCGAGCATCCCCACAATTACCACCAGACGAGCTAAATGACGCATCAAAGCCTCATTTCCACCACGTTCCGAGCGGAGCCCCAGCAAGAGAATCGCACGGGACAACTTACCTTATTCCACGCCGCCCGCCGGAACCTCCAGTATAGTTTGCGCCAGTTTCAGCCGCAAGTTTTGGCCCTACAATGGGTGGCGTTGGAGGGATGGCCCCCGCCGCTCCCCATAGCTGAGAACGCGTTTCAAAAAGTCTCCCCTCTCCCTCTGGGAGAGGCACCCGGAGGGTACCCGGGGGTGAGGGCGTGTGGGCCGCATCGCAACAAAAGACTGCTTCCTCACTCCCGGCCCTCACCCTAACCCTCTCCCGGAGGGAGAGGGGACCACAGACACCGGCTTTCCAAACACGCTCTGACACGTGACACCTAATCCCTGACCCCTCATGCACATCGGCCCGCTACGGATTGCCCACCCGATCACGTTAGCCCCCCTGGAGGAGCATAGCAACTACCCATTCCGGCGGTTGATGCGACGGATTGGGGCCAGCCTGGTATGCACCGAACGGGTGGATGCCGCGGGGACGGCGCGGCGCCAGCGGCAGGCTATCCGCCGGCTCTATACGACCCCTGCTGAATCCCCCCGAGTGGGCCAGCTCAGTGGCGCCGACCCGGCCGTCCTGGCCGAGGCCGCCCGCGTGGTGGCCGAACTGGGCTTTGATCTGGTCGATCTGAACTTCGATTGCCCCGTCCGCCGGCTCCTGGCCCGGGGTGAGGGTGGGGCCCTGATGGCCGATCCGCCGGCCATCGCCCGACTGATCGCGGCCGTGGTCCGGGCCGTGTCGATCCCGGTGACGCTGAAGATTCGCAGCGGTCCCGACGCCGATCGGGAAACAGCCGTTGAAGCGGCCCAACGGGCGGAGGACGCGGGGGCCGCGGCCGTCAGCGTCCATGCGCGGAGTGTGGCCCAGGGCTATGCCGGCGGGCCCGACTGGGGCGTCATCGCCCGCGTCCGCCAGGCCGTGCGGATCCCGGTCATCGGCAGCGGCGGGGTCCGGCAGGCAGCCGACGCGATCCGCCTGCTCACTGCGACCGGGGCCGATGCCGTGGGCATCGGCCGCGGCTGCCTCGGCAACCCCTGGATCTTCTCGCAGGCGGTGGCCCTCTGGTCGGGCAGTACCGTTGGCCGGCAACCCACGATTGCCGAGCGGGGCCAGGCCTTACTAGAATTGGTCGAGGGCGAGTTTCGTTTCTACGGGCCGCCGCTGGCCCTCCGCCGCCTGCCGCGGACCGCCGGTTACTTTGCCGCCGCGGTGCCCCGCGCCGCCGAGTTCCGCCAGGCCCTCCGCCAGGTTCGCAACCTCGACCACTTCCGCCGCCTGCTGCGGGAGTTCTTTCGATCGTGATATAATCCGGCAACGGTGGGACGGGCAACGCGCCGATCGCGGAGTTCAGCCGTGCGACGACAACTGGCACTGGCTGTGCTTTGAGAAAACCGATGCCTGGCGGTCGCCTCGTTGTAGAAAGTGGAAAGATGGGTCGCACGAAGAGGGCCATGGCGAACCTCACCCAGACCGTCCTCGGGCTTGTCTGCGGCGCGTGTTTGGGGAACGCCTATGCGTATTGGACTGCGGGGCAGGACCAGCTCGTTTTACACCTCAGGAGACTGGAAGAGTGCATTCTCATCGACACCTATTGTGGCGCTATCATCGGCACGCTCCTCGGCTATGGCGTGGCGCTTCTATTCGCAATGCTCCGACGCGGCACCACGGCCCGATCCCACACAGTGTTCGTTGAGTGTCTCACTTGGTTCTGCTTGTCGGTAGCTTGCCTTTTCATTTGGGCAACTTCGCCCTTTCCCGCCGCAATGGAGTAGGCCAGCCAGCCCGGCACGCCTCGTAGGGTACTTTTCAGGCAAGCCGGGTATCGAGCAAATCCGGGACGGTTCCGGTCTTCCTTTGCGCTTTCGCGGCTTTGCGCCTTTGCGTGAAGTCCCCCCACCCTGAACCCACATCCTTGCAATTGGCCTCTCGCAGGCAGCGGCCTGCCTCGTAGCCACGCTGCTGAAGCTGAAGATCGGCCACCGCGAAGCTGGGCCCGCGGCCCGGGCAACCACCCCCAACGGCACGGCCAGTCGTGCGGAGGTGCCTCTCGCGAGGGCAGCGCGGCGACTGGGAGGGGTATCACGCAAAGACGCGGAATCCCTTGTGAGCAGTGTGTGGTCAGCGCGCCGCCTTCCAATAGGGCAGCCCCGCTCCGTAACGACGCCAGTTTGCGGGACTTGAAATCGGGCCAGGCGATTCGCTAACATCCGATGGCCGGAGCCTCTCTCCCTGGGGAGCGTACCCGGCGGCGCTCTCTGACAATTCGGCATGAGTGATCCCCAAAGGAACGCTCCCTTTGGGGAATCTCGAAGTCTGCCGGCCGGAAGCCGGCGGACCACATGGCCCAGTAAGGGGGGGTGGCGAGACTGCTGGAAACTGGAAAATTGCGAAACTGCTGCCCAACAAGCGTTGGGGGCCGGCGCGGGGGTTGTCAGCGCGCCAGTGCTGCCGGGGACTTACAGTGGCAAATCGAACCGCGGATAACGCGGAGAACGCGGATGGGACCGTGAAAGCGGCCGCTGCCCTCCTGTTATCTGCGGCATCCGTGTAATCCGCGGTTCTTTCTTTGGTGTGCCCTCTGGGCGCCGCGACTGCCCACCGCCCACTGGCTAGCCCCCGGACGCAGTCCGGGGGCTTTTGCACGGCCCACTTCCCACCGCCTACCAGCGGTCGTGATATAATCCGGCAACGGTGAGACGTCCGTCAGCGCGGCCGCCCGAGTGTACTCCTCACGTTCCGCGTGAGGGGGGCGTCACGCCGACCATGCTACGCACGGTGCCCGGTAACGAGTACGAAAAAGCGGAGTTGAACCATGCAGCGACTGGTGACGTTGGTTGTGTTGATGACCGCCGGCTGGGCGGCCGGGACGTGCCTCGGGGCCGAGAAGCAGGCCCCGCGGGTGCCGGTCATCTATTCCACCGACCTCTTCCATCCGCACGACGATCCGGACGATCACTTCGACCTGGCCACGCTGTTCGGGCTGCCGGAGCTCGACCCGCGGGCAATCATTCTCGACCTGGGCGAAAAGCAGAAGCAGAAGACGGGCCGCCCGGCGGTCGAGCAAATGATGCGAATCACGGGGCGGAAGGTGCCGATGGCCTTCGGGCTGGCCCGGCCGTTGGCCAGCCGCACCGACCGCGGCGTCGATCAGCCGGCCGAGTTCCAGGGCGGGGTTGAGTTGATCCTCCGCGTGCTGCGGGAGTCACCGGAGAAAGTCATACTCTTCACCGCCGGCAGTTGCCGCGACATGGCCGCGGCCGCCAACCGCGAGCCGGAGCTGTTTCGCCGCAAGGTGCGGGCCTTCTATGCCAACGCCGGCGACGGCCCGGCAGGGACCCAGCAGGAGTATAATGTCGGGCTGGACCCGCAGGCCTACGCGCGAATTTTCGAGCTGGGGGTGCCCGTGTACTGGTGCCCTTGCTTCGGCAAGGACGGATACCTGACGCACTTCGTGGCCGACCAGGCCGCGGTGATCGGGGCCTGCCAGCCGCGGGTGCAGAACTACTTCGTGTATGCCCTGAGCCAATCCAAGGCGGAGCCGATCGCGTTCTTGGACGGCGGGCCGCACCCCGTGCCCGGCGGCCAGCGGGCCATGTGGTGTACGGCCCCGCTGTTTCATGCCGCGGGCCGGGGCATCTATCAGCGTGGCCCCAGTGACTTCGTGGCCCTGCCCGCCGCGGAGGCGGGCCAAGCCGGCCTGACGGCCAGTGAGGTGAAGGTCTTCGAGTTCGTGCCGCTGCGGATCGCCGTGCCAGCCGCCGCGAAGCCGGGCCCGCCGCAAATCGTCTCGGAGTTGAACTCCCGGCAGCCCAACGCCTACGTGTTCCGCATCACCGACGCCCGCTATCCGGCCGTGCTGGCGTCGTGCCTGAAGAACCACCTGGCGAAACTGGGACGGTAGGGCCCGAAAGGAGTTGCACGCTATGCCCGCCACGCCGCTCCGCGTGAAGATCCACTTGTGTGCCATGACGTTCCTGCAATTCGCCATTCTGGGCGTGTGGAGCGTCCCGCTAGTGACCTACTTGCAGAAAGTGGGCTACACCGCGCCCCAGATCGCCCTGGCCTACACCACGATGGCCTGGGCGGCGATGCTGGCGCCGCTGCTGGTGGGCATGGTTGCCGACCGCTTCTTCGCGTCCGAGCGGATCCTGGCCGTGTTGAACCTGCTGGGCGGCGTCTTGCTCGGGCTGGCCGCGCTGGCGGCGACGGCCCCCGACGGCACGCCGCGTCCGGTCTTGTTCTTCTGGATTCTGTTGGCCCACTGCGTTTGTTACATGCCGACCTGGTCGTTGACCAGCTCGATCTCGCTGGCCCACGTGGCGGACGCCACCCGCGAGTTCCCCGTGATCCGCGTGATGGGTTCGTTGGGCTGGATCGCGGTGAGCGCGCCCAGCCTGTTCAGCTCATTCTACGGATGGGCGATCGAGGAGACAGCCTGGCCGCTGTGGGTCGGTGCGGGGCTGTGCCTGGTGGCGGGGGTGTACAACTTCTTTCTCCCGCACACGCCCCCGCCGGCCGCCGGCAAGCAGGTCACGCTCGGCGACGTGCTGGGCCTGAGGGCCCTGGGCCTGCTGCTGGACGGCAATTTCGCCGTGCTCGTGGCCTGCTCGTGCTTGATCATGGTCCCGGCCTCGTTCTTCTGGACCTTCGCCCCCGATTGCTTCGACGAAATGCGGATGGCGGCGGTGCAATTCAAGATGAGCATCTGCCAGATGTCGGACCTGGTGTTCATGGGTTTCCTGTCTTTCTTCCTCCGCCGCCTGGGGATGAAGACCGTGTTCCAGATCGGCCTCGTGGCCTGGGTTGCCCGCTACGTGCTGCTGGCCTACGGCAACATGCAGGCTTCGCTGTGGATGTACTACCTGGCCTTGATGGTCCACGGGATGTGCTTTGCGTTCCTGTTTGTCGTCGGCCCGATGTACGCCGACCGCAAGGCGCCCAAGGACCTGCAGGCCAGCGCGCAGGGGTTGCTCACGCTCTTGACGTTCGGGCTGGGGCAGTTGGTGGGCACCTATCTTTCCGGCGAATTCGTCGATTTCTACGCGGCCAAGGACGCCGCCGGCGCGGTCACGCACGATTGGCAGCCGATCTGGCTCTGGGCCGCGGCCATGTCGGCCGTGATCGCGGCCGCTTTCTTCTGGCTATTTCGCGACAAGGTCGGCCTGCGGGCGGAAGTGGCCGACGCGGGGGCCGGCCAGGCATACGTGAAACAGCCGGGCAGTTAGCAAAACGGTGGTGACAAGCTATACGGTCGAGCTTGCGAAGTGATCCCCCGGCCCCACACGTTGGCGAGCCGTCACGCCAGGCCCTTCAAATCGACCGCCAGCCGGCGGTTCTCCTTGACGAGCTCGTCCATGGTCAAGAAGCGTTTGCGGGCGGCCGCCTCGCGGCCGAGAATGGCGGTGAGCGTGCCGTCCACCGCGCGTTGGGCGGTCGGGTTTTCAAAATGCCCCTCGACGATGTTGCGATGGAAGTCGGCGATGTTCTGGACCGCGCCTTCCAGGTAGATGTCGCCGCAGGTCCCGGCGAAACTGTTCTTCCCGCCGCGGACGTAGACCTTGCCGCCATACTGGATGTGGGCGGTGGCCTCCAGGCCGAAAAGGCTCGCCGAGAGCGTGGTCACGTCGAAGCTGTTGGTGATGGATTGCGTCGAGTGGGTCCACAAGGTGCCGTCGTCGAGTTGGTAGACCACGCCAGCCGCATCGGTGCGGTCGCCGTGGGGGGCCGGCCGGCAGGTCCGCGAGATGCCGCAGGCGGCGGCCGGCCGCCGGCCCAAGAGCCAGACGACCGCGTCGATGATGTGGATGTCGTAGGAGACGATGGTGTCGCCGCTGAGCGCGGTATCGGAGAGCCAGATCTCCTCCTTCAGGCGGCTTTCGATCGTCGGGCCCAGCGGCGGGTCCGGCCAGCCTTGCCAGCCGAAGCCGATGGACAAAATGTGGGCCAGCTTGCCGATCGCCCCCTGGCGGACCCGCTGGGCCACCTCGATCACGGGCTTTTGCAGGGGGAGCTGGTAGTCGGCCAGGAAGCAGCGCTTCTCGCGCGTGGCCTGCGCGGCGGCGGCCCCGATCGCCAGACAGCCCGGCACGTCGACCGCGACCGGCTTGGCCGTGTAGACGTGGCAGCCGGCGTCCACGGCCGCCTGGGCCTGTTCGGGATAGAAATAGGGCACGTCCTGGAGCACCACCGCCTCGACCCCGCTGGCCAGCAGCTTGCGATAGCCGGACAGCCCGGAGAAACGCCGCGATTTGTCCACCCCCAGGGCCTCGCCGGCGGCCTGGGCGACGTCGGGGAAGTAGTCGGCCACGGCGGTGAATTCGTAGCCGCCGTGCTGCTGGAAGAGCTTGGCGATCCAGCGGCCCCGCCCGCCATAGCCGATCTGGCCGAGTTTGATCTTCCGCGGCGGCGGCGCGGCGGCGGGTTGGGCAGCCTCGGCGGCGCCCAACAGCGGCCCGGCGGCCAGGGCTGCGGCCGCACCGCCCAAAAGCCCGCGACGAGATAGGGCAACCGCTGCCCGGCCTGTATTACGCTCGCTGCATGTGTCGTTCATGTTTCGCTCCTAACTATGCCAGCGCCTGGCGCCAGCGATTCTCAATGGCCACAAGTTCTGCGCGCTGGGCCGGAGTAACCACGCTGCGAACGGGCAGCTTGCGGAGTTGGTCGACCCGCGCGCGGGCCTCCTGGCAGGCCGTCCGTCCGCCGAGCGACTCCCACTTGCCGCGCGGCCGGCGGTTGAAAACGTGCGGATAGTAGTATTCTTCGCGGAAATGCGCGAGGGTGTGCGGATGTTCGAGGTAGGCGGAGCGCTGGCCCAGCTCCTGGATCAGCTCGACGGCCAGCGTGTCGTCCGTGACGCAGATACCCTGCTGGGCCCGCAATATCGCGCCGGCCACGTCGTTGTCCAGCACGGCCGCTTCCGGCGACATGCACTTGGTGGACTCCAGGTTGCCGACGCCCCAGATGATGCTGACGCGGGCGGCGGCGTGCATCAGGCCGGTGAGCACGTGCTCGGCGGCGGCGGCGGCGTCGGGGAGCATGCTCTCGGTACTCATCCAGGCGGCGCTGGGCAGGGCGTGAAAGGCGGCGATCTCGGCCCCGGCCGCCTGCAGCAAGGCGTTTTCCACGCCGCCGGTCCGCATCACGGCGGTCTGCATGTCCATCACGTGGGCGAAACCCATGTTGAACACCAGCGGCCGGCCCGGCTCCAGCGCCTGGCAGATCACCACGCCGCTGAGGGCCTCGGCATTGCCGACGACCAACTCGCCGGCCAGCGTGGCCGGGGCCGTCACCCCGCCGCCCGGCTCGGAGTTGATCATCATCGGCAGGCCGTGGCCGGAGCTCTCGCGAAAAGCCCCGATCGCCGTGGCGGACCAGCGCAACGGGCTGATCGCCGTGTAGCCCAGGCTGAAGATCGGATGATCGGCCAGGCGGCGGTTCCCCAGCAGGACGCGGGCCATCTCGATCATGCCGCCGATTTCGCGCGGGTCATACACGCACGGCCGGATGTGCTTCAGGCAGTTCTCGGCCACGAGCCGCATGCCGGCCAGGCCGCGGATCGGCGGAGGAACGTCCGCCAGGCACGTGCTGACCATGGCGTGTACGTGCTCCAGGCCGTCGACCACGTGTGCCAGGTCGGCGAAGCGGGCCGTGTCGATCGGCTCGACCCGCCCGTCCACCGCCAGGTTCAGCGCGTTGCCGGTCCAGAACACGCTCGGGCCGCCGGCCGCCAGCAGCGTCTGCCGCCCGTCGAGGCTGGCAAGCTTGACCTGCCGCGGGCAGAGGGCCAGGGCGCGCCCGACGACCTCGGGCGGGATGCCCACCACGCCCCCGCCGGCTCGGCGGCAGCCCTGCCGGCAGAGCAGGTCGACCAAGGGCGGGTCGTCCACCTGCACGCCCGTCTCCGACAGCACCCGCAGGCTGGCCGCGTTGATCCGCTCGAGCTCGTGTTGGCTGAGAATGGCCGTGATGTTGCTCCTTGCGTCTTGCCACCGCGGAAGTGTATCCGGCACCGGACACCATGCTTGCACGGTCGGTATGCCGCCCGGGCACCCGCTTGCGGGTGACGGCACCCGGAGTGTGCCGGACACCTTACGCCCGCGACAGGTACTGCCCGCTGCGGGTGTCCACCTTGATCTTCTCGCCGGCGGCGAGGTACTCGGGCACTTGCACCACCAGGCCGGTCTGGAGTTTGGCGGGCTTGGTCCGCGCCGTGGCCGAGGCCCCCTTGAGCGCCGGGTCGCACTCGACCACCGTCAGCTCCACTGCGACGGGCAACTGGATGCCGACGCACTCCTCGTTGTAGATCAGGGCTTGCACCCCTTCCAGGTCTTCGCTGAGATACTGGGCCTCCTCGGCCAGGTCCTCGCGCCCCAGCGAGTACTGGTTGTAGTCCGCCTGGTCGAGAAAGTACAGGTGGGTCGCGTCGGCGTACATGAACTTGACCGGCCGCTTGCGGAAGTCGGCCTCGACCATCGCGTCGCCGCTCCGCAGCGTGATGTCCACCTTCTGCCGCGTGATCAGGTTGCGGGTGCGGAACTTGTAGACGGTGGCGGCGCCGCGGGCCGTCGGGCTCTGCACCGTGACCGATTCGATCAGGCAGGGCGCGTCGTGGTAATTGACGATGTGACCGCGCTTGATTTCCTTGGCTTGCATAGGAGCTACCCCTCACGCCCAACCCCTCTCCCGCAAAGCGGGGAGGGGAGATTCTGCGGCTCAGCCCTCGCCGCCGAGGATCGTGCCCGAGGCGGGATCCACGGCCACCCCGCCGGTGATCTTGGCCAGCGCCTCCAGCACGATCAGCAGCGCACTGGGATCGAGCAACTCGTCTTCATCGTCCTCGTCGGCGGCGTCGGCAATCTGCTCGAAGTGCAAGACGTCGAAGCGGCCGTCGTACTGTTTGATCCGCCGCAGGACTGGACGCTGCTCCGGCGCGGCGGTGGCCCCCATTTCCTGGACCAGCTCGGCCGCCTGCTCCAGCACCTCGGGACCGCTGGTGTAGCAGATGTCCAGGGCCGCAAAATCGTCCGGCGAGGCCAGCGTGAGCGACTCGAACTTCCCCTCCGCGTCGCCGGTCTGGTTGCTGAGCTGGTAGCGCTTGCTGAGCGACGCGAGCTTCTTCTCCACGATCCCCAGCGGCGGCCGCTTGGCCGCGGGAAACAGGACGAAATACGTCTCACGCCAGCGGTAACGAGAGTCTTCGAAGGTGGACATGGGGTAGTCGCTAGTGGCTAGTGGCTGCAAATCCTTCCGCAACAGAGACTATTCTACTCCGGGCCGGCTCGCCCCGACAACCACTCCTCCAGCGCGGCCAGAGCGGTGTCACGCTGGGCTTTGGTGGCCCAAACCGTCTCCCCCTGCTCCAGGCGGATCTCGTACTGGCCCTCGCGCTGGCACTCGTCATCGCCGCAAAAATGCGGCAGGTCGGAGACCCAGAGGATACGGCCCAACGGCACGTGCTTATCGTCGACGATACAGAAGACAGGCATAGGGAGCGGGATTTGGGGATTTGCGGATCTAGGGACTTGGGAATCTGGAATTGGGGGATTGGAAATCACGGAAGAGTCCCGCGACCAAGCTTCGCTCGGTGCCCGCGTCGCGGGGTTGGCAGCGGAGGGACCTCGGGTACTGAAGCTGTTCAACCATTCCCCAACTCGACGGAGCGGCGGGTGGCGGCCTCCACCGCGGCCAGCAGTGCGGCGCGCAAGCCGCCGGCCTCCAGGGCCGCCAGACCGGCGATCGTCGTGCCGCCAGGGCTGGCGACCCGGTCTTTGAGCACGCCGGGGTGCTCGCCGCTCTCGAGGACCATCTCCGCCGCCCCCAACACGGTCTGGGCGGCCAGAGCGGTGGCGATCGGGCGCGGCAGGCCCATCCGCACCCCGCCGTCACTCAGGGTTTCAATGATCACGTAAACGAAGGCTGGGCCCGAGCCCGATAGGCCCGTCACCGCGTCCAGCAGCTTCTCCTCGACCTCGACGGCCACGCCGACCGACTGGAGCATCTCCTGGACGAAGCGGCCGTCCTCCGCGGTGGCCTTGCCGCCGAGGCAGTAGCCGCAGGCCCCGCGCCCGACCAGGCACGGCGTGTTGGGCATCACGCGGACCAGCCGCGCTTCGGGCCCGAGGGCCTGGGCCAGCGCAGCAAGCCGGATGCCGGCCGCAATCGACACGACCAATTGGCCGGCCCCAACTTTGCCCGCAAGCTCCGCCAGCACCCGCCCCATCTGCTGCGGTTTGACGGCCAAGAGCAGGATGTCGGCGTGCCGGGCCACTTCGAGGTTATCGGCGGTGGTGCGGCCGCCGGTGGCATCGGCAAACCGCTGCCGCGCCCCCTCCAGCGGGTCAGAGGCCAGCACGGCTTCCACCGCCACCAGGCCGGCGCGGACCAATCCCTGCCCCAGCGCGGTGGCCATCTGCCCAGCCCCGATCAAGCCGATCCGTTTGTGCAACATACCGGCCATGTTACGCCGGAAAGGCCGAGCGCACAAGAGAAGGGGTCAGGGATTGGGGGACAGGGGATGCGGGGACAAGCAGAAGGGATTACGGACATAGGAATCAGGGGACAGGGTTACCGCGTGCGAAGCCGCAAGCGGCCCTGCCCTCATCCCCTTCCCCCCTTCGCCAAGTACCGCCCGGCGGCGGCTGCCAGAAACAACAGGTTGACCCCGAACAGGGCGAAGATCACCCATTGCCCACCGGCGCCCTGGCCGTAGGAGTGTTTGCCGGCCTGCATCACGTAGTTGACGACGTACCAGGTGCAGAGGATGGCCACGAACCCCAGCACCGCGCCCACGGCGAGGTTAAAGTTGCTGGCCCAGCCGGCATGGCGGGCGTGCAGAAAGATCATGTAGACCAAGAGCGAGATCAGGGCCCAGACCTCCTTGGGGTCCCAACCCCAGAACCGGCCCCAGGAAACGTCGGCCCACATGCCGCCCAAAATGGTTCCGATGGCCAGGAGCAGCACGGTTGCCTGGAGGAGCCGGTAGATCATCGGGCCCAGCACGGTGGTGGCCCGGGGCGGGGCCGCTGAAGTGTTGCCCGACCCCTTTCCGCACGGGTATTCACCCGCGGCTACCGTCCCCCGACCCCTAACCCCGTAGCGGCCGAAGAGGTAGCATCCCAGCGCCGCGTTGCCCAGTCCCCAGGCCATCATCGCCTCGCCGTAGCCGGTGACGATGGTCGTGACGTGGATGGCCAGCCAGTAGTTGCTCCGTAGGATGGCTTTCAGCAGCTCGATCTCCCGGTGGAACGCCGGCATGTAATAGGCCACCAACAGGGCCGCCAGGGCCAGCAGCGTGCCGACCAGGGCCACGGGCCAGCGGGCATAGACCCCGCGGGGCGGCAGGAGGGCAAACCCCATGCCGGTCGCCGCCAGGCACAGCGCCACGAAGACGATCGTCTCGAACATGCTGCCCAGCGGAACCCAGCCGGTGATCACCCCGCGGAGGGCCAGCCCGGTGATGATGATCGCCTCGACGGCCACCGCCAGGATGATGCCCGCCCAGAACATCGACTTGCGGATGGGGCCCCAGGCCAGGGCGAAGCAGGCGACCGCCGCTGCACACACGATCCACGCCCAGAAGAAGGGGTCGGCATGGTTGTAGAAGACCTCGGCGTCGGTCGAGCCGGCCGGAGGGTAGGCGGTGGCATCGAGGACCTCGTCTTCCCGTTCGCGGAGGGGCAGTTGCCGGCGCTCGGGCTCGACGGCCTCACCCAGTTGCTGCAGGGCCGCCGCCAGGCGGTCCATCGCTTCGGCGAAGCGTGCCGGTTGCGCGGGGTCCCCCTGCCGGCGATAAGCGTCCAGTGCGTCCCGATATGCCTGGCTCGCCTCGGCGAGCGGCGCCCCGGGATAGGACCCGAGCATGTCCTTGGGGGCCTGGAAGACCGTCTGCGCGCTGAGCCACGGCTGGGCGTCGCCGCGATAGCGGTCCGCCTCCAGCGCGGTCGGATCCATCGCGGGCAGCAGCCGCACCGCCAAGCCGTCGTCGTACAAGGCGGCCCGAGCCTGAACCACCAGTTGCGCCACCTCGCGGCTGCGCTCGGCCATCTGTTCCAGCAAGGCCCGCGCCCGCCAGAAGTCGCTTTGGCCGCCGGCCGGCTCGCGGGCCAACAGACCACTGCGGCGGAGATCGGCCAGTTGGGCGGCCAACTGCCCCGTCGTCTCCTCCAGCGAGGCCATCAGCGGCTCGATCTTCGCCAAGGGCACGTCCCCGTGCTCGGAGAGCAGGGCGGCCAGTTTCCGCACGGTCTCGGCCGTTTGGCGGAGCTGTTTGCCGAAGTTCCCAGGGGCGTCGCCCAGCGGTGGGCGCATGAGGTGCTGCTCCAGCTCATTCCAGGACTGGAAAGCGGTGCCGAGGGCATCGAGGAAACGATCCCGCCCGCCCACCGGCTGGAGCGGATCAAACGTCAACTGCCGGTACTGCGAGTAGGCTTGGTACAGGCTTTCGACTTTCCGGTCCAGGCCGGTCAGGTGCGCCGCTTTGCCGCCCGCCATTTGCTGGCGTTGGGCGAGCCGTGCGAGCCGGTCTTGGAACCGTGACGCCGCCAAGACTTGCTGCGGGGAAACATACCCGGATACCGCGAAGCGGTCGGCGGCGCCGCCCTCGGCAGCGGCCGGTAGCTCCAACAACTCGCCCCGCAGGTCTTCGTCGTCGGCCGGCAGAAATGCCGTCCGCTCCCACTGCTCCGGCTCGGCCAGCCACGCGAAAAGCAGCTCCGCGGCGTCCCAGCGGCGGGTGACTGCGGTGCTAGCCTGGCCGCCGGGCAGTACAAGCCGCGGGCTCTCCGCACCGCAGATTTGCTTGACCACGGCGCGGGCAAACGAATCCAATGGCATCACCCGGCTGTTGTGGAACACGGGCAGCCGCCGCCATGCGGACCAATCCAACGCTGCGGGAGCAACCGCAACGGGGTGCCCTGCCGGCACCTCGCCGTCCAATGTACCAAGGCCACGCGGGACGGGGTGCCCTGACAGGGCGTCTTGCCCTGGCAGGGCGGGGTGCCCCGGCGGAAGCCCCGTCCCCTGGGCCGCGGCGCTGCTGGTTCCAAGCAGCGGCACGCATGCGGCCAGGCCGACGACCAGGGCCGCCGGCTTGATCCGCACGAAGTAGCGGAGGAAGACGCCGGCCACCACCAGGATGCAGCCGGCGTACTTCAGCCCCCGGCCCGGGTCGGAGGCCACCCGCAAGTACGCCATGTAGATCAGGTCCTCGCCTTCTTGGGGCCGCAGCCCGAGCTTCTCCGGCGGCTGGGCCTCCCTGCTATTGCTCCATTGGAAGAGGCGATAGGTGTGGCCGGTGCCCGGCTGGGTAAAGTCCAGCGGGGCGTTCATGGCGATCCGCTGCTCCGACAGCGGTCTTCCCTTGTATTCGATGGGCTTTCCCGTCGAGCGATCGGTCACGTCGACCAGGCTGGCGTATTGCGAAGCCTCGTCCGGGTTCCTCGTGCCCGGATAGAGGATGCGGTGGAACTGCCGCAGGCGGACGTCCACCCCCAGGTCGAGCAGGTCCTGATCGAGCGTGATCGTCACGCTCCGGCCAGGCGCGCTGACGGTGTGCCGCAAGTCGGCGCCCGCGGACTTGTCTTTCTCCCCGGGCTCTTCCCAGCTTGTGCCCAGCCAGAACTCTTCGGCGACCTCGTCGACCGTCAGCCGGACCCGCGCCATGTGCCGGGGGTACGGATTCGCCAGCCCCCGCGCCTCCCACACCTTCAGCTCCCGCCGCTCCTCTGCCGTGAGCGGCGTGGGAAGGAAGGTCGGTTTCTCGGCGGGGATGAACTGATCGACGGCCAGCGAGACCGCGTCGGGGGTGCCGGTGAAGGCGGTCCAGGCGCTGCCGTCGGTCGGCAGCGGCGCGGGAGGCTCCAGTTTCCCGGCCCGCCAGGTGCGGACATAAATCTGCTGGTCGGCCCCCTGGAGCAGATCGATCCTCGGCTGGCCGGCGTCGCGGAGGGCCGCATGCTGAGCGGCATCGTCCTTGGCCTTCGGCGAGACATCGCGCCAGTAGGCCCCGTACACCCCGTCCGCGTAGTCCTGCTGGTTGAAAAGCGGCAGATCGGCGTACAGGGCCATCGGCTGGGGCTCGGCGGCGCCCGCCGCCGCGTCGGGAGCGGGTGGTGGGGCTCGCTCCACTCTACCGGCTGCGGTGGAGCGGTGGATGGCCAAACGAACGCGGTGGAATCGCGAATCCTCCTGGACCAATTCCACCTCCAGGCCTGTCGTGCCCAGAGGCTTCCGTTGGCCGGGTTTCCAACCATCCACGGGCCATTGGAAGGACCGGCCGCCGACCGCGAGGGCGACCCGGCCGAGCGTGCCCAGCGGGCCATCCGGCCTTCCCTCCAGGAACGCGGCCGTCTCCTCCCGGCTGCCGGTCATCCAGAAGTTCATTTGCTGGCCACCGGGCAAGGCCTGGCGGGTTCCCAGGCCGTAGCGGCCACCCATCCCGTGCGGCCCGCCGGCAGCCCCCTGCACGCTGAGCACCAGCGGCAGAGCGTGGCCTTGCATGGCGAGCCGGCCGTGCGGCCCATCCCCTTGCCCGGGCGCCGCGCGGGGCGGGGTCGGCCGCAACTCCAGCCGCGGGATCGGCATAAGCTGGTAGTCGGCGTAGTAATCCAGCACCTCCAGCCGGATCCCGTCGCGATCGTAGGTCAAGCCCTGGTTATGCCCGACGAGTTTCCAGTCCTGCCCGACCAGTTTCCAGGGCAACCACGGCACGCTCCAGGGGAACCACGGCAACCGAGCGTACTGTTGCCAATCGAAGGGACCGGGATCGAAGGCGATGGAGATGGGCGGGAACGGTATAAGCGGCGTGATCTCTTCCTCGCCGGGGGGCGGGCCGGAGTGGGAGCGGACCGGGGTTGGCAGCACTGTGATCTCGAAGTGGGCCGAATCTCGCCACGCCTGGCCCGCGCTGCGATGTTCGAAGATTCCGAGCGTGGCCTCGACGCCGCTGCGGCGGCTCACCAGGCATCCCAGCAACAGGACCAAGAGGCCCACGTGGGCAGCGACGAACCCCGCCTGCTGCCGCTTCCAGGGCAAGCGGACCAGCAAGGCGGCGAGGATGTTCAAGCCCAAGAGCGTCCCCAACGCGTCAAACCACCAGGCGCCGTAAACGGCGAATTTCGCCGCCGCCTCGCCGTGCCAGTTCTCCAGGCACGTGCCCAGGGCCAGCATGACGACCAGAACCGTCATCAACCCCAGGGTGAGGTAGAGGCTCCCACAGCCTCTCAGACCCGGCAACAGGCAGCGTGCGGCAAGCCACCCAAAGGGTATCCGGCGGACGGCGGAAGAGTCGGCACGCTGCATGACATCCTTTCATGGGGTTGCGGGGGTCGGCGCGGCGGCGCGGCCCGCCAGATCCTTGAGCTCCTCGCGCATCTCGTCGGCCTGGCGTTGATAGCCGGTCAGCCGCTGCCGCTCCAGCGCGGCCTGCTCGCGGGCAATCGCCAGCTCCTGTTCGGCGCGGGCCAGTTGCTCCTCCGCGTTTCGCGCGTGGGCCTTCAGGTTCTCGATCTCGGCCAACTGGGCGCCGTTTCGCTCGGCCAGCATCTGGCACTGCGTCTCGGCCGCGGTCTTCTGCGTGACGGCGGGGAAACAGCCGCCGAGCAAAGTGACTGCACCCGCCAGCGCGACCGCCGGCCACCGGAAGGCCTGCATGATTCGACTCCCTTCGAGCCCCGGGCGGCTACTTCTCGAACCAGCTCAGGATCGTGTCCATGATGGCGCTGTTGATCGGGTGTACCCCGTGCCAATTCGGTTCGGAACTCCACATGTTCCGCAAGAGGTCGAACATCATCATGCCGACCAGCATCAAGACCAGCGAGCAGAGCACGAGGCTGAGGATGTTCCAGATGGTGTAGGGGGCTTCGGGCAGAGCCACGGCCGGATGGACCAGGCCGGCATCCAGCGACAGGGCCTCGCCGGGAGCCGCCAGGCCGACTTCGCCCGCGCCCGCGGGCTGCGCCAACAGCGCCTCGCCTGCCCCTGCCGCAGCCGGCATTGCGCCGAGGTCTTCCTCGAGCATGGACGCCATCGCGCCGCTGCCGGCGATCAGTGTCGCCGCGTCCTCGCTTTCGCTCTCGGTGTCCAGGGCGATCACCTGCGAGCCGCTCTCGGAATCCTCCCCTTCGCCCCCCTCTTCCATCGGCGTCAGTTGGAAGTCGTCCTCGCTCTTCAGGGCGGCGGAGCCGGTGTCGGACGAGAAGCTCAACAGGTCCTCCTCGCCCAACTCCAGCGAATCCTCGGCGGGCTTGGCCAGGTCGAGAGGCGCTTCGAGCGACAGGCCGCTGTCGGCCGGGTCCACCAACGAAATGCCGCTGTCGCCGCCGATGCTCACGTCGCTGCCGGTGCCGCCGCCGCCCAGCACGAGGTCGTCGTCTTCGAGCTTCTTGCCGCTCAGATCCACGGCGGAGTCGCCTTTGGCGGGCTTGGCCGCCGCGGCGGGGGCCACCGCGCTGTCCTCCAGCGCCAGGTCCTGGTCCAACGTCAGGTCGAGCTCCTCGAACTGCGACACCTTGGCGGCCACGTCGTCTTTGCGGGCGGCCGCGGGTTTCTCTTCGCCCAGCCGGATGTCGCTCTCGGCCGGCTTCGCAGCGGCGGGGGCCAGGCGGATGTCGCTTTCCACCGCACTCTTGCCCTTGTCCACGCCGATAACGGTGCCCGACAGGCCGGGATCCGACTGCCCCAGCTCGTGTTCGCTGAGGAGCACGTCGGCGTCTTCCTCCTGCGGGGGCGCGGCGTCCGCAACGGGCGGGTCCGCCCGCCGCTGTGCCGCCAAGGCCTCGATGTCCTCCGACTTGAACTTCCAATCCGCTCCATCCCGATATCCGTGCAGCTCGCGGCGATCGAGCAACTGCCTGATCTCGGCCTCGGAGACGCCTAGCGCCTCGGCGGCCCCCTTCACGTTGTAATACTTCTGCGCCATCGCTTTTCACCTCTGGTCCAACTGCAAGCGAATCTCCTGCGGCGAGGGGCGCTCGCCGTTGAAGTCCGTCAAGAGCAAATCCCAATGAATGTTGCGTACGCACCGCAGGCTGATCTTGCCGCTGGACAAGTCGACGACGTACACGCCGACGACTTGTTGTCGCGGGTCAATCACGGTGAGCAGTTGGCCCTTGTCGCCCAGGGGCGTCGGCACGGCGATCAGGTCGCCGCCCGCCGCGGTCCCAACGGCGGCCCGTTGTGCCAGCACTTCGCCCCGTTGGCCCGACACGGCCAGCGCCACAGCCATCAGCCCAGCGCCTGCCAGGACACCCAGAATCGCCCGTCGCATAGCTAACCCTCCATGGAACGGAAGTTGGGGAAACTGGGGCCTTCTTTAATTCTAAAAGCCACAATTCCCAATGCAAGCGAAATGGCCCGAAGGGGGGGTGAAAACGCCCCGGCCGAACCCCAAGAGACAAAATGGCGGACGAGTTTACCTAGGCCGCGCGGTGGATGCAAGGCCACGTCACCCTTAGGGTATCGCTTTATCGCTTTGTCGCTTGTCGCTCGCGGCGGAGGAATCTCGGCCGCTCGGGCGGGGCCCAGTACAGGGCTGCCAGCACGGCCGTCGCGAACAGCCCATAGACAACTGTATACAACCACTCGGGAAACTCGTAGAACAGCGCCCCGTGCACCAGCCGGCCGACGAACGATCCCGGCAGCTCCCCTTCGCCCCCGGCCGCGCGGAGCTGGTTCTCCCAGCGGGTCAGCGGGCACACGATGCCCGTGAGCGATTCCCCGGCCACGACAGCGATCATCAGGAAATGCACGATGCGGAACCAGAAGTTCCGCGTCCACCGCCAGCCCCGCGCGGCACCCGCCAGCACGAGCACCAGCCCGCCGACGACCACTGCCACGTAGGCCGCGTGCGCCACGACCATCGCATCGGCGGCAAAACGGTAAAGCATCATGAGGCCTGGTGCGCCAAGATCGCCTTGGGCAGGAAGCGCACGAGGTCGCTGGCCACGAGCGAAACCTCGCCCAGCTCCCGGGCGGCCAGGTCGCCGGCCAGGCCGTGCAGGTAGACGCCCAGCCGCGCGGCGTCATAGGGCTCAAGCCCTTGGCAGGCCAGTGCGGTCACTAGGCCAGTCAGCGAATCGCCGCAGCCGCCGGTGGCCATGCCGGGGTTGCCGGTCGTATTGCGGTACTGCCGCCGGCCGTCCGTCACCAGGGTGCGATGGCCTTTCAGCACCAGGACGATTCCCGCGCGGCGGGCCAGCTCCACCGCCGCCTGCTCGGCGGCCTCCCGCTCGAGTTTGCGGCCGATCAGCCGGGCGAACTCGCCGGGATGGGGCGTGAGGACCCGCGGGCCCCCTGGGCGGCCGAGCACTTCCGGCTGCGTCGCCAGGGCATTCAGTGCGTCGGCATCGACGACCATTGGCCGATCGAGTTCCTGATACAGGCGGGCGACGAGCCGGTCCAGCCCCGGCGAGCGACCCAACCCCGGCCCGCAGGCGACCACCGTGGCCGTCTGGACCAGCTCGGCGATGCGGTCGTAGGCCGCTTCGGCGATTCGCCCGGCGTCGTCGTCCGGGAGCGGGACTGTCATGTACGAGGGCTCCGTCGCCGCGACGATGTCGATGCATCGCCGCGGCACGGCCACCCGGACCAGTCCGGCCCCGCCGCGAAGGGCAGCCATGCCGGCCAGTGCCGCCGCGCCGGTCATGCCCAGCGAGCCGCCCACGATCAGGGCCGTGCCGAAGGTGCCCTTGTGTGCGTCAGGCGCGCGCGGCGGCAGCCGCGGGAGCGGGTCGGCGGGCGGTTGGAAGTCAGGGGGCGGCGTCATGGCCACAGCGCTACGTCAGGTGAATTGGTTGTTTAGTGGGTGGGCCGGGCACCGGGCGCAGCTTGGTCGGCCGTGTTGCCGTGGCGCGATCGCGCCGCGTTCTTGGCGATCAGTCCGGCCACGTAGCCGCCTTTGAAGCCGGCGTCGATGTTGACCACGGTGACGTTCGAGGCACAACTGTTGAGCATGCCCAGCAGGGCGGCCACCCCGCCGAAGCTCGCCCCATAACCGACGCTGGTGGGCACGGCGATGACGGGGCAGGCGACGTAGCCGCCGACCACGCTGGGCAGGGCCCCTTCCATTCCGGCGACGACTACCACGGCGTCGGCCCCTTCCAGGAGCTTCACTTTTGCCGCGAGCCGGTGGGGTCCGGCTACGCCCACGTCTTGGATCATGGTCACGTCCGCGCCGGTCCAGAGGGCGGTTTCGCGGGCCTCCTCGGCCACCGGCAGGTCGCTGGTGCCCGCCGTGACGATCACCACCCTGCCCGGCACCGGCGGCCCGGCCGCTGGCGCCGGCGGCGACCCGGTGGCCTGGCCACTGGTGGCGGCGGCGGACGAAATGCGGAACGTCCGGCCGATCGGGTTGTAGCAGGCCGTGGGAAAGCGGGCCGCCAACTCTACCGCCTGCTGGGCCGACATCCGCGTGGCCAGCACGTCCGCCCCGTGCGCCATCTGTGCCGCGAAAATCTTCTCCATGGCCGCTACGCTCTTGCCCTCGGCGAAAACCACCTCGGGGAACCCGCAGCGCCGCGGGCGATCCAGGTCCACCTGGGCCTCGCCCAGGTCGGCAATCTGCGGCCCCAGGAGATGCTCGACGAACTGCTCCAGCGCAAGCTCTCCGCCCAGCAACCGCTCGGCCAGATGCTTGAGTTCGTGCGGCTCCATGCCTCCATCATAGTCGGCCGCCGCGGGAAAGTGAACCGGGAGGGGGGAAGAGGCGTTTAGCGGCCGGGCTTGCCCGGGGTGTTTTGGTTGGCGGCCGGGCCGGGTACCCTCGGGGTGCGGCGGGGCAGATGCAGTTGCACTTCGCCGAGTCGGATGCCTTGGGCTGGGACTTCTACCACTTGAGCGAAAACGCTCATCAGATACCGTGGACAGAAACGGCAAATGGCGCCAAGTCTGGCCAACTACCCGTTACGCCACGGCTCAAGACCGCAGAACGCTGGTCAGATACCCCCCATCAGGTGGATTTGACCTGCGCTGGCGGCGCGGTAAAATACAGTTGCTCGGGCATGGCCCCAGAACGCTGCGGGGCGGCCATCATGCGTTCTTCGACCCCAATCGACCATCCGCGCTGGCCCCCCCCCGGCCGGACCTCTCTATCTTGCCGCCCCCCCTGGCCGAAGGCACAGCGATACGTTCTCCCGGCGCTTGTCGCGGTTGCCTACTCGCTGGCGGCCGGGCTTGGCGGCTCGGGGCTGTCCGCAGGGGCTTCCGTGCCAGGGTCCGAGGGCGCAGACGCGCTGCCGCCTTCATCCCCGGCCGTGCGGAAGCTCGTCAACGACCTCTGCCTCCATGTCCGCAAGGCGCAGCGGCCGGATGGCGGGTGGGGTGAAGGCCGGTCGTTCGCTGAGGCCGCCTTTGCGGCCCTTCAGGGCGGCACCCGCCCTTCCGACCCGGCCAACACGGCTTTTGCCGCAATGGCCATCCTGGCCGTGGGCAACACCCTGGACAGGGGCGACGGCGCACCGGCCCTATCCAAGGCAACGGAGTTCTTGCTGCGGTGGGCGGAAGCCATCCCCGAAGGCCAGCTTGGCCGCCCGGACCTCCTCACCGGCGATCTCGTTTCCCGCAATGCTCCTCCTTTCATTCGCGACAGGTTCGGAATGGAGATCAACACGTTCGCCACCGTGCAGTACTTTGCGCGGCTCCTGCCCACGTTGGCCGACGCCTCGGCGGGGGAGCCGTTAGGCGACCTGCGGGCTCGGATCGAGCGGGCACTGGATCGGCTGGTTCGACGCATGGCGCTGATCCAGTCGCCGGGGGGCCAGTGGGCAAAGTGGGGGTTCTCCGGTGTCGACGGGATTCGCTGGCCTTTTCCGTGGCCAACGGCCATCGCTTCGTCGGGGCTTGAACTCTCCAGGGGCGCGGGACGCACCATTGACGAGCCGGCGCTCGGCCGCGCCAGGGCCTATCTCGCCGCGCAACTCGACCCGGCCACGGGGACGATGCGGGTAACCTATTTCGGGACCGGGACGCTTGACGGCCGCAACATCCACAACCCGCTGGAATTGCGGGTTGTCGCCGCGACCATGAGGGGCACTGCCCTTCAGGCCCGCGTGGCCCGGGAGTTGGTTGGCGGCGGTGACGGGGCGGCCGGGCAGCCCGCCGCCGGGGAGATCTCGGTGGCCCGCCTCAAGAAGGTCGGCGTGAGGCCGGACGTTGCGGCCGCGCTGGTTCAGGCGTACCTGGTGAATCAGCGGATGCACCAGGTGGTGGACGGCGGTCGCGGGCCGCCTCCCCCGCCCGAGGTTTCGATGGAGCATCTCAAGGGCAGGGTGACGTTTCTCTGCGGAAACGCGCCGGGCCGGCTGCAGAGTCTCGCCCTTTTCCCTTATTGGCTGATTAGCGAGTCGATGGTCTTGGCGCGGTCCCCTGCGTGGCCGGCCTTCCGGGAAACGCTGGCGCAGTGGGTGATCGAGTACGTGGCCTTTGATCGCGCGAGACCGATGTTCGTTTCCGAATGGGACAGCCTCTCGCAGCACTGGTCGGCGCTGGCGATCCTGTCGCTGACCGCGGATTGGGAGATCGGCGGCGTTCGGGACCCGGGCGCCCCGCCGGCCAACGCCGCGGCCGCCCCGCGGCGCACGTTCAACCCACTCGAAAGGTCCTTGCAGGCGGAACTTGCTGCGATCCGCTCGCAGCTCAAGGCAAGCCCGGCTGCAAAGCAGAAGAAGCGCGGTGAGACCACCCGATGACTGACGCTTTGGGTGAAAAGCCGTTAAGGGCCCATATATTAGGTAAGATGCGGTGCCATGCCTTCTGAATTTCAAGCTACCCAACAACCCGGCCGCGCCGGGGCTCACATTCAGCAGGCGAGACCGAGCGTGAACCGCCGCCTGCTCTTCCTGGCGGCGTTGCTTTCGGGCGGGTCGTTGGTCTCGATGACGCCTCCCGCGTGGGCAGCCGAGCGGCCCGTCTTCGATCCGCAGAAGCTCCTCGACCGCATGTTCGGCGAGGAGACCGAGGCGGACCAGCAGGCGCTGGCCGCGATCCTGGTCTCGGCCGAAGAGGAGCGGCGGATCGGCCGCGCGGCGACCGAGGCCTTCCGCGCCTCGCTGCGGCAGCGGGGGCTCACCGTAGCAACCGGCGGCGGGAACTTCCGTTACCTCGAAGAACTGGTCGCGCTCATCCGCCCTAAGATGACCAACGCGGATCGCTATCCAACGATCCAGATCTACGTGATCACAACGCCGCAGTGCAATGCCTGGGCGATGCCGGGCGGTACGATCTTCTTCTGCCGCGGACTCTTGCAGCGGAGCCCGAGCGAAGCGGCGGTGGTGGGCCTCGTGGGCCACGAGCTCTCACACCTCGACCGCGGCCACCTCCTGGGCCGCGTCCGCCGCCTCAAGCTGGCGCAGCAAACGTTTGCCGCCCCCGACGGCGTGACGCCGGAGCAGTTCTTCGACGCCGGCAGCCGGCTCATGGAAACTTGGACCCACCCCTTTCATCCCAAGGAGGAGGCGCAGGCCGACGCTGACGGCGCCCGCTGGGCCTACGAGGCGGGCTACGATTGCCGCGAGCTGGGCAGGCTCTTCCTGCTCGCCGCGCCCCGGGGCGAGGCCCCCCTGCCGCCGATCTGCGATTTCCTCCGCAGCCATCCCGACGCCAAGAGCCGCAATGAGGCAATCCTGAAAATCTACAAGCAAGAGCAGCAGGCCGACCCCAAGCCGCGGCTGTACGTCGGCAAGGAAAACCTGCGGCGGCGGATCTCCAAAGCCGAGCAGGAGTTCCCCGAGTAACCCCACGGCCCCTGCCATTCCATTGTGGTCGCCAAGAAAACTTGTCACACCCTCCTCCTCCCGGCCCTTGCCTTGCGCCCCGGCAACTGGTCCAATAACATGTTTTGGGGAGAATTGCGATGGATTACCAGGCACGCCGCGACAAGCTCCGCCGGATGCTCAACAAGCTTGACGTGGACGCGGCACTGGTGACCCATTTTCCCAACGTAACCTACTTGACCGGCTTTACCGGGGACGATAGTTTCCTCTTGCTCCGCCGTGACGGCGAGGTGCTGCTGAGCGACGGGCGGTACGTTACCCAGCTTCAGGAGGAGTGCCCGGGACTGGACCTTCACATCCGGGCCACCGGCACGGGTATCAACCAGGCCATCGTCCGCACGCTCCGTGCGGCCGGTGTCGGCCGCTTGGCCGTCGAGGGCGACTCGATGACCGTCGGCCAGCGGGACCGGCTTGCCGAGAAACTGCCCAAGCTGCGGATCGTGGTTGCCTCGGGCCTGGTCGAGCGGTTGCGGCAGATCAAGGATAAGGAGGAGATCGCCGAGATCCGGCGAGCCATTTGGTATGCGGAGCGGGCCTTCGGGGCGATTCGCGCCGCGTGGCGGTCGGAGCAGACCGAGAAAGACCTGGCCGACGAGCTCGACCACCAGTTCAGGCGGTTCGGGGCCCGCGGCGCAAGCTTCCCGCCGATCGTGGCCGCGGGGGCACGGGCGGCGTTGCCCCATGCCACCCCGACCCGGCAGACCCTGGACCGTGCGGAGCTCGTGCTGGTGGATTGGGGGGCCGAGGGCTGGCTCTACAAGAGCGACTTGACGCGCGTGCTCTTGACCGCTAAAATTTCGCCTAAACTTCGGCGTATTTATGAAGTTGTGCTCCGCGCGCAGACCCGGGCGATCGCTGCCGTCCGGCCGGGGGTGACCGGTGCGGAGGTGGACGCGGTGGCACGCCGCGTGATTGCGGAAGCCGGCTTCGGCCGCCGCTTCGGACACGGCCTCGGGCACGGGCTCGGGCTGGAGGTGCACGAGGCCCCACGCCTGAGCGCCAAGGATACCACGGTGCTGCGGCCGGGCATGGTCATCACCATTGAGCCCGGCATCTACTTGCCCGGCTGGGGCGGGGTGCGGCTCGAAGACGACGTGCTGGTGACCCGCGGCGGCCGGGAGGTCCTCAGCAGCGCTCCCAAACAGCTCGAAGAGATGATCGTCGGGTGAGAACCCTTTTACCATGCGCGGTTGGAAATGACGCCCACCGCAACAGTCCCAAAAGGTGCGTGTCGTTCTCAACCGCAGGCAGTGCGTGTCCACGGCAACCGATGCGAGGTCTGGCATGTCCAGCCCAGTTCCCAATCAGGACATTTTCGATGTGCGGCGGATTCGCCGCCTGGTCGAGCTGATGAAGGAGCACGACCTCACGGAGATCGACTTGCGGGAAGGCGAGATGCGGATTCAGCTTCGCCGCGGGTCGGACCCGCTGGTGACGGTGGGGCCGCCGCGGCCCTCCCCCGTAACGGCCCCGCCGCCGGCTGTCGGGGCCCCTGGTCCCGCGGAACCCCCCAAGGCGGAGGAGGACCATGTCGCCGTCATCAAGAGCCCAATGGTCGGCACCTTCTACGCCGCTCCTGACCCCGACTCCTCTCCCTACGTTAAGGTGGGCGACCACATCGGTCCGGAGACGACCGTCTGCATCGTCGAGGCCATGAAAGTCTTCAACCAGATTCCGGCCGAGGTGTCGGGCAAGATCATGGCCGTGCTGGTGGAGAACGGCCAGTCGGTCGAGTTCGGCCAACCCCTCTTCAAGGTGGACACGCGGGCGTGATGTTCAAGCGCATCCTGGTCGCCAACCGGGGCGAGATCGCCCTGCGGATCTTCCGTGCCTGCCGCGAGTTGGGCATCGAGACCGTGGCCGTCTTCAGCGAGGCCGACCGCGGGGCGGCCTACCTCGAACTGGCCGACGAGGCGTATTGCATCGGGCCGCCCAAGGCCGCCGATAGCTACCTGAAAATCGACCGCATCATCAGCGCGGCGGAGATCGGCAACGTGCAGGCGATCCATCCGGGCTACGGTTTTCTGGCCGAGAACCCGCACTTCGCCGACGTCTGCCGGAGCTGCAACATCGAGTTCATCGGGCCCTCCCAGGAGGCGATGGCCCTGCTGGGCGACAAGAACGCCGCCCGCCGCATCGCCCGCGAGGCCAACGTCCCCACCGTCCCCGGCAGCGACGGCCTGATCGACTCCGAGGCCCAGGCCGTGCAATTGGCCCGCGAGCTGGGGTTCCCCGTGTTGATCAAGGCTTCGGCGGGGGGCGGCGGCCGGGGGATGCGGGTCGCGGTGAACGAGCTGGCCTTGCGGGCCGCCTTGGAGCAAGCCCAGGCCGAGGCCCAGGCCGCCTTCGGCAACCCGGAAATCTACCTGGAAAAGTACGTCGAGCACCCGCGGCACGTCGAGGTGCAGATCCTCGGCGACCTGGCGGGCAACGTCGTGCACCTCTGGGAGCGCGACTGCACGATGCAGCGCCGGCACCAGAAGCTGATCGAGGAAAGCCCCGCTCCGCGGCTCGATCCCGCTACCCGCGCCGCCGTCTGCGACGCGGCCGTCCGCCTGGTCAAGGCCGCCAAGTACCACAATGCCGGCACGGTCGAGTTCATCCTGGATCGCCGCGGGCGGTACTACTTCATCGAGATGAACGCCCGCATCCAGGTCGAGCACCCGGTCACCGAGATGCTCACCGGCGTCGATCTGATCAAGGCGCAGATTCGCGTGGCGGCGGGCCAGGAGCTGCCCTTCCGGCAGGAGGACATCCGGGCCAACGGGGCGGCCATCGAGTGCCGCATCAACGCCGAAGACCCGGACAAGGCTTTCCGCCCGGTGCCGGGGCAGATCACGCGCATCATCCCGCCCGGCGGCTTCGGCGTCCGCTTCGACTCGCACGTCCACGTCGGCTACACCGTCTCGCCCTACTACGACTCGATGATCGCCAAGCTGATCGTACACCAGCCGACCCGCCAGGAGGCGATCGCCGCGATGCAGCGGTCGCTGGCGGAGCTGCGGATCGAGGGCATCCGCACCACGGTGCCGCTGCACCAGAAAATCCTCAACCACCCGGCCTTTCAAGAGGCCCGCCTGGACACCACCTTTATCGAGCGGACCTGGACGAGCTAATCCCCCAACCCCTATCTTCGTCGGAGTCTTCCATGAGCAGCACGCTTTCCAGACCGCCCATGCTGGAGTCGAGCATCCACCGGGTGGCCATTCTCTTTGCCGGCGGTCCCGCCCCGGCGGCCAACGCGGTCATCTCCACCGCCGCCGTCTCCTTCCTCCGCAACAACATCGAGGTGCTGGGGATCCTGCACGGCTATTCGCACCTGGCCGAATTCGCGCCGGACCACCCGCTGGTCGAGGGCCGCGACTATCTCAACATCACCCATAAGACGCTCAAGCGGTCCCGCAACAGCCAGGGCGTGCTGATCGGCACGGCGCGCACGAACCCGGGCAAGCAGGTCTCGGAGCCGGCGCACCTCCGCGACCCGAAACGCTCCGCCGGCCTGCGGACGGTCTACGACGCGCTGTGCTCCCTGGGGGTCGATGCCCTGATCTCCATCGGCGGCGACGACACGCTGAAGACCGCCAACAAGCTGAAGCTCTTCCAGGAGTTGCTCCCGCCGGGCAGCCGCCGCATCCCCGTGGTGCACCTGCCCAAGACGATCGACAACGACTACATGGGCATCGACTTCACTTTCGGCTATTTCACGGCCGTGGAGTTCCTCGCCTCCGAGGTCCGCAACCTGCTGGCCGACGCCGAGGCCAACCGCGCCTACTTCCTGGCCGAGTGCATGGGCCGCAGCGCCGGCTGGCTGGCCTACGGCGTGGCCATCGCCGGCGAGGCCAGCCTGGTGATCAGCGTCGAGGACATCACCGGCAAGTACGAGACCACCGAGGAGAGCGCCAACCCCAAGACCGGCCGCAAGGAGATCCGCCGCGTCATGGACCTCGAGGAAGTGGTCAATCGCGTGGTCGCCACGATGCGCGTCCGCGAGGAGGCCGAAGGCAAGGAGTTCGGCGTGATCGTCCTGGCCGAGGGCCTGGCCGAGCTCTTGCCCTTCGAGCACATCGAGGGCGTGCCGCGCGACGAGCACGGGCACATCGCCATCGCCAAGCTGGACCTGGGCCGCCTCTTCGCCGACATCGTGGCCGCCGAATACGCCCGCCAGACCGGCAAGAAGCGGAAGATCACCCCCGTCAAGCTCGGCTACGAGAGCCGCTGCTCGCGGCCGCAGGCCTTCGACGTCATGCTCGGCAGCCAGCTCGGCGTGGGCGCCTATCGGGCCCTGGTCGAGAAGCGGCTGGACGGCGTGATGGTCTCCGTTTCCGGGCAGCTCGAGGTGAACTACGTGCCCTTCAACCAACTGGTCGATCCGGCCACGCTGGTCACCATGGTCCGCTACATCGAGCCCGGCAGCGACTTCCACCGCCTGGCCCGCTTCCTGGAAACGTATGTGAACGACTAGGGGGAAAGGATGAAGGATGAAGGCCGCTTGCGGCTGCGCAAGTGGCCGCCTTCCAACCATCCGGGAGCTCACGCTCCCGGCTCCCTGGCCGCCTTCCAACCATCCGGGAGCTGACGCGGCCGGCTCCCTGGCCGCCTTCCAACCATCCGGGAGCTCACGCTCCCGGCTCCGTGTCCGCCCTCCCCCTTACTTCTCTTCGCCGCAGTCCGCGATGACCAGCTTGGCCGTGGGCCGCCCGTCCTCGCTGCCGTAGCTCTCCAGCTTCTTGAGCACGTCCATGCCCTGGACGACCGCGCCGAAGACCACGTGCTTGCCGTCCAGCCAGGGCGTTTTCGCGGTGCAGATGAAGAACTGCGAGCCGTTGGTGTTGGGGCCGGCGTTGGCCATGCTCAGCGTGCCCGGCCCGCTGTGCCGCAGCGTGAAGTTCTCGTCGGCGAACTTCTCGCCGTAGATCGACTTCCCGCCCGTGCCGTTGTGCCGCGTGAAATCGCCCCCCTGGCACATGAACCGCGGTATGACGCGGTGGAACGTCGACCCCTTGTAGCCGTAGCCCTTCTCCCCCGTACACAAAGCGCGGAAATTCTCCGCCGTCTTGGGCACCACGTCCGAGCGGAGCTCGATCACGATCCGGCCCAGCGGCTTACCGTCCGCGGTCACGTCGAAAAAACACCGTGGCAGCTTATCGTCGGCCGCGGCCATGAGGCATCCTCCCAGGACAAGGGTGGCGAACGAAAACAGAACGAACTTCCTCCGCAAGATCATAAGCAGCCCTTTCGTTTACCGGCAAGTGACAGGTGGCAAGTGACAGGTGGCAAGTGGCGGGTGACAGGTGGCGGGTGGCTGGCCCGCATTTCCCACCACACGGCGGGCAGGGCACCATCGGGCACCACGCGAAGCGTGGTCGGCATGGTCGCTCGCTAAACCCCAGTTCCCAATCCCCTGATCCCCAGTATCCCTGTCGTGATTCGAACACGAAACCTTCGGCTCCGGAGGCCGACGCTCTATCCAATTGAGCTACAGGGACGCGGACTGCAAAGATTCTATCACCCGCCCGGGACGAACGTCAACCCACACCCCTTACCCCACCCGGCAGATGCAGCACTTCAGGTATTCCGTCTCCGGGCAGGCGATGGCCACGGGATGGTCCGGGGCGGCCCCGCGGGATTCGAGCACCTGCAGGTCGCGGCGCCCCTGCCTGGCCACGCCTTGCAACATGCGGAAGAAGTCCTGCCGGCCGACGTGGCCCGAGCAACTGCACGTAACCAGGATCCCGCCGGGCACGATCAGCCCCAGCGCCAGCCGATTCAGGCGGTGATAGGCCCGCAGGGCCTCCGGCACGCCGGCGCGGCTGCGGGCGAACCGCGGCGGATCGAGCACCACGCCGTCGAACCGTTGGCCGGCCGCGCCCAGCCCAGCCAGCGCCGCGAAGGCCTCGCCCGCCTCGAAGCGGACGTTTTCCAGCGCGTTCCGCTGGGCGTTGGCCTGGGCCTCGGCGACCGCCCGCCGGCTGCCGTCAATGCCCAGGACCTCGCGGGCCCCGCCGGCCGCCGCCGCCAGCGCGAACCCCCCCGTATAGCAAAACACGTCCAACACCCGGCTGCCGCGGAAATAGGCGGCTGCCGCCGGGCGATTCTCCCGCTGGTCCAGGTATAACCCCGTCTTCTGCCCCCCCGCCAGATCGACCGCGTACTGGATGCCGTGGTCGCGGACCAGCACCGGCCCCTCGGGCAATCGCCCCCACCGCAGCCCCGGGGGGGCCTCCAGCCCTTCGGCCCGCACAATGTCCCGCTCGGTCCGCAGCAGGATCCCTTCGGGCCGCGCCAAATCGACCAGCATCGGCAGCAGCTCCGCCAACCGCACCGCCATCGCCAAGGCGGTCGGCTGCACGACCAGGAACTGCCCGTAGCGATCCACCACCAGGCCGCTGAGGCCGTCTCCCTCGCTGAAGACCATGCGTGCGGCCTGCTGCGGATCGTCGTAGCCCAAGCGTCTCCGCAGCGCCCAGGCGGCTTGCAGTTTGCGATGCCAGAATGCCTCGTCCAGCTTCTCGTCCGGCTCCCAGGTGTAAAGCCGCACGTGGATGCGGCTGCGGCTGTTGAAGACGCCCCTGGCAACGAACTCCCCCCGGCTGGATACCAGGTCCACCACGTCGCCGTCGGCCGGCGTGCCCTCGATCCGCTGGATCGCGGAATCCAGCACCCAGGGGTGCCGCCGGACGAGCGGGCCGGCGCTGCGCGGCTTTAGGACGATCTCGGACAAGGGCGTGCGACGGGGGTAGACGGCTGTGGGAGTCGGATTGCAAATTGTAAGTTGGAAATGGCAAATTGCCAATCGGATGGGGTCTTGGGTTTTAGGTCTTGCGTCTTGGGTGTCGGGCCCAGGCCTCAAGCCCGAAGGCCCAAGACCCAAGCAGCTCCGCCTCCCGCCCCCCCTCATCCCCTCATCCCCTCATCCCCTTTCCCCCTTGCCCCCTTGCCCGCCGCCGCTTTGCGGCTAAGAATTGCGGCGTGAGTATCTACTTCCCCTGCGAAATCCGCGGCGACGCGGCCAGCCAGTTGAGCCCTGAACTGTATCGCCGTTGGGGGTTCACGCTCGGCTGCTTCGTCGGCCCGGCGGAGAAATTCGTGGTGGGCGGGGACGTGCGGGCCTCCACGCCCGAGCTTTTGGCCGCCCTGGTCGATGGGCTGTGCCTGGCGGGGGTCGATTGCATCGACCTGGGACAACTACCCACCCCAATGGTGTACTACGCCAGGCGGAGGCTTCGTGCGGCCGGAGCAGCCATCGTGACCGCCTCGCACCATCCCCCGACCGCCAACGGCCTGCAGTGGACGATCGGCGGCCGGGGGCCGACCCCCGACGAGGTTGCCGCCCTCCGGGCCGCCGCCTCCTGCGACCCCCACTCGCCGCCGCCCGCCCCCTCCAAGGAACAGGAGGAAACAGAGGAAACAGAGAGTCGAGCAGGCCCCGTTTCCCGCTCCCGCAATCTGGAATCTGAAATCCCAAATCACAAATCGCAAATCCGTTGGCCGCCCCCTGCTCCCAACCGCCCTCGATCTGCTCCACGCACCCTGGACATCTCGTTCGATTACGTGGCCTGGCTGCAGGAGACCTTTGTGGAGGCCATCCGAGCCCAGCAGCACATCGTGTTGGACCCCATGCACGGCTGCTGGTCGGGCCGGGCCCGCCGCTACGTACACGCCATTTTCCCCGAATGCCTGGTCTCGGTCGTCCGCGACAGCCGCCACGCGGGCTTTGGCGGACACCTGCCCGATTGCTGCGCCTCCGAGGAACTCCAGGAGTTGGCCGAGGCGGTGTACCGCCACCGGGCACACCTGGGCGTGGCCCTGGACGGCGACGGCGACGCGGTCTCGCTGGTCGACTCGCACGGAGTGCCGCTGGGGCCCGAGGAAACCGCCTGGATTCTGCTGCGGAGCCTGGGCCGCGGCCTGCGCGGCCGGCCCTTCGTCTACGATCAGGCATTCTCCGACCGGCTGCCCGAGGCCGCACGCCAGCTCGGCGCCGAGCCGCTGGCCACCGCCGGCAACCGCCCCGCCATCCTGGCCCAAATGCGGCGCTCCGGCGCGCCCTTCGGCGCGCAGTGCGACGGCCACTACTTCTTCGCCGAATTGGAGGGGGAGGACGACGCCCTGCTGGCCGCCTGCCGGGTCATCGCCTATTCGGTGCGTTCCGGCAAGAGCCTGAGCCAACTCCGCCGCCGCTGCCCGGTGGCTTGCATCACTCCGGAGATCCGCCTGCCGGCCGCCCCCGACCTGCAACAGGAGGTGCTCCAGCAGGTTCGCCTGGCCTGGGCCGAGTTTCCCCAGCACACGCTGGACGGCATCCGCGTGGATCTGCCCGGCGGTTGGGCCCTGGTGCGGGCCGGCTGCCCCGAGCCCATCCTGTCCCTCCGCTTCGAGGCCTGCGACTGGCCTGCGCTGGACCACCTCGTCCGCCAGTTCTGCGACGCCCTGCCGCCCGTGGGCGGCGACCTGTGGGTCCGCTACGCGCAGTGGGCCGGCCGGGATTAGCACGCAGTTTTCACCAACTGCTTGTGCCAGGCAGTGGGCCGGCCGGGATTGGCGCGCAAAAAGAAAGCCTCGCCGCCCGAAGGCAAAACGAGGCTTTCCCGAGCTTGGTCGAAATCAAAAGAGAACTTCTACGCCCTCTTGCGGCGCCACACCAGTCCGCCAGCCAAGCCGGCGGCAGCCAACAGGATCAGCGAAGCGGGCTCGGGCACCGTGGCGGCGGGGACCGCGAAATCAACGGAGCCGTTGCTGCTGGTCGGCAGCCCATTGAGCACCACCCAAGCCGTCTTGGTGCTGGAGTCGAAGCCCCAGTCGCCGATGTAGTTGCTCAGCGACGTTACGCCGCCGAACACTTGCGAAAACGGTTGGTTGCCCAAGTAGTCGGTGCCGGGATTCGTCCAGGTCCCACCGGGGACCAGGTAGCCGAGGAACAGTTTGCCGTTCGCAGCGGCGATGTTGGCATTTCCGGCGTAGTCGTACTGCATCTGCATGATGAACGCCTGGCTGCTGCTGATGCCTTTGACGTTGACCACGTCGCTGGCGATCGAGCCGCCGCTGACCGCGCCGGTCAGGGCCGTGAGATCGCTGCTGGTGGCCACCCGCCACTGCATGGCGACGTTGCTCAGTCCGTAGCCGTACAGGGTTGCCGTGGTGCCGTTGGTATGGAGGCTGCCGTTTGCGTGCGTCAGGAACGAACTCAGCGAGGCATTCAGGACCATCGCCGCGGCGGTGGGCCCGCTCCCGGTTAAAGGTACGCCCAGGCTTGCGAGGCCGATCGTGTACGCGTTGACGGGCAGGGTATAGGTCCCGGCGGGTATCGCCGTGTTGCCAACGGGGAGCAGACCTGTCTCCTGGGTCACGATCCCGCCGGCTCCCAGGTCAATCGAGCCAGAGGTATAGCTGCCCGTGGCGCTAAAGACCATCTGCAGGGTGGCGGAGGGATTGCTGGCCGAGATCACGCTTGTGCCAATCGCGTTGACATAGACGCCACCGTGTCCCGGAAAAGTCGCGGGGCTGCCGCTCAGTTGGTTCACGTTGGGCATTGTATTGGCGTTGTTCGGCAGCCCACCACCATCGGTCAAGGTGAGGTTGACGATCGTGCCCTGAAGGTAGGAGCCGGCGACGGGGATCCCGCTAGGAACCGACATCGGCCGGTTTGCCACCACGAACCCGGTCACGCTCATCTGGTCCGCCGCGGTCCCATTGTTGGGATCGCTGCTATTCCCCGTGTTGAGCAGGGTGACCGTGGCGCTAATAGGGCCGGCGCTGCTGGGCAGATTGAAACTCAGGGCCGTGCTGGTGCTGGCCGCCAAGCTGCCGGAGGTGGCGCTCTTTAACGTGATGCCGCTCGGGGTCAGCGTATAACCGGTGTTGGCCACACTCGTGGTGTTCGCGATACTCCCGCTGCTGGTAATGTAGGCTGTGCTGCCGAGGAGCAACCGGCCCAAGCTGAGGCTTGCCGGGGTCAGGTCCAGCACCGACGTGTCCGGGCTCACGTTGCCGTACGCAATTGTGACGGGCTCGTCCGTCATCGACTTTTGGCCCGTGGTCGTGCCGGTGCCGCTGCTGCTGCTGAAGGCGTAGGCACCGTAATAGTTACCGCCGGTGTCGGGCACCTGCTGGATATCAATGGCGGCGGTCTGGCCGCTGCTTGGCGTCTTGGCGAGTTCGTAATACAGGGTGCCCAGCGGGATGTCGTACCAACTCGCGCCGGCGAGGGTGCTGCCGGCGGCGCCCGCCTTCGTGGTAATGGCGGCCGTCGGGGTGACGTAGTAGGCCGCGCCGGTGGCCGCGGTCTCCAGCACGGCACCGGTCCTGTTGTAGGTGGAACCGCCGTCCGGGCAGACGTAGGCACCCGTTATGCCCGTGTTTGTGTTCTGCGCCGCCCCGCCGACCCAGCCGGCGCCATTCGCAACCGTGTTGAGTTGACCGCCGTACCAGGCGACGTTCGCGGCGTTGCCGCCGCCCGCGCCGTTGCCTTGGTTGGCACCGAGGGACGCGTCGCCGTTGAGGGAGACTACGCCCGGCGTGCCAGTGTCGCCGTTGCCGTCGCCGGTGTAGCCGTTCCCGTTGGTCGAACTGCCGTTCGTCAGGAAGCTGCCGATCAAAGTGCCGCTGCCTGTGGCGGCGGTGTTCGAAATGTTCAGGTAATCCAGAAGGCTATACCCGATCCTCATGTTCCCGGTGCTGGTACCCGGGACAGCGGCGTACAGGACCATCTCCACCGTTTGCCCGACCGTGCTCGAGCTCGCTATGTTCACCGACCACGAACCAACCCCGGAGGTGTTCGGTGTGAAGGTGGTGGTGTAGCTGGCAGTACCTCCCGCCACCGGCTGCAGGTAGTACATGAAGTTCGCGTTCGCGATGCCCGCCGTCAACAGCACCGACACCACGACAACCGCACCAATCAGACGTTTCATCGTCGGCTCTCCCGATTGCTGCAACGAAGCCTATCTGTGTTCTAAGTAAACTGCGTAACAATCCTTATCCGGCGCGTCGGAAGCGACGCGGAAAACTAGCCCCTTACGCGACTCTCGCGGCGCCGGGCCAGAAAACCCAGCCCGCCGACGCCCATCAGCCCCACGGCCAGCAACACGACACTGGCCGGCTCGGGCGTCGCGCTCATGCTGCCGGCGGGCATTGGCCCACCGCCGCTCACTTCACCCGCGGGCACCAGGCTGTTGCCGTTGAGGTACGCCGAATATCCGGCACCCCAAATGTTGAAGTCCGTCAAGGTGGTTTGGCCATTGTAAGTGAAGTCGCCCTGCGCCCAGTCGGTAGGCGTGGCCCCTCCGGAATTCAGGGTAATGCTGTAGCCAGCGCCCCAGTTATTAAAGTCCGCGAGGGTGACATAGCCCTTCAGGGTCGTGTCACCGCCGTAGGTTTCCCGCGTGAGGATGGCGGTGGAGCCCCCATTGGCCAGATTGGCCAGAGTCACACCGCCGAAGGTCGTGGGGTGGCTCGTCTGGCCGGTGTACTCCGCGTCGGTCATGTACCCAATCCCGATGTCATTCCCCTTGAAGCCCGGGGTCGCCGCGCCGCCGTAGAATCCGCTGGTACCGCCCGATGACATCTGCTGGTAGTTCCAGTTGGCGGCGTACCCATCCGCGCAGGCGGCCTGGACCGCCGCGATGCCGGTGTACCCACCAACAGGGGCCGCTGAGTAGCTGGCAGCGTTGGACGAAGGGCTATACGAGAACGTGGGGTCGAGGACGCTGTTGGTATCGGTGGCCGGACCTGTGCCGTTCAGGATTATCATGGCGGAGATGTTGTTGTCCACAGGGGTCGGGGGCGTCGTGACAGGCGGGTTGGGATCCCAGGCGAGGCCCATTTGTACGTTGCCCGGAAACGGCGTGTTGTTCGGAGTGCCCGTCAAACACAAAGCGGCCGCCTCGAGGCTAACTGCCGCGGAGGCGGGCACGGCTGCACCCAAACAGGCTGCCACAGCGAGTGCCACTACTAGGACGCTGATTGTTCGCCCAAGCTTCATGATCCAAGCTCCCCGAATGAGTTGCGCCCAGGCGCGCACAGGGCGATTGCCCCCTAAGCTGCGCGACCGGAACCTCCCGGCATGTTTTGTTTCGTTCAACTACCGGCCATTTTGAGCAAAGCCGGCACCAGGATTCGACGTGGTCAGTTCCTACTCTTCGCGTGTCGTCACACACTTCGCAGGCCGCACCACCTGCCACAGGCAGATCGCACAGCCCGCCGAGCACATGCCCCTTCCCGTCACACACTTTGCCTACTCGATACAAACCCGATTCTCTCATGGATTGAAAAGCCCGTCAAGCACTTGGAAAATTTTCTCGGGTCCAACCATGCTTGATATGGATACCGTACCACCATTTAGTGTGTATAAGTGCCAAAAAAACACCATCGACGGGGGGTGTTGGCCGCGATATGGCTGGAATTTGGCCTGGCGACAGCTTTGGCGTACCGTCCGACAGAGGTAATAGAAAACATGAAACGATGTACACGAAAGGCGTCAGGAATCCGGTGTCAGATATCAGTTTCGGGGGGCAGAAGAGGGGGATCAGGCGGCACGAGGCGGGCGCGGGCGGCATGGATATTTCCCGATTTCTTCGCGGCGGCCGGCCACCCGCCCAGTGCGAGGCGGCGGGCAGTCGGGCTTTGTCAGAAAATTTTCCGCAGTCCCCGCACCCACGAGCGACCCTGCAAGGGGAAACCGGCCGCAGCCGAACGGAAAAAGCAGGCAGGGCCGAGTGCCCCCGGTCGCGGCCCGTTTGCGATACCGCGGGTCGTGTTGCTAGCAATGCTGTCAGTACAATCCGTGGTGGTTTTTCCAGAGGCGGGCGGGCGGCCCGCGCGGCGACGGCTCCATTCAAGGCTGTTCATTTTTTCCGATCCGGCGGGCGAAAAACTCGCCTTCCGTCCAGCGGCCTTGCCGGTGTAGACTTCGGCACAAGAAATCAGGTATCGGGGAACAAGGGAGTCCCGCAGCTCACGGAGGTAGCGGACGATGAGGACGGACCCTCGCGCGGACCAGGTCCGCATGCTCGTGCGACGCGTTTTTCGGGACCTCGCCCGGCACCCGGCGCGGGCTACGCCTCACGCCCTGCACAAGGCGGACCACGAAGATTTTCAAAAGGCAAACCACGAAAGGCACGAAACACACGAAAACTTTCAGAAGGCGGACGACAAAACACCCGAAAACTTTCGCGTATTTCGTGTCTTTCGTGGTCCTGCTCCCCCTGCCCGCTCCCGGCTCCCTGCTCTTCGCTGCCCGCCGCCGCCCGACCTGGCCGAAACGGTGCTCGTGCGCCAGGGGCGGCAGGTGGCCAGGTCGTATCAGGCGGAGGGCTACTCGGCCACGTGGCGCGTCGAGCTAGGCATCGTCGAGTTCTACGATGCCGAGGGCCGAATGCTGTTGACGGTCAACCTGTTCGAGTCGCTGGCCGGCCAGCGGATGGCGGCGTGAGGGAGCAGGTGTCAGGTGGGACAGTGGGAGATACGAGGTATTAGATTTCTGCCGCGGCCCGGCGCCCTCCACCATCCGCCCCCCATCTACCACCTACCACCTACCCTCTACCCTCCTCAGTTCACGCTCGGGTCGGGCGGGATGTGCTTGATGCCGAGAATGGCGGGCAAAGTGCCGGCCTCGGCCGCCTGCAGGAGCCGCTGCCAGAGGTCGTCGGCGTCGTCGAAGATGTCGTCCGGGCGGGCGGGGGCAGTCTGCCAGGCCCCCTCGGCCAGCTCATTTTCCAATTGGCCGGGGCCCCAGCCGGCGTGCCCCACGAACAGCTTGTAGCGGTGCTCGCCGTCGCGGCGGACCAGCTCGTCGAGGTTGGGTTTCTTGGCGGCGAAGTAGACGCCGGGCACGATCTGGGCCTCGGCCAGCTTGTCCAGGGTGTGGACGGCCATGACGGGGCCGGAGACCGGGCCGCCCAGGTGTACCGGCTGGCGACTCTCGCACGGCATATCGCCCACCTGCCGCCACAGTTCTTGCACGGTCTTGCTGGTCGGGCGGTTCAGCACGACGCCCAGTGCCCCGGTCGGGTTGTGCTGGATCAGCAGGACCACCGTGTGGGCAAAATTCGGGTCCAGCAGCCGCCGGGAGGCCAGTAGGAGTTGACCTTCAAGGAATGCCATAGGGCTGGTGGCTGGTGACTGGTGGCTGGACGTTTCCGATCATTTCAATCTTAACGGCCGATAGGGGGGAAGGGCAAGGGAGGGCGGAAGGATCAAGGATGAAGCAGGAAGGATGAACGACAGCACGGCCGCTGGCGGCTTCGCCCCGCCTTCTGCCTTCCGCCCGTTTCTGCGATACTTCATCCTTCATCCTTTGCGCGTGGGGAGCGGGACGGTGCGGATTTTTCTGTCGGCGGGCGAGCCCAGCGGCGACGTACACGCGGCCAACCTGGTCCGCGAGCTGGCACGGCAATGCCCGCGGGTCGAGGCGGTGGGCTACGGCGGGCCGGAAATGGCGGCCGCCGGCGTGCGGCTGCACGCCGAGCTGACGCGCCTGGCGGTGATGTGGTTCGCGCGGGCCCTCGTGCATCTGCCGGCGTTCTGGGAGCTGGTGGTGCGGGCGGACCGGTATTTTCACCGCCAGCGGCCCGACGCCGTGGTGCTGGTGGACTATCCGGGGCTGAACTGGTGGATTGCCGGGCGGGCGAAGGTCCACCGCATCCCGGTGTTTTACTATCCGCCGCCGCAGATTTGGGCGTGGGGGCAATGGCGGGTGCGGAAGATGCGCCGCCTGGTGGACCACGTGCTCTGCACGCTGCCGTTCGAGGAAGCCTGGTTTCGCGCACACGGCTGCCGGGCGACCTGCGTGGGGCACCCGTTCTTCGACGAGGTGCGGCGGGTGCCGCTGGACGAGGTTTTTCTGGCCCGGCAGCGGGGCCGGGCGAGCGCGGGGGCGCCGGTCGCAGAACCCCTGGCCGCAGTCCAGGGGCTTTCCACGGCCAACAGCCAGCGGCCGCTGGTGCTGATCCTGCCCGGCTCGCGAACGCAGGAGGTGGCGGCGAATTTTCCCGACTTTCTCAAGGCGGCCGCAGGGATCCAGCGGACCGTCGGCGCGGCGCGGTTCGCCGTGGCCGCCTTCAAGCCGCAACATGCGGAGACGGTCCGCGGGATGATCGAGAAGCTTAGCGCGGGCGCGAAGCCGCACGCGGCGGACATCGAGGTACACGTCGGCCACACGCCCGAGCTGATGCACCTGGCCGACTGCGCGATGGCCTGTTCCGGCTCGGTCTCGCTGGAGCTGCTTTACCATGCCAAGCCGACGGTGATCCTGTATCGCGTCAGCCGGCCGGCCTACCTGGTGCAAGGCTTCTTTCGCCAGGCGAAGTACATCACCCTGGTGAACCTGCTGGCCGACGAGATGCTGTTTCCCGAGTACCTGACCTGCGAGGACCGCTCGGGGGAGATTGCGGGCCACGTGATCGAATGGCTCCGCGAGCCCGCCGAGCGGGCGGCGCGGGTGGCGGCGCTGGAACGGCTCCGCGCGGAGGTGGCCCACCCCGGCGCTTCCCGCCGGGCGGCGGAGGAGATTCTCAGGGATTTGAGATTCACGATTTGAGATTTGAGATTGGGAATTGGCGGCGGGGTTCAGCCCGTCCGCCTTCCGCCCGGTCGACTTGCGGCCTACAATTCAACGGTCAAATCTGAAATCTGGAATCACAAATCTGAAATCCTGTATGTTTGCCGAGCCGCCGCGGACGCAAGCCGACCTCTGCTTCCCCCTGCTGGGGTTTCCGGTCCGCATCCATCCGCTGTTCTGGCTGGTGACGCTGCTGTTGGGCCAGGCCTTCTGGTCGCCGCCGGAGATGGCCCTGTTGTGGGTGGCGGGAGTGCTCGTGTGCATCCTGCTGCACGAACTGGGCCACGCGGCGGTGCTCCGCGCGTACGGGTTCCGGCCGTGGATCGTGCTGCACGGGTTCGGCGGACTGACGATCCACGGCCCCGGCGACGCTATGGCGCGGCGGCCGGGACCGTGGGGGCAAATCCTGATTTCGGCGGCCGGACCGGCGGCCGGCTTCCTCCTGGCGGCGGGAATCGTGGCGGGCGGACTGGCCATTGACCGCGGGGCGCACAGGTTCCTGGTCCTGTGGTGCGGGCCCGCCTCGTTTCTCCGCGTCGTCCCCCAGGTGATATGGCTCGGCCAGTCGCCCATGGCGGTGGTGTTCGTGAACATCCTGCTGGAGGTGTCGGTCCTGTGGGGCCTGTTGAACCTGTTGCCGATCTTCCCGTTGGACGGCGGGCAGATCGCCCAGCAGATCTTCCTGCTGGTGACCCCGCGGGACGCCGTGCGGCAGTCGCTCATCCTCTCGGTGCTGGTGGCCGGGACGCTGGCCGGCGTGGCGGCGATCCACTGGCACGACCTTTTCCTGGCCGTTTTTTTTGCGTACTTGGCCTACTCAAGCTACACGACGCTGAGGTTCTACGGCGGGCCGGTGGGGTGGTGAGCGTCGTCCCCTCTCCCTCCGGGAGAGGGTAGGGTGAGGGCGGGTCGCGAGAGTGTGGCCCGCAGCCCTCACCCCCGGGTACCCGCGCGCGGGTGCCTCTCGCACTGGAAGGGGACCTCGACGCGGCCGGCGTCCCCCGGGTACCCGCGCGCGGGTGCCTCTCCCAAAGTGAGAGGGGAGACCCCTCCAGACACATTTCTACCGCTGGGCCGGCTCGGACCAGGGCAGGCTGGCCCAGATCCGCTCCAACAGGGTCTGCTCGGGCGGCGGGAGGTCCGCCAAGTGGCGGACGATCATGCGGGCCAGGGGAGCGAGGTGTCGCGGGGAACAGGTGAAATAGACCGCCCCCGCCTCCCGCAGCAGTCCTTCATAGGCGGCCAGGCCCCTGGGGGCCACCACGGCGGCCCGCGCGCGGGGAAAATCGCGGGCCAGCCAGGCCATCCGCGCCAACAGCGGCCCGGCGACGCCGGGCAGGAGTTCCAGGACGAGGAAGGCTGCGGGCGTGGCGGCCAGGGCCTGCCAGGCGTCGGCGAGGCTGCGGCTCTCCCACAGGCGGAGCCCGGCATCGGCCAGTTCCCGCCGCAGCGCCGCCGCCCATTGGCCGCTACGCTCGCAGACGATCAGGCGGCCCGGGTCAATGGGCGATCCGCCGCCTGAAATCTGAAATCTGAAATCTGAAATCTGAGACTACTCCTCTTCCAGCAGTCCGAGCTGGGCCATCCGCCGGTAGAGTCGGGGGCGATTCAGCCCCAGCAGGCGGGCGGCCTTGGCCTTGTTGCCCTTGGCCCGGGCCAGCGCCCGGCGGATCAACTCGCGTTGGATGCGGGCGACGAACTCGTCCAACTGCACGGTTTCTTCCTTGCGGGGCGGCCGCTGGCCGGCCTCGGCCGCCAGGCGGAGCCGCTCGGGCAAATCGGCGGCGGCGATCTCGGGACCGGCCGCCCGCTGCCGCCCCTCGGCCACCGCCTGGGCCAACTCGTCGATATTGCCCGGCCACGGGTAGGCATCCAGCCGGTCCAGGGCCTCGGGCGCTAAGCCGGTCAATTGCTTACCGCCCCGGGCGTTGCCCTCCTCCAGCAGCGCCTGGGCCAAGAGCGGGATGTCCTCCCGCCGTTGGGCCAGCGGTGGAAGCTCGATCGTGATTGTGCTCAGCCAGGCCGCCAGGTCCTCCCGGTACCGGCCGTGGCGGACCAACTCGCCCAAGGTGATCTCGGCCGTTGCCATCAGACGGAAGGCCGCCCACGACCCGGGCAAGGTGTCTGGCACGGTCGTAACGGGCGCCCGACCCGGCGGAGGAAACAACAGGCCGGCAATTTCCGCCTGGACCTCGATACCCAGGCGGTCGGCATCCAACAGGAGAATGCTGCTGGGGGCGGGCCGGGCGCCCGGCGGACCCTCGGGGACTACCACCCGCAAGGCCGAGCGGAGCGAATCCGCGTCCAACAGCGCGCAGTCCAGCGGCAGCAGCGGGCCGGCCGACTCGGGATGGTTGCCGTAATGGATGGCCTCGGCGAGGCGGCGGCGCCCGCTGCCGGGCGGTCCCACCAACAGCACACTGGCCGGCGAGTCGGCCGCCAACTCCGCCTGGGAGCGGGCCCGGCGAGCGGTCGGACTGGACCCGACCAGGCAGTCCATGCCTCTGCGAAGGAGAACCTCGTGGCGAAACCGGCGGAGGTGCTCGTGCAATGCGGGCAAGGGGGCATCGGCCCCTTCAGCCCCCGGATGCAATCCGGGGGCTTTCGCCTCCGGCGAATCGTTCTCCACAATCGCGACCACCGCCAAGAGGGATTCCCCGGCCGCCAGGGGCACGAAGCGGGCCAGACAATAGCTCATGCCCTGCTCCGTGGGGCGGGCCACTTCGGCGACAAGCTCCCGGCCCGGTAATACCGCGGGAGGCGGACATAACCCTGCGGCGACAGCTTGCGGGCCCGACACCTCCGGCCCACTGTGATACACGCACTGCTGCCCGACCAACCCCTCGGCAGCCGGCCCCAGCCATTGCCGGCAAGCCTCGTTCACAAAGACGATCCGCAACTGGGCGTCCAGCACGTAAAGCGGCGCTGCGACCGACTCGAGCAGACGGGTCAGCTCCGGGGCATGGAAGCGGCGTCGGGCCATATCTCGGCCGATTCGAAGCGGTCTTGCGGGCTTCGCCCACTGCCCACTGCGGCGGGGCTGGCGGCAGTCGAAACTCGCATCAACGGTCCAGGATACACCCCCACTGCCAGAACTGCCAGGGCGCAGGCCATGGCGGCCAGCCAGGGGGCCGGTCCCCCTTCGGCCGGCAACGTCCCCGACGCCGGGCGGAAGTACATCACGCCGATGATCCGCAGGTAATAGAACGCCCCGATGGCCGCATTCAGCACGCCGACGATGGCCAGGGCCACCAGCCAGGGATGGTGCGGCCCGCCGGCAGCCGGCTCGGCGGCCAGGGCACTGCCGAAGACCAGCAGCTTGGCCCACAAGCCCCCCAGCGGCGGCAGCCCCGCGAGGCTGAACATGCACGCGGCCACGGCCGCGGCCAGGGCGGGACGGGTCTGCCCCAGGCCGGCCAGCTCGTCGAGCGTGTCGATCTGTCGCCGGGCGCCGCCGAGGTGGGCCAGGGCGGCGAACATCCCCAGCGTGGCGGCCGCATAGACGCCCAGGTAGAAGAGCATCGCCGCGATGCCGTCCCACCAACCGCTCGCACCCGCAGGCGGGTACCCGGACCCGGCGGGCGCAGCGGGGATCGCCCCAGCCAGCGCCACGCACAACCCGATGAGCAGGTAGCCCGCATTGGCAATCGACGAATAGGCCATTAGCCGCCGCAGGTTGTCCTGCCAGAGAGCCAGCAGGTTACCGAGCGTCATCGACAGGACCGAAAGGGCCAAGGCTACCTTCCAGGCGTAGGCAGCCATGTCGGGCATGGCCACGAGCACGAGCCGCACCAGGACGACCAGGCCGGCCGCCTTCGGCAGCACCGATAAGAGCGCGGCATTGGCATGGCTCGTGCCCTGGTACACGTCGGGGGCGTAGAAGTGGAACGGCACGGCAGTCACGCGGAAGCACAGGCCGGCCACCACCAGCACCATCGCCAGCTTGGCCAGCGTCTCGAATCCCGGCGGCAGCGTCTGGGGATGGGCCAGGCGGGCGCGAATCGCGTCCAGCTCCATCGAGCCGGTCGTGCCGTAGAGGAAGCTCAAGCCGTAGAGGAACAGCACGGAGGCCAAGATGCTGAGGAAGAAGTATTTGGCCGCCGCCTCCTGGCCGGCACGGGCGCCATGCGTCGCATGGTCGGGCGCGGTGCCCGGGTCGCGGCGGCCCAGCGCGAGCAGGATGTAGGTGGGGATGGAAATCAGTTCCAGGCTGACCACCAACAGGATGAGGTTGGCCGCGCCGGCGGCCAGCATCAGGCCGGCCACCGAGAGCAGCAGCGAGCCGACGTATTCCGGCGTGCCGCCGGCCAGCGGCCGCCAGGCCGTCAGCAACAAGACGGCCCCCAGACCCAGGGCCAACCAGCGGGCATACTGGGCCAGCGGATCGGTAGACACGCAGTAGCCCAAGGCCACGGCCGTCAGCGCGATCGAGCCGGCGGCGATCCACGACCATGGCCTGTCCGACCGCCACACTGCGCCGCCGAGGTAGATGGCCACCGCCGCGGCTACCAGGACGACCTCGGGGCTGAGCAGGGCGAAGGACATGGGGGGCATTCAGGTGTCAGGTGTCAGGGAGCCGAAATTAGGGATTGGGGATTTGGGGTTTCGCGTGGCAGTTGGTTTGCGGTTTCGCCGCGTAACTCCGCCAGCGTCGGGGCCATGCGGTCCAGGAAAAAGCCGGGACCGACGCCGATCCACACGATCACCGCGAGCAAGGGCGCCAGGGCGGCAATTTCCCAGCGGCTGAGGTCCCGCACCGCCGGGCCTTGGCGAGGCTTCTGCGGGCCGAAAAACACCCGCCGCACCAGCGACAGCATGTACCACGCCCCCAAGACGACGCCGCTGGCGGCCAGCACCGCGATCGCGCGGTAGTGCGGCAACCACTCGGCGGGCACCGCGCCGGGAAGTGTCGCGCCGCCAAAGGCCCGCTGGAAGATCGCCAAGAGCACGAGGAATTCGCCCACGAAACCGTTCAGGCCCGGCAGGCCGATGCTGGCCAGCGCCAGGAATAGCATGAAGAACGCCGCCACGGGCATTTCGCGGGCGATGCCGCCGAAGTCGGCGATCCGCCGGGTATGGTAGCGCTCGTAGAGCATGCCCACCACGGCGAACAGGCCGCCGGTGGACAGGCCGTGGTTGACCATTTGCAGCACGCCCCCCTGCATCCCGATGCTGCTGCCGGCGAAGACGCCCAACATGCAGAAGCCCAGGTGGCTGACGCTGGAATAGGCGATCAGGCGTTTCATGTCGGCCTGGGCCAGGGCCACCAGGGCCCCGTAGACGATGCCGCTCACCGACAGCCAGAGCAGCCATGGGGCGCAGGCCGCGGTGGCTTCCGGCAGCATGGGCAGGTTGAAGCGGACGAAGCCGTAGGCGCCGACTTTCAAGAGCACGCCGGCCAGGAGCACGCTGCCCGCCGCTGGGGCCTCCGTGTGGGCCAGCGGCAGCCAGGTGTGCAGCGGCACCAACGGCACCTTGATCGCAAAGCCCGCAAACAGTGCCAGAAACACCGCCATCTGCAGCCGCCAGGGCATCGGGTGCCCGGCCAGGTGCCGCGTCAGCTCGGCAATCGAAAAGGTCATCTTCGGCAGTGCCGGCGGCGCCCACGAGCACCACAACACGATGACCAACAGCCCCAGCAGTGTAAACACGCTGCCGGCCAGCGTGAAGAGGAAGAACTTGATCGCTGCATGGCGCCGCTGGTCGCTCCCCCAAATGCCGATGAGGAAAAAGAGCGGCACCAGCGTGAACTCGAAGAACAGGTAAAAGAGAATGATGTCCCGCGCGGCAAAGACGCCCAGCATACCGGTCTCCAGCAGCAACAGCAGCCGGTAGTAGAGCGACTGCTGCGTGCGGACGGCCTGCCAACTGATGAGCACCGAGACCAGCACCAGCAAGGCCGTCAGGGCGAACAGCCACAGGCTCAGCCCGTCCAGGGCGAGGCTGAAGCGGATGTCGACCGGCACGCCCGCGGCCGCCAGCCAGGGGGCATCGACCGGGGCAAAAGGCTCGGTGCCACCCGGGAAGAGGCAGACCAGCGCGGCGGCGCCAGCCAGCGCGAGGCCGGCCGCCGCGAGGGCGCAGCCGCGCATGGCCGCGCGGCCCAGCGGCAGCACGGCCGCGGCCAGCGGGAGGAAGATCGTCGTCAGCAGGAGCACACCCATCATCGTCTGTTCACAACAAGATCGCCACGAGGAAGGCCAGGACGCCCACGATCATCAACAACGCATAGAACTGCACGAGGCCGCCCTGGAGTGGCCGCAGCGTAGCGCCGATCGCCCGGGGCACCGCGCCCACGGCATCGACCAGGGCGTCCACCGCGTGCTGATCCAGCCAGGCAAACACCGCCGCGAGCCGCTCCAGCGGCCCGACCACCAGCGCCCGGTAGATCTCGTCGAAGTAGAACTTGTTCTTTGACAGGCGGTAGAGCCCCAGGGCCGTCATCAGTGCGGTGACAGCCTGCAACCAGGCCGGGCGGCTGAGGTACAGCAGGGCCGCCACGGCGATGCCCGCCACGGCCACGCCGCTGGCCAGCAGTGTGACGTCGCTTGCGGTTTCGCCCGCCGAAAGCTGGCCTTGTTCCTTCTCCCCCAAGGCGACCAGCGACGGGGTCTGGGCCAGGAAGCCATCGCGGCCGAGGAAGTCACCGCTCCACTGGAAATATGCGCCCACCACAAGCGCCCCTAAGGCCAGGATCGCCAGCGGCCCGGCCATCACCCACGGCGACTCGTGGACGTGCTGGCTGGCCTCGCGGGGCAGCCGCTCCCGGCCGTAGAAGGTCAAGAAAAAGGCACGGAACGTGTAGACGGCCGTGAGGAAGACGGTCAACATGCCGGCCCAGTAGAGGGCGGAGTAGAGCCAAGCGACATCGCCGGCGTGGGTCTTCTCCGCCACGGCGGCCAGGATGGCGTCTTTGCTCCAAAAGCCGGCAAACGGGAAGATGCCGGCCAGGGCCAAGCAGCCGACAAGGAACGTCCAGTGCGTGGTGGGCATCCGCCGCCGCAGGGCGCCCAAATGCTCGATGTCGATCACGCCGCCGGTAGCGTGCATCACGCTGCCGGCCCCAAGGAACAGGAGGGCCTTGAAAAACGCATGCGTCACGAGGTGAAACATGGCGGCCGCCACGCCCAACAGCGTGCCAGTGCCCAGGCCGAGGAACATGTAGCCAAGTTGGCTGATGGTCGAGTAGGCCAGGATCCGCTTCAGGTCCGTTTGTGTCATCGCAATAATCGCGGCCATGAGGGCCGTGATGCCGCCGATGATGGCCACCACCAGCCGCGCGTCGGGCGAGGCCAGGAAGAGCGGCGTGCAGCGGGCCACCAGGTATACCCCGGCCGTGACCATCGTGGCGGCGTGGATCAGGGCGCTGACGGGCGTGGGGCCTTCCATCGCGTCGGGCAACCAGACGTGCAAGGGGAACTGGGCACTCTTGCCGCACGCCCCCGCCAAGAGCAGGAGCGCGATGGCTGTGGTCGTCCCGCCGCCCACCAACGCGGGTCGCTGGAAGATTGCGTCGAAGTCCAGCGTTCCGTAGGTCGTCCAGAGAAGGAACACGCCCAGGGCGAAGCCGAAATCGCCAATGCGGTTGACCAGGAAGGCCTTCAGCCCCGCGGCGGCCGCTGCCGGCTTCTCGTACCAGAACCCGATCAAGAGGTAACTGCACAGGCCGACTGCCTCCCAGAACACGTACAAGAGCAGGAAGTTGCTGACCGACACCAGCATCGTCATCGAGAAGACAAACAGCGCCACATAACTGAAGAACCGCCAGTAACCGCGGTCGCCGTGCATGTAGCCGATCGAGTAAACGCACACCAGCAGGCTGATGAAGGTGACCGTGGCCAGCATGACGGCCGTGAGCGGATCGGCCCGCAGGACGACATCGACGTGGAAGTTGCTCCCCGACACCGCCGCCCAGCTCCAGAGCGGGACGATCCGCTCGTGCTCCGGCTCTTGTCGGACGGCGACGACCAACAGCAAACTGGCCGCCGAGGAGAGGGCCACGGCCGCCACGGTCGGCCAGTGGCTGGCCTGCCGGAGGACGCGCGGGCCCAGCGCCGCCGTGGCCACCGCCGCCGCCAGCGGCAGGGCCGGAACCAGGATCAGCAGGAAAGGGATGCTAAGCAGCATAGGTCAATCAAGATCTCCCCTCTCCCGGAGGGCGAGGGGAATCATTACATTTTCGGCCGATAGTTCTCCTTCTCGTCGCTGGTGCTCGGCTCAATTCCTGCGGGGGCCAGGTGCGGCCAAGCGGCGGGCTCGTCGCACGGCTCCGGCGGGAGATCCGCCTCCTCGAAGGGCGGCTGGTCCGCCTCGCGGAGGTCTTGCCAGGCGGCGATATCCAGCTTCCCGCTCCGCACGAACATCGTCACGACCAGGGCCAGGGCGATGGCGGCCTCGGCCGCCGCCAGGGCGATGATGAACAAGACCAGCATCTGGCCGCCCAGGTCGTTGTGAAACCGCCCCCAGGCCACCAGGCTCAGCGATACGCCTTGCAGCATGGTTTCGGCCGAGAGGAACATCACGATCATGTTCCGGCGGCTGAGGAACCCCACCAGCCCGATGCCCACGAGCACCGCGGCCACGGCCAGGTAGCTGTGCAGAGTGGCGATGTTGCTGTTCATGGGGTGGGTTCGTGCTCCGGATGGGTGCGTCCCGGACCGATGATCACGGCCGCGCCCACCAACGCGGCAAGCAGCAACAGGGCTGCCACTTCCACGGGAATCACGTATCGCGTAAATAGGTCAGTGCCGAGTTGGGCCAGCGGATAGGAGGCCGCTGTCGGCTCCACGGTCTGCGGCACGGCCGCAGTTGCAACGGGCCCGCGGAGCACCGCGGTCAGTGTCATCGACAGCACGCCGATCAAAAGCGCCCCGGCGGCCGCCGAGAGCACGGCCGCCCAGCTCCGGCGATCGTAGGACGTATGGCCCTCGGGCTGGGAGAGCATCAAGACGAACAAGAAGGTCACGAGAATCGCTCCGGCGTAGACCACCAGGGTGGCCACGGCGAGGAACTCGGCCCCTGTCAACAGGAACAGCCCGGCGGTGCCCACCAGCGTCATGCCGAACCAAATAGCGGAGTAGATGGGGCTGCGGCAGGCGATCATGGCCCCCGCGGCCAGGAGGGTCACTGCGGCCAGTACACCGAAGAGGCTGTTGGAGAGCCAGTCGCCCAGTCCGGGCACGAGCGATGCCCAGGCCCCGAGCGCGGCCAGAGCGAAGGCGGCGCCAGCCGCGCGCCCGCGGCCGGTTCCGCGCGGCAGCAGAAGCCACATTCCCACGGCCCCCAAGACCGTGGCCAGTGCGAGGATGATCCACGGCTCGATCATGGCCGGCGCCCTCCGGCAGAGCGTTGGGACGGCAGCGGCTCGGCGTCTTTCGTCTGGTCGTAGACGCTCAGCAGTTTCTGCTTGTCGAAGATCATCTCCTCCCGGCTCCTGCCGGTGAGGTCGTAGAAACTCGTCAGCTCGATGGCCTCAACCGGGCAGGCCTGCTCGCACATGCCACAGTAGATACACCGCAGCTCGTCGATGTTGAAGAGTTGGGGGTACTTCTGGCGGTCGGGCCAGGGACTCTCGGCGGCCAGGATGTCGATACAGTGGGCCGGGCAGGCGGTCGCGCAGAGGAAGCAGGCCACGCACTTGACCCGCCCCTGGGCGTCCCGGTTCAGCCGGTGCACGCCGCGATAAGCCGGCGGATCGAGCACTTCGTGCCGCCCCTCGGGCGACTGCAGCGTGATCTTCTTGTGGAAAAACAGGTGCCGCAGGGCGGTGGTCAGGCCTTGCACGAAGAGCAGAATGTAGCTCTTGCCGAGCATGCCGAGCCGCGGCGGCTCGACCCAGCGGATCTGGGGATTGTCCGGTTTCATGGTTTTTCCTCGAAGCTGGGCTCGATGGGGACGTGGCGCGGGCTGTTGTCGCTCAAGGGCGGGATCATGGCCGTGGCCACGAGCCAGGCCAGCAACAGCACGGCCCAGCCGCAGGCCACCATGGCCCAGGGAGCGGACACCCCCAGCCACGCGGCCAACCGCGTGCCGAACTGCTCCCAGGCGGCCACGTACACCACATTGACCATCCCCAGCGGCAGCATGACCAGCCACGCCAGCGACATCAATTGGTCGTAGCGGAACCGCGGCCAACTCCAGCGGGCCAGCATGAAGAAGAAGATCACCGCCAGCACCTTCACCATCAGCACGATCACCCGCCGCAAGGCCAGCGGCCAGGTGACGGCCAGCGGCCCGGTGACCAACTCCCCGCTGCCGGTGAGCCCCCAAAAATGCCAGCCGCCGAAGAACAGGATGACGATCAGGAAGGCCGCCGTAATCATGTGGATATACTCGCCCACCAGGTACATCATCAGCTTGGCGCCGAAGTACTCGGTGT
>Ga0326727_10002282_pt1 | contig 66620 bp, 57 predicted proteins | sample MB2enrmetagenome_FD_207643 | JGI IMG/M metagenome (GOLD analysis project Ga0326727, IMG submission 207643) | Lab enriched peat soil microbial communities from McLean, Ithaca, NY, United States - MB29MY | ecosystem: Environmental > Terrestrial > Soil > Wetlands > Peat | place: USA: New York...
ATCGCCCAAATTGCACGACGATTTTGACGTCAGAACGAACCCGTAATGCGTACTGCGTCAACGGCGGAATCCGCACACCTCCGATTTCATTTGGGTGATCCATCCGGATGCAGATCACCCGCTCCGCCCCCACCCTTACCGGAATGTCTTTAATCGGGTCTTTATCGACAAAATAGAGGTCCAGTTTCACATTGGCCGGCGTGTCGCCCGTATTCGTGATCATCACAGCTTCGTGGGACTCGAGCTTTTCTCCCTCGTGGACCTTCTCCGGAAGATAACCGTCGGCAAATACCCAAACCCTTGCTCCATTTCCGCTCATCGCTCTCCTTTTTGCCCTTCGGTTCACGCAAAGTGCTGCGGCACGTAGGTATCATTGAACTTGGTCAGCAGATCGACTCCTTGGGCGGTAATGGCGACGGTGTTCTCGATTCGGAAGGAGCCCCAGGGTAATCGAAACAGAAATACATCCACACAGACCGTCATACCTTCAAGCAATTTGAAATCCTGATTCTCGGCCATCCACGGCGCCTCACACTCGAGGCAGCCGATGTTATGCACCATCGCGTAGGGACTATGTTGGTCTAAACCCGTGCGCCTCAGGACGGATTTGCCGACCTCGTTCACTTCTCGCGAAGTGGCCCCTGGCTTGATGCTCCTGAGTATCGCCCGCATGGCTTCGTCCGCCGCCTTAACGGTGCGTCTGATCTCTTCAGGAATCGCTCCCAGAACCAGAGGGCTGCAAAGCGCGGCATTGTAGCCCTCGTAAACCGCTCCTGCCTGCAAATCGATGATCTCCCCGGCGCGCACCTTGCGCAGTGTGTTCCGATTCATGCACAGGTTCGAGTGCTCAGGCCCCGATGGGATCATCGTTCCCCAGGCGACGGCGGTGCTTTCAGCCCCGCTCCTCAGAATCGCCGCGTCGATTTCTGCCATGATATCGAGTTCGGTCCAGCCCTCTCTGATCTTTCCAATCGCATTCGAAAACGAATTGTCCAGAATCTCGGCCGCCTTCCGCATGCAGGCAATCTCCTGAGCAGTCTTCTTCACCCGCAACTCGAAAATGAGCGGCTCGGCTTCTACCATCTCTGCGTGCGGAAACACTTTTTGCATATGAGCGTATATAATCTGTGGAAAAATGAGGGTGCCAGCGGTACCGATCTTCTTGATATCGTATCTTTCCCGCAGCTCCTGAAACAGAGTCGAAAAGTTGGACTGGTCCCCTACCGCGTATTCCGTCCCGGCCACTTCACCCACTTCCGGAAGGATTCGGACTTCTTTGATCCGGGATTTGTACTGCGACCATGCCTGGGAGGCTTGCCCGGAACAAACAATCGGATCCCCTTGCCGCGGAATCACCATGGCCGCCGCTTCGTTGATCCCGATTACGTCCGCGAAATATCGAACGTGCCCCGGGTCGAGCGCATTCGAGTAAAGTACGAGCAGGTCAATATGCCTTTCTTGCATCCTATTTTTCACATTTTCGATTCTCGTCTGAAATTCAGCATCCGGGACCCTGCAAAATCCGTTTTCGCCTGTCATGTCTGAGAACCTCCGTTCCTATTTGGCTGGAAGTTTAGCATCTGATCCGCGTCGCGCGTGCACTGAGACGAGCAAATCTTCCGCTGGTAATTCCTCTCCGGTTGACCCACGCTCCGAGCATTTAATAGCACCGCGGGTTCTAAAGAGCATTAAACAATGTAAACAGCATGAATGTTACATTGTTACACCGTGGGCACTTATACCGAAGCCTGGGTTGATTGTCAAGCAGAATTTTGTTTCGAGTTTTTTCTCCTTGCTCTTTGGGCTTTGTGCCCTGATGCTCCACCCCCCTCGCTCTACTGAATTTTAGGCTGATCAGGTATGCCCAAGTTACCGGGCGTACAATGACGCCTTGTTTTGACTTGCGGATAACATGGCGTTAGGTTACGATGTTCGCTTCTTGATATCACTAACGAGGGAAGCTAGTCGTGCACAGAGAGGCTCGGAAACCGAGTTTGACCGTCATTGCCAGAAAATGCGCAGTGAGCAGGATGACTGTGAGCCGAGTGCTCCGAAATGAGCCCAATGTATCACCGGCTACCCGCGGGTTGGTTTTGCGGGTGGCGGAGAAAATGGGATTTCGACCCTCCGGCTGTTACAATGCAAATCAGCACCCGTCAACCAAGAACTCCGCCATTCTGTTTCAGCCGGAATACTCACAGAAAGATGCCTTCTTTAGCGGCGTTATTCTCAGTGTGCAACGTGAGTTGTTTGGGCAGGGGTTCGACTGTTCTGTCGGCATAGTTAAGAACGATTACTCTGAGTTCCTCAAACTCAACCGTATGCTTCGTGCTCGCCAGGTCACAGGAGTTCTGGTGGTTGGCGACATCGCGCCAAGCTACGCCGAAGTCCTACGTGACAACTTTCTTAATCTAGTCCTCCTCGATTACCCTGGTGATCCAGGAACGGACCGCCCGTTCAATGCTATCTGTGTCGAGAATTTCCACGGCGCCTACCTGGCGCTGAACCATCTCCTAAAGCTGGGCAGGAAGAGAATTCTGTTGATCTTTGGGAAGGAGGGACATTATTTCTCTAACGACCTGCTGCGGGCCTACAAAGAGGCTATGGCCCAACATCACGTGGAATTAGATTCACGTCTGCTTGTTCCTGGTGACTTTCATGTTAAGAGCGGGTTCAAGGCAGTCAAGGCGGTACTCGAGGCCGGCATCAGTTTTGACGGCGTTTTCTCAAACGATGAGATGGCCTGTGGCGCGATCAAAGCGCTCAAGCAGTTCAAGCTCAGAGTTCCAAAGGATGTATCGGTGGTCGGTTTTGACGGACTGCCCATCGGCGAGGTGATCAGCCCTGCTCTCACCACGGTGGTTGTGGACAGAGAAAAGATGGGCCGATTGGCTGTTAAGCGGCTGCTTGCCCTTGAGCAGAAGACCTCGGACGATGAAAAAGTGGAAAAGATCTGCATTTTTCCAGAATTGCTCATTCGGGAATCCTGTGGTTTCGCCACGAATGCCTCGGCTTAACGTTGGCCGATGATTGCAGCGGGCGCGGCCGGTCGCGTTCAAATCCAGCTGACAGGCGCGGGAAGAAGTGCAACAAAGGGCCTTGCGTCAGTTAGAATGAGTCGTTGCGCGGGGCTGGTTGCCGAAGTCGATTTCTCTCCACTCATTATCCTGGGCGACGGGCTCGCGCACCAAGGCGTGGCTGCCGCCCGCTATCATTCCGTGACGGCGTCCTGGGTTTGATGGATTCTCAAGAAGTTCCCGACGCTGTTAATCAGTGCGAAGGAGATCGAGAATGGGATACCTGACCAGAGACGAGAGGGACAAGCGGCTGGCGAGGCTCCGGCAAGCGATGATCGCAAAAGAGTTGGACATTGTCCTTGTCTACTATGACGAGTTGAACGTTGGTAATGGGTGGTACCTCACGGGTTGGTGCCCACAGTTTGAAAGCGGAGCCGTGCTGGTGCCGCGCCAAGGCGACCCGATGATCCTGGGTGGGCCGGAAAGCGAGCCATTCGCAAGACTCGACAGTGCCATTACAGAAACCCGCAATATGCCGGCTTTCATGGTTCCCGACGAGGAGTATCCCAACGCGACGATTATCGATTTCCCCGCGCTGTTTGCCGAATTGACCTCCAATCTGGGTTGGCTCAAGCGTGTTGGGCTTGTAGGTGCCGGGCGTATGCCCACCGAGTGTCACCAGCAGATTGTGCAAGGGTTCAAAGGGGTAGAATTGCTGGATTTCACACTGGACTATGTTGGGCTACGTTGCCGGAAATCTGCTTGGGAAGTGGAGCAGATTCGAGCTGCCTTCGAGCTGGCAGATGATTGTTACGACGCAATGCAAGCGAAGATTTCCCCTGGCGTTTCGGAGATCGAAGTGGCTGCTGCAGGGGAATTCGCCGCTCGTCAGCGAAGCGCGAGCGGATTTGGATTCACTACCATTGTCGGCAGTGGCAAACGTGCCAACGCAGTGGTGCCCACGGCGACCTCAAAAAAGTTGGAGGCCGGGGAAATCGTAATGATCGGCATTTCTCCCAAAGTCCAAGGCTACGCCGGGGTCGTGGGCGATACGTTGCCGGTTTCCGGCAATTACACCAACGGGCAGAAAGAACATCTGCTGTTTCTCAAAGAAGCGTTCTGCCTAACCAAGGAGCAACTGTTGCCGGGAAAGATCGGGAGAGAGATCGATGCCCCAGCCAGAGCCTATTTTGCGAAGCACAACCTCTCCGGGTATCTCGTGTGCCCCTTCGCGCACACTATCGGCCTGCACGAATCTGAATCACCGTTTTTCGGGCCACACAGCAATGATGTATTGGAGCGCGGAATGACGGTGTCCGTGGATGTTAGCTTATTCGGCCACCCGGAGTTCAACGGGCTCCGGATTGAAACTGGCTACGAAATCTCCAACCACGGCCCAGTGCCAATGAGTTCCAAGATGGACCGTCTGTGCACGGAAATTTGAGCTGGTAGAAACAAGAGTGTCGAGATCTTCTGCTTTATGTACGCCAACTTGGGTGGGAGCTCGATTAAGGCTTGGACTTGCTAATGCATCATGTTCCGCAAGTGACTGCACAAAGTAAATCACCGATTTCATGTTTTGGTCACGGGGAAAGGAGACGCCAGGGCGTCCAACTGGGGGTTTCCCTTTAGATTTGCTGAAGTGTCTGACCCAACTCCCGGTTCTTGTCGTAATCAGGCGCCCCGCCTCCACCAATCGAATTCATGGATATAAATAGTCGTTCATGCGTCACAGAGACTGCGCCAGCGGTCGGTCGGCTTCACCGGGTTCTGGGGCTGTGGGACCTCATCTTCTACGGCATCATAACGGTGAGCTTGGTGGCCCCGGTAACGGTCTTTGGCATTGCATTGACCCTGTCCCGTGGCCATGCGGTCGATACCATTCTTCTCGCCATGATAGCGATGGTCCTAACAGCCTTCAGCTACGGGCGCATGGCTGCACTCTTCCCCTCGGCGGGTTCGGCTTATACCTACGTGGGGCGCGGCTTGAATCCCCACCTGGGATTCCTGGCCGGCTGGGCGATGCTGCTTGATTACCTTGTGATGCCTACGCTGTGTGTGATCTTTGGAGCCTTGTCGATCCAGAGGTTGGTACCCCAGGTCCCTTATCCTATTCTCGCGGCGCTCATCGCGGGCACCATCACTTTCCTCAACTTGCGCGGAATCCGCTCTGTGGCGCGCGCGAATCAGGTGATGCTGGCGTTTATGGCTTTGGTGTTTTTGGCCTTCATCCTGTTGGCGCTTCACTACCTCTTCCAGCACGGGCGATGGGCCGGAGTATTCTCGTGGCGTCCGTTTTATAACCCGCAAACTTTCAACCTGCGCGCCTTGGCGGGTGGAACGTCCTTCGCAGCTTTGAACTACTTAGGATTCGACAGCGTTACGACATTGGCTGAGGACGTCGAAAACCCTCGGAGGAATATCCTGCGGGCAACGGTGTTGGTTTGCCTTTTCACCGGGATATTCTCCGGCTTGATCGTCTACCTTGGTCAACGCGTCTGGCCAAATTATGAAACGTTCACCAACATCGAGACCTCGTTCATGGATGTCACCCGGCGCGTGGGTGGGCAGCCGCTTTTTCTGGCGATCGCCGTCGTGCTCGTCGTGGCAGTAACGGGCAGCGCCTTGGCGGCTCAAGCCGGAGCATCACGTCTGCTTTTCGGCTTCGGGCGGGACAACGTATTGCCGCGCAGGATCTTTGCGTATCTGGACCCCAAGCGGAATACTCCGAAGTTCAATATTTGGATTGTCGGTGTCTTCGCGTTTGCCGGCTCCCTTCTGTTGGGTTATCAGCTCACGGGCGAACTCCTCAACTTTGGCGCGTTCCTCGGATTTATGGGTGTCAATCTGGCAACCATTCAGCAATTCTTCGTTCTGTCGAAGGGCGGACGTAAAAGACGAGTGCTCGCCGACGGTCTAGTACCGGCATTTGGCTTTTTGTTCTGTTTCGCCATTTGGCTGGGACTCGAGCGGCCGGCGAAACTCGTTGGCGGAACCTGGTTCCTCGCGGGACTTTTCTATGACGGGATTCGCACTCGTGGCTTTCGGTTACGGCCAACGATGCTGGAAATTGATGACGCATAGCGCGGTTGGCACTCAAAATCGGGTTCGTGTTTGTACTTCGTAAGAATGTGATATCTTTTTTTCAATGACTTTTTCGCTTCGTTCCCACTATTTTTGTCTCTTCCCGCGTTGGTCCGGGTTTCCGAGCGAATTCCCCTTCCGAACCGTTGCCGGGTGTGCAACACAGCTCACCGCTGACCTGTGACCTGTTGCTCGACCTCGCAGTAATTTCTCGGCGTCGGTCGCCGGTTCCTCGGCTGTTATCGATTGACTCCACCCGCGACCTTCACGGTTGCGTGATTGCAGAGTCGCGCCGGAGGATCGACGAGGCTGGGCAGAGATCCCGGGACAAGGCGCAGCGGACGAGAACCCCGAATCGCGGGGGTTCCGTCTTCCTCCAATCTTAGGGACCAAAGACACCGTCCCCTCTCGCAGAGAAAGGCCTTGCGCGCTGAAGGCGCAGAACAATGGAACTGCGTGGGGAGCTATGCCCGGAAGGTAAAGGTCCGGGGCCATCTCATGGCAGGATTTGCCCTGGAGTATGCGGAATACGCGCCTCGAGCACCAACCTCTTGAGATTGAGTCCGAAAAAACGTCCTTCGATTCCTCGATCAGTGTCGCTCGTCGCCAACATCAGCTAAGCCGCCACCAGGCTTGAGTCCGTCGGAAAATCCGGCCGAGGTGCCTGCCGCGATAGACCCGAATTACCATTTCACGTACGCCAATGCCCCCGCGAAGAAAGAGTTTTGGTACATTTCTGGTACAGCCACAAGGAAGCCGCGCAGCGGAGCGCCTACAAGTTCTCGCTTCACAAGTACTTGTAGTGTCTGCGGGAACATTCAATCTATGGCCCCGTTGCTTTTGAAGCAACTGCTCGGTACGATAATTAAGTTGTTTTAATTCAACGACTTAGTTTTTCAGCGGGGCTTGGAAGTAGCAGTCTTGAAGGATGCAACATCAGATGATAAGTGGCTTATTTTCAAATAGTTGGTACGCCTGGCAGGATTCGAACCTGCGACCTGTTGCTCCGGAGGAGAGTGGCTCCAACTCACTCAATTTACTATCCCTTTTCCTTCCATTCATTTACGTGTTTTCGGGCATTCTGCCTTCGCTCGAAGTCGATCCCCTTTTCTGCCAAATAGATAGGGTTTTGGTACAGTTCTGTTACAGTCGCCCGCCGCACGATGCGTGTCGGCCACACCAGACCCTGTCCTGTCATCCCGACAGCCCCTCGCTCGCCACCGCGAGCCATGCTGCCGCTACCGAATGAGGCTTCGCAATCGCCCACCGTTCTGTCTCCCTCCTTCGCCACCGCTGGTCAAATCCTACCTCAAATCCTACCTCAAATCCTCCCCAACCTTGGCATCACCAAACAGAGATTCAGGCAGGTCGAATCCATCTGTCTCGTCCGCGAACAGCGTGCCAATGGGCGCCAAGAACTCGCCTTCAACGCCCGCCCCTTCGTCTTATGCGGGCTCCCGCTTCGTCGCCGGCCCTCTACAGAACTCGTCCACCGCCGGCGCAACGGCAAATTCTCTCTCCACGTGGTCGCCCATCCCGACTTCGGACTGCCCTTCGGGCAAGACCGCCTCATCCCCATCTGGGTGGCCACGCTCGCCTTGCGGCAAAAGTCCCGCGAGATTCATTTCGATTCTGCCGCCCAAATGCTCGACTTTTTCCATCTTCCCAAAGACGGCCCCCACTACCGTCGCTTCGTAGAAGGTTTTAAACGGCTCTTCGGCGCCACCATTTTCTTCGGAACCGAAGATCAGCCTCACTCCGCTCCTTTCCTCGATTGGAGCCGCTTCCATTTCTTTGATGGCTTGAAGCTCTGGTTCGACACCGCCCAAGATGAACTTTCTTCTGCCAGTCGGCATGACAACGCCATTACAGTGAGCGAGGCGTTTTATCGTGAAATCGATGCGCACAGAATTCCTGTTGAGCGGGAGATTGTCGCCGCCCTCGCCCACGCCCCTGGTGTACTCGATTTTTATATCTGGCTCGTATGGAAAAACTGGACGAACCACGGCGCAGTGGTACGAATTCCGCTCGTTGGTCCGGGCAGCCTTAAAGAGCAACTCGGTGTGGCCGATTACCCTCTGGAGCGAACATTCCGGCTCACCCTGCGGCGGTGGCTCCGAACCGTCCGCGCACTTTGGCCCGAATGCCCCGCACGTTTATCCGAAGATCACTCTGCTTTGGTGATCGCTTCCTCGCGTGGTGTAGGTCCGATCTGTCCTGCTCCCTGAAACTCCCGTCTACCGTAGCCTTGTGGAAGCGCCAGCGGTGCGCGGAATAATCCACGTTAATCTTGCTACGCCACCCCGCCCATTTCTTCAGCCAATTACAACAGTCGAGCACGTTAATTTAGCTACGCCCGTCCGTTATTTTCGCTACCCTGCTGCGTTAGTATTGCTACGCAGCTTGGGGCTAAGTCGCGCGTTCTCAAGTCGTTGCTGGCGTCCCCTGTAGGTCCGGTAGTTCTCTTCCTGTAGAACGATACCAGTAGCAGCAAGGGGCAAACCTGTGGAAATCCCCGCCGTACGTCGCAATGTGGCTACTGCGTAGGCAGAGAGAGGCAAATGGCTGGGTAAATTGGGGCCGTCCTGTTAGGTCAACATCATTCCATTATGGAACTATATTGACAAACGTCCGTCCAAGTGGCATATACTGACTCCATGCCGCACACCCGCATGGACGAGCTGTTCGAAATAGCGGAAGCCAACGACGGCTTGCTAACTTCGAAGCAGGCCAGAGACAAGGGCATTCAGGATTCTGTTCTGGTTCGATTGGCACAGCGCGGGCGACTGGTGCGAACGGCGCGGGGGGTCTATCGCATTGAGCACTACCCCCAGGACAGGTTTGCACAGTACCGCGAGGCGGTGCTCTGGGCCCAAGCCAGCCACGGTCCGGAGCGGGCTGCGCTCTCACACGAGACGGCCCTTCTGGTTTTTGGGCTCTCCGACGTTAACCCGGCAAAGGTTCATCTTACCGTTCCCAAACGTGCGCGCCTTCGCCGGAAAAGGCCGAGCTGGATCGTAATTCACCGTGCGAACCTCGCTCCTCACGATCTGACCGAACACGAGGGTGTCCCGGTTACCACGGTGGAGCGAACCATTACAGATTTCCTTACCAGTACCCATCGCAACGATCTCGCCCGGCAGGCAATCGCGGACGCTCGCCGGGAGGGTTATCTGAATACCCAGCAGGAGGCCCGATTGCGGCGGGCACTAAACCGCCACTCGCACGATCTGTCACGTGAGGCTATGACGCACCAGGCGATCCACAATGAATCAAAAGCGAGTTGAACGGCTAGAGAAAACCTTGGCGCGAGTTGCCCGCGAACAAGGGCTTGATCAGGAGCGCCTGCGCCGTTGGGTATCGTTCCTGGCTTTGTGTGGGCTCCTCGAACGTGCGGTCAGTGAAGGTATCCTCACGGCCTACTACTTGAAAGGTGGCGTGGCGCTAGAGCTTCGCTTTGCCACAGCCGCAAGAGCCACCAAGGATATAGATTTAGGGCTGGATGGCACCCGCGCGGACCGGCTGGAGGCCTTTGGTCAGGCGGTGGCCTTGGGGTTCGATGAATTCACTTTTCGGCTGAAGGCGCAAACGCAGAGCATGGATATGGCGGACACGGTCCGTGTCCAAGTTGCCATTCAGTATCGCACTCGGGCATGGCAGACGATTGATGTCGATCTCGGTCCAGCAGGGTCAGGCATTATTGACCTTGTCGAGCCGGCAATCCGCGGTCTCGCGGAAATGGGATTGGCCATACCTTCGCCTATCCGCTGCCTAAGTCTGAATGACCAGCTTGCGCAAAAACTCCACGCTTGCACAGCTCCGCATTCGCAAGGTCGCGCCAGGGATATTCTCGACATCCTTCTCATCGAGCTTCTGGGCAAATTGGATTTCTCAAAGTTGCGCAGTGCCGCTGAGAAGCTCTTCATCGAGCGGGCAACACACGCCTTTCCGCCTGAAGCGACAATACCGCCAGCGTGGCGGCCCGAAGTTCAATCTTTGGCCATCGAGCTCGGGTATCCCGTTTCCGACCCCCTAGCGATAGAAGAAAGGTTTCGGGCGCTTGTGAGATCTATTGCCGACGCTGGCGACCGATGAGTCAGTCACCATACTCAATGGTCACATTCCTTCTGGCAAAAATACTCACCACGAAGGAGACCATAAGCCAGCAGGCACCTATGAGTTGGATCTAACGAAAAGTCAGCATGCTTTTGTCATCGGCGAACATCTCGCCCGGCCTGCCTGTCACCCCCCACCTTTTTGTTATAAGATAATCTGGAACATACCTTTCCAAACGAGTAAAATCCCATCGGCTGTAACGAAGTCTTGAGGTTGCTAATGCGGCAACTGGTCATCGAAAATCCGGTAATCAACTCCCCCTTCGACGAACCCAGGCGGCACTTCAAGTTTACCGACGAAGGTATTACGGACGAAATCATCGAAGCCCGCCGCACCAGCTCCTATTTCATCCCGATTGCCAGACCCAAAAAGAAGGGTAAGCAACTCGTTCTCGACACCGAGTGGACTCAGGATCGTGTTGAGGAAAACAGATTCGTAAACCAAATTCGAACGCGGGTGGAGAAATGGCGGCTCGGCGGAAGGCCAAGCTCGACCGTAACGAAGGTAACGGACCAACTTCTCCACTATTGGTCTAATCCTAACCGTGAGAAGCCACTCTTTTTCTGCCAAATCGAGGCAGTTGAGACGGCGATCTACATTACCGAGGTTGCAGCAAAATACGGTGATGCGTGGATCGAAAATGACCTGCGGCGTGCTAACGAGGATGCCAATCCACTCCTTACCCGCATAGCTTTCAAGATGGCCACCGGCAGCGGGAAGACTGTGGTTATGGCGATGGTCATTGCTTGGCACGCCCTCAACAAGCTCGCCAATCCTCAGGACGCCCGCTTTTCCGACACATTCCTGATCGTTACCCCCGGCATCACCATTCGTGACCGCCTACGCGTTCTGCTGCCCAACGATCCCCAGAATTATTATCGTGAACGCGATGTTCTTCCTCCGGAAATGTTAGAGGCGCTCCAAAGGGCCAAGATCATTATCACCAACTTCCATGCCTTCAAGCCACGAGAACGCGTCCACGCGGGCAAACTCACCAAAGCAATCCTCAAGAAGGGGTCCGGCGAGAACGGTTTCACCGAAACACCGGACGAAATGGTGCGTCGAGTCTGCCGAGAGTTGGGCACGAAGAAAAACATCGTGGTAATTAACGACGAATCGCACCACTGCTACCGCCGTCGGGTTGCCGACGAAGAGGAAAAACTCACCGGTGAAGACCGGCGAGAAGCGGATAAACGCGAAGAGGAAGCACGCATATGGATTTCGGGCCTCGAAGCCGTCAAGGCGAAACTCGGCCTCAAGGCTGTTTACGACCTTTCAGCCACACCATTCTTCCTCCGCGGTTCGGGCTATTCGGAAGGAACTCTCTTTCCATGGGTTGTTTCCGACTTCTCCCTGATTGACGCAATCGAGAGTGGCATCGTAAAAGTCCCCCGGGTCCCCGTGGCCGACGACAGCATGACGGGCGAGCAGCCGACCTACCGCGACCTCTGGCTGCGCATTCGCGAGCACCTGCCGCGCAAAGGGCGCGGAACGCAGGCCGTAACCGGCGAACCCAAACTCCCGAAGGAATTGCAGGGAGCCCTTCATAGCCTCTATGGGAACTATGAGAAGTATTACCGCCAGTGGGAGAAGAACAAGGAAGCGCGTGCGTACGGGCAAACGCCACCCGTGTTCATCGTCGTCTGTAACAATACCAACGTGTCGAAACTGGTCTTCGATTACGTTGCTGGTTGGGAAAAGGAGCTTCCAAAGGGTAAGAGTGTCCTGGTTCCAGGCGCCCTTTCGATTTTCAGTAATGTCGAAGAGGACCGATGGTCCAACCGGCCCAACACCATCCTAATCGATAGCGAGCAGCTCGAAAGCGGCGAGGGGATGAGCGATGCATTCAAGAAAATCGCAAAAGTCCAGATCGAAGAGTTCAAGGCCGAATATCGCACGCGCTTCCCTGGCCGCGACGTAGAAAAGTTAACCGACGAGGACCTACTCCGCGAAGTCATGAATACTGTCGGGAAGCCCGGCAAGCTGGGCGAGCAGGTCAAGTGTGTGGTCAGCGTCTCCATGCTCACGGAAGGCTGGGACGCGAACACGGTAACCCATATCCTTGGGGTGCGCGCTTTTGGGACCCAGCTTCTATGCGAGCAGGTGGTCGGACGCGGCCTACGCAGAAGGAGTTATGTGCCCGAGCCCTGCCGGGCCCAGGTAGACGGCCACCAAGTCAACTTCCAAGGCTACCCCACCGAGTACGCGGAAGTTTACGGCGTGCCGTTCTCCTTTATCCCCGCTGCTGGTTCGGCGCGTGACCCCAAGCCCGGCCCCCCACCCAAGAGAGTGCGGGCCCTTGAGGACCGGATCCAGTGCGAGATCACCTTTCCCCGGCTAATCGGCTACCGATTCGACTGGAGCGCCGTGCGTCTGGCGCCCGCGTTTTCAGATAGTTCCAAGTTGGCTCTTTCAACTGTTGATATTCCTACTCGGACGGAAAACGCGCCGATTGTGGGAGAGTCGAGCATCCACACTCTGGACGACCTCAAGCAGAAGCGTGAGCAGGAGGTGGCTTTTCTTCTCGCCAAGATGGTCCTGGAGAAATATTTCCGCGACGATGACGGGAATACCAAGCCGTGGTTATTTCCTCAGATTCTGGAGATCGCGCGCCGCTGGCTGGCCGAATGCGTCACCTGCAAGGACAACACGTTCCCCCAAATGTTGCTCCTGATCGAGCTGGCACACGATGCTGGGGATCGGATTTACAAGGCTATCGTCGCCTCCACACATCAGAATAAGATTCTGAAGCCCATTTTCCGGCCATACGATCAGCTAGGATCCACTCGCTACGTGGATTTTGACACCACACGCAACGTGTATGCGACACGGGAAGATAAATGCCATATCAATTATGTGGTCGCGGATACCGAATCCTGGGAACAGAAGATGGCGCAGACGCTGGAAGACATGGAGGAGGTGACTTGCTATGTCAAGAACCAGAACCTCGGGTTCGCAATTCCATATATACTCACCGGCGCTGAGCACAGTTACAATCCGGACTTCATCGTTCGATTGGACGACAACCACGGGCGCGACAATCTCCTAAACCTCATTGTGGAAGTCAGCGGGGAGCCTCGCAAGGACAAAGCCGCGAAGGTGTCAACCGCGCGTGACCTGTGGGTAGAGGCCGTCAACAATCACGGCGGGTTTGGGCGCTGGAAGTTCATCGAGATTTCAGACCCGTGGGACGCCGCAAACACAATCCGCGCGGTGCTGGGCTCCGTAAAATCAGAACGACTGAGATACTGAGGCGCCGAGGCTGAAATGAAGTTCTAAGTGGCTCAGTGCCTCAGTGGTGAACCAGGAATTCAAATGATACAAAACGACCCACTGATCGAGAAGATCTTCGGCGGGGCGAGGGGGCCATTGAGGCGCTGAGAGGCACTGGAGTTGCCTAACACGTCCGTTTGGAGTGAAATTCATGGCTGTCAAGAACGCCAAGTCTATTCCTGTCGAAACTCTCAAGCACAAGGATAAGCGCACGAATATTCCTACGGAAGAGCTTCGCGACTTTGTGACGGCGGATGAAAAGCAGCCGAAGAAGATGCTCTACCCCCGCGATCCTTCACTCGACCCGCAACTGGTGTGGAAGGGCAAGGACGAACAGGACTCGCAAGATTTGGAAGTTCCGGTCGTCCCGATTTACATTCAGGAAAAGATTCATCCCAGGGCGCTCATCGACGATTTCCGGCGAACCGCCAAAGAAGGCCAACCCGGACAGACCGACTTGTTTTCGGATTTCAACGGCATCCAGTTTGAAGAGTTGATTGACTTCTATCACCACGAGCAGAACTGGTCGAACCGCATGATCTTGGGCGACTCGCTGTTGGTCATGACTTCGCTCGCCGAAAAAGAAGGGCTAAAGGGCAAGGTCCAGACGATTTATGTCGACCCGCCCTACGGCATTAACTTCGGCTCGAACTGGCAGGTGTCAACCCGCAAGCGCGATCTGAAGGACGGCAAAGCGGAGGACATGACCCGCCAGCCGGAACAAATCCGCGCCTTCCGCGACACCTGGAAACTCGGCATTCATTCCTATCTCGCATACCTTCGGGACCGTCTCACGGTCGCCCGCGATTTGCTGACCGAAAGTGGCAGCGTATTCGTTCAAATCGGCGATGAGAACGTTCATCTCGTGCGATCGATTCTTGACGAGGTTTTTGGCAGTGCAAATTTTGTCTCAAATATTACCTATTCAAAGACAACCGGCACGACTGTTGTTCTGCTTCCTGGAACCGCCGATTACGTTCTCTGGTATGCGAAGAACATTGAGCACGTTAAGTACCGCCGCCTATATTCTGAAAAAATACTTGGTGGTGAGGGCGCCTCAAAGTACGACCAGATTCAATTACCAAACGGAGAGAGGCGACTGCTTTCGTCAGAAGACCTGGCCGACAACGGGATGCCGAAGCCTGGACATAAGGTCTATCGTCTTGACAACTTGATGAGCCAAAGCATGGGCCGAGAGAAAGGCCAGGGAGCGGCTTCTTGGTTTACAGTCCGTCTTCAAGGGCGTGACTTCCAGCCCAACATTCGGAGCCGGTGGAAAACTAATGAGGAAGGGATGGCCAAACTTAACACGGCGAACCGAATCGAGGTCACCAGTAACACACTAGCATATGTTCGATTCCTGGAGGATTTTCCAGCTTTTCAGATAACTAACACATGGATGGACATTGGGGGGATTCAGAGTCGGGCCGACCCAAAGATATACGTCGTACAAACTGCGACAACAGCGGTTCAACGTTGTTTATTAATGACGACCGATCCAGGCGACTTGGTGCTCGACCCGACGTGTGGCAGCGGCACGACGGGTTATGTAGCGGAGCAGTGGGGCCGTCGATGGATCACGATTGACACCAGCCGAGTTGCCTTAGCTCTCACCCGCACCCGACTGATGGCCGCAAGATTTGCTTACTATCTGCTGGCCGATTCCCCCGAAGGGATTCAGAAAGTAGCTGAGACCGCAGGCCACTTTCCTCCCACGCCCCCGCCACCAACATCATCCGACATCAAGAGGGGGTTCGTCTACAAGCGCGTGCCCCACGTAACGCTCAAGAGCATCGCAAATAATCCCGAGATTAAAGAAGGAATGAGCCGTAAGGAGATAGATGCCGCCATCGCCCGCCACGCCGAAACCGAGCTGCTTTACGACCAGCCTTACGAAGACAGCAAGCGCGTTCGCGTCACCGGCCCATTTACCGTGGAGAGCCTCTCGCCTTATCGCCTCCTTCCATCCGATGAGGAACGGCCAGCGACCGAGGACGAGGCTCGCAAGGAGTCTTCGGAGGGGCAATTCGCTTCCATGATCATCGAGAACCTCAAAAAGGCCGGCGTCCAGAATACCTTGAAGAATGAACGCCTCAAGTTCGACAGCTTGGAACCGTTCGCCGGAACCTGGCTCCACGCCGCCGGGGAGTACACGGAAAAAGATGGGAAATCGCGGCGCGTGGCCGTTTCCATCGGTCCCGAACACGGTACGGTAGGCCCGGAACAGGTGAAAGAAGCCGCCAAAGAAGCCGTGCAGGGCGTGGGTTTTGACCTCTTGGTGGTTTGCGGCTTCGCATTTGACCCGCATGTCTCGGAAGAATCCAAGCGCTACGGCAAACTTATGGTGATGCCCACCCGCATGAATTACGACCTCACCATGGGCGACGATCTGCTGAAGAAAACCGGCGCCGGCAATCTCTTCATGTATTTCGGTGAACCGGATATTGAACTGAGGAAGCAGAAGGACGGAAAGCTCGTGGTGAAGATCAAAGGTCTGGACATCTACGACCCGACAACCGGCGAAATCCGCAGCCACTCAACCGACGATATCGCCTGTTGGTTCATCGACACCAACTACAACGGCGAGAGCTTCTTCGTTCGCCACGCCTACTTTACCGGTGCCGAGGAACCTTACGACAAGCTGAAACGCGCCCTACGCGCCGAAATTGACGAGGCCGCGTGGTCGGCTTTATATTCCACCACCAGCCGCCCCTTCGACCCACCCAAGACTGGCAAGATCGCCGTCAAGGTAATCAACCACTATGGCGACGAAGTACTGAAAGTTTATCCGTTAACGAGTAAGTGATTTAGGTAGTGAACAACGAAAAGCCCAAGCCGAACAGCCTGTCCTCCGAAGCGCGCGTTCCGAGCCCGCCTGAGATCGCCCGCATGCAGCCCGACTTTTTCGAAAGGCTCAAGCAGCGTGGAATCGAATACGAACGTGTTTTCCATATCATGCAGGTTGATGTGCCGCAAAACCTCTTTTTTTTCGCTCGCCAGTTTGAAAAGCACACAATCAAGGGAGTGCTGAAGCACATTGAATCGTGGAAGCAGTTCTTGAAGCAGGACTATGTGCTAACGGAGGAACTTAAGGCCAAAATCACCCGGTGGGTCCGGATGACGGAAGACTTCGTATGGGCGACGATTCGAGACGCCAACTTCCAGATAGGCGATTGGACTCTGTACTGGCTTCTGACTCCCCCTGGAGAAGCCCCGGATGGTGAACGCAAAACCTCCGGGGTGAGGGTCACAGCGACCAATCAAAAGACCGGTGAGCAACGGAAGCATGAGCTTCCCGGATACAGGCGAAGCGCTCGCCGCGCTCTTAGCGATGATTGCCAGGAAATTTACAAGGCTCTTGGCCTTTTCGATCAACTATGGCTGGGAACGGCCGGCCCTTTTTTGATATCCCGTCGAGCCGCTCAGGGATGGCCGGTTTATTCCCGCATGATTGCTCGCCTCTATGATGTTTTGGCACCCCACTACGATTCGGGCAGTCACTACTCAGAAGGAAGCGACTGGGCGTGCGCGGGCAAGCTGGAGCGTCCAGCCCGGTACTCAAAAGAGCTGCTGGAGGATATGCTCACGATCCTCAGGATGCACCATGGAACATTCTTCGAGAACATGACCGCCAAGCAATTAAAAGCGAGGATTCAGCGACATCTCTCTCGCAGGTCCACCCCAAAAACCAGCTCCACGTAAGCCGGTATTAAGTCGCCCCAAAAGCTGAAAATCCCCAAGAAAGTACTATGGTGACACTCGGATTACGGGGAGCCATCATGCCCAATGCGCACTATGTTGGTGGGCCGAACCACACGTAAGGACGGATATGGACATGCTCTCGAGGTTTGGGGCAATGCTGACTGGCACTAAGGACGCATCAGCACCTTCGGGTATTGGTTACGCCGCCCTATTGAAGTTCATAACAGTGGTTTGGCCCCTCACGGTAATCGCGATTCTGGCTTTTTTCGTACTCTTCCACCGCCCAATGCGCCAAATCCTTGCGCGAATAAGTCATAGCGACATCTCACGTTTTCGCTTAGGCCCCTTAGAGATTGAGACGCGGAGGCGACCTAAGCGCAAACGTGCCTCCCGACGAAAGGGAAAGCCCCCGACATCTAAATAATCTGCGAAGTGTCTCTGTACTCCCCACAGTCAGCGCTTACTTGACCCGGTCCCACGAAACAGGCGACAGGTATGTTTTTCGACCCAGCCGAGATGTGTGCCTCCACAAGCCACCCTGCCAATGTGCGAGGTCGGGATCGACATATCGGTACACCAATCCAAGTCAGTTAACCAATTTTCAGGAGAGCATTTCTATTACGTGATCACCGTCAGCGACAACGCCAAGATCGTTGTCCTGTTCGTTCTTCACCAACGACGGCGACCAATGCCTTGGACAGTCCTCCTGCTTACCTTGCTTTCCTCGTACCACTCCTTTTCTAGCGCCCCTTGTTCTCGCGGGCACGGCGAGATGGGGAAGGCCCCTGCGCGCTGGCGGCACGGCGGGCTTCTGCTTTGCCCGTCTGCTGACGCCCACCCTTCGGGTTTGCGGTCCCCCCAAGAAACGAATCGAAGAGCGAAGTTTCTTGGCTCCCCCGCAAAAAGGCAGCCCTTGGCACTTGCGAGCAGGCCCCACTCGCCCTGGGGTGCCCCGCGAGAACAAGGGGCAGAAAAGGAGAAAACACCGTGACCGAGGAAATCAAGACCAGGCAGACAGCGGACGAAGCTAGCGGCGTGGCCAAGTCTGGTCAACGGACCACCACAGGGACAGCGTCCGTCAGACCACGGACTGAGACGCCGAGACGGGGATTCAATCGCTGCATAAACAGCCAAAAACTGCTGATCCAAATGGTCCCCATGGTGAATCGCATCGCTCTCAAGTTTCGCGAACATCTCCCCGCGCATGTAGAAGTGGATGACCTTGCCGGAAACGGCGTGGTGGGACTTGTTGATGCCATCGCCAAATTTGACGCGAGCAAACGAGTGAAGCTGGAGACATACGCACAGTACCGGGTTCGCGGAGCGATTCTGGACGGCCTCCGCGCTGCCGATCCCGCCAGCCGAGACGTGCGCCGAAAGAGCAAGAAATTCCAAAAGCTTTATCGGGAACTGGAGGTCAAGGTCCGACGGCCCGTTCAGGACGAGGAAATGGCGGCGGCATCGGGAATGAACCTGACGCAGTGGCATCGGGCGCTAAACGAAATTCAAAGTGTGGGGCTTGACTTCAGCGCCCGCGTCCTTTCGGCAGGCCCGACCTTCGCGCGGCAATCCACCGACCCGGAACTCCTAGTTGACGGAAGTGACAGCCCCTTTTGTCTGTGTTACAGGCGCGAGCAGCGCGAAATTCTAGGCCGGGCGTTTTCCCTCCTGCGCGAGCGCGAACGGCAGATCATTTCCCTCCGGTATGAAAGGGACATGACGATGAAGCAGATTGCGGAACTCATGCATGTGGATGAGTCACGCATTTCGCAGCTCCATGCCGGCGCAATGCTCCGGTTAAAGGCGAGCGTGGACTCCCTGTTACACCCACAAAGCGCCGAAGTCTCTGAATCCGGCGCTCACTCGACGGCACCAAGCGCAGGGGCTTAACCCGCCGAATCCCCAGGTTCGAAAGGAGCCATACATATGGAAATTACTCTTGCGAGACTCCAAAGGCTGATTGACCAGAAAGCCCCCATTGTGGGCATTCCGCGACCGACCGAGAAACCCTTCGCGTTCGAACGGGCCAGGCTTGCTGGGCTAGTAGAGGGCTTGGAGGCTTGCGCAATCAGCCTAAGCACACATCTCGAAATTCGCGCGCAAGCCCGGCATTACAAGGTTTACACGCTGGACATGAGGCGGTGGACTGACGCTTACAAATCGTTGCGCTCGTGGGCGACGCGGCAGAGGTCCACGAGGGAGGCTCCGAAGCTCTCGGCGACGCACCGTCGAAAGTCGGAGTTGCTGCGGAAAATAGCCGTTGCCGAGCGCAAAGCCCGCCAGATTGAGCCCTGCCGTCCTTACAATCCCATCCTAGAATCAGGCGACACTGCCGACGATTACGAACGCCAGCAATGGGCAGCGTGGGTTTCTCAAAAGCCCATGCGCCGCAAGATTGGGAGGCTTGCGACGGCCCATGGCCTGATTCACGGCTACATACCCGAAGCCGTCATTCGTCAGCCACGCAAGCTCTACGAAGCTCTCTCTTCCCTCACCGGTCGGAATGTAACCAAGTACGGCGACCTTCGCACGACAAGCCGGAGCGAAAAGCCAATCGAAGCTGAATACTTGAAGCGCCTGTACAACTTCGTGGCCGGTGCCTTCCAATCGAAGCCTTATCGCCGCCACGAGTGGCGAACACCCGAACACATCAGGGAGGAGCGTCTGAACTACTGCCAGCGGATGCGCGACTGGCGGAACGGCCAAGAGACGGTCAACTGGCTCCGCGCGCAGCTTGTGAGTCTTGAGAACTGCCAGGAGGATGGAGATGACTTGCATTGATTGTGGGGGAGCCATCGAAGAAGGCCAGAAAGATCGCGCGCCCGTTGCCGCCAAGTTCTGCCTGAAATGTCGGTCTGGCCGACGCCGCCGGCACAACCTGAAATATCAGTGGCTGCCACAGCATGAGGCATACATGGGTGCCCACTACCATGGTGGGCTTCATCAGCGGGGCAGCGTAATCAAGGAAATGGCCCGGCAGACCGGGTTCCCCCGATGGTTTATTAAGCGCCAGGCCCGACGCCTCGGCTTGACCATGCACCAAGACCGCCGCCCTTGGACAGCGCAGGAGCTTGATGCCCTTGACAGGCTACTCGGCAAGGTTTCGGCGGGCACCATCGCCAAGCGCCTGCGGCGCACCGAAACCTCCGTCGTAATGAAAATCAAGGCTCTCGGGCATTCGCGCCGGATAACCGAGGGCTACTCCATGCGCGACCTGGAAGAATGCTTAGGTGAGGACCACCACAAAATTCAAAAGTGGATTGCCCATGGCTGGCTCCGTGACACGTTGCAAGGCACCAACCGTCATATCGGAAACGGACATGGTATTCATCGTTTCCGGGAAAATGACATCCTCCAATTCATCAAGAGTCATCCAATGGAGATCTCATTGGGAAAACTGGACCAATGTTGGTTTCTAGACCTCGTGTTACTCAAGGGCACCGAACTTCACGAGAATCACATCTACCCCCAAGCGTCTTCCGACGACGATGCCACGTGACATCGACATCGCCCCGCTGTACCCTTATAAGCGCAAGATTTGCGAGATCAAAGTGGCAAGGTATGCCGTGAACCAAGCATTTCGCCGAATCGATTTACCCTATGGGGCTCGCGGGATCGAGGATGGCCCCCTGGTGCTTGAGTTCCGTAGTGACAAAGTAGTTTTTCTTCTAAAGCCCCTTGGCGATCATTTTACTCTTCACGCAGGCAATAACTCCGGCGTTCTGGATATCCACCGGACATGGACCGACGAACGTGGAGTGGTTCGCCACCAGACCATATTTGCTATTCGCCGTGCTGATGTTCCGGCGTTACTGGGCGAGTTGAGTACAAGCGTCCGCCAGCTCTTCAAGCTGATCCGCCGCCTACGGATCGGCTGGCTCGCGCGGCATGGCATCGGCGTCGTACGCGGCTTGGAGTTCACCACAAACGACGACTTGAGTCTCGTCACAAGCAAGAAACAGCGAAACCGGATAGTAGTTGAGCAAGCCAAAGTTCTTCGCAACCTGATTGTGCCGAAATATCTTGATGATATCTGGAGTTTCCCCGATGGGCCGTTTTCGCTGTTTAGCGGTAATCGTAGAATCGGCGTGGCATACAAGGTCACCGATCAATTCGGATGGTCCAGGCTCTTTTGGGTCAAGCTCCACGACTTAATTCACTTTGGCAACCAAGTGAGCCCTCAGTTCATCAAGACAGCGCTTCGTTACGCGATACCTCCAGAGAAATATGGGGAATATGGGGTATTAGCACCGAACCTGACGCAACAAGGTGCCTGACCGCACTTCGCGTCTTTCGCGTGGGTTACGGATTACTCTAAAGCCTGCTCGAATCGGCGAAAGTCGTAATTCTATCGCGTGCCTTGCCACCAATGTCGAGGGGAGAGCCAGGGCTGTAAGGCCGTGGTGATGAGAATTATAAGGCGGGATTGTCAGCGGGACTGAAGGAAAGCGCAGGCGCGGTCGACAAAGTTGTATTCGCGGACTTTTTCCCTACGCCTGGCTTCGCCCTCCCGAGTCCGTTGCCGCGTTTGCGGGTGCCGGTGATGTGAATGTGCGCGCCCTTCCGCAACCAGTCTCCCTGGTGCAGACTTTCCATCAAAACGCGTTGCCAGTAGTACCGCCCACTCTTGCTTCACCCCGCGTTGTAGCGAGCAGTCACAACGGCCAGCCGCCCAAGTAATTCTCCGTCTCTCGTCATCCGCCCATCAGCCCAATTCCGCCGTTCTGGTCCGCACCTCCGTTCTGTCCCTTGTTCTCGCGGGCACGGCTCGGGGTAATTCTCTGCGCCCTTCGGACGCACGCTCGACTTCCGGCTTCGCCGTCCCTGCGGGTTGCGGCCCCTCCAAAACAATCCAGCGGCCGAGAGATTAATCAAAAACCGCCAAACCATCTTTCAAGGCGCTGGCCGGATTCTTTTGGTCCCTCCGCAAAAGCCGCCTTGGGAGCAGAACCCTCTCGCGCCGTTCGGCGGAGTGCCCCGCGAGAAGCGGGAGCAGAAAACGGAGGATTTTATCGTGTACCAGAATTCAGTGGATTTGATGGGCTTTCTAGGGGCCGATGCCGAGACACGCAATACTCGAGACGGCGTTCCTTTAACCGTCCTTTCGCTCGCCACCAAGCGGTCTTGGAAGGACAGCAAGGGCGAGTGGCAGTCCCGCACGGATTGGCATCGCGTCACTTGCTTCGGTCAAGTTGCCGAGTTCGCGTCCAGCTTGAAGAAGGGCGCGCACATTCACATCACCGGCTATCTTCGCTCGCGCGAGATCGAGAAGAACGGCACCGGCCGAGGCAAGAAGAGTGGAGCCAAGACGAAGGTCCGGGCGTGGGAAGTCCGCGCCGTCCGAATTGCCAAGCTCGACCGCGCCGTCCAAGAAGATCCCCCCACCGACAATCCCGCCTTGTAATTCCCGCCACCAGGGCCTCGCCTCCGGGCGGGGCCCACCCTCCCTCTCTGGGTTTTGCCGTACGCTCACGAGAGGGTTGGTAAGGCGATTAGGCCCGGTTTGTGGGGGAGCCGCCTGAAACCTATGGCGGCGTGGATGGGGGTACTACCAACAGAGGTTGTTCATCGGATGGCTTCGGTGCCGACGCAGCTGGGGTCTGGTCACTCTTACCTAGCTGCCCAGAGACGAGGTTCGGGACGGTTCGGGCTATGTAGTTGGCTACGGATTCCTGTTGCTCGGGGCCGGACCCCGGGCATTGGGCGAAGAAGTCGGTTCTGCAACCGCCCCCGCTTGGGAAGTAGTCAAAGTTGTAGTTTTTCTGCTCGACGCGCATGCGAAAGAATGCCGTGAATTGCTGCGGCGATTGCTGGTGCCTTCCCGTTCCGACCGAGCCAACTTGAGACGGAGGCACTGCGAATACCTTCTCGCCCTTCTCATTGGTGAATGAAACTTCCTTGGCGCTTAGATAGAAAGTGCCCCTTTCACACCGTATGGGTCGTTCTCGGCACGCTGGGAATTGCAGGGGCCCACCCATCTGTAGTGCCTTGTCCCACAAGAGCGCGGCTTCACTCCCCCTCGAGTATGCCAGGGCGCTCATTCCCGAACCTGAACATGATGTTGAATCACCGCAAGGTATTCCAGTTCCAGTGGCTGTCCCGGAAGCGGACGAATTAGTCGTTCGCCCAGGGGTCGCGGCAGTTGTGGCGACTGCGCCCGCCGTGGAAATATCTACATGTGGTTCCGGGACGAAGGCAATTGGATTGGACTCAGGTTTCTCTTCCCATTCCTGCCATTGGCGTTTGACCGGTCCCAGGTCGTCGGAAACGAGACGATAGATTCCAGCATATCCTTGCGCGACAACGACGTTTCCTGCACAGAAGATTTTTTTGATTCGATCTGTTGGATCCAGATAGATGGGAGACCAATTCGTCCCGGCATCTCTGCTTACCCAAACCCCTCCCACCTCACCCGCGACGTACACTACCTGTGGTGATTGTGGATCCACCGCGATGTCAGCTATCTGACCTGGCCTAACCGAAAGTTGCTTCCATGTGGTCCCGCCGTCTACGCTTTTGAACAGGGCGTTATTCAGGGAGAAATATACCGTCCTTCCATCGTTTGAACCTACCGCAATCGACGTCAAGTAGACCGGTCCGAGGAGGGTAAGAGTCTGCGTTGTGCTCACCCCAATGAACCGGTCTTGAAAAATGTCATGCCACGTGTTTCCGCCGTCCCAAGTCGCCACCAGGGCAACGTTTGATTGACGGGAGCGCTGGTCGTACAGGTTCAGAGAGGCATAAACAATCTTGGACGTCTGAAAAGCAACAGCGAGCTTCTTAATTCCAGTTACAGAGAAACCCCGAACAGCTGGCCGAAGGCTTTGGCCAAGATTGTAGGATTCCCAACTAAATCCACCGTCCTCTGACTTCATGAGGGTTGTTCCCGAGTCGGGTGATGTCCACGTACCCAGTCCCTCGCTTGCCGTCGCGTACACTGTCTGTGGATCGGCTGGGGAAATGCCCATCATGTTAATCATTTTTCCGGCTTTGACATTTGAGATTTTGCCGTCCGGCTGGATCTTCAGTATCTGCGCTTCTCCGGTTCCGAAGGCACCTTGAGTGACAAGGTTGACGAACATAGCTCCGTCCCGAGAAACAAGGAGTTGCCTTACGTTGGGCCCGTGGTAACGCGGTAGAATGTCAGCGCTTATACCTGGTGTGAGGTTACTTTCGATAGAACGCCATGACCAAGTAATGCCGCAATCAGGACTCGTCCAGAATCCTCCGCGACCGCCAACGTAGATGTTGGACCCCATCACCCCCTCCAGCAGAAAGCCGGTTGTGCCGAAACCCTGTGCGAAAGCGTCAAAAGCATCCTTCGTTACACCGCCCATCCCCATGAGGTTGCTATCAGTGACTCCGGCAGTCGTCGGAAGGCCGATGCTCGAGAAATGCCAGTTGGCACCGCCATTTCTTGATTTCAATACACCCACTGAGCTCGCGACATATAGATCTCCCGAAGCTGGCATTATGATGGATGATACTGGGACCGGCAGTAGCTTTGTCCATTGTCGACCACAGTCGGAAGATGCGTACAACGCTCTGGATGTCCCAGCGTAAATCGTGCATGGACTTTTCTGGGACCAGGCAAAGGCGCTTATCTGAGCGCGGTCATTGAATTGGTTGGCACCTTTTTCAATGATTGTAACGTCGTCCCACGACTTCCCGCTGTCCTTTGAAATCGCAAGCTTCGGCGGCGGGTCCCCCATGGTTTCAACGAGAGCGGCGCGCATGTTGGGCACTGTGGGATGAAACCCATAGAAACGCCACTTATCGGCCCTCATCGGTTTTGAAGACGGACCGTTGAAGAACGCGGAGACGACTGCCGATGCAACGTATTCCCACGAAACGCCCCCGTCTGTGCTCTCAAATAAGTTCGAGCCATCAACCAGACGGGCATAACCGGCGAAGAGATGGTCTGAACGAAAAGGGTCAGAGGCAACAAAGTTGAGATCAGGTCCAGTCCAATTTTGCTTGGATAAGTCGACTCCGACTATTCCCCAGCTTCTACCACCATTCAGTGACTTGAAGAGTATTGCCCCTGTGGCGACGTACACGACGTTTGGATTTTGAGTATCAATCTCGACCGATTGGATTGGCACGTGGATGTCTTGCACGCCGACTCCTTGCCACGTCGTCCCGCCATCGATGGATTTCAAAACACCGCCTTGCTGACCGTTGGCAAAACCCAAGTACATTGTGTTAGGCGAACTTGTACTTTGTGCGAAGGTAATCGAACCTGAGTCTATTCGAGATAGTGGTGCCCACGTCATTCCGCCATTGGTGGTCCGGTATAGGCCACGAGGGGTACACGCATACAGAATGTCGGGATTCTTAGTGTCTTCGTAGAGGCCATATATTTGTTCACCAACGGGGAAGATGCTCAGCCACGATTGTGACGTATGAGCCATGGATTGAAGCTGCCCAGTAGTCACCGGCGTTGTCTTCGGCGACCGAGCCGCCCACAACACACTAACAAGTACAAGTCCGACTACCAGGAAAGGCAGCACGAAACTGCTGAGGCGTTCGCCGCGAACACTGATCATACGCATCGTTTACCCCTCCATGACACCTATTCTCTCCCTCGTTGGGCCGCCCCTCGGCAGGTCAAAACTGCGAGCCCAGAAAACAGGGGGCTACGGATTCCAAATTCGATCGTTCCAAGAGTCTCGTCTACTGGGTGCTTTGCCCAGGCACCCCGATGTACTCGGGCCGCGTTCGGTGTACCCAATAAGGACCGCTTCGTCCTGTGCACGCAATCGCTCGCTCGTCCGTGGGCAAGCAGCCGGGCAACACTCTGCAGCGAATCGCACGCCGCTCTCACGGGCACAATGCACCCTGTTCCCATGTCTTTCATTCCCGATGCATCACAAATCCAGTTTTCCAAGGAATGAAGCAAAGCGCCTAATTGCCTTTCGAGGCTTCCGCGTAATGCTCTTGTATATCCTTCGAATTTGGGGCCTTCTGTGCGGCTCGTTTGAGGTAGTTAAGGGCCTGAAGACGGTCCCCCTTCTTGTAGAAGGCCCGACCTAAAATGTCCAGTGCACCCGGATCGTCAGGAGTGAGGGCCACACCCTTCTGCGCCTCTTCTATAGCTTGGTCGAGTTTTGATTCGTCCAGGTACAATAGCGCCTGCATGGAGTACAGTCCGCCCTTTGCTCCCTTCTCTCCCTCTTTAGTTGTTCCGATTACGCTTTTGCTCTCCATCGCTCGTCGCAAGCTGGATTGAGCCGCCGAGAGCTTTCCCTGCTTTTCGTAAATTGCTGCCAATGCCAAGTGCTCGTCTGAACAGAAATCGGCGCAAAACTGAAGAGCCTCGGTGAACTTGTTTTCAGCGACTGCCAAATCACCGCTCATAAGACAGGCCACACCCCAGGCATCGAGGATCATAGCGTCTTTAGGGTTTTCCCCAAAGGCCGCCTGGTACTCATTCGTGGCCCCGTTCCAGTTGTGGTGGAGTACCATTTGCCGCAAGGCCTCATCCAGATGGCCCTGCCCCACCCTCTCGGGATCATCCCAGTCGCTGATTTTCCATTCGCGACCACCCTGCTTGATGAGTTCAATCTTGGAATGCCATTTCTCTCCCCATGGCATAAAAAGGTGCGCCGTGGCGGTGGCAGCTTCTCCACTAACCTCTGTCCCTTGAACGTCCACCGACTTGATCTGGCCTACCACCTTCTCGAAGGATTGTTGAATGGTTTTGTGAGTTCCACCTGGAGTGTTGAAGGTATTGATCAGAGCGATGGAAAGATATTGCGCCTTCGCCGTCTCGAAATTCGATTTATTGACTTCGGAGAAGAAGCCCTGGATTACGCTGTTCACATTAGAACTCGGAGAGCACGCCGTCATCAGGCCTAGAGCCAAAATAAGCAACCCAGTTCGTGCGATGGAAGAACGACTCATAACTCCCCCTTCCGGTGATGGTCTCTACCTCACGCCGCCACATCTTTTGAAGCTTGTTCGCTCGTTACGCCGCGTTCTCGGGCCAACGACCTGACGTTCCGGGCGATGTCCGCTATAACCACAATCGCTTCGCCGAGAAAATAAAACACGATCAGGGCGGTAAATGACGCAGCACACACCCACACCAGGAACAGCACGCCGTCGAGAAACGTGCCGCCCGCGGGCGCGGGTAATATTCCTCCAACTCCCGGCAACAATTGAACGGGGCTCATCCCCGAAAACCAAACAAAAATGCAACCTCCCACGCCCACGGCCAGACCAGAGGCGGCGTAAGTCTCTCCGAGGGTTCTGAACAATATCGAGAAAATCGGAATGACCGTAAAGGGTGACTCACCAAGATCGCGGACACTCTCCGCGCGATAGAAGAATATTTGAAACAGAGACGCAACCCCCGCAATGAAGACGATTGCAAACAGCAGCCCGCCAATGGTGCCCTGAGTTGGAAGTTGGAACGAGAGTTTAAGGATTTCGATAAGCACGTACAGCCCGACCAGCACGCTCAGGACTCCAAGAATGCGAAGCGCTAAGACGACTGCTGTCCGGATAGCGTTCCCTTGATCGAGCGCCTTAAGAATGGGACGCAAGAACCGAATCGCCCACATGGCTACCTCCTTTTGACGTGTGCGCGGCACCGGCCGTCAAGAAACACATATCATCGGCCCACCCCGGACCCGGTTCTATGCTGCGTCAGCCGGCGGAAACAAGCTGACCATATGCCCTGGTCATGAGCCCGCTGATAGCATGCTGGATCGAGGATGTTCGAAAATCGAAGCCCGCGGGATTCATAAGCGCTTCCTTCCGGGCAATGGGGTATGAGGAGTAGAACGCGCCGTCTTATACCACTCCTTCATGATGAAGTCAACGGACATAATGTTGTGACATAATGTCTTGCGGCATAATCCTGTGGGTCCCTCGGATCGTGCCGTGAGGCTTCTCCCGTTAGCTAGCCACCTTGATTCCCTCGGTCACACTCCTTTTCTAGCGCCCCTTCTTCTCGCGGGCACGGCGAGATGGGAAAGCCCCTGCGCGCTGGCGGCACGGCGGGCTTCTGCTTTGGTCGTCTGCTGACGGCCACCCTCCGGGTTTGCGGTCCCCCCAAGAAACCAAACGATACAGCGAAGTTTCTTGGCTCCCCCGCAAAAAGGCAGCCCTTGGCACTTGCGAGCAGGCCCCACTCGCCCTTAGGTGCCCCGCGAGAACAAGGGGCAGAAAAGGAGAAAACATCGTGACCGAGGAAATCAAAACCAGGCAGACAGCAGAGGAAACGACGAGCGCGGTCGAATCCGGCCAGCAGGCGGACACAGGCAGCGCGCGCTATGGCGCTGAGAGAAAGCCGATGGTCTCGTGGGCCGCTCTGTTGAACGAAGCCGTAGAAAAGCCCGGCTTCATTCACGAAGCTTATAGCCGCTTCCACAATTACAGCCTTGGAAATCAGTTATTGGCTCTCTTCCAATGCTTCGAGCGAGGCATCCAGCCCGGACCTCTGGCCACCTTTCCGAAGTGGAAGGAAGTAGGCCGATACGTCAAGAAAGGCTCGAAAGCTATAACCCTCTGTATGCCTCTAACCTGCAAGCGCACCAAGGCGGTCAAGCAGGATGACGGCACCGAGCATGAAGAGGAATTCTCTTTCACGCACTTTACATACAAGGCCCACTGGTTTGTGCTGGCGCAAACAGAAGGGACCGAATACACGCCGAGCGTAATTCCCGAATGGAACGAGCAGAAAGCCCTTGCCGCCCTGAAAATCGAGCGCATCCCGTTTGAAGATTTGGACGGCAACGCCCAGGGTTACGCCAAGCGTGGCCGGAAGATCGCTGTCAGCCCGATTGCGGCGCAACCCTTCAAGACGCTCTTCCACGAACTGGCTCACGTTGCCCTCGGGCACTGCGATGAAGGCGACCTTTCCGACACCGAGACCACACCCCGAAACACTCGCGAGGTAGAAGCCGAGGCCGTGGCGCTGCTTTGTTGTGAATCGCTAGGCCTTCCATGCGCGGTATATAGCCGGGGCTATATCCAATCTTGGGGCCAAGGGCAAGCCATCAGCGAGCGTTCCGCCCAACGCATTTTCCATGCCGCCGACCAGATTCTTCGCGCAGGTCGTAACGCAGAACCAACCGAGGCCGCTCGCTAGCGAACGGCCATTTATCGCCAGTGACCACGGAAGGAGGTCCGCCAATGGAAGCCCTATTTCCTCTCGGTCAGATCGTTGTCACACCCGGCGCTCTGGATGCTTTGTCCCGCGCCGGTCAGACGCCGGATGAGTTTTTGCGCCGCCATGCTACCGGCGACTGGAAAGAGCTTAATGCCCAACGACGTGGCCGAAAACCTCTACAGCCTGAAGCATGGCTTCAGGGTTTTGAGTAGTTATCGAACCAACGCAGGCGAAACGCTTTGGCTCATAACCGAAGCCGACCGCGCCAGCACAACCATTCTTTTGCCCCAGGAGTACTAAATCCCAAAAAAAGGAGAATTGTCCGTGAACAACACAACTGTCACTACCCCCGTTACCGAGAACAAGCCTTTGGTTCAGGAAATCCCTCTGGACCGAATCGTGGAATCGAAGACCAATCCGCGCCGCCAGTTTGCCGACCTGAATGAACTGGCCGCTAACATTAAGGCCCACGGCGTACTCCAACCCGTGTTGGTACGGCCCCATCCCGCAGGGGATGACGGCCTGTACGAACTCGTGGTAGGGGCGCGCCGCTATCGGGCGTCCAAGCTCGCCGAAAAGCCGTCCATCCCCGTCCGCATTGTGAACCTCAGCGATAGCGAGGCGCTTGAACTTCAGATCATCGAGAACCTCCATCGAGCCGACATACATGAACTGGATGAAGCCTTCGGCTATAAGGCCTTGATGGAGCAAAACCCTGACCTCTACACTGTCGAAGTCATCGGGGCTAAAGTTGGGAAGAGCCCGGCGTACATCCTTGGCAGATTGAAGCTGATTGATTTAATCCCCACGGTCCAGAAGGCATTCTACGAAGGGAAGCTCACCGTGGGCCACGCGCTGGAGATTGCGCGGCTGCAAAGCGCTGACCAGGAGCGCGCCTTTGCCGAGTGTTTCCCACAGCACCAAAACACCTCAGCCGTGATGAAAGACCGTGGAGCGCAGGCCACAATCAGCGTCCGCGACCTTCGGCGGTGGATTCAGCGCGAAATCCATCTGGACCTTTCCACCGCTCCCTTCGACACCAACGACCCGAATCTTCTGCCCTCTGCCGGAGCGTGTTCAGCTTGCCCCAAGCGCACCGGGAACAACCCCATCCTTTTCCCCGACATTAAGAAGCGGGACACTTGCACCGACCCGACATGCTTTCGCCAGAAGCGCGACGCGCTCGTGCAGCTACGAGTGAAGGAACTTGAAGGCAACGGCCAGAAGCCCGTCCAGGTATCGGAGAGTCATCTCTATTACGGATTCAAGCCGCAGCCCGGCGTGCTATATCGAGACGATTACCGCGAGGCGAAGCAGGGCGAGTGCCCGGCTACTGTGGCAGCGGTCATGGCCGAAGGGAAGAATGTAGGCAGCACACTCTATGTTTGCACCGACAAGCTGTGCAAGGTACACCACCCTCGCGTGACCGTCAGCTCGGAAGAGCGGGAGCAACGCCGGAAGCAGGCCGAAGCTGTGCGGATTCAGCAGGAATATCGAAAGCGCCTGCTCCAAGAGATTTACAAACACGTGCCCGCCGAACTCACGCGCCACGAGCTCGGCTTTGTGGCGCTCCGTTACTTCCACCAATTGGGCCACGACAGTCAGCACCGAATCTTCAGATTTTTTGCGTGGGATGAAGGCAAGTCCAAGCTGTCCAATGGCAGTTACGCGGACTACCCCAAGCTGGCAGACGCCAAGTTCGAAAAGATGACCACGGCTGAGATCGGGAAATTTCTCGTAGTGTGCGCCCTTGCCTCAGACTTGTATCGCCCCACGTATATCGGCGGAGGAACGCTTACCAAAGATTCCAACCTTTTGGGGGAGGCCGTTCACTATAAGGTCAACATACAGCAGATTCTCGGCAAGCTGAAAGAAAAGGCACCCCGTGAGGCCGCAAGAAGCAGGAGTTCGAAGTTGCATGCCCCGCGTCACGCCAAGGCACACGCGAAAGAACGGTAACCACGATGGGACAGGGCGGCTATCCCGCCCTGTCCCGGCATCTCGCACAGAGACGAAGGAAGTGGAGCCAGAGTTCAATTAACAACCGTATCGGCGTCGCTTTAGGCCACGGGTTCCTTTGATAGGGCGCGAGCGCCAAACCCATCATGTCCACATGATTGCTTGCTTCATCACAACTACGCGCCTGGTCGTGCCGAAGCGGTCATCCTATCAGTGAGACTTTTTCTCATATTAGACTCACGCATTAAACGACCTGTCTCCATTCGGGTGGTGTCGATTCCGGGGTGGTGTCCGGGGGGTGTCCTGGGGGTTGACAACCGGGTTGACCCCATGTACGCTGTGCTCCACTTTTGACCGATCACCTCAAGAGAACTGGCTGTGATCACACTCTCGCGGAATCGAATCCTGATCCTTCCTGTTGGAGATGATACACATGCGAAGCAAACGCTCGAAGCAGTTCCGATTTCGGCCTTCTGTGTTATCGGCTGCGGTCCCCCTGTTGGTTTGGGGTTCCCTGGCTGGTAACCCATCCAAACTTGCCTCCTCTGCTGCAATTGGTGCTATCCACTTCTATCAGACCTCGATTCACCCTGTCTCATCGAGGTTCTTTCGATGTCGGTTGCATCCGACGTGCTCCGCTTTCGCCCTAGACGCGTTCAGAAGACTGCCGTTTGGAGATGCAGTCAGAGCGGTCTCTCAACGCCTGCTGGTCTGTTCGACTACTCGTCCGCCCTTGCACTCTCGGATTGGCCAGAAAACCTCCACGCTGTTGGTTGGCTCCGTCCTGCCGGCGGCGAACCCCGACGCAGCATGTTCAGCCTGTTGTGCGAGCATGGGATTTGTCACGTTTCTAATCATTGGCCTATTCGTGTTAAGTATCGTCCTCCTTGTATGGGTTGCCAAAGACGCAAAAAGCAGAGGCGTGGATAACCCCATACTGTGGATGGTTCTGGTCTTTTGTACGAACGTGATTGGGCTAGTAATCTACCTATCTGCTCGACCGCCAGGAGATCTGGTCAAATGTGAAAAGTGTCCGAATAACAAACTGCAGTATGCTAAGGCGTGTCCCCACTGTGGCCACCCAGACAGCAGAGTACCAGCTTGAGGAGGCGAGCCCCGTCGGAAGTGGTTGGTCGCGTGCGGGGTTTGGGTACCGAGGGTCCCCAACGCCGGCGTTTTCTCCCTGTGAGCCTTGAGCGAGCCCACGACGAACCGAATGTGCTCTGTGCCAAAGTCTGGTTGATCCGGCCAGAGCTCCAGTTGCCGTTTCTGCAGGTCAGCGATATTCTCGCAGCTGACTGAACATGCAGTCAATGCCCAACTCCCACTCCCCTTCCTGATTTCAAGGAAAAAGTCACGGGGTAGGTTCTTTTTGTTGACAGCGCAGTAATTCTCTCCCTATATTGGTCTTTTGAATCGTTCAGGGCACGTATTTAGAACTCATGAGCAGAATCTTCGTCTTCGCCGCTTCGAAATCGGAGGCAGACCCATTGGCGCGGCTCGTCGGCGTGCCACGCTGGGACACACCGAACCATGCCGGCCCGATTACTGAGGGACCGAATCAGCTCGAGTTTTTCATCACCGGAATGGGACCCAAGCAGGCGACGGAACGCGCGGTCCAGATACTCTCTCATGGCCATGACCCGGTGACGCGAGCTGAAAAACCGGGCGAGACCGCAGATGTCGCGATTGTAATTGGCCTGTGCGGGAGCTTAACCGACTCACTTGCGGAATCAGCGATTGTAATGTACTCAAGCTGCCTCTCGGCGATGAACGGTGGAACGGCCAGTTCTTGTGCTCCAGAGCTTTCCGAACAGGTGGCCGCACTTTTGAACGCGCGAAACGTGGTGTGCAAATCGGTTTTGGGTATCACATCTCCACGCGTAGCCACTACCAAGGACGACAAACTCCGGCTCGCGGGGACCGGCGCCCAGGTCGTAGATATGGAAAGTTACGGCATTCTCTCAGCAGCGCATAAACTTGGCGTGCCGGCAATCGTTGTCCGCGTGGTTTCAGATTCACTTGACCGCAAACTCCCTGATTTCAACCGCGCGCTTAACCCGGACGGCAGCATCAACAACAGCATGGCATTTCGGGTGATGTTGGGCTCCCCTTTGCTGACTGTACGCGCCTACCTTGCTGGCACCCGAGCAACCCGACATCTTGCCACTGCGCTTCGTCCGATTCTATCCGCTGATTTCAGCCTGCGCGCCTAGTGCCATCATGAACCTCAGGATTTCGCCATTCTTGCAGGGCTCCGCTTGGCTCACGGTTGGGCGGACGCTGATCTTTCTGCTGATCGCGCTGTTAGCTTTCGTTGCGGTTATCGCCGTTCAGGGTCCCGCTTCTCAATCGAAAGAACCCAAGTATTTACTCACTCAGGCTGACCACTTTGCTTGGCTTTGGAATTGGCAACGTGCGGCCCAGCTTTACCAACGCGCGGAGGAACTAGCGGTTCGGAAGGGCGATAAGAGAGACCATCTCTACGCCACGTGCGGGCGACTACGGGCGACCATCGGCTCGGCCTACATACTACAAACCTCAGCGACACTGGCGGGGATACTGAGAGATCCCATCGCGGCCAATGATCCCCGGCTTAGAATTCGCTGCTTAGCCAGTCAAGGCGACATATTGCGAGAGGATCATCCCGATTCCTCTCGCCAAGCCTGGCAGGAGGTTTTCGGACTTGCACAACGACTGCGAGACAAGCCATGGCAGACGCGGGCGCAAGCGGAATTGGCCGTCATCAGCTTCATGGATGGCGACAGTGGTAAAGCCAGAAAGCTCCTCAGCTCTGCATTGAGCTCCGCAGCGGCAAGGGGTGATTTACCGACGTTGGCGTACTACGGGTCAATGATCGGCACTGCGTTTGCACAAATGGGCCGAGCCGGCGAGGCGCTCGAATACTGCGGCGCAGCTTTACGCGTTTCGGCAATGTTCAAGGATATGGGCTTCCCGTTTTATGGGTACGCATGCAAGGGACAGGCCCTTACAACATTGGGCCGGTTGGATGACGCGCGAAATGTTCTGACGCAGACTCTGGATAAGACTCGTCAACTGGACATGCCGCTCGAGCAAACGCAAGTGTTGATCGCGCTGGGAAAACTGGAGGTGCAAGCCGGCCACCCGCGCACAGCGGCTCAGTATTTTGAAGAGGCTGGCAGTCTGAGTCGGAAGGATGGGTTCATTCACTCAATTGCGTGGAGCATGTACGAAGCTGCCAGGGTCTACCGTGATGAAGGCCGGTATGCCGACGCAGAGCGGTGCGAATCAGAAGCGATGAGCGCCATGCACGAGGTCGCAGATGAGTATCATCTTCCGCTCCATCTGACCATGCTCGCCGACCTGAAAGCAAAAGAAGGCGACCCGGCAAAAGCTCGGGAACTTTACGAGCAAGCTGCGGACCTGGTCGATACGCTCCTGGAGAACAGTCCGAGCGAGCAATTGAAAAGTTCGCTGATATCGACTGTGAGCGAGACCTATAAAGGCAATTTCGCTGTGGCCACTAAGCTGGGCCAAACGGAAGAAGCCTTCAGGATCGTGGAAGCAGCCCGCGGAAGGTCCATCGCGGATCTGCTGAAGCGGCCGCGATCGAATCAGGACGAGCATTCGGACAGTCTGAGGATCGCGAAGGTCAATCTCAATGGTCTCCAGCACGCTCTGTTGGACAGCTCCGACCGAAGCAACCTAAGGGCGCTCCAGGATCGACTCTTGGTGGCTGAACAGCTGGCCGGATCACAAAGGGAGGCCGCGGATGCGCTGCGGGGCGATGCCATCCGGACCGAGACCATTCACCTCGCATATATGCGAACAGTTCTGCTCCCGGATGAGCTCGTGCTGGAATATGTTTTGGCCGAACCGACTTCATTTTGTTTGGCCATTGATCAGAAGCGCGCAGTCATCATCCCGCTCACAGCCGGTGAAAATGAGATCGAGCAAGTGGCGGAGCGGTACCTGGGCCAAATCAGCGTCGCGAAGAGCGACGACGCCGACGCGCGGAAATTGTACGACTTGCTGCTCAGCCCTATTCGGCAACTTCCGCGGACCGGCAGATTGACAATCGTGCCGGACGGGGCACTCTGGCGTCTCCCGATAGATGCGTTGCGCGCTCCTGACGGCAAGTACGTTCTTGAGTCGTATACAGTCAGCTTTGCTCCGTCGGGGACGCTCCTTTACTACCTCAGGACCCTTCGGCACCCAGTCGAGCCGCAAATGGCATTCCTCGGCGTAGGGGCTGTTCCCTACGATCTGGAGCCGCCGAGCGTCAGTGCCGAGCGGGGCATCATGCGCGCAGTCGCGCGCGGCGTATACACTATCTCGGGGGCGCATCTCTACCGGCTTCCGGGGTCACGCCAAGAGGTCATAGCGGCCGGACAATCTCTCAATCACCCTGATCGCAGCGTGGCTCTCCTCGGCCCAGACGCAACAGAATCGAAGTTCAAATCCCAGCCCCTTGGCAATTTCAGAATCCTCCACTTTGCGGTCCACGGACTGTCCGATCCGCAGTTCCCTGATAGGGCGGCATTGGTTTTGGGGCGCGACCCCAATTCCAGCGACGACGGCCTGCTTGAGTTTCAAGAGATCACTCAGCTTTCCTTATCGGCCGACCTGGTGACCCTTTCAGCTTGCGATACGGCGAACGGAAAGCTCGAAGGCGAAGAGGGAATCGATGGACTGGCGGAAGCCTTCTTGCTTGCCGGCGCCAAAAGTGTGGTCGGAGCGCTGTGGGATGTTGAAGATTCCGCGACGGAATCTTTGATGAAGGCTTTCTACTCGCACCTGGCGCAAGGACAAGACAAAGCCTTCGCGCTCCGGCAAGCCAAACTGGATTATCTTCAAAGGTCCGCTAACAGCTCTCCGGTCTATTGGGCGCCGTTCACCTTGATCGGAGACGGCTCCGCCCCGATCATTTTCTGATCGAAAACCCAACTCGCATCCAGTTGTTTGACAGGGAAGGAGAAACCGGCCCTGGCAGAGCCAAGTTAGAAGGAAACTAATCTCATCAAGCTAAAGGCGTCAAGCCTCCTTGGACCCCTTCCTCAGCGGCGGAGGCGCGGTAAAAACTCTAGCCAGGCTCTATGAATTTTTCAGAAGTAGGTCAGTCTAAATTGAATCGCCGCCCAGGCGTTCACCAACACAAAAGCGGTAACCGTTTGCTGATTTCCTCGTGAACGAGCGCACAGGCTGCATTGGCGTGGTTTAGATCTGCGACGGGCGCGAGACAGGTCCGCTACGAAACGTGCCAAGAAATGCTGCGAGTTGCTGCTTACACTCCAGGATAGGGCGATAATGAGGGCAGATTTGCAGCACACGGGAATACTCTGCCAAACCATCATCAAGGACGCGCAACGCATCCTCTCGCCTATCCATCGCTAGATACAGCTCACCCAGCTTCTTCAAGGTGTGCCCTTTGTCTATTCGAGTTTCGGCGTCATCGGCTGCGTCTTTGAGGGCCTGTTCAAACGAAACCACAGCCTGCCTGTAGTCTTCGACAGCTTCGTCCTGGTGTCCCGTCTTGTCAAATACATCACCCCTGCTCGACAGCACTTGACCCTTGCCCGCGAGTGCCTCACTATCGTCGGGCGACTGGGCCAAGAAACTCTCGAAAGTATCTAGACTTTCCGACAGACGCCCCAACGCATCGGAGTATTCACATTCCTTAAGCAGCAATTTGCCGAGGCTTACAAGTGCTAAACCCTTGCAACAGAGAGCCCACAAATCAGTCGGAGCCTGTCGTATCGGTTCAGAGCAAGCCTCGATGGCTTCCTCATATTTCTGACGGGCCTTTTGACACTGGCCTAGACACGCCAACGAGTCGCCAGCTATCCGCAGAGCTCTGCTCATATTACTTCGATAGATGACATCTTCTGGTGCTTGCTGAAGGAGTTTGCCGTACATGGCTAAACCGCGGTCGCAGTTCTTTAGGGCTGATTCATTTCGCGAGAGAGCGATCTCCGACTCTGCAATCGAAACAAGGGTATACGCCTTGTCATTTTGAATAACAGGATCTATGGAACGGCCCAGCGCTTCGTCATAGCACGAGATCGCCTGTCGATAATTCCGAATTGCTTTCCTGTGTCGGTAAAGAGACGCCTCAGCTTCGCCAATCCCGCCAAGGCCATAGGCTTTGTCGCTGTATAAATCGAGAACGGTCGTGGCCATTGATCCTTCAAATGGCTCGTCCCGAACCAATTGAAGTGCATGATTGCACACCTCGACTGAAGCAGAATAGTACTTGATAGCCGAGTCGCATTTCGACGCCCAAAGGCTAATCTCTCCGAGGCCGAGGTAGGCAGCGGCCTTGATTGAATGAAGTTCCCCGTCATCTCTCACCACTCCAAGCACCACCTCACAGATCTCGACGACCTTTTCGTAGCACGCGGTCGCCTCTGCGGACCGAGAGAGTTCCGATAACAACTCCCCAAGATCAGTGAGAACCAGCGCTCTTGTCTTTTGATGCTCGAAGCTGTTTTGTTCCTGCGGGGCGCCGTCGAGGTACTGCAAGGCTTTGTTGTACTCGCCCTCACTTTCGGCGTAGAGTGCCCGAGCTTCGCAAAACTCACCTTCGCAGCGTGCTATCATTGCGCGCTCGAGCTGCCCTATGGCACCGAGAGCACTTCGGACCGCGAGCAACGCACGGCAAACTGGATAATCGGACAACCAATAGGCTTTATCAAACGCCTTTACCCATTCTTTGACTGCACGTTTCTGGTCGAGACGACTTGCGTGATAGATTGCTTCGGCAGTTGCCGCTGGTCCGCTAATCTCACGATAGTAAGCTTCAAGGAATCTATTTGCATTGAGTTCAAAGCTGTCGTTCGACTGCTGGATCAACCGCCTCAAAAGATCATGGACTTTGTACGAGCTTAGCGACCGCCCTTCAACCGGTGACACAAATGAGAATCTCGTCAACTTCCTGAATGCGTAGTCCGTGTCGTTAAAGTGCAGCTCGCGCGCTAACTTGAAGTAGATATCTCGGTCGAAGGCGCGGCAAGCGCAGACTGCCCGGACGGCGTCGCGTGTCCCTTCGTCCACGTACCTCAGAAAACGATCAATCAGGATCTCGCCGATATTAGCCACTCCTTGATTCTTTACGAATTCGTCTGGCGCGAGCTCGATATTCCGTTCTGAAGCCTCCAAAATGATGTCGGCGCATAAACCGAGAAATAGGGGATGGACCTGACCAGGCTCTACCTCCGCATAAGTGCAGACGAGCGCCCGCTTCCCGGCATCTGCCACATGGGCTCGAATTAGGTATTCCTGAGCGCTCGCGCCAGATAAGTTGCCAATCAGTCGGAATTCAACCTTGCTGTCTGGGACGGGGAACCTTTTCACGTCGTGCCACTTCGGGATTTCCCGTCCAGCGCAGGCGACGACGATTCCCTTTTCCGGTTGGAGACTACTCAGCAGGCAACGGAACCACTCGTCATCCTGAGAAGGGTACTCACCCCAACCGCCGCGATCATGCCCCCAGAAGGCTTCATGGGTATCGAAGAACAATACGACGCGTGCAGGGGCGCCATCAAGTTGCATAGATCCATTGAGGTCTTCACCAAAATAGCCCGGTAGTTCGTCCATCAGCTCGGTCTCGGCATCCAGACTTTGGATACGCTCCACGTCCACTGTTTCAAGCTTGCGCTTATGCCAAAATACAGTGGCGCGCTCTTGAAAGTGCTTGCTGAAGACGTTAAGGACCGTGCTCGCAAGCGATCCGAACGCCGTCTTCGTGACTACGTCGGAGATGGCGCTAAGTAGGCCCAGTTCTTCGGCTGGAAAGAGATTCGCGAGATGAGCCGGACTCAAACGCCTAGTCTTGTGAAGATACCAAATGCAGGCGAAGTCGTAGAGGGGGAAGCGAAGATTGGCGTCGCTCAAAGAACGACGGAGCATGAGTAATGCTGGAAAAGCTTCCTGCGGACGATCCTCACCGTTAGGCTTCGTACCAAAGTCAAGGTACGCCGCAGGAATCGACTTGGCATGTTTTTCATCGATAGAGCTAAGCAATGAGGCGTATTCAATATCCTTAAGGCTTTTCCAATTGTCGAATACTCGGCACCAATGCTTCCGGAGGAACCTAAGAAGTAGTGTTTTGCCATTTCCTCCTACGCCGTAAAAAAAGAGGAACCTTGGCTGGGCCGGATCCCCGTTCACATACCGGCAGAAGAGTTGGACGGCTTCGTCGCGATCTGTGAAACAATCCAGCGCCCTAGAATCCTCTCTGATGAACTTGTTAACCGCTTCGTTTTGCCGCGCCGACATACTGGCCCTCGTTGTGATTTTCCGCTCAGATGCTTTCAGGGATCAGTTCCCTGTGGCCAGGAGTATACACCGTGTCGCAGGCAAAGAGGACCATTCGAAACGAGTGTTTCTTCGGTGGCCTTCCAGTTTGCACTCACCGAACCGCCGGTGTTCACAAGTACCGCAAAGAGTTGAGATAAAATGTCCGAAGCCAGAATCGTTCTAGATGGGTTAGTCGCACCGCTGACTAGTGAGGAGTATCCGCCAGAAGTCTTGTATTCCTGGTATATCAACTTGCCGAGAATTGTGGTCCGCTTTGGTCAAGTAGTGGCATCCAGGTACTGATCTTTGCTCGCAAGGTAAATCTCTGGATCGAATTGATGGCGGCTGTAAGCCAGCTATAAAGAAGGCCGTATGTTCGTCCAACTCATGCCGCATCTCGCCAGCCAACCCCTCTGTGCTGATCACAGTGGCCAGGGTGGATGACAAGAAGCTGCGCGTAAACGTCATTCCCATTCAGGCCTAGGCCAACGAGAAACCAGCGCTAACGACCCCACTCACCTATTCCTCCGAAGTAACGCTCCGGTGACGGTTCCGAAATCACTTCGTCGCTCTTCCGAGTGGATAACCCTGCCAAATATATTCCAGAGCCTCGGCCAGGGTCTGTTGTTTCACGGTGCGATCAGTGTGGCCGGCGTTGCGGGCAAGAACAAATTGGTAATGGTAGCCTTTGGCGGCGAGTGCTCTAGCCATTTTTTCATTGGCCACAACCCAATCATGCATGCTGTCGCGCATGACATTCGGATTGAGCAGATCTCTGTCTCCCACTTCCATCCAGATTCGAATCGGCCTGCGAGGACTCGTTGGGATCAGGCGTTCATGAAATTCCCATGCGCCGTGGGGGGTCGCGGGATTGTAAGGCCACTGTTGATTGACGTAGGTGCCCGAATACGTGAGAACGCGGTGGTAAAGCTCCGGATGATACCAAGCCATGATCAATGCGCAGGAGCCGCCGGAACTGCCGCCCATCGTCGCTCGGCCCTCGGGGTCCCTGGTGAGTTTCACGTGGCATTTTGCTTCCACGAGAGGCAGAACTTCTTGCTCCACGAACTCCGCATACCGGCCAGACATCGTATCGTATTCCAGGCCGCGCTCGCTGCCCTGAGCGTCACCCCCGCCATTGCCTATGGAAATGGCAATCATTACCGGCACGCGGCGCTCGGCGATCAGGTTATCCAGGGCGGTGAACAGTGCGCGGTCGGGGCCGTCCGCGCCGACAATAAAGGGCGCGGCGCTGCCTGGGACGTATTGTTTAGGAACGTACACCGCCACTTGGCGGCTGTAGGGAGCGGGATGGCTCGTGGTCACCACCAGCTTGGCAGGGTTAGCGGGATCAGGGGTGCCAAAGGTCTGACCATCCCGTGCGATGCCCGGATAGATTCTGCTGTCGGCCGAGTTCATAGTGAACTCATACACCGTGCCTTGCGGCACTCCTTCATGCACGGACATTTCAGGCGCCGGCTGGTGAGTGGGGCCGATGATGAAGTTCCCGTCCGCGTTCGCCGGCGGATTGCTGCCATCGGGCAACTCTGTAGCAGTGACATAGCTAGGCGTGTGGGGATCGCGTGTAGGCAGCGTGGGGCGGGTCGCTGGCGGCGCTTGGGACATCGCTAGGCATGCGCCACCCATCAATCCAAGCAAGATCGCGATGCTCTGCAGACGGAACAACGCCATTCCGGTCGGCCTCCCCGAACGGCAAGCTTAACTGAAACGGAATAATCTACTTTATTAATGTGCCCGAGAAGCCCCGGATGAACCATTCGCCGCTGCGCTTCACCCAGAACTCTCCCACCGCCATAGGGTACTCAGCGTCGTCGTTGGGGAGGGAGACGTGGGCGAAATAGGTGACGAGGGCCGCGTCCGCTCCCAGGGGCACGGCACGAAACTCTGATAGCTTGTACCCCGCGATGGGCTCTCGGGGCATCTGCTCGGCCGTGGGTTTTCCGACGCGGCGGCTGCCATCGGGGCAGAAAGAATCGAACTCCTCAGCGATGTCCGCATCGTTGGATGCCGTATCCTGGTTCTTCCAAGCTTCCCACTGGGTCACAAGCCGCGCTCGGATCGCATCGGTGATATCCGGGATCGCATCCTTCTGCCCAAGGTCCATGTTGATTCCTTTCGGTCGCGCACGTAGGGCATGTCGCAGCTGTGGAAAGATTCACTTGATAATCAGCGGAGAGTAACTCCAGTCGGAGCCTGGCAGACGGATGCCAACCAGGTAATATCCGGGAGAGATGCGCGACAGGTCCAGAGTGACGCTCATTTGGGTCATCCCATTCTCGATCGTCGCCGTCCCCGTCGCGGTCGCGAGCGGGGCGCCTGGCTCTTCCTGGAAGATCGCGACCTCATATGTGCCGGGCCGGTTCCCCTCGGGAAGATAGAACGACACGTCGTCAAATCCCCGCTCGAACACGAGCGGCCCCTTGCCGGGGCTTTGTTCGCCGCGGAGGATCAACCGGTTTCTCATGTCGGCGACGATGTGGTTGTGCGCTGTAATCACGGTTGGCTGTCGGAAGCGCCATGCCCACACAGCGACGGCGGCCACAACGATCACGGCCGCAATACCAAGGTAGGTCATCCTGCGTCGCCGGTCAGCCAGCCGCCGAAGTTCGGTGTAGTCGCGGAAACACGGCGAGCACTTGCCGAGGTGGTCCATCCACGGCTCGGCTTCCGTTAAGCTGAGTTGCCGTGCGGCCAGGGCTTTCAGAAGATCGCGCGGGGGACACCCGACACGCTCGGCGTTGGGGAATTCCGTCTCCAACGCTTTGCCTAGCGCATCGAACAGCTTCTGCTCTTCTTTTCGGGAAAATGGTTTGTCGCTCAGAAGTGATGCCTTTCAGCGTCAAGGCACGTGCATTCGAGCGCCACGCCGGATCGCTCGCACAACGATTATACTACGCCGCATCGGGCGGCGTTGCGCTTCCATTTTCGCCCTCGATTTCGCGCTTGAGCTTTTCGATGTTGTACCGAAAGCGCATTTTGAGCTGGTGCTCGTTCATTCCCAAATGCTTTGCGATCTTCTTCCAGGAATAGCCGCCCTTGCGTTCCATCCATACCGTGCGAGTCCACTCATCCATCCGGCGGAGCAACTCTTTAACCAGAATTTGGTTCTGGAGACTCGTTGGCCAATCTTCGTCTCGCGCATGCTTCAGCTCCGCCAAATCTTCCGACGAAGGGAGAAACTCAACCATCTCGGCAAGAGTCTTCTCCCTTACGATGGCCCGACTTAAACGATGCTGGAACGTGCCGACCAGGAAAGCCTCCAGATTCCTGATCCTCTCTTTCCCCTTGTGACGCTTGAGCGTTTCCGCCACTGACAAAAGCGTGTCCTCCCAAGCCTCGAGCGTCAGTGTCCTGCGCACCTCTGCGGAAAACGCGTCCCCCAACTCCCGTCTGGCAACACTCAGGATCTGTGGCCAGACCTTGGCGGAGGCCATCCCGAGGGCATCGGTCCCGTCCCCGCGGACATCAGGGCTCCAGGACGGAAAATCCAGCCGGTCGAACCTTGCCGAGTAGTCTTGGGCCATACCCAACCTCGCTACACTTTAGGGACTTTATGTCAGACTGCCAAACGGCCGACAGATTGTCAACCCCCCGCTTCCGGGCTAGACTTCTCAATCGAGTTCAGCCAGCTCAGCCGGGCTCTCAGCGACTCGTCTCATCGCCTTGCCCATGCTGGTTGCACAAGCAAAGAAGGATAAGCCACGGGACTGGAGAGCGGGTCCCGCGCTACGTCTGTGGAGGTATAATCACATTCTAGGCAAGCCTTGCTGTGCGACGACGTTCTAAGGTAAGGTGGCTTCACAGCCAGCGGTAATGGGCTTTTCAACGTGATTCAAAGGAGGCGTCATGCGCATCCTCAGGTTGAGTGCCCTGTTGACCCTGGTGGGCCTCAGGCTGGCAGTGGGTTCTGCAGCAGCCCAAGAAGAGATGCTGCGGGCCCCTTCAATGCCGGAATCGGACCTTCTCCACAAAGTCGATCCAAAGTACCCACCCGAAGCGCTTCGACGCCAAATTCAGGGCACAGTTCGCTTCGAGGTCATCATAGGCAAAAATGGGCGCATCCAAAGGTTGCGTCTGGTTAGCGGACATCCACTGCTGGTCAAAGCAGCCCGACAAGCCGTCCAGCACTGCGTCTACCGCCCCACGCTGCTGCGCGGCAAGCCCGTTCGGGTTGTTACCAAAATCGATGTTCAGTTCCGACTCGATGCCCACGGCAACCCGGTGATGGAAAAAGCCCCCCGGCGGGGGAGCCTTTCTGCGGGCCGGAAGGCACCGGTTAACTCTGGCCGGCTGACTTGACCTCATATACCGGACTCCGGGACGTTCGCTCAGCTGACTTTCGCGCTGGTGTTTGATGAGTTCAAACCGTCGAACGTACCCGTAGTTCCCAAATTGGACACGGCCATGAACCGAGCATCCACCGGGCCGTCGATAGAAATCAATTCGCGCGAAAACCCATGCTCGGTTCGGCTCTTACCGGTGCATCCCCCAACGGGTGAGCATTTCACGATTAAACAGGTGCTGGCCCGGTCGCCAGATCCTGGAATGGTTGTGACGCCGTGGGCGCCATCCTGCGAGAACGCGGCATATGATCCGAAGCCTCGGATCACCACACCGCAAGCTCCCGGCCGCGGGGAGCAAGCGCGTTGATGTCACGGTTTTTCGGAGCAAAAAATGAAAAGCCTCTACCAGCTTCTCCTCTTCGCGACGGCCCAGCTTCTCGTCCATGGGTTGCTCGTTGCCCAAACGGGCTACATTCAATTTGGAAATCTCAACGAAGGCAGCGTCGACGTGGATTCAGAATGGACGGAACTCCGGACCGGGCGGCACACATTCACGACGAGTGGCAACGCCACGACTATCGAGGTATGTGTCAACTCCCGATTTGGAGCCGGTGCGATTGACGGCAACGGCAACGGTGTCCGGTTTCAAGTCAGAGTTGATGGCAGTCCGCCGACATTTGAAAATGAAGGCTCGCTCAAGGCGATCGACCCCTCCGATTCCTCACACTCAGCGCGCAGTTACATTTCCGATTTTCTTTCTGTCTTTGCGGTATTTCAAAAACTTCCCGCGGGCGGCCACACCGTGAGCATTTGGGCGCAAGCGCCCAGGGGTCACGCCACAACAGTCTCGGTCGATCCCGGCGGTTGGGGGGGCACAATCATTGTCAAAGAGGCATTTCACCCGCCGGGAAATACCGCCACCCTAACCGGGCGGGACGAGAACATTGCGCGCACTAACCTGCCGCCGACGCCTCAGACTAGCGAAGTTCCCGTTGCGCCGAAGCCCGAGTCGCAGATAACCGGACCCCGAAGTCTCTCCGAAGCGGAAGCGGCTTTGCAGCATGGTCGCCTCACCATTTGGGTTCCCAATGCTTTCGTTCGGGGCATGCCAAGTCTCCCCGCTTACGAGCGCTATCATGATTACTCGTGGGAGGGCCTGAGGGGTGAATTCAAGGCTGACTTCCCCTTGATCGATCTGCGCTTCGTGGAGATGGACCTCCCGGAATACATCCGGGAATTACACCTCCCTCCGCCCGAGGTGTATTTTCCGGACGTGGCGTTTGTCGATAACTTTGGCGAGATGAGGACACTCCTGAAGGAAAAAGCCGTGGTGCAAATGTGGGGGCAAACGCGCTTACAGAATCGCGGGTGGTGGGTAGTCTTTCGCCAATCACCCAACTTCGCGGGCGGCGAGGCGTTCCTGCTTTGGGCTTCCCAACGCTTTCATTGGTCGCCGTGGAGCTTGAGCACGAATACAATCGAAGTTCCGGATATCACGGCGGTTCAACAGCTATCGCAACACGCTGTTCAGGATTTTGTGAAGGGAGACACCGAGTCACTCTGGTCGACGCTGGATCGCGATGCGACCCGTTTCGAGATCCCTCGACCGGAAAGGGTCCAGCCGTTCCTTGTCCCCGGGCCTGTGACCTTGCTCAACACTGAGCCCCTATTGACCTTTGGCAATTCACGCTTAGCGCTTGTCCTGATGGGGGCGGTGGGCGAAGGCGCCTGGAGCTTTGGGATGGCGCATTTTGGGTTGATCCTCCGCAAGACTGAGAAGGGCTGGAAGGTATGGTATTTCCTGCCCGATCGCTCACTGCCTGATCTTATCGAGTTCTTCCAACCGTTTGACCACTTGGGCCTGGAAGAGAAAGGGGCGCAAGCTTTGCCCAAGGTAAATCTACTCCCCCCGGCCGAACATGAGCAGCCCTCGGGACTCCCACCCGCAGAAATCGAATGGGCGACGCTTGCCGCCCCAGTGGCGACCTACGTCGTGGAGTCCCAGTTCGGTAGGAGCGCGAGCTACCTCGAACTGGTTTCACCGGTTTCCGTTGGAAGCTCGATCCGGAAAGAGGCACCGCCCGGCGGGGATCGGCAAGAAGGCCACCGAAGGGTCTGGGCCATCAGCAAATCCGGAGTTATATCCACCAGCGATTGGCAGGATATCAACCCCACGAGCGCGCTCAGACCGGCTGCGAAGATCAGTGCACCGGTTGAAACGCCCGTGGCAGTCATTGAACCGGCGTGCATGGAGTGGGTGGAGGCAGCCGAGCGTGGCCAGCCCATGATGGCGCCCCATATCACCATCCGTTACAACCCGCAGGCACCCGGGGCACGCTTGAAATCCGCCGAATCGCTCACCCTGGTCATCGCCAGCCGGAAGGGGATCGAATTCGATACCCACAGAATTCCCATGACACGCGCCGCAGACGGTGCCTGGCAGGCCGTTTTTGTGCCCGAAAGCGATGACATCTCCGGCTATGCGGTTTTCTTTTTTCAAGACGAAAAGAAGGCGATCGATAACCACAGCGGTGAATACTGGGACATCTTGAAATGCCACCGGGGAGACCCATATTCGACTTCGGTGGCCGCGCAGGCCTCGACTTACGAGGGACAGTTGCTGGCTCCGGGCATTCAACGCGTGCCCAATTTCGCTCGGGCCGTAGAGATCCTCAAGGAAGATCTCAGACAAGATCCCCATGACTACATGCAATATCATTCCCTCTGGACGGAAGAATTAAGAATGAGTAACGAGGGCCCTTCCGCCTATGAGCAAGTCGGGAAAGAAATTGACGCCTTCCTGGCCGCCTATGGGGACCAGTATCACGCGTTGCTGCAGATTTCCAGCTTTGTCGCCTACCGGCAACAGAAGCTGCCGCCAGGCACGGTCGAGCGGTTTCGCCAAGCGGTCCTGGCTCTTCCCCAGAAGGAGGCCCAGGCATACCGGCGCGCCGGAGTCCCTTCTTCGGCCGCCGAAAACCCACGTCTTCTGACGGCAACACAACAACAAGTGACAAATATGCTTGCCGACCTTGCATACTGGCCCATTGCCTGGGAGGAGGGCAATCTGCAAAAGCAGGCCGAAGATTACCTGGCTTTCGTCAATACGTACCCAGCGAGCTGGCGAACCAGAGACGCCTATGAGCGCGCCTTTTCGTGCGAATTAGAAATGAAAGACGCTTCCGGGGCAGAGGGAGTTCTCGAAAAGCTCATGGCTTTGAACCGGGATCGCCCTGAACCACTGACCCAGATGGCGCGATATTACGTCGAGCAGAAGACCAAGCTCGAGCGCGCCGTACAACTGCTCAAGAGCGCCGAGACGATTTTGAAAGATCAGGAAGCCCATTACTCGCCAGAGCTCTTTAACAGGGAAACGGGTGAGATCAACTTGCTGCGAGGTCAGGCGCACGTGCTGCTGGATGATATGCCACGGGCTCGCACGGATCTCGAAGCCGCCGCCGAAGCCGCGCCGGACGATCCCAAAACGCTATTGGCACTGGGTGAGGTTCGGGAAAAAACGGGCGACACCGCCGGCGCCCTGGAAGCCTATCTTGGGGCCGCCAGTGCGCCCTATGAGGAAAGTTCAACGCCACGGGACGCTTACGAACGCCTTTTCGTCGCGCTAAAACTGGGGGCCGCCCATGACGCGGAGCAAAAAATCCTCGAAAGGGTCGCCCGGAATTCCAAGCGTGTCGCCACTCAATATACGCCCATCGCCTTCAACCGCCCGGCGCCGAAGTTCTCATTTACCGATCTCGACGGAAAGACATTCGACAATCAAGCTGCCGCGGGCAAGCCAGCACTTCTCACCTTCTGGACTCCCGGTTGACTGCCTTGTCGCGCGGAGTTGGCCGCGCTAGGGGAATTCCAAAAACTGCATCCCGACGCCAACTTTCTCTCCGTGGACATTGCAGGGAAGACCGAGGAGGCCATTTCATTTCTTGCGGCCCACCACCTAAAGACGTTGCGCGTCGCGGTGACCAGCGGCTGGCCGCTGGAATTCGGCCTCAACTGGACCCCCACCACCATCGTGCTGGACCGATTCGGTCAAATCCAGTTTATTCATTCCGGTCAACTCGAAGATGTTGCCGCCATACTCGGCAAGGACCTGGAAGCCTTGCCCGCGGCGCAATGATTGCATCAAGTAACAGGCGCCGAAGGTGAGCGGTAGCATTACGACGTTTGTAAAGCCGTCCTGGGAGATTCCAACGCAGAGCCGTCGATGATCGCGAAGGGAAGCTCTCGCTTTGTCCGGCCAACGCCAAGTCCTCGCGTCGAGTTCCATTGCGGCCCTTACTCCTTGCCATAAACAGCATCTTCCCTTTGCCTGATTTTGAGAAGATGCACGGAGGAACGCAGCCAGCGCTCACCTCCGCGCCACCCTTACGTCGCAGCCGCCCAGTTGGACGTATTACGGTCCTGTCGAAAGGTGCCAACTTGCTGGTCGCTAAGTTGGTGCGAGTTCAGCCAGGCGCCAGTCAGCGAAAATATTTTTGTGATCCTTCCTTACTTTTTCCCTTCTCGATGTTCCGTATATAAGTAGAGGGCAAATTCTGAGACCACGGCGAGTGAATGCCGAGCCTGCCCGTTAGGTGGAGTACTCCTCGCCCGTCCCTCTGATTTCTCGGGCTCGAATGAAGACCCACTAGGTCGAGTGGGCCTCGATTGCGGTTTCCTCGCGCCAGGGTTGGGCGCGTTGTTTAGGGCTTCATATCTTCGCTTGGAGGTTTCTGGATGTCACCCTGGACGCAAGCAGTGCAAGTGTTGGAAGCGGCCTTCACCGGCCCGATCGCCACGGGCCTTGCGCTCGTCGCCATCGTGGTCGGAGGCCTGATGTTCGCTTTTGGTGAAGGCGGGGCGAAGCGAACCATGGCCGGCGTGATCTTTGGCGTCGGCATGGCCATCGGCGCTGTCAACTTTATGGCCTGGCTCTTTCCGTGAGCTCGGCTCTCTCGCCGCCCACTTTCTCTGTGGAATAAACGTATGCAGCGAAGAATCAATCCCGTGTTTCGATCCTTCAACCGTCCCCTGACCCTCATGGGCGTCGAGAGGAAGCTCTTCTTCCTTGCCCTGATCATGGGCGCGGCGGTCTTCAACCTCCTCCACACCTTCCTTGGCGGAATCCTCATGTTCCTCGCCCTGTACTGGTTCGCCCGCTGGGCCACTCAGACCGACCCGCAGATTCTCCGGTTTCTCTTCAACTCCGCCCGGCTCCGCACCCTCTACGATCCCTCCAAATTCACGCCGGTCACCGTACGGAGGATCCGACGTGTTTAGACTCGACCGCGCCCTCCAACCCTACCGCGAAGCCGGCTCGCTCAACGACCGCATCAACCTCTTTGGCTTCATCGACGACCGCGTCTTTCTGAGTAAAAGCGGCGACGTGGGCGTGATCCTTGCCGTGAAGGGCGTCGATTACGAGAGCCTTGCAGCCGCCGAAATCGACAACTACACAAAACGGCTCGAATCCGCCTTCAAGATCTTCGACGAAAAGTGCCGCGTCTATCAGTACCTGTTCAAGCGCAGCGGTGAGACCGTCGCACCCCAAACCTACGAAAATCCCATTGTCAATGCCGCGATCCGCAACCGCGCCGCGTTTCTGAGCAGCAAGGCCCAGGACCTCTATTCGCTCGATATCTACTACGCGGTGGTGATGGAAGGACCGGCTACGCAAAGAGCCATTCTCAGCACGCTCGTCCAAGCACCGCGCAATCCGCGCCGTGGCTGGCAAGAACTCCTATCGCTTGTTTCGACGCGCCGCCAGGTGGTGGTCATGGACGACGAGATCACCCGTGCCCAAAGGCTGCTCGTTCAGCGGGCCGAAAACTTCATTCTCCAGGTCAAGGACTTCATGCCCGCTGAGATTCTCGGTAAGGACCGTGCCTTCCGCGTCTTGAAGCGCCTTGTCAACTTTTCCCAACTGAAGATCGAGTGCGCCCGCCTCAAGCACGATACGTTCCTCGACTTCTATCTCCCTGAATCCCCGATCGAGTGCCACCGGGGATACCTCCGCCTGGACGACTACTACCTGAAGGCCCTTACGCTCAGCGAGCCTTCCGCGGCCAGCTTCCCGCTCATGTTCCAGCGGCTTCTCGAGATCCAGGCCAACTTTTTCGTGGTCACCGAGTGGAAAAAGCAGCCTTCCGACAAGACCCACAGCCTGATCCACTCACGCCGCCGGCACCACCACACTACCAAGCGGTCGTTCCTGAGCTACATCAACACCTCGGACGCGCCCGCCAGTGTCCAGGACATACTCGTTGACGACTCGAAAGAAGCTCAAATCCGCGAACTCGGCAAGGCCCTCGAAGAACTGGAGATGAAAGGCAACTACTTCGGTGAATTCTCGCTCACCGTCGTTCTCTATGACCTGGACCTTGCCAAGGTCGAAGCCGGATGCGCCGATTTCTACAAGGTCTTCAGCATCGCTGACGCGCAGCTTCGTGAAGAGCGCTACAACCTGCTTAACTCATACCTCGCAACCGTCCCTGCCAATCATGCGCTCAACGTCCGGCGCATGCTGATCACCAACGCCAACTACGCCGACTACTCCTTTCTTTTCACTCTCCACTGTGGCGAGCGCGAAAACCGGCATTTGCGGCGGGAGTATCTGGCGGTCCTCGAGACCAATCACCACACGCCTTACTTTTTCAATCTCCACCACGGCGACACCGCGCATACGCTGATGCTGGGACGCACCGGGGCGGGCAAATCCTTTCTGCTTAACTTCCTCATCACCAATCTCCAGAAGTACGACCCGTACACCTTTATTTTCGACCTGGGCGGCGGGTTTGCCAGTCTGACGAAGCTCTTTCAGGGCTCATACATTCGGGTCGGGGTCGACTCCCACACGTTCAAAATCAACCCGTTTTCACTGCCCCCGACGAAGCCCAACCTTGATTTCCTGACGCTTTTCGTCCGGGTACTCGCCGAGTCCGGGGACGCTGAGCCGCTCAGCGCGTCCCACGAGCGCGAACTCCATGAGCAAATCCAGAACCTCTACGAGGTGGAGGACGAAACCCTCCGCACCCTTGGCACGTTGGCCAACACCCTGCCTCGCGCCCTCGATGCGAGGCTCTACAGGTGGAAACAGGGCGGGCAATTCGGATTCCTGTTTGACAATCCTGACGACAACGTCACCCTCTCTCGCTTCCAGTGCTTCGACTTCCAGGGAATGAAGGAGTACCCGCAGGTTTTGGAGCCCTTGCTCTTCTACATCCTGCACCGTGCCGACGCCATAATCTCGGATCCAAAAATCGGCCACATTTTCAAGGCGTTTTTTATCGACGAGGGGTGGGTATTCCTCAAAAATCCCGGCTTGCGCTCCTACATCTCGCAGGCGCTCCGCACCTGGCGGAAGCACAACGCCGGATTGATTCTCTCGACCCAATCGCTCGAGGAACTTCGCCAGTCCGAGATCCTCGACATCCTGGTGGAATCCTGCGGCACCAAGATTTTTCTCGCCAACCCGGACATGGATCGCGAGCTCTACCGCGAGCACTTTCATCTGAACGACCACGAGCTGGAGCTCGTGACGACCTTGATTCCCAAGCAGCAGATGCTGATCAAGACCCCGGACGTTTCCAAGGTCGGTAATTTGAACGTCGACAGGAAGAGCTATTGGCTTTACACGAACGACCCGTTCGACAACCGCAAGCGCGAGGAAGCCTTCGACGCCCACGGCTTCGAGAAAGGCCTCGAAGTCCTCGCCGGGACCGCGTTCTAGGAGGACACCCATGAGAACCGTTATCGTGCTGCCTTTTATCATGATCTTCGCCTGTGCCCTTGCTTTTGCGCAGAGCGATGGCGCCAGGACGGTGAAGTACGACCAACGTGACATCGTCGAGATCCACGCCAAAGTCCGTTTTTCCACCCTCATCGTCCTGCCACCGGACGAAGATATCCTCGACTTCACGACCGGCGACAAGGACTACTGGATCATCAACGGCTCCCATAACCTGTGCTATCTGCACCCTGCGTCTGCCAACAGCCAGACCGACCTCAACCTAGTCACCGCGCGCGGCCACATCTACTCTTTTCTGCTGATCGAAATCAGCAAGCGAGCCGGTGAGGACCCGGACCTCAAGGTCTTTATTGAGCCAAAGGAGGGCTCGAGGCTGAGCGCCCTCACCGATCCACCAGCCGATGCGGGCGGATCTCCCAAGTACGTCCGTGCAAGCGAGCTTGAGGCCTACCGCAATCAGATCACCGAACTTCGCACTGAAATGGAAAAGCAGATTCAGGACGCCACGGCCAAGGCCGATCAGGCGATCGCACAATACCGGGAGAGCTACCCGCAAAACCTCCGCTTCGACTACGCCTACAAGCCACGCGCCGCCAAAGCACCCTTCCGAGTCAACGCCATCTACCACGACGACAAGTTCACCTACATCCGGTGCGCCGCCCAGGAGAAACCCACAGTTTACGAACTGAAGGACGGCAAGCCCGATCTCGTCAACTTCACGCTCGAGAACGGGCTGTACGTCATTCCCAAAATCGTGGATCACGGGTACATCGTGGTCGGCAAGAAGAAGCTCAATTTTGACCGGCAAGCGAAACACGACGCCTAAGCGAGGGCACTCATGGAACAGGAAGTGAAAGATAAGACATCGAAGCCCCAAGGGCTCATGCCCAAGAACCTGCAGGCCCTGGTCATCGCGGGCATCGCGCTCGTAATGATCGTAATCATGGCTCTCACTGGTCGCAAACCGCCCGCGCCCGTCACGGCCCCGGCAGCCCCGCCTCCGCCGTCGCCTGTCGATCAGGCAAAGATTCTGAGCTTCCGGCACGACATCCAGCAGCAACAGGCTGATTCCGCCACCAAGCTCGAAGCAGCACTGCTTGAACGGCAAAAGGGCATTTCTGCCGGCGAAACACCGCCGCCTGCCACTGCCCAGGGGTACCCGCCTGGAACACAGCCCGCCGCTGCTGCCGCCGACTCCATCAAGGAAGAAGAAAAGAAACGTCGTTACGAGTCGCTTTTTGCCGATAACATGGCGTTAACTTACCGCAAGGACGCCGTGCCGCAACAGCCCGCAAGGCCAGACCTGACGCTCGCCCAATTCCCTCCTGGCCTCGATCCCCGGATGCTGCAGACGATCTCGCAGCTCCAGCAACTGGGCGCCGAGATGCGCAAAAGCGAGCAATCACCGCAACCGGCCACTCCACCGCCGCCGCAGCCAAAGCCAGCTTCGGTTCAGGCCAATCCAGCCCCTCCTGCTAATCCCGACACCGCCAAACCCGGAGAATTCAACTCCGCAACCGGCAAGCGGTATGTCCTCTTCCAGGGCACCGTAATTGACTCCCTGCTGGTGAATCGGCTCGACGGTAGCTTCACCGGCCCTGTTATCTGCCTCGTCTCCGACGACACTTATTCTCACGACCGGCAGCATCTTTTGATCCCAGCGGGTTCCAAGGTTCTTGGCGACGCGCGGAAAGTCGATACCTTTGGGCAGGCTCGGCTCGCCGTCGCTTTCCACCGGCTCCTGATGCCTGACGGCTATTCCGAAAACCTTGACCAGCTCACCGGCCTCGACCAGCAAGGCACGACCGCACTGCACGATAAAGTCAACAACCATTACCTCAAGATCTTCGGCGCTTCCCTCGCCGTGGGCCTGTTCAGTGGCCTTTCGGAGTTCGGCACCGGCACTGTGCTCACCTCCAACGGCGCTGACATTATCCGCCAGGGATTCGGCGTAGGGATGGCGCAATCCGGTGAGCAGATCATGAACCGGTTTCTCAACCAGATGCCCACCATCACGATTCGCGAGGGTAACCGGGTCAAGATTTACCTATCCGGCGATCTCCTCTTACCGGACTACAACCATCACCGAATGGATCCAACCCTATGAGAATCGCAATCTGTGCAGCGCTCACTGTGATCGCCTTCGCCGCCTGCAGCCGGCAGCAGCACACCTGGAAAGACCGTATGCCTGCCACGGACTGCGAACCTCGCACAGCCAGGGCTAAGGCTGAACTCGGACCCATTCCAAAGCTGACTCACTTTGAGCATCCCACGCTCGCCGAGCATCAGGAAATCGTGCGCTATCTCAACCAGAAGAACGTCATCGAGGGCACGATCACCTTCGGCGACTATTACCCACCGGGCTGCGCCACCTGGAGCGTTAACTCGGACGGCGACGTCCCCAAGGTCAATCCCATCCGCAAGCCCGGATGCGGAAATGACCTTGAACAGAAACTCCGGGACTTCACAATTCCTCCACCCAAAGGAGTTACCAAATGAAGAAGACCCTTATTGCTGGCGTGCTTGCTATAGCCCTGTTCGCGCCGCGCCCCGCGCGCGCTCAGTTCGGAATACCCACAATTGTGTACGACCCCATGAACTATGCGAATGACCTACTGCGCTATGCCGTGATGGGCGCCACCTACCTGCTTGCCCAGGAGATGGCCACGCACCTTCACAACATGCCGCTCCGCTACCTCCTCACATCGGCTCCGTGGATCTTTGCCAGCGCCACCGACATCTACGGCAACACTACTCCGTGGGTCGGTGGAGCGAACACGGGAGTCGGCGTGCCGGCCGGGTATGCCATCGCCAATGCGCCTCTCCAGGTTTATAACCATGCCTTTATCGGGGGCATGCCGCTCGAGGTCCAGCGGGACCTGTTGTCGCGGTATGCCACCGTCGAGCTACGTGACGGCGCGGCCCAGACTGCCCTCGAAACCATCGGAAACATCCGCGCCAACTCCACTGCCTCGAGCTCCGTGCTCAGGAATATCCAGGCCGATTCGTTCTCTGACCTTACCTCATTGAACTCGCAGGTTGACGTCCTCAACAAGGTCAATGCCACCGGAGTGCTCGGCTTCCAGACCCAACAAGACACCAACAAACTGCTGATCTCGATCCTCGAGCAGCAGACCATCGCGGCAAAATCCATCAGGGACGCCCAGGCCGAATCCATCAATCTTGACGTGTATCGGCAGATCAATGGCCCAATCCTCGACCAGCAATTAACCAGCGGGATGCAAGCAGCTCTCGCCAGCTACACGATCCCGTAAGGAGGCGCACCGTGGGGACCGAAACGCAGATCTTCAACGAGATTCAGCAGATCCTTCTCACTGCCGGCGGCCAGTTCGCCTACATCGGCCAGAGCATGTTCTTCGGCCTGGCCACGATCATGGTGGTCTGGTTCGGCATCAAATCGGCGCTGAGTGCTGGCGAGGTGGTCGGAGGGTTTCACTTCGGGAAATTCGCCGAACTCCTCTTCCTGATCGCCTTCGGTTACGGGATGGTTAATTACTATAATGCGCCGATCCCAGGGTTTGGGATGAGCTTTCCGCAGCTCGTCACCAACGAGTCTAAGTTTCTCACCACCCTCATCGGAAACACCGCGCTCGATAATGCGCAGGCTGCCGTCACAAATTACGCCAACCAGATTGCCCCGCCCAACATGCTGAATTTCACCGCCAGCGGCGAGTACCTCCTGATTCAGATGATCTTGGCGGTCTGGAAATTCGTCTCCATCGCCGTAAACCTTCTCGGCCCTGTTGCCACCGCTGTCGCCGTGCTCGTCGGTCCCATCTTCATCCCCTTCTTCATTGTGCCCCAGCTCGAGTGGCTCTTCTGGGGATGGTTCAAGTTCTTCCTCAGTTACTCCTTCTATTCGGTTGTCGCCGCGGCGGTCACTTACGTTCTCTGCAACCTCATCACCGCCGTATTGGTGCAACCACCTTTCAACCCGATCCCGGTCGGCTATGACACACTCCTCGGACTGCTGGCCGTGCTAATCCTCGGAGGGGCATACATCATGCTCAAAGTCCCTGCCATGACCAATCACCTGTTCAGCGGCAGTTCGGGCCTATCGACCACATCCGACATCTTCAGCGGTATCGCTCTGATCGGATCGCTCTGGTAGGCGCGAGGTAATTTATGGAGAACGACCACTCCTTTAACGAGGCCAAGCAGCTCTATTTTGAGAAGTACGGCGACTCTATCGTCACCAACACCTACCTCAAGATAACTGTCGCTATGCTCTCCCTGATTGCCCTTGGCCTCGTTTTCCTCAATGTCAGGACCATTGAAAACTTTCGCAACTGGCGCCCGTTGGTAATTCGCCTCGACGACGTGGGCCGGGCCCAAGCGCTTGATTACCACAGTCTCGAATACCACCCGGGCGACGCCGAAGCGAAGTACTTCCTTTCCGAATTCTGCCGTCTCTTCTACCGGCGCAACCGCTATACGATCAACGATGACTTCGCCCAATCCCTCTATTTTCTCGACGGTAAGACAGCTAACGACATCATCCAGCAATACACGCAGGCCGACACGATCAAGAAGTTCCTGGCCGATCCCTCAGCGCTGCAGAGTGACGTTGACGTTCAAAAGGTGACACTCGAACCCATGGACAAGCCCCCTTATCGCGCTCAAGTGGATTTCTACCGCGTCGATTACGGACTCGCCGACCACTCGGTTCTCAGGAAGACTTTATACACTGCGAGCTTCCTTTACATATTCCGCGACAAGGTTCCTAACGGACTTATACCCGTCAACCCCCTGGGGTTGACCATCACCAGCTTCCGCGTGGACCAGGCGTTCACCGACGCAATCAACAAGGGTCAGCCCTGAGCGCTGACCTACCGACGAGGTCCCATGATCACCAATGCCATTTTCGCTGCCACAGTCGTAACGCTTGCTCTGTTTTTCTTTCTCGCCCACGACCTCCAGTTCCTCGTGCCTTATCGCTCGCTCCTAGTCCACCACTACGGCCCTAGAATCGTCCTGTTTTTCGCGATTCTGTTCTTCAACCTGATGGCCGCCGCGCTCGCGCTAGGCCGCCGATTCTTCCTCAAAGACACCGGCCGAAAGCTCGCTCACTTCGATCGAGAACTCAATGCCGGGCGCACAGATATGCCGCCCCACCTTCACCGGGAGGACCTGAACTGATGGCGAGAAACCGCGACGACCAGCGCGAAACGGGGCAGCCTCAGATCCCCTTCACGGGTCCCGGCGAACGTCACGAGGCTCAGCGCGAGCCCGACCGCGAACCCCAGGGGCGCTACTTCCTGCGGGACTCTGAGATGCGAACGCTTGTCGATATTGGCACGTTCCGAACACTCGCAGTTAACGACCTGGCCAAACATCGCTACGCAGGCAATCGCGCCCTGGCCCAGGCGGAAGTCCGCAATCTAGTGCGCGAGGGCTTCCTTCGGATCCGAACTTTGCACCCCTCCAAAGCCGTCTATGCGGCCCTTACGCGCCGAGGCAAGGAACTTCTTGACCGCCGCAAAACCCAGGGCGACCGGCAAACTTACTACGCCCATTTCGTCAAGCCGCGGGAGCTGCGGCACGACGCCGCCATCTACCGGCTGTACCAGGAAGTGGCTGCGCGGATCGCACGCGAGGGCGGCCACGTGCGGCGCGTTGTCCTCGATTTCGAGCTCAAGAAGTCAATCAACCCCAAGGCCGCCAAGCTCGCTTCGCTTCCCGAAGCTGAGCGCGAAAAACGGCGCCGGCAGATCGCGCACGACCACGGCCTCACCGTGGTGGACGGCAAAATCCCGCTCCCGGATCTCCGCATCGAGTACGAAACCGCCGAGCGCGAGCAGACCAAAGTGGACGTGGAACTCGCCACCAGCGACTACCACCGCCACAGCCTCGCCGCCAAAGCGCGCGCTGGATTTTCGATGTACGCCCTGCATGAAGACGTTGGTCCCCTCCGTCGCGCCATCGACGATCCCGAACTGACGAAGGACATATTCTCGCTATGAACATTCGACCTGAGCACCTCTCCGCGCTGTGCCACATGGGCTACACCGAGGCGGAAGCGCGCTTCCTTTATCTCGTGGCGACCCATTCCGGCTACTTCACCCAGCGACACTACCTCACCTTCTGCGGGCAATCCAAGGGATGCCTCGTGCACCGTCTGACCACTCGGATTCTTGACCGCCGGCACGCCCGCTACACGCCGTACGCTCACAATACCCACGTCTATAATCTCTACTCCCGACGCGTTTATGGGGTTATCGACAAGGACAATCTACGCAACCGGCGGCGCCAGTCCGTCGAGATGATCCACGCCCGCCTCATGATTTTGGCCTTCGTCGTCGCTCATTCTGACGAGGATTATCTCGAAACAGAGCGGGAAAAAGTCGACTACTTTACGCAGCGGATGCACATCCAGCTGCCAGTTTTGCCGGGTCGGATCTACCACGGAATCAAATCCGCCTCGAACACAAAGCGCTACTTCGTCGACCGGTCTCCCATTTTCATACCCGCTACTGGATGTTCGCTTGGCTTACCTCCCCTCGTTACTTTCACCTACTGTGAGATCCCAGGAAGCAGTCTCGTCGCGTATATGTCCCATCTTCAAAACTACAAGCCACTGCTCCGCCAATTGCCGGATTTCAACTTCGTTTATGCTTCCGCCGAGCCCTACAAATTCGAGCGCGCAAGAGCTTATTTCTCCCAACAATTCGGTATTGACTACCGGCTCACCACCCGTCGGCTATTCCGCTATTTTGAGCTTCGCAAGCTGTGGGAAACACAGCACACCGCCGAATTGACCCGCGCAGACCGAGACTTTTTGCGCGAGGCGATGAAGCAATTCCACGCTGCTCCGTTCGAGTCCGCCTATCAAAAATGGTCTAACGGAAGGCTGTCAAACGATGAAGCTATGAGCCTTCTGGGGTTGCGCCAAACCCAGAGAAAGGGGTGTTTTCAGACCTATGTTTTACCCGAGCCTTACTCCATTTTTTCAACCGAAGCTAGAACGGACTATAGAACTCGCGACCGGGTCCGGTCCTCGGGCCAGACATCCATATCTGGTTCTACCTCCTGTGAAACCTAACGGGATGTGGCGCAAATACATACCTCGTTGCGCGGCGAGGTCTGTGCGTCGTCACAAGTCACAAACTGGCCGGGAGCGACCCCGTTTGGCCGACCTCCGGTCCGGCCAAACGCCCGTTCGGGCTTTGGAGTCGCTCCCGGCCAGTTTGTGACAAACGGAACTAAGAACTGAAGGAGAACGAACATGCCACTGCTCGACCCACCAAAACCCGAAATACCCAAGCGCAAGTACTACGTCAAGATCAACGAGCCGCTCGCAATCACCATGGAGAAATACGCCGAGTTCCTCCAGACCGACAGCATCGACCACGTCATCGCCCAAGCGCTGGACTTTGTCTTTCGGAAGGACACGGACTTCAAGGCGTGGCTGGCCAACGGTTCTGGGACTGCGCCATCTGCACGGGCCAAGGTGAAGCGGGCGAAGCCCGCAGCACACGCGAAGGAGCTTGAGAGCGAACACGCTACCTCCGGGGTCACGATATGATCGAGAAAATTCTCCACTCACGGGCTTTCATTGCCTACACGCTGGCGTGCGCGACCGCCATGACGCTCGACCGTTACTGGTACCCGTGGCCTGCCGACGACCTTGTGCTGCGCCTCATTGCCGTGCGCAAACCGCTCGTCTACGCCGGCCTGTACTACGCTTACACGGTACTGCTCTTCACGACCCCATACATCCTCTACTCGATCCTCTTCTCCGGATTCTACGTGCTGGGTTGGAAACCCACGAAGAAGATTGAGGAGCGTGAGCTACCACCCTACCCCGATCCGCGCAACCGTGACAAGCTCTCCCTCGTGCTCGGAGAGGTCCACGACCCGCGCAAGCCCGTCCCGAGCGCAAACCCCTTCTGGTTGGAGATCCCAGAGCGCGGCCTCTACACCGGCATCGGTATCTTCGGAGCCATCGGCGCGAGCAAGACCACGGGCTGCATTCTCCCGTACACCGACCAACTCATCGCCTTTAGGGCCGGCGATCCCGCCGAGCGAATCGGCGGTCTCGTTCTCGAGGTGAAGGGCGGCTTCTGCCACGAGGTGAAGCGCCTGCTCGCGAAGCACGGCCGCCCGGAAGATTACACGGAGGTCAGCCTGCACGGAGACTACCGCTACAACCCGCTCTACAACGATCTGGACGCCTACGCGCTGGCATATAACATCGCCAGCCTGCTGAACAATCTCTTCGGCAGGGGCAAGGAGCCGTTCTGGCAGCAGGCGTACACGAATCTCGTCAAGTTCGTCATCCAGCTTCACAAGGTCGCCTACGACTACGTGACCTTGTTTGATGTGTACGAATGCGCCATCAACCGCGAGTTGCTGCGGAAGCGCATTCTCGAAGCTGAGGAGCTCATCCAGGGCAGTCAGTACCTTGTGATCCCAAAAGATGCATTCTTTGCCCACCCGGAACTCGAAGCTTTTGGTTTCCAGCCGGATGATCCGGCCACCACTTACAAGGCTCCTCCGTCTCGCCTTCTTGAAAAGGCTCTTGCCGATGTCGAGATCGAATACGAGTGCCAGACCGAGAACTCACCTAACACCGCCGATCCAATGAAGCGCGAGATTCTCGACGCCGTCAAGCGCTGGTATCAGTATGACTGGCTTGCCATCGAGAACAAGCTGCGCACCTCGATTGTCGAGGGCATCTCGGTTTTTCTTTCTCTGTTCGACGACAATCCACTGGTCAAGCGAACCTTCTGCCCGCCCAAGGAATGCTACGACCCGAAGCTCAATGCCGACGGGCGCTATGGCCGTCCACTACCACCCTTGGGCGAACTGATCGAGCAAGGAAAGGTTTGCGCGATCGATTTCCCGGTTAGCCTCAACTCCGGCCTGGCCCGAGCCATCGGCTGCATGATGAAGCTCGACTTCCAGCGGGCGGTGCTGAACCGGATTCCCAAGATCAAAAAGGATCCCGACCGGTACTGGCGGCAGGTGTTCTTTATCTGCGACGAGTACCACGAGTTTGCCACCGCGGGGCAGAACGATCCCAATGGCGACGAGAAGTTTCTTGCCCTCTCCCGCGAGCCTCGCTGCATTCCGATCATCGCCACGCAGAGCATCAGCTCGCTGCACGACGCGCTGCCGGGGGAAACTTGGCGCACGGTCCTGCAATCCTTCCGGACCAAGATTTTCCTTACGCAGACCGACGGATTTTCCGCTAAGACCGCCAGTGAACTGTGCGGCAAGGAGGACCAGTGGAAGGTGAACTACAACATTTCGGAGAGCGGCCACGACGCCCGGGTGAGCCTTTGGACGGGCAAATCCGTGGCCCACAAGGCCAATGTGACAACTTCCAAGAGCTACAACACCCAGAGCGACTTCCGCTTCGACACGAAGGCCTTCACGGAACTCAAGAACGCCCAGACGATCACGCTTGCCTACGACGGCTTCAACCCCCTGCCACCGATGCTGATGTACCTCAAACCGTGCTTCCTGGACGCCAACAAGAGCTACTTCCGTCAACTGGAGGAGGGAGAACTGAGCGGGGAGCTGGCTTCGAAATGATCCTGCCGTTTCTTCGGCAGATCGAATCATTCATCCTTGATCCCGAGGTCAGCGAGATCATGGTCAACGGCCCCGAGCACGTTTTCATCGAGCGCCGGGGATTTATTGAACCGGTTCCGGTCACGCTCAACTCCAAGTCTCTCCTGGTAGCGGTCAAGAATGTCGCGCGGCGCCTCGGGAGCGACATTTCCGACGAGAAACCGATCCTCGACTCGCGTCTGCCTGACGGCTCGCGCGTGGCCGCCGTCATCCCACCCTGCAGCCTTACGGGCGTGACGCTGACCATCCGGAAGTTCAATGCTCCGAACTTTGGCCTTCCCGAGCTTATCTCGGTGGGATCCATTACCAGAGAGGCGGCCGACCTGCTGGTAAAAGCCGTGCTCGAGCGCCAGAACATCCTGATCTCGGGCGGAACCGGGACCGGAAAGACCACTCTCCTCAGCATCCTCGCGAACTTCATCCCCAAAGACGAGCGCATCCTCGTGATCGAGGACACCGCAGAGATTCAGGTGCGCACCCTCAACCTGGTGCGCTTTGAAGCTAGAGTGGCTGACGGCAGCCTCCCGGCTGTGACTATTCGCGAGCTCCTGAAGGCGAGTCTCCGGCACCGCCCGGATCGCATCATCCTCGGAGAGATTCGCGGTGGCGAGGCCTTCGATTTGCTGCAACTCCTCAACACCGGGCACTCCGGCACGCTCTCCACCGTCCACGCTAACTCCGCTGCCCAGGCGCTAAGCCGGTTTACCACCTGCGTGCTCCAGAGCGAAATGGAGCTGCCCTACCGCGCCATTAAGAGCAACATCGCCGACTCGCTGCACCTGATCGTCCATATCGAGCGCCGGCCAGGGCGCCGCTTCGTCTCCGAAATCCTGCAAGTGAAGAAGTACAACCCCGAAACCGATCTCTACAGCCTCGCACCCGTATTCGCTCGCAAGGAGGAACCATGAGTACAGACGCCAGCGACAATTTCCGCGCCCAATACGAAAGCGAGGAACGCGACCGTGACCTCATCCGGCAGGAGCTCGACCGCGGCGTACCGGAAGACCAGATCGAAGAACACGTTGCCATGCAAAGCGACTTCGTGCGCCTCAATCCCGGTCGCGACGTTCGGGCTTACGCGCGACACTTGATTGAGGAGGAGAATACCGCCTCGTCTCTCGACCTCTCTCCTTCAGACCAATGGAAACAAGACTTTAAGAGAGAGTTCGGAGTTGAGCCCCGCAAACCGGACTTGGAGGCTTCGAACGATACCCACCCAGAGCCGACTCCCACGCTTTCCGAACGGATTCGCGCCGCTGAAGAGTCCGTGCGCAGCTACATCAACGAGAATTTTAAGCCGGACGATTGGCTCGCCGTTGTCGCGCTCAATCGAAAGAGTGGCGAGGTCGTGCAGCGCATCAGTCCCGCGAAGAATATTGCCAGCCCCGACTACCAACGTTGGCTGCGCCACCTGAATGCCACGGGCTCGGACGTCTACATGAGTCTCAATACGTTTAAGGAGCACGCGCGCGGGAGGACGAAGGGAGACTTAAAGGAAGTTCGCCACCTCTATCTTGATCTAGACCAGGATGGGGAACGCAAGCTCGACGCCATCCGGCACGACAGCGCAGTTCCCGGGCCTAATTACGTTCTCAACACCTCGCCCGGGAAATATCAGGTCATCTGGAGAGTGGAGGGGATCGGCCAGGTCCAGGCCGAGGAAGCGTTGCGCGCGCTGGCACAACGCTTCGGCGGCGACCCCGCGGCCACCGATTCGACGCGCATCTTCCGGCTGCCGGGATTCAACAGCAAGAAATACGCTCAGGACTTCCAGGTGACCGTGGCGAAAGAAGCGCCTGCCGACCAAGTGTACCGCCCGGAAGACTTTAAGGTTCGGACTGACGACCCAGAGCGTACCCCATCCGGCCCAGTCGCCACGCAGCGGCGAGCGGAGGGTGAGCCGTTGAGCCAGTCCGAGCGCGACTGGAGGTACGCGATCCGGAAGCTCCAGGCCGGAGAGGATCCACAGAAGATAATAAAGGACATGGAAAACTACCGGGGCCAAGACCGTTCCGATCGCGCCGGCAACTTGCTGCCGGCGAAGGCTCAACCGCACTACTATGCCGAGCATACAGTGAAGAAAGCAATGGCGCACCTGGGGATGAAACCGCCTGACAAGCCGGCCGCCCGCGAGGCGGAGGTTCAGCCCAGCCGATAATATAGATATGGCGAGAATCATCTGGATATTGCTGTTTCGAAAACTCTGGCGGAAAAAGCGCAGATAATTCGCTTCATTCCGGGAGGATCAGTTCGATGTCAACGCTCCGCACGCTGCTCCGTTGGGGTGTGCTCACCTCACTACTCTCCGCGATGCTCTTTATCGCCGCAGGAAGCACGCAGATCCCAGCGCTTCGCGACTATGTCGCAGCGCTTTCGGCTCTCCTCTTGTTTACGATGATTGCGATTGACCCGGAGTTAGCCCGCGAGCGGGCGCACGCCGCAGGCGTCGACATCGATCCTCCATCGCGTACCGCCAGCGCGTTTCTATTCCTCGTAACTGTCATTTTTGCGGCACTGGATGTCGGCCGCCTTCACCAATCGGACAAGGTCCCACCCTCTTGGCATCTTCCCGCGCTCCTGGTGCTTGCGGCAGCGCTGATTCTACAGGCAGCGGCAATGATCGTGAACCCGTTCTTCTCGCCCGCGCTCCGCATCCAGACCGAGCGCGGCCATTCGGTTATTACTTGCGGGCCGTATCGAATTGTCAGGCATCCCGGCTACCTCGCAATGCTCATCGCGGTTCCTGCATCGGCGCTCGCCGTGGGATCTTGGCTCGCATTGATTCCAGCGTTTGCTTTCAGCGCTGTGATCGTCCGCCGCACGGCGCTCGAGGACCGTTATTTGAGGCAGGTGTTATCTGGCTACTTGGGCTATGCCGACTCCGTTTGTTACCGGGTTCTGCCCGGCATCTGGTAAGGGAACCTATATGGTCACAGTTACAATCGACAGCAACTTCCAGGGCTTTCGGATAACCGGCTACAAAGGGATTGCGTGCGGCGTCACCTTCGATGAACTGCTCCAACATGCTGAGAATATGGGAGCGAACGCCATCATCGGTACCTGCTACGACAATGCCCTTGACGTTGAAACACTCTTCCACGGAGCGGCGGTAGTAATCGAGCCCATTCAGCCAGAAGCATGCGGATTTGATGGCCCGGAAGGGCCTCCACAAAGGGAATCTGTAACCGTTGGAGGAATCACCAATGGTTGACACGCGGCTCGCCTTCGCGCAAGGGTACGCCTCTCTTTTGACTGACCTGAAGCAGCGCATCCGAGCCGCCCAGGCAAGGGCAGCACTGGCTGTCAGGAGAATCTGCCCGCCGTCGAACAGCCCGAAGCAAGACTGAAGGATGCAACAAAGATCTGATGGGGTTCTTTCTCACGTGGCCATCCGAAGTGGGTGTTGGGCACATAGGTTTATCAAAGGAGTTGCCATCATGAACACGAACACGACCCAAGAAAGTCAATCTATTCCCTACCTGACTGGCCAAAGTGAGATCCAAGGCTTTGAAGCGCCCGTCAATGTTAAGACGGCCGCGCGGTTTCTTGGTGTGAGCCCCTCGCTGGTGTATGCTTATGTTGAGCGAAAGCAGATTCCCCATTTCCGAATGATGGGCCGCGCGATTCGGTTCAGCCTTTCTGAACTAGAAAAATGGCGGCGCCAATTCTTCGTAGATGGAGGAATCTATGGCTAGACCACGCAACACTGGGGGAATTGTTTATCCCCGTAAGGAATCGGTTTTCTGGTGGGTGTGTTATCGAACGCGTAACGGGCAGAAAATCAAGGAATCCTCGGGGACAACGGACCGGGAAGAAGCGGAACGTTTTCTTCGAGAGCGGTTGGCTGCCCGAGACGAGGGTCGGCTACCCGCGATCCTTTCAAGCAAGAATCTCACCTTCGACGAATTGATGGACTGGTTTCTAGAAAAGCGCTCAAAACCGCCTTACCGTTCTGAGAAGACCCACCACCAGAACGTCAATGCGGCCAAAGTGCTACGTCCCATTTTTGGCCCTCTGCCACTTGCCGAAATCACGCCGGAGGGGGTCGACGATTATATCGAGAAGCGCCTGACAGAGGGAAGGAGGATCCATACCAAATTCGGCCTGATCAGACGCGGAAGGGTCAAGCCCGCCACGGTTCACCAGGAATTCCGCGTCTTAAGGCACGTCCTCAATGTGGCCACGCGACAGAAGAAACTGGACGTCAATCCCTGTCGCCTTGTGGAGTTTCCGGTTTCAGTAAAGAACTCTACGCGCAAACCTCACTATATGACTTTCAGCGAACAGGAACGTATTGAGCTTGTTGCTCCCGACTATCTGAGGCACGTCATTGTTATCATGACGGAAATGGGGCTCCGCCCATATAGAGAGCTCTTGCCAATGATGAAGTCTCAGGTTGACCTCGATAACCGGCTTGTCCATATTCCAGACTCAAAAACGCCCAATGGAATAGCGGACATGCCCATGACCGAGCCCGTTTACGCGGCCTTCAAACAGCAAATACAAGACGCAGCCGGCTCGGATTACCTGTTTCCCCGTCTCACCGATCGCGGCAGCAAACCTTACCTTTGCAGCGTCAAGAGAACGTGGCGCACTACCCTGCGCCGTGCCAGCGTGCCGTACTTCTCCCTATATGAGCTTCGTCACACGTTTGCGACGCGGCTCAGTGCGGGTGGTGTAGCTGACCACTTCGTCACGCTGATGCTTCGCCAAGGTGATGCTGGAGTTTTCAAGCGGTACAGTCATGCGAAGCTGAACATGATGAGAGAAGCGCTCGACAGGCTGGATCGTCAAGCTAACGAACACGAAAGGAGTTCTGGTACAGCGAGGCCAAATTGAGCCGTTTTGGTACAGTTATGTTACAGACACGGCCTTCGGGATGGATATGAGAGGAGAGGCGATATTGAAACCAAAGGAGTTGTTGGTACGCCTGGCAGGATTCGAACCTGCGACCTGTTGCTCCGGAGGCAACCGCTCTATCCATCTGAGCTACAGGCGCCCGCTGAGAAGCAGTGTACGCCCGTGGTGCGGCGTGGTCAAGCGACTTATCGAAAGCTGTCGCGGCAAAATGATAATGTCCTGTTTCAGCAAAGTAGAAATGTCCTGTTGAACTCCGTCAAGCTTGACGGATGGAAAAACAGGAGATGCTGATGTTGAGTGGGAAAGAGCGGGAGCGATTGAAGGTGTTGCATGAAGTGCAGGGGGGACAGTTAACGCAAGTGGAGGCAGCGGGGCAGTTAGGGATCAGCGACCGCGGGGTGCGAAGATTGCTGGCGCGGATCGCGGCGGAGGAGGATCGGGGAGTGGTGCATCGGCTGCGGGGAAAGGCGTCGAACCGGCGATTGCCGGAGAGTCTGCGCAGCCGCGCGCTGAAGCTGGTGAAGGCCAAGTACCGTGACTTTGGCCCCACGCTGGCGTGC
>Ga0326727_10002284_pt1 | contig 66542 bp, 53 predicted proteins | sample MB2enrmetagenome_FD_207643 | JGI IMG/M metagenome (GOLD analysis project Ga0326727, IMG submission 207643) | Lab enriched peat soil microbial communities from McLean, Ithaca, NY, United States - MB29MY | ecosystem: Environmental > Terrestrial > Soil > Wetlands > Peat | place: USA: New York...
GTCGAACCCTGGCTGGCAAACCCTGAACTGTAAAGGATGTCCAGAGACAAAACGTAAAGGATGTCCTGGAACTTGACACCTGAAGGCTCCTGCTCCCTCCGTTTCAGTAATAAGCAGGGCAGTCAGTTAAGAAATCACCGCGACCTTGGCGCGTTTGCCGAGGCGGACGACGATGCGGGCGGGCAGCGCCACCGGAATCAGCGCAGCTTCAGCCGATTCCCCATCCAGCTTCACGGCCTTCTCGGCAATCTTGCGGTTGGCTTCGGCATTGCTGGCCGCGAGTCCCAGCTTCACCAGCAGCTTGGGCAGGCGAAGCTGCTGCGGATCCGGTCCGGCCACATCGGCAAACGCCACGGCAACCTCTTCGAGGTCCTCCGAGACTTCCTTCTGCTGGAACATTTTGGCCCAGTTTTCGTCGGCGCTCGCGGCCGCGGCCTCACCGTGGAAGCCAGCGAGAATCGTCCGCGCCAGCCGCTTCTTCACTTCCATGGGGTGCAACTTGCCCGCCTTCACCTCGGCTTCGAGCGCGTCCACTTCCGACTGCTTGAGGTCGGTCAGGAAAACCCAGTATTTCCACATCAGCTCGTCGGAAATCGACATCAGCTTGCCGTACATTTCGGCGGGCGGCTCGCTGATGCCGATGGAGTTGCCGAGCGACTTCGACATTTTCTGCACGCCGTCGAGGCCTTCGAGAATCGGCGTCATCAGCACGATCTGCGGCTTCTGGCCGTAGTGGCGCTGCAGCTCGCGGCCGCAGAGCAGATTGAACTTCTGATCCGTTCCGCCCAGCTCAACGTCGCACTCCAGGCAGACCGAGTCGTAGCCCTGCATCACCGGGTAGAGAAATTCGTGCAGGCTGATCGGCTGCTCGGCCTCATAGCGCTTGTTGAAGTCGTCGCGCTCCAGCATCTGCGAGACGGTGAAGTGCGCCGTCAGCCGGATCGTCTCCTCGTAGCTCAGCTTGCCCAGCCACTCGCTGTTGTAGCGTATCTCGGTCGCTTCCTTATCGAGAATCTTGAAGGCCTGCGCCAGATAGGTTTCGGCATTCACGCTGATCTGTTCCGGCGTCAGCGGCTTGCGGGTGACGTTGCGGCCGGTGGGGTCGCCGATGAGAGCCGTCGAGTCGCCGACCAGAAAGATGACCTGGTGGCCGAGCTGCTGAAAGTGGCGCAGCTTGCGCATCAAGACAGTATGACCGAGGTGCAGATCGGGGGCGGTGGGGTCGAAGCCGGCCTTCACGCGCAGCGGTCGCCCGGTTTTGCGGCTCTCTTCCAGGCGCTCACGCAGGTCGCTCGTGCGGATGATCTCCGCCGCGCCCTTCTGAAGCAGGTCCATCTGTTCGTCTACGGGTAAAAAGGTGGTCATGTTGTCTTTCAGTATACTTTTTGCCCCCCCGCCGTTTCCGCTCGTAAACGGGCTATAATCATTTCCATGCATATCGCCGGGCATTCCATTCCCGCCATCGCACGCGCTCCTCGCGCGGCAGGCGCGGCTGCGGCTGCGGCCGCCTAGACTCCGATCCACCTCATCCTCGAATTTTTTGAACAGTCTCGGGTATTATTCTCCGGTCTCTGTTCTCTGTTTTCTGTTCTTCTTTACACTGGAGAGATTATGGAAGAGTTTTCAAGAATTCAACGCCTGCCCCCTTACGTTTTCAACATCACCGGGGAAATGAAGATGGCCGCCCGCCGTCGCGGTGATGACATCATCGACTTCAGCATGGGCAATCCCGACGGGCCCACGCCCAAGCACATCGTGGACAAGATGGTTGAAGCGGCGATGAAGCCCGCGACCCATCGCTACTCGGTCTCCCGCGGCATTCCGCGCCTGCGCAAGGCCATTTGCAACTGGTACAAGACCCGGTACGACGTCGATCTGGACCCGAACACCGAGGCGATCGTCACCATCGGCTCCAAGGAGGGCATCGCCCACCTCTGCCTGGCCATCCTCGACTCGCGCGATACGGTGCTGGTGCCTAATCCCAGCTACCCCATCCACATCTATGGACCGGTTATTGCCGGCGCTCATGTGGTGAGCGTGCCCATCATCGACCGCGCGCAGTTTCTTGCCCAGCTTGAGGACCTGATTCCTCGCATGGTTCCCCGCCCCAAGGCGCTAATCGTCAATTTCCCCTCCAACCCGACCACCGAGTGCGTGGAGCTGCCCTTTCTGGCCCGCCTCGTCGAGCTGGCGAAGGAGTACGGCTTCTATCTCATCCACGACCTGGCCTACGCCGATATTACCTTCGATGGCTACAAGGCCCCCAGCGTCCTCCAGGTTCCCGGCGCCAAGGACGTGGCCGTGGAGTTCTTCACCCTGTCGAAGAGCTACAACATGCCCGGCTGGCGCGTCGGCTTCATGGTCGGCAATCCGGTTCTGGTCAACGCCCTGGCCCGCCTCAAGAGCTACTTTGACTACGGCACCTTCACGCCTATCCAGGTAGCCTCGATCCTGGCTCTCGAAGGTCCTCAGGAGTGCGTCGGCGAAATCTGCGAAATCTACCGCAAGCGCCGCGACGTGCTGGTCGATGGTCTCAACAAAATCGGCTGGCCGGTCGTAAGCCCCAAGGCAACCATGTTTGTGTGGGCGCAGATTCCGGAGCAATTCCGCAAGCTCGGTTCCTTGGAATTTTCAAAGCGCCTTCTGGATGACGCCAAGGTCGCCGTCAGCCCCGGCATCGGCTTCGGCGATTACGGCGACGACTACGTTCGCCTATCGCTGATCGAGAACGAAGAGCGCACGCGGCAGGCGCTGCGCGGCATCAAGCAGATGTTCGCCAAGGGCTGAATCGCGTAATCCCGGTCTCGCCATCGAGGCCGGGAGCGCTTGCACCGCTCTTTGATTTCAGCACGGCAGAATTGCGAATTATCCTTTCGTGAAGTTCTTTTTGGCATTGGTTTGAAATCGTTTACACCGCATCGAACAACGAGGAAACACGAATATGAGATTCCGGCCTTCCGCACTGCAGCTTGCTATACCCTCTCTGGCGCTCTGTCTGAGCGTTTCTCCAGTTCCCTGCCACGGTAGCTCTCCGGCATCGAAAGATGTCGTGGGCCTGCCGGGTTTGCCGGTAACTCAACACATCCAGAACGGCGTTCAGCTGACCACCGGCGATCTGAACGTGAAGGTGCAGTTCTATGGCGAGGGCATTGTCCGCGTCGTGAAGTGGCCGGCCGCAGGCAAGCCGGATAAGGTCAGCCTCTCGGTCATCCAGAAGGATCTGCCCGCTCTAGATGTTCATGTCAGCGAGAACAAGGCGGAAGTTATCCTGACTTCAGGCAAGGTGAAACTCCTGCTGAACAAGCTGGATGGCTCCATTCAATATCTCGACAGCGACGGCCGTACGGTTCTGAAGGAACAGGGACGAGCCACCTTCACGCCCTCGCAGATCGAGCGGGAAAAGTCGGCCTTCAGCCTTCAGCAGGACTTCAAGCTGAGCGCTGATGAAGGCGTCTATGGCCTCGGGCAGCAGCAGACGGGCGTGATGAATTATCGCGGCCATGCAGTGAAGATCGTGCAGTCCAATACTGTCGCTGTCTCGCCTGTTCTGGTTTCAACCGCGGGCTACGGCATTTTCTGGGACAACTACTCCAAGACGATCTTCGACGACAGCAAGGGTACAACCTCCTTCTGGTCGGAGGTCGGCGATAACATCGATTATTACTTCTTCTACGGCCCCACCATCGACAAGGAAATCGCCGGCTACAGGCAAGTGACGGGCCAGGCGCCGATGTATGGAAAGTGGGCCTACGGTTATTGGCAGAGCAAGGAGCACTACGCCACGCGCGACGAGTTACTCGGCATTGCGCAGGAGTATCGCAAGCGCCAAATCCCCATCGACAACATCGTGCAGGACTGGAATTACTGGGGCGACAACAACACCTGGGGCGGCATGTTCTTTGATGAAACCAAGTATCCGCGCCCCAAGGAGATGATCGACGAGCTGCACCAGCAGAACTTTCACCTGATGATTTCCATCTGGGCCGGATTGGGACCGGATGCGCCGATTTACAAAGAAATGGACAAGCATGGGTATCTGTTTCCGACCGTCGGATGGGCCGGATTCAAGTACTTCGACGTCTACAATCCTGCCGCCACGGATCTGTACTGGAAGTACGCCAGCAATGGGCTTTTCTCGAAAGGCGTCGACGGCTGGTGGATGGACTCGACCGAACCGGACATGGTGAACGCTCTGACGCAAGAAGGCGAAGAGTATGAGATGAAGCGGGTGCAGGACAATCATCTGGGCACCTTCGCCAGATACCTCAACCCCTATTCCCTGCTCGACACCGACGCGGTCTATAACAACCAGCGGAAGGAAACCGACCAGAAGCGGGTTTACATTCTCACCCGCTCCACCTTTGCCGGCCAGCAGAGGGCCGCGGCAACCACGTGGTCCGGCGACATCGGCGCTGATTGGTCCGTCTACAAGAATCAAATCGCGGCCGGCGTCAACCACAGCATGTCCGGCATTCCCTATTGGACCTTTGACATCGGCGCATATTCGCTCGGATGCCAGGGCGGCGTCTTCATGAACGGTGGCAAGGACCCCGCCTATCAGGAGTTCTACACGCGCATGTTCCAGTTCGGCGCCTTCAGCCCCATCTTCCGCTCGCACGGCTCGGAAACGCCGCGGGAAATCTGGGAGTTCGGCGAATACACGCCGGTGCTGAAGAACTTCGACAACTTGCGCTACCGCCTGCTGCCTTACATTTATTCGCTGGGCTGGCAGGTGACACACGACGGCTATTCAATCATGCGCGGCCTGCCGATGGATTTCGCCAGCGACCGCAAGACTTATTCGATCGACGATCAGTACATGTTCGGCCCGGCGATCATGGTTTCGCCGGTCACAAAGTACATGTATCATCGCCCGCCGGAGGACGGCGTGCTGATTGGGCCGGAGAACTTCAAGACCAAGGACGGCAAGCCTGGACTGAACGTCACCTACTTCTGCGACAACCAGTTCAAGAACGCCTGCCGCGAGGAGGTTCAGCCCGATGTGAATCTGGATTGGTACACGGGCTGGCCGAGTTACATGAAAGACCCGAAGTTCTCCATCCGCTGGGAAGGCAAACTGACTCCGAGCGAAACCGGAAACTATCGCTTCAACCTGAAGAGCTTTGGGGGCAGGCACGTCTATCTGGACGGCAAGGAACTGGCGCACAACTACGAGTCGATGGAGTCGTGGACCGTGCCGGTGGCGCTGGAAGCGGGCAAAGAATACGACTTCAAGTTCGAGACCGACAACACCACGCTGGGCGCCTTCCGGGCCAAGCTCTACTGGAAGACTCCCGCCATTCACGCCAGGGAAGCCGTCGTCGAGCCGCGCGAGAAGACCAGAAACGTTTATCTGCCGGCCGGGACATCCTGGATCGATTTCTGGACGGGAGAGAAACTGGAGGGCGGCCGCAGTATCGTCGCCGATGCCCCCATCGAAAAGATGCCGCTGACCATCAAGGCTGGCTCCATCGTGCCGATGGGACCATTCGTGCAATACTCCACGGAGAAGCCAGCCGATCCCATCGAGTTGCGCGTCTATCCGGGAGCCAACGGCAGCTTCACCCTCTACGAGGACGAGAGCGACAACTACGACTACGAAAAGGGCGTCTATTCCACGATTGATTTTCATTGGGATGACGAGAAGCGCCAGCTCACGATCGACGCCCGGAACGGCGAATTCCCCGGCATGTTGAAGACACGGAGTTTCCAGGTTGTGATTGTGGGCAAGAATCACGGAGCAGGTGTGGAAGTCACTGCCAATCCGGACAAGGTGATTTCCTACAACGGCCAGCGGCTGACGGTTCTGCTTCCCGCGAAATAGCCTTGGCTGCTTTAGGAGCCGCATCGACTGATTCGAAAGGGCGGGCCGCAGGCTACTCTGCGACCCGTTTGCACTGAAACTGGTTCAATCGGCCCAGCTTCAGTCGATTCCTGCACCAGTAGTGGTGAAATCCACAGTTTCTTCCGTTTTTTGCACTTGTTTCCACAGGTCGATCAGCCGCACACTCCTTTGCAACTGGTGACCCTGTAGGGAATTGGAAACGCAATTCCAGCCTGGCAGGACGATGCGGAATTCGATTGAACAGGACAGTCCATTACCGGCTGGTCCGGCATGTGGATGGTTGGTTTGAGGCAGAAAACGCATCCAGGGTCAGGCGGGAATGTGCCGAACCCGATTGGACACGAAGATTCATCCGCGGCCTAGACCGAGGATGCAAGGTTCGAAGATAAGCGGGGAGTCATTATCGGCCCAGCCGTGGAAGCAGGATTCGGGGGAAACCCGAAGACGCGGAAACGGCACAACCGGAAGATGCGAGATTCGGGGAAACCCGAAGATCCATTGCCGGCGCTGCCAAGGAAGCGAGGACTCGGGGGCGACCCGGAGCTTCACCCGTGACGACGCAGGAAGATGCAAGAGCCGGGGCAACCCGGAGCTTGATTGCCGGACAGCCGAAGGAGCGAGGATTTGGGGTACCCCGAAGACTCACCATCGGCGCAGCTGGAAGATGCAGGAAGCGAGGAGACTCGGAACCTCATCCGAAGGCTGCATGGGACGATGCATGGTCCAAGCAACTTGCGAGTTTGCCACATAAAGGCGCCAGAGGCCCGGGTCTCTGGCGCCTTCGTTTTTATATGGAAAAGGCGGACCGCCCTACGGCGGCAGTGAAACCGCTTCGAGTACTACAGTTGTACTTGCATCGAATCGCCCCGGTCCGGGCCTAAAGGCCCAGATATTTGGACTGTTTTCCAGGGGCCTGAAGGCCCCCGCTCCCTCCGGAATTGCCGATCTATAACTGTAGGACTAGTTTCTGCTGCGCATCTTGGAAAGCAGCCGCAGAATCTCCAGATAGAGCCAGACCAGCGTGACGATGATCCCGAAGGCGCCGTACCACTCCATGTACTTGGGAGCGCCATATTGCACGCCTCTCTCGATGAAGTCGAAATCCAGCACCAGGTTCAGGGCTGCGATGCCCACCACGAACAGGCTAAATCCGATTCCGATCATCCCCGAGCCATTCACTGCCGAAAAGGCCGCGAAATTGACGTGGAAGAGACCCAACAGCATTTGCAGCAAATAGAAGACCATGATGCCGCCGGTGGCCGCGACGACCCCGAGGCGGAACTTCTCTGTGACCTTGATCAAACCGGAGCGATAGGCCAGCAGCAGCACGAAAAGCGTGCCAAAGGTCAGGCCGACAGCCTGAATGGCGATGCCCGGATAGCGCAGGTCGATCACGGCGGACAAGCCGCCCAGCGCCAACCCCTCCAGCAGCGCGTAAATCGGCGCCGTCACCGGAGACCACTCCTTTTTGAAGCTGGTGATCATGGCGAAGATGAATCCGCCGATAAACCCGACCAGCATCAGCGGCGTCACATCCGCCAAATCGCCCGACTGAAGGAAGCGGCTCCACGTCCAGGCCGCGGTCGCAATGGTGCATACCAGCAGGATGCCGGTCTTGTTCACCGTGCCGTTCAGCGTCATCTGGCTGCTCTCGTCGATCACGCCGCCGTATCGCACCGAGGAAAGATAACGGAACGTGTTCTCGCTCAGTGCCGGATTGGATGTCTTCATCAGTGACATTGTGTTCTTTTCCTTTCACCTCGATGGACTCGTGTATCGCTGCTTCATGACCGCACGATTTCGCAGTTCGGTTTCGAGCTTCCCCGGTCCCAGCGCTGGTACAACAACAAGCGGTCAGAGGCCAGTACAGGCTGCTTGAAACCTCTATTCCTTTTCAAGTTTAGACCCGGCGATGGGTTCCATTTCCCTGATGCGGAACAAGCCGTTGAAGCCCGGTTTCTCCCACGCCTCTGTTCCCTGTTCCCTGTTCCCTATTCCCTGTTCCTCAATGCTCCGTCTTCTCGTCCGCTCCCGCGCCCGGCTTGTTCTTGCTCAGCAGGAAGGCCAGCACGACCAGGCCCACCGACATCCAAGACAGCTCCATGTAGACGTCCTGGTAGCCCTGCATCTGCGCCTGCTGGTTGAGCTGGCCATAAACGGAGGCCAGCGCCATTCCGTGGCCGTTGGGCCTGCCAAACTTGCCGCCGAAAAAGCCTGTGAGCGCCTGGGTATGCTGCTGAAAGGCGATCGAGGCCGAGGTCATGGCGTTTTGCAAGTGCTGCTGGTGCCACATGGCGCGGCTGGTCACCTGCGCATTGGTAAGGGCGATCAGGATGCTACCGCCGATGTTGCGCACGAAGTTGATGAGCCCCGCCACCTGGTTGCTCTCTTCCCTGGGCATGCCCACGTAGGCCGCGGTGGTGATGGAAATAAAGCAGAAGGGAACCGGGAAAGTCTGGATGACACGCAGCCACGAGGCGGCCGCGAAGGTCATGTTCAACGTGGTCACGTCGGCCCCGTAGCGGAAGGTTACGACAAAGAGCACGAAGCCGGCCGCCGCCAGATAGCGCGCCGGCACTTTGCCGGTCAGGTAGCCGGCCATGGGCATGACAACGAGCAGGATAAGGCCTCCGGCGGTCAGCGCCATGCCAGCGGTAGTGGCGTTCCAGCCCAGCAGTTGCTGCATGAACTGCGGCTGCAGGACAATGTTGGCGTTCAGCACCCCGCCCACCAGCGCCATCAGGAAGCAGCAGATGGCGAAGTTCTTGAAGCGGAAGAGTCGCAGATTGATGAGCGGATTCTTGCGCCGCAGCTCCCAGACGATCAGCCCTACCATGCCGAAGACAAATAGGCCTGCGAAGAAGCAGATGAAGCCGGAGGCGAACCAGTCGTTCTCTTCGCCCTTGTCGAGCATGATCTGCAGGCCGCCCATGGCGATGGTCAGGAAGCTGAGGCCGAGGTAGTCCATGTGCCAGAGGCGCGAGTGGTCCGCCTTGATCCACGGCGGATCCTCAACCAGCCGGCCCACCAGGTAGAAGGCCAGAATGCCCACCGGAATGTTGATGAAGAAGATCCAGCGCCAGGAGAAGTTGTCGGTGATCCAGCCGCCCAGGGTGGGACCGATCGACGGAGCGAGAACGGCGACCAGGCCATAGAGGGCAAAGGCCTGTCCGCGCTTCTGCGCCGGAAAGCTGTCGGCCATGATGGCCTGGGCCATCGGTTGCATTCCGCCACCACCAGCGCCTTGAAGAATGCGAAAAACCAGCAGCATGGGCAGCGAAGGCGCCGCGCCGCAAAGCAGGCTGGAGACGGTAAAGAGCACAATGCAGAAAAGAAAGAAGTTGCGGCGACCGATAACACTTGAGGCCCATGCGCCGATGGGCAGCACAATGGCATTCGCGAGCAGATAGCTGGTCAACACCCAGGTGCCCTCGTCGCTGCTGGCCCCCAGCGATCCGGCAATGTGCGGCAGGGCCACGTTGGCGATGGATGAGTCGAGCACCTCCATGAAAGCGGCGAGAGCCACGGTCAAGGCGATCAGCCAGGGATTGACCCGCGGCTTCCACAGCGCGTTTGCTCCGTGCTGCTGAAGCTGGACGGATGCGGGCGTCGCCGCGGGACCGGCCTTGCCTGTCGATGCGGGCAGTTGATCGGGCAAAAACTGACTCCTTGGCTGTTCTTCTGTCGTGCAGGCCGGGGAAGTGCGGCGCTATTCAGTGTTGATGCGGGCTGAGAGCCTCGTGGCGGGAAATCTCCACAGGGTCCTCAAAAAGGGGTTACTACTATTTTAGAGGCATTCTGCCGCCGCAAAGTTTCATTGATCTCCGGCGGCGGCCAAACCGGGAGTTGCACATTGGATGTCCTCCGGAAAAACCGCTACATCGGCGGTCTGAATCTGCCATCACCCGCTGACAAGCCGACAAAAAACCTTTCTGTGCGTCCATAATTGTGGTTAGTTACGATGAGTCGCGGATTCAGAACTCAATTCGACCGAAATCAAACTTGGAGACCGCTATGCAAATGAACAAATGGATGCAAAAAGCTTTTCTCGTGGTTGGGGTGACAGCGCTGGCCAGCGCGGCGGCCAATGCGCAGACAGATGTGGCGGTAAGCCTCTACGGAGCCTTCACCGGAACCACCACGGGCAACGGCACGGTTCAAAGCCCCTCCAACGCCGCCGGCGGCTTGATTGAAGTACGCCACATCAAACATCCGTGGCTTGGCTATGAGGGCACATACTCCTTCAACCGCGCCAACCAGACATATTCCCTCAATACCATCCCCACCGCCTGCCCCGTCGGTGGATGTGGCATCACGGCGGCATCGGTTTCAGCCAATGCCCACCAAGTGACCGGCGATTGGGTAGCGTCGCTGAAGGTCGCGAATTTCAGGCCCTTCGCTCTGGCCGGCGGAGGTCTCCTTTTCGATGCGCCCACCAGCGGACAGACCGGCACCAGCAGCACCACCAAGCCGGTCTTCGTTTACGGCGGCGGGTTGGATTGGGGTCTTCTGCCGCACCTCGGCCTGCGCTTCCAGTACCGCGGCAACCTCTACAAGGCTCCTGACCTGACCACGCTTTTCACCTCTGCCAGCAAGTTCACGCACACGTCGGAGCCCATACTCGGCGCGTATTTCCGCTTCTGAGCCGACATGCCAGGGGCCGCCGCGACGGGATGCTCACCTTCCTTCGCTCCCATTCTGCGGCCCCCTGCTGTGTTACCGTTGCAGTACGGCCTCCCTGAGGCAACACGGTCGATTGGCTTGCGTTCATTGCCAGAGATTGGGTTGAAAACGGGGTGGCGTGCGTACTTTACGAATGTCCCAGCAGCCGGAACTGACATCGCCTGCACTTTTCCCGAACCCGGCTTCCGCGCCTGGGTCCGCCTCTGGTTCTATGCCCACTTCCACATCCGGCCCTAAGCCTGAAACTCAAAACGCGCCGCAACAGCCTCCACCCCATGCTCCACAGCGGATTCCGCGCTGGCTGGTGCGCGCCGAGCTTTTCCTGCGCGTATTGCTGAGGATGTACATTGGCCTGGCGGTCTGCTATGTGCCGTGGTCAAAGTTGTTCTGGGACCAGAATCCTCTGTTTGTACAGTTTCCCACGCTCTCGATTTATGCGGCCAACGGGGCGGTGCGCGGCCTTGTCTCGGGACTCGGGCTTTTGAATCTGTGGATCGCATTTCAGGATGCGCTCCGCCATCGGGATGGATGAGAGATGAACGACGAAAAACAGGGAATAGGGAACAGGGAACAGGGAACAGACCAGGCTTCATTGCAGGTCGCGGTCATTCCCGGCAACGGGGCGCCGCCACCGCTGGACGCAGCGCCGCTGGCCTATGAGAATTCCAGATTCCTCAACAGCGCCGACGGACGGCTGATCCGGATCGTCTCCGAGTACATGGAGCCGCTGGCGCGCTTCCGCCGGGAGCGAATTCACGACACGGTGGTCTTCTTCGGTTCGGCGCGCTTTCACGGGCGCGCAGAGGCCGACCATGCCTTGGAACTGCTTGAAAACACCGGATCTACTCAGCCCGCGCCCAGCCATGAGCAGCCGGCCAAGGCGCTGGAGATTGCCGCGGGCCAGGCAACGGAACTGCAACTCAAGCGCGCCGAGGCAGCCGTGAAGATGGCTCGCTATTATGAAGATGCGCGGCGGCTCTCCTGCATGCTGACCACTTGGGCCATGCACATTCCCTCGCGGCGGCACCGTTTTGTGGTTACATCGGGCGGCGGGCCGGGCATCATGGAGGCCGCCAATCGCGGCGCCCACGAGGCAGGCGGCAAAACCATCGGAATGAACATCCGGCTGCCCTTCGAGCAGAGGCCTAACCCCTACATCACTCCGGGATTGAACTTCGAGTTCCACTACTTCTTCATGCGCAAGCTGTGGTTCGCCTACCTGGCGAAAGCGCTGGTGGTCTTTCCCGGCGGCTTCGGCACGCTGGACGAGATGTTCGAGATTCTCACCCTGGCCCAGACGAAGAAAATGGCCAAGAAGATCACCGTCGTCATCTACGGCTCGGAGTATTGGAAGAAGGTCATGAACCTGGACGCCCTTGTGGACACCGGAGCCGTCTCGCCCAAGGACATGGAGCTTTTCCAGTTTGCCGACACACCCGAACAGGCCTTCGACCTGCTGCGAAAAGGATTGACGGAAAACTACCTGACGGCCGAACTGGAAGAGAGCAGGATGGCCGAAGGCCCGGCAATGACCGCCGACGAGGATTTGATGGCCGGCTGGACGGTGGAGGATTTTCTTGGGCCGGAAATGAGCAAAGCCGCTAAATAATACTATCTGCGTGCCTTATTCCGTTTTTTGGAAGCGAATGCTGTCTCATTTGCCAATTGAAGCAGCATTCGCGAGTTGTTAACCATCCGTTCATGGCAGACAATAGATACTGACCCCATAGATTCCAGTTCACCGGCGGAATGGGGAACGAAAATGGCTAATTCGACCATCTCCTACCAGTGGCGCGACAACAAGGCATCGCAGGGCTTCCGTTGCGGCGTGTCGCTGCACAGCCACACCAATCAGTCGCGCGAATCCCTGGAGTTCGTGGCCAACTTCAGCAGCCAGTATCCCGTGATGCGTCCGCTCCTGTCGCGACTGGAGCACCGTTCGGAGTACTTTCTCGGGGTTCACATCAATTACGCGGCCAGCTACTGGACGCCGCCGATGACGCCCAAGCTGGCCTTCGACCTGGAACGCCGCCAAGTGGAAAAGCTCGATCTCGAGCCGATGGTTTCCATCACCGACCACGACACCATCCAGGCGCCCATGCTGCTGCGCACCGTTCCCAGCGCGCGGCACATTCCGGTTTCGCTGGAGTGGAGTGTCCCGTTCGGCGGACAGTCCTTCCACCTGGGCGTGCATAACCTGCCCAGCGCCCGGGCGACCGAGTGGATGAAGACACTCGCCGATTACACCGCCAACCCGAACGACGCGCAATTTACAGAAATCCTGAAGGCGCTCGACGAGGAAGCGAATGTGCTGGTGGTTTTCAACCACCCCATGTGGGACCTCTACATGATCGGCAAGGAAAGGCACAGGCTCCTGGTCAATGAGTTCCTGCAAAAGAACAGCAGCTTCCTGCACGCCGTGGAACTGAACGGACTGCGCAGTTGGGACGAGAATCGCAGGGTGCGGCGACTGGCTGCGAAGTGGAACATGCTGCTCATCTCCGGCGGCGACCGGCACGGCGTAGAGCCGAACGCCAACATCAACCTGACCAACGCCTCCTGCTTTACAGAGTTTGTTCATGAGATCCGGCGGGAAAAGAAGAGCCACATGCTCTTCATGCCCCAGTACGCAGAGCCATGGAAGCTCCGCCTCCTGCAATCGACGATCGATGCTTTCCGGTTCTACCCGGAGTTTCCGCAAGGCTCGCGCACCTGGGACGAGCGTGTCTACCATCCCGACGCGAGTGGCGCGATGCGGCCTTTGAGCGAACTGTGGCCCAACGGAGCCCCGCCGAGGGCGATCAACTGGGCGCTCGGCACCATGCAGTTAATGGCCTCGGGTCTGGTTTCCGGCGGGCTGCGCATGGCGCGAAGCGAGTCGCGCGAGTTGCGCACGGCCCTGGGCGAGCATGACGGCTGAAGATCGAGCGCAAGATCAGGACTATGACCAACCAAACGCCCCGCGTGGCCTATTTCCCTGACTCCTTTCATGAAGTGAACGGGGTGGCCCACACCAGCCGCCACTTCGAGGCTTTCGCGCGGCGGCGGGATCTGCCCTTTCTGTGCGTCCGCGCGGGCGACCGTGCGCAAGCCCTCACCGAGGACGGCAATGTGTGGACGCTGGAACTGCCGCGCGGCTTTCTTTCCTTTGCTCTGGAAAAAGACCTTCGCTTCGACCCCGCCTTTCTGCGCCATATTCCGCTGATTGGCGAGGTGCTGGAACGCTTCCAGCCCGACCTGATTCACATCACCGGCCCCAGCGAAGTGGGGATGCTGGGCGCGGGGCTGGCCCACCATCTGGGCTTGCCGCTGGCCGCCAGTTGGCACACCAACGTGCATGAGTACGCGGCGCGGCGCTCGGAGTGGTTTCTGCGCCTGCTGCCGGAGCGGCAATCGGCTGCAACGGGGCAGAAGATCGAGGACCTGGCCATGGCCGCGGCAGCCCGCTTCTACTCCGTGGCGCAAGTGCTTTTTGCGCCCAACCCCGAGCTTTGCGCGCTGCTGGAACGGACCACGGGCCGGCCCTGTCACCGGATGCCCCGCGGCGTGGATGCGAAGCTTTTCCATCCCTCAAAACGCACGCGGAATTGCGAAGACGGCGAAACTGTTCTGGGCTTTGTGGGCCGGCTCTCGGTGGAGAAGAACATCGCCTTGCTGGTTCAGGTGCAGGAAGAGCTGGAAAAGATGGGCCATGCCAACTTTCACTTCCTGATCGTCGGCCACGGCGGCGAGGCGGACTGGCTGCGCGAGCGCCTGCCGCGCGCCGAGTTTGCCGGAGTGCTGCGCGGCGAAGAACTGGCCGAGGCTTATGCCAACATGGACCTGTTCGTCTTCCCCTCGCACACCGACACCTTCGGCAATGTGGTTCTGGAGGCTCTGGCCAGTGGCGTTCCGGCCATCGTCACCCCCGACGGCGGCCCGCCAACCATCGTCCGCGACGGCGAAACCGGGCGCATTGTCCCCGACGCGGAGTTTGCCGGCGCCGTGGCTGGAATTCTGGCCGATCCGGCACAGCACGCCCGGATGCGCCAGGCCGCGCGAAGCTATGCGCTCACCGCCAGCTGGGACTCGGTCTTTGAGGGCGTATACGCCGCCTATGAGACCATGCTGCCTTCAAAGTGTTTTTCCACTGCCTGTTCAGCTCGTGAAAGATCGTAACGCGCGTCCGATACCCCATTCTTGACACACGCTTCCAGCTGCAAGCCGCTACCGCGGCACCACCGGCAGCACCAGCGCGGAAGGGTGAGCAGCGTCGTGGTAGACAATGTTGGTTGCCTTCACGAAGGTGGCGTCCGTGCTGGCGGGCTTGCCCGTATTCAGATTGCGGTCGAAGCGCGGAAAGTTGCTGCTGCTCACTTCCAGCCTAATCACATGCCCCTTCTGAAACAGGTTGCTCGTTGCCCACATGTCGATCTTGTACTCATAGATTTTGCCGGGAACGATGGGCGTGGCTGCTTCTCTTGAGTCGCGGAAACGCGCGCGCAGAATGCCTTCCGTCAGGTTCTGCGCAAAGCCGTTCGGCCAGACATCAACCAACTTCGCGGTAAAGTCCGTGTCAACGGCAGAAGAACTGGCGTATAAGTCAAGAGTTACAGGTCCTGTAACTTCCGTGTCGCGATCCAGAGGCGGCGTGGAATAGACCAGCACATCCGCGCGCTTCTCCACCTCGCTCTGGTCGCGAGGGCCGGGCGCAAGGTGAACAGCGTCGCAGCAGAGCGGCCCGCCGACGGTCGGCACCGGATTGGCCGGATCGTAGACGTAGCTATCCCGGCGCTCGGCGCGAAATTCCATCTGGCCCAGATAGAGGAATCCGTCGCCAGTGGCGCTGTTGGCCTTGCCCGCCGAGTGCAGATAGTAGCGCGTTTCCTTGGCGCGTTCCAGAGGCCAGGCCGCCTCATCGCGCCACTTGTTCTCGCCCATCACGAAGATTCTCACCGGCTTGTCGCCGGCAAACATATTCTGCTTGCCCAGGAAGAGATAGTCGTACCAATCCAGAACATAATCATTCTCGTCGAAGGCGGCGTCGGATCCGAAATTGACTTCGCCCACGGTGCTCCCCCAGCCGGCGTGGCCGCCGACGGCGATGATCAGGTGCTGGCCCTTGCGCGCCGCTTCACTGCCGCCGTGCGCCTTCAGTCCAAGGTAGTTGCGCAGCGAGCCGCCCTGGAAGATGTCGTACCATGCGGCGATGGTCAGCCCCGGCACCTGGAACTTGCCGTAGTTTTCCTCGATGGACCATTGCTTCCAGTAACTGTCGTAGGTCGGATGGTCGAGCCAATCGAGAAAGTAAGGCGCCTGAGAGCGGGTAAGCGCCGCGCCGTCTTGCGGGGTTTTGATGTTGAAAACAGGAAAGTTTTTGAGCGGCAGAACGGTGTCTCCGACGACCGCATTGGCCTGCTGGCTGATCCACCGGCTATAGGTGTCCTGCGCCAGGCCCGAGGTCCACGACTCGTTGAACCATTGTTCGAAGGCGCCGCCCTGATATGTCCAGTTCTCGTGGTAGTTCGAGGCCGTCACGATGGGGCAGATTCCGGCCAGATGCGGCGGACGGCCGAGGGCCGCCAGCATCTGCGTGGCGCCGACGTAAGAGCCGCTGAACATGCCGACCTTGCCGTTGGAGTGAGGCAGCGCCGCAGCCCACTCGACCGCGTCGTAGCCGTCGTCGATCTCGTGCTTGAAGGGGTACCACTCGCCCTCTGAGGCGTAACGGCCGCGCACATCCTGCGCCACCACCATGAAGCCGCGCGCGGCTCCCCGATGGCCAAAGGCGTCGAAGGTGTCCTTGTTATAGGGAGTGCGCACGAGCAGAACCGGAAAGTCGCCCTCGCCGGCCGGCCGGTAGATGTCGGTGCTGAGGGCAACGCCGTCGCGGGTTTTCATGGCGACATTGCGTTCAATGACGACGTTGCTCCCGGCAGCGGAAGCCTCCTGCCCCCAGGCGGAAGTGCCCGGCAGCAAGCTGGCGGTAAGCAAGAACAGGCAAAACATCTTCTTCATGGAGATTGATCCTTTCGCTCAAAAGCCGAAAACCCTGTCAATGAGTTGCACGAGTGGCGGATTCTCTTACATCCCTCCCTTGCCCAGCAGAAATCCGATGCCGTAAGTGACCGCGCCTTCCAGAGCCCCGACGATGGTCATCTCCAGCCCGGAAGACCACCAGGAACGCACGGTAATCAGCGACTTGGATGCGCCCACGGCAAAGTGCGCGGCCAGCGAAATAATGGCGGCGACGACAACCGCCTCGATGCCGTGCATGAAAAAGAACGGAATGATCGGAATGAACGCGCCAACGGCCGTCGAGAGCGCGCCCGAGCCAGCAGAAACCAGCGGATTGGCCAGCGCCTCTTCCGTGGTGCCAAGCCGCTCGTTGGCCAGCACGCGGAGCATCTGCTCGGGGTCTCGGGCAATGTGGTCCACCACGCCGTCGGCGTCAGTCTCGGGCAACCCCTTCACCTGGTAGTAGAGCGAAAGCAGCTCGCGCGCCTCGGGGCCGTTCATCTGGATGGCCTCGCGCTCGCGCTCTATCTCCGCCATGTAGATTTCGCGCTCGCTTTTGGCAGCAAGATACGCCCCGGAGCCCATCGAGAGAGCGCTGGCAATCAGTCCGGAGATGCCGGCCAGCAGCACGTATTTGCTTTCGCCCGCGGTGGCGCCGCTGACGCCTGAGACAATCCCAAAGATGGCGCCAAGGCCGTCGTTGACGCCGTAGATGGCGTCGCCTATCCAGCTTCCCGGCTGCTTGCGGCCCTGGTTGCGCTTGGCCAGCAACTCTTCCAGTACCGCTTTCGGGTCGAGCCTGGGCGCGCCGGCCGGGGCGGAATAGTGGCCGCGCAAGAGTGCCCCCAGCTCGCGGTAGTGCTCCTTTTCGTCTTTGAGAACCTGATTGAGAATGGCGATGGAGCCCTCGTCACCCAACTCCTTCAACTGGGTTCCGTACCGGGCAATGTCGCGGCTCTCATCAACCTCCAGGCGGCGCAGAACATTGTGGATGCCGCCCGCCCGGTTGGCCAGCGAGTTGGCCTCTCCGGCTGCACTGCCGTGATAAACCGGCTCCGGCCCGCCCAGCTCCGCGATGCGGCCCTGCCAGAGCGCGGCGTGCTCCAGCTCGGCCTGGGCCAGGTGGCGCAGCACCTGCGAGCGCACCGGGTCGGAGTCCCGATCCGCGATGGTCTGGTATGTGTGATTGCCCTCCATCTCGGCCTGCCAGTTGCCTTCCAGCGCCGACAGTACCTTCTTCAGCCTGGCGCCGTTCAACGTTCCATTGGCCATCATTTTCCTCGCTTTTTATTGAGGATAAGGCATTCTCGCCGCTGTTGGAACTTCCCTGTCCGCCACGGATGTTTGCGGATTGCACTCCAATCTGCCGTTGCCGCCGTCACTTCCCCAGCGCGGGGTTGCCGGTATAGTGTTGAGTGCAGCAAAACACCGGGATTCCCGGACAAGAGTGAACCTGCCGGTAAGAAGCCATCCGGCCTCCGTTTCGCGTGTCTTCTGTGCCCGGAATGTGCGAAAAGGCCCTAACAGGGCGAATTTTGAGGAAGCGGGGAATTACGTTTTATGGCAACACGATCCACACCACCGGCGGCTCAAGGCGCGCCCAGTTACGTTGGCCCGTTCATTACGGTCGCCATTCTGTTTTTCATCTTCGGGTTCATCACCAACCTGAATATGGCCCTGGTGCCCCACCTGCGGTCGATCTTCGATCTCCCTTACGCATGGGCCATGCTGGCCGAATCGGCGTTTTTCCTGGCCTACTTTGTCTTCGCCTCGCCAACCTCCAAGCTGATCGAAGCGGTTGGTTACAAGAAGACGATGGTGATCTCCCTGTTCATCCAAGTGGTTGGTTGCCTGATGTTTGTCCCCGCCGCCAGGATGGTCAGCTTCCCGCTCTTCCTCACCGCGGTCTTCGTGGTGGGCGCGGGCGTTACCGCCTTGCAGACGGCGGCTAATCCGTATGTCGCCATCCTCGGGCCGGAACACAGCGCGCCAGTCCGCCTGACTCTGGCGCAGGCTCTCAACTCGGTCGGCGGCACCATCGCTCCGCTGGTTGCTGGCCACTACATCCTGACCGATCCGGCCAAACTGGCTTCCAAGGCCGCCATTGCCGACACGGTTCGCGGACCCTATATCGCTATCGCCGGCGGGCTGCTGATCTTGGGTGTGATCGTGGCCTTCCTCAGCCTGCCGCAGATCACCCAGACGCAGGAGTTCCGTCCAGCCAGGGAGAGCGGCCCCATCGCAGGCAGCAGTATCTGGAGTTACAAACACACCGTTCTCGGTGCGGTCGGCATCTTCCTCTATGTGGGCGTAGAGGTGGGTCTGGCCTCGATCGCCGTCAACTATTTCTTGTCTCAGGGAATCGATGCCGCGAAGGTCGCGGCGTTTTTCGGCGCCCACGGAGCCTGCGGGGCGTTGATAACCCGCCTCTTCGGCCCCTGGACCAATGTCGAGATTGCCGCTATTCTCGTTTCTCTCTACTGGTTCGGCGCGCTGGTTGGCCGCCTGCTCGGTTCGTGGATGCTGACCATGATCAAGTCCGGAAAGCTGCTGGGCATCTTCGGCTTTGCCGCCACGGCGATGCTTCTTGTCTCCATGTTCAGCAGCGGCCAGGCAGCCATCTGGAGCCTGGTGCTTTGCGGCTTCTTCAACTCGATCATGTTCCCCAACATCTTCGCGCTGGGCATCGCCGGACTGGGACCGATGACCAGCAAGGGTTCGGGGCTCATCATGACCGCGGTCGTCGGCGGAGCAGTGGTTCCGGCCATGCTGGGCGCGGCGGCCGACAAGGTGGGCATTCAGCACGCCTTCATAATTCCCCTGATTTGCTACCTCTTCATCGCCTACTACGGTCTGTGGGGATCCAAGCCCACGCGAACCGCTGCCTAGACTTGGCTCTTTGCTTCTTGTTGATGGGAAGGCCCTTTGGCTCGCAGCCAAAGGGCCTTCCCATCTGTGGGCGCTCTGGCCCACACAGCCTGCGCGCGACCGATTCTCCACAAATCCCCTCCGCAATTCACAAGCCGGCTCCCGCCCCATCCGGCCTACACTCGAATGCATGGCCACCCTTCCCAACCTGGCGTTCGACTCCGGCCTTCCGGCCAATGTCGACGCCGAAAAAACCATCCTCGGCGCCATCCTCCTCGATAACGCTTCCCATGCCGAAGCTGCCGAGAAACTCGAGCCTGACGATTTTTTTCTCGACTCCCACCGCGTCATCTTCCATCGCATGAGCGAGTTGATCAACGCCAACCGGGCCGTGGACATCGTCACGCTGGCCGAGGAACTGGGCCGAAACAAGGAGATTGAAACCGTCGGCGGCGTGGCCTACCTGGCTTCGCTCACCGAGGGTTTGCCGCGCCGTCCGGTCATCGAAGAGTACATCCGGATCGTCAAGGACAAGAGCCTGCTGCGCAAGCTCATGCTCATCTGCTCGACCGCCATCGCACGCGCCGCCGACCAGGGCGAGAGCGCACTCGGCGTCCTGGACGAGACCGAAGGCAAGCTGCTGGAAGTCAGCGAAAAGGGCCTCACCCACGGCCTTCAGTCGCTCGACCAGATTGTCCAGAACTCCTTCGGCACCATCGACAATCTTTACAAGCAGAGCCGCGAAATCACCGGCCTGGCGACGGAGTTCGTTGAGTTCGACCGCATGACCAGCGGCCTGCAAAAAGGCGAGCTGATCATCATCGCCGCCCGCCCCTCAATGGGCAAAACCGCTTGGGCCATCAACATCGCCCAGAATGCCGCCATCAAGAGCCAGGCGAAGGTCGCCGTCTTCAGCCTGGAAATGAACAAGGAGTCGCTCCTGCGCCGCATGTTGGCCAGCGAGGCATGGGTCGACCAGCAAAAGCTCCAAAAAGGCTTCCTCGGAAGCGAAGACCACGACAAACTGCAGAATGCATTGAACCAACTGGTTGAGTCCCACCTCTTCATCGACGACACCGCCGGCATCTCGCTGGCCGAGATGCGCGCCAAGGCCCGCCGGCTCAAGCAGAACGAGAAAGGTCTCGATCTTATCGTCGTGGACTACCTGCAGCTGATGACGGCCAGCGTGCCCTCTTCCGGCAAAAGAAACTACGAAAACCGCACCCAGGAGGTTTCGGCCGTCTCCCGCGGCCTGAAGGCTCTGGCCAAGGAGCTGGAGGTGCCGGTCGTGGCCCTGTCGCAGCTCTCCCGCGCCGGCGTGCAGCGCGACGACAAGCGCCCCATGCTCAGCGATCTGCGCGAGTCGGGTTCGATCGAGCAGGACGCCGACGTGGTCGCTTTCATTCATCGCGAGGCCTACTACAACCGCGACGAAGAGATGAGCGAGGCCGACAAGGCCAAGTCCGAGATCATTATCGCCAAGCAGCGCAACGGTCCCACCGGCACCGTGTACCTGAATTTCATCGGCAGGTACACGCGCTTCGACAACCCCGACTCCGGGCACGAGGTTTAGGGCATTGTCGCTGTCCCTATCGGGTTGAACTCGTGGTTTCCCATCCATTTCACAAAGAACGTGAAATGGATGGGGCACAAAGCGTCCCTACACCACCGTGAAAGTGCTATAGCGCCACCTCACGGCTCATTCAGAATCAGCGCAATGCGGCCCACAATCAGTTCGCCGGGCCCTTCGCCAGGATTGAGTTCGAGCAGATCCACCGGAAAGCCGATGTTGTGTGGCCGCAGAACCAGCCTGTTCGACACGAAGTCCACATACCGCAGCGTCAGGTGCGACCCGTGCCGCACCGCATACAGGTTGGGCCGGTTCGGCCGGTAGGGCATCAGCGAAATATAGTGCCGGTCGATCAGCGTGACCGCCTCGGGAAGCACCAGCGGCTCCATCGGCAGGGCGTCGGCGCCCGGAATCCGCACGGCAACGAACCGCTGCCAGGCCCGTCGCTGGTTCGAGACCCTGGCCCGAAGCGACTGCAGCAGCCCGGCGGGCAGGCGCAGAACGCCCTGCGCGGCCGAGGGCCGGATGAACGGCTCATACAGCGCCGCCGCATGAGAGACAACCGGAACCACGCTGCCTTCCCCGTCCTCCGCCAGCCTCTCGCTCTGGAAAGGCGCAGGCAACAGATCTCCGGCTGTCATGTGCTGCGCCGCCAGAATCCGGTCCATCGCCTCTAGCGAAAGCTGACGCCGCTTGTGCAGAAAATTTGACAGATGGGATTGCCCAAAGCCGGTCTGACGAGCCAGCAGCGACACGCTCAGCGTCCCCCGCTGTATCCTGCGCAGAAGTTCCAGGCGCAGCCGCTCATGCATTTGGGTAAAGTTCATCTGTGGATAATCCGCCACCGGCAATGGCGACGAACCGTCTCTGTTTTCCCCCTGAAAAACTGAAAGAGCTGATTGGCCTTCATTTTCGGCGCTCGAACAAGGATTGAAAAGCACGGAAGCGGAAACCGGTCGCGAAGGATTGACGCCAGAGAACCATCTCTCTAGATTTGCTTTACTTAATCCGCTACCGGCTGTGGAAATTTCACGAGAAACGTTTCTTTGCCGCAAGGCTGAAGCGGGCGCAGTTTTGCCCTCTTCAGCGGCAACTGAACAACTGTCGGAAGGTGAAAACCTCTCCGGCTATCTCATTCTGCCCCAGGCGCTCAACAAAGGCGCCCAGGGGACGGCTGGCAACGGAAATTCCAGAATCTGCGCGATGTACATGACAAAAAACGAAAAAACTCGGGCGGCTATCCCCCATCAGGACGCAAGAAACCTGAGCAGCCGTTCCCGGTTCTTTCTACCCCGCGGAAACAGGATGTCAAAGCAAGGCCGTCGGGAAACAACAGAAAAACGGAGAATTCGTCATGGAATTGCGCGTGCACTTGAAAATTTGCGAGGGGTGCGGTTGTCTTTGGTACCGCGCCCAAACCCAGGGGAGTGTTTACTGCAAGGAATGTGAAGCCAAGCTGATGGACTTTCCATCGCCGGAAAGCCGCAAACGGCGCGGGCGCCCACCCCGCAAATCGCTGGTTAAAGCATGGTCGGCAGCTGAAGCGATCGGGGGTGCCCAATGAGCGCAGCCCTTGCAGCACTTCAGTTGCCGGTGGTTTGGGGGGTGAGCAGTCCACAACAGGCCTGGCAGGGAGACAGGAGGAATTGGAAGAAACCACCGGCATCGGAGCCAGCGGCAATGCCGGCCGCAAATGCGCCTGCTCAAGAACCGGTCGTCAGCCTGGGCTTCTACCGGAAGCATACCGAGAGCCTGCTGCGGCGGTACCTTTACGCCTCGATGCAGGTGGGACGGGCGCCGTCCATTCTGGGCGACCCGATCGCCCGTGGGTGGTGCTCCAGCCGCCCCATTCGCACCTTCGAGGACGCGGTCATCTTCGTTCTCGACGTGGAAAAGTGCCTGGACCAGCTCAACTCCCTGGACCGCATGATGCTCAGCCGCATCGTTCTCCAGGAATATACCCAGGCGGAAGCAGCCACCTTGTTGGGGATGAGCGTTCGCGCCATCTGCTACAAGTTTCCCAAGGCCCTCGACCGGCTGACGGAAAAGCTGCTGGAGACCGGGCTCCTGGTGCTGCCGCAATAGGTCTCGTACCGCGTGAAGTTGTACCATCCTCCGTGCCCCATCCTTTCGCCTTTTTACTGGCGAAAGGGTGGGAAAGCACGCCCCTCACATCAAATGAACTGCGGAATTCCGGCGGGTGCGCCAACTGCCGGGCGAAGCGATCACAACTACTGAAGACGGGTGCCCCAGGTGCCTCGCTGTCAAGTGCCGAGAGTTGGTTTACATTTTGTCTCCAGACATCCTTTTCAGTTTTGCGATGCCGGGATGAGAATCAACTCGACCGGTGAAGCGGAGGCGGGCTCTGCTGAAGTGCAACCCACCGAGGAACAGCCGGTTGCGACTCGTCGAGACGGCGAGCAGGCGGGGATAAGGCCGGGGCAGGCTTTGTCCCCGCTGCCTTTTTTCCCGCACCGGACGATAGTCCGCCCATGCCTCGGAAAACTCATCCCACCGGTTGCGGTCAGACTTCCGGCGATTGATTTTCAACGAACTGTTCGATGATCGTCGAGCGCTTTGTGATCGGATAGACTTCGCGCCGGGCAACGGTGCGCGCCTCCAGTTCTGGCTCGTTCCGCGTGGGCGAGCGCTCCGGCCGAAGGCTGCGCTCGGCAATGACTGCCCCTTTTACTATGCAACACCGCATCATTTCGCCGCGCCGTCGGCTATCTCTCCGGTTGCCTTCTTGTACACATCCCCATGGCTGGGGAAAAACTTGAGCACGACGAGAGTGCTGGAAGCGCCGTTATCGCCTTTGGTAAGGAATATTTCCACGGGCTCGGCTGCGATATAGAAGCGGTCGGCTGACTCCGCATGCAAGGAAACGGGCGCTTTGCCGTCCTTTTGCAGGAACAGACTGCCATCGTGGAAAGAAAGCGTCGCGTCGGTAGGATTTTTGACTCCATCCTGCGTGTAACGCCCGGCGTAGCCGCGCAGAATTTTCTCGGGAACCTTCGCCTCTTTGCCGTCTGAAGGAAGAATCGAATCCGCATTCCTGCTCAGGCGCGCCAGTTCGTCGTCCATTTCCAGCGCTCCCGGAGCTTCATTGATTCCCAATGCCACCAGGTTGGAAAGCACAACCAGGGTGGTCTTGGCCGCCGGTAAGTAGTCAAGCTGGGAATAAAAGCCGTCGGCCTTCCCGACATGACAGATGTCGAGATCCTTGCCCTCGCCTTGAATCTCCACCCCATACGCGTACTCATCCTTGTACGGCGTCTGCATCTCTTTGAGCGAAGCTTCGGATAAAACCTTCCCTCCCTGCAGCGCCTCGGTCCAACGGATAAGATCGCCGATCGTGGATGCAAGGCTGGCTGCGCCGGTCGTTCCCCCCAGGTCTTCGTCCTCATCGGGAGCTGGCCCCGTGGCCGATTGCATGTAGCCGTTGGCGCGATGACGGATGGTCTGCGTGTTCCAGATACAACTGGTCTCGTGCATCCGCAACGGCCGGAAGATGCGCTCGCTCAGAAACTGGCAATAGGATTCGCCGCTGACCTCTTCCACGACCCTGGCCAGCAGCATGTAATTGGCGTTGGAATAATCGTATTTGGCGCCCGGCTGGAAGCTAAGCGGCTTGTCCGCCAGTGTGCGCAGCGTTTGCGGAATATTCGCCTGATGCTGTGTGCGGAGTATCCCGAAATACACATCGGGAATTCCAGAGGATTGGGTGAGCAGATGGCGCAGCGTGACGGCATCCCAGGCCGCCGGAGCCTGCGCATAGTGCTGCCGGAGAGAGTCGCCGGTCTTCAGCTTGCCGTCCTGCTGCAAAAGAAGAATGGCCGCCGCAGTGAACTGCTTGGAGAGCGAGGCGATGGCAAAGCGCGTATCGCGCTTGAAAGGAGTCTGCTTCTCGTAATTGGCGTATCCATAACTGGCCTGAAAGATCAGGTGATGATTCCGCTCGACGGCAATCACGCCAGAAAAGCCGTCCCGATCATGGTAGAACTTCGCCACATGCCGCATGCGCGCTGCTAACTGCGCATCCTCTTGCCTTTGCGCCGCCAAAGGAAGCTGCAATAGTACTAGAATTGCCAGAATAGAGAACACCTGCACGAGCAGCCTCCCGAGTTGAGAACCCGTGCGCATGCCCAACCTGTTCAACGCGCAGACAGGCCTGAAATCAAAGCAGGACTAAGGATACTATGCAGTCCAGTTTCTATCCACGTTACCGCCCCGTGAGGAGCGAGCCCGCGGAAGACTCTGTTTTCCCACCGCAGTATTCCTGAAAAATGCTGCCCATCGCCGCAGTAAGGTTATCTTCCACATTGCTAGCTTCAGGATCGTACTCAGACAGTTATGAAATAGCTTCTGGTAGCTATCACGCAATCCCCAGCACTCTGTTCAAAAAACCCACAATATATTTCCAAACCAGGTAATAGCCCACCAGCGCGGCCAGAAAGCATGGTGCGATCAGCGCATAGGGTATTTGGCAAGCCTGGAACCATGTAGCTCCATGAGTGCCCAGTTGAAGCACGCCCAGGCAACTGGCAGTTGTTGCTCCCATGGGCATGATCAGTATGGGCAACAGCGGCCCATGCATGCCGATGGAAAGGTGGGTGCGCGCGTGTGTGCCAAGCCAGAGCATATTCCACAGCCCGAAGAGCGAGGGCACCACGGCCATGGGAAAAATCAGCGCCTGTTCGATCGGCACAGGCACCTGCATCACGATCCGCACCACGATGAACATGGCCAGCAGCAGCGGCAGCACGAGCGTAGGCACAAAGATCCCTGCCAGATAAGCGCGAAGATAAGGATGAGTGTTCATAAAGTCCTCCAGTTCTTGCGGGCGCATTGCCCGCGGGTTTACAGGTAAAAGAGAAGCACGGGAATCGCTGCCGGAACGAAAACGCCGAAGGCCACCATGCCGGCCAGCAATGCCGCGTCGAACCATGCCCAGCCGGGCGATTGCGCGGCGCCGGATTCAGCGTCCATCCGCCGCAGCATTGCAGGCCACAGGTCACGGCCCAGTTCGTCGCCTTCCACCGGCGGCAGCGCCCGCCGCAGAACTTCCTTCATCCGCTCGTCATCGTGTGCATTCATGGTGTGAGTCCTTCTCTTTCGAGGTCCTTTCTCAACAAGCGCAGGGCGCGGAAGACGCGCACTTTCACAGCTGCTATCGAAATGCCCAGCGCCGCTGCCACATCCTTTTGCGGCTGTCCTTCAATCACCGCCAGCGTGGCCGCAATTCGCAGCTTGGGCGGCAGCCTTCCAAACGCCAGCGCGGTCTTCAAGCGAATCTCCGCAGTGATAGCCGGATCGGTAACACTCGGCGCCGCCACCTCGGCCAACATCTCCGTTGTCAGTTCGCGTTCAACATGCCTTGCGCGCATCCAATCCAGCGCCGCGCGAGTGGCGATGCGCCGCGCCCAGCCTTCGAAGCCTTGCGACGGCTCAAAGCGCGCGTGAGCTTGGTGCATGCGCCAGAAAGCCTCCACCGTCAGCTCCTCGGCCGTCGCCGGGTTGCGCACGATGCGCAGAATCCAGCCGTAGACCGCGCGTTGATGCAGGCGAAAGAGCGTTTCGAAGGCAGCCTCGACAGCTTCGGGGCTTCCTTGCCGAAACTGGCTCAGAACGTCGCTCGCTTCGTTCTGCATCGCCCTTCCCCCTTCTACTTACCCTTACGCTCCCGTCACGGAAAAGGTTACATGCAATCGGCAGTAACTGGCTTCTAACTTTCTTTCTATCTTTCTGGGAACAGTTTATCGAGCTACGGTGTCTACCTAAGTACAGTGGTTCCGATTGGGATATGCGGAGTGCTTCAAGCCCCGCTCCCCGCGCCAGCTTGACGCGTTGAGCGGTCAGCCCGCTTGCGTCTGAAAAGCACACCTGACTCCCAGCCGGCGCGGCTGAATTGGTTCTTTCGGGAGGCAGGCCATGTTCGAAGACTCCACGTTTGATTCCACACGCAGAATCCGCACACGCAGCCGCGGCTGGATGATCGCGGCCTTCGCCTTCGAAGCTTCCATTCTGCTGGCGTTCATTCTGATTCCGCTTGTCTTTCCGCAGGCGCTGCCGCGTCAGTTTACGCCTTTCCTGACGGATGCGACCGCACCGCCGCCTGCGCAGCAACCGCGCACGCAACCAATCGCCCAGCCGGCCCACGCTTTATCTCAGGCGCTTGAGGACCCGTTCGCTGCGCCAAGCGTAATTCCGCACGGAGTTCCCAAGTCCGCTGGCCCCGAGCCGGAGCAGCTTCCCAATACAGGCTGGGGCCCCGATCCCGGCACCCCAGGCGGCACGGGCAATTCGCTTCTTGCCCAAATGACGCCCCGCGTCGTAATCCATCCGGACGTGAAAACCACGGTGCGCGTTCCCAGTTCTGCCGAGGAAGCGTTGCTAATCAGGAAGACGATTCCAGTCTATCCGCGCATCGGCCTGGCCGCGCATGCGGAGGGCACGGTGGTTCTCGCGGCCACCATCTCCAAGACCGGGACCATCGAGAACCTGCGCGTCGTCAGTGGGCATCCTCTGCTGCAGCGCGCCGCGCTGGATGCCGTGAGCACCTGGCGCTACCGGCCCTATCTGCTGAACGGCGAGCCCGTCGAGGTGGAGACCACTGTGGATGTGATCTTCGCACTGACGCGGTAGGCATCGGTGCCGAGCGGGAAAGCGCGGATGGTTGAAAGTCCGCGCTTTCCCACTCATTTCTTACGCTCAATGGCCATCCGGCCTGGCGGCGTTAATGCCCGCGAAAACCGCGTCATAGTGGCCGCCCTCGACGGCAAAGCGGAGAGGCTTGACGGTCTCCACGCAGATTTCAGCAGGCGTGGGCTGGGTCTTCAGAATCTCCATCACCTCGGCGATGAATTTTTCCAGCGGCATGGCGCGCGGGTCGTCCGCGCCGCCCATCAGATGCGTAGCCACATAGGGAGGGATAAGTTCGAGAACTTCGATCTGCGTTCCTCTGAACTGGTGGCGTAGCGACTGAGTATAAGAGTGAATCGCCGCCTTGGTGGCGCAATAAGTCGGCGTCAGCGCCAGCGGAACAAAGGCTAGCCCGGAAGAGACGTTGAGGATGGTGGCGTGAGGCTGTTTGCGCAGCAACGGCAGCAGCGCCGCTGTCAGGCGGATGGGGCCGAGCAGGTTGGTGGCGACAGTGGCCTCCGCGTCTGCCAGATCGTCCTGCTGGGCCAGCAAATCTTCCGGCCGCATGATGCCGGCGTTGTTCATGAGCACGTTCAGCGCCGGAAACTCGGCAGCCACCTGGGCGGCAAACACGCGGATGGCGGCAGGGTCTTGAATATCGAACTGAAGCGACTTCATGCCGGGGTTGGCGGCTGTGGTTTCGTCCAGCGCCTGCCTGCGCCGCCCTGCGATGACGACCTGGTTGCCCAGTTTCTGCAGCTCTTCGGCCAGCCTGCGCCCAATGCCCGACCCGCCGCCGGTGATGAGAATGGTGTTGCCCGTGAGATTCATGAGATTTACGCCTCCAGGAAAGATGATAACGGCATGGTATGAAGCGCAGGTTTCGGGAGCAGGCAGGCAACACTCATCTCAACGTCTTCCGAAAAAAATCGGGCGCCTCAGGTCTAAAATGCGAGAGATGAGGCGCCCATTTTGTTGATTTCACAGGGATGAACTGCTTTGTATCACCTACTTCTTCAGCGGCTTCCTGGCGAAGTAATACAGCGAGAAGGCCAGCGCGGCGTAGGCCGCCACTGAAAACGCCGGGTTATCAGTAAGCCGGAAGTGGATTGGGTTCGGCACGTCGAAGGTTGCCGTGTAGCCCTTCAGCGCCACGCCGACGAGGCCCACGATGCCGCCGGCCGCAATCAGCCCGGAGGCAAACAGCGAACCCGGAGCAACATCGCCCTCGGCATTGGCGTCGCCGCCCGCCCTCGTTACCGCCGAATCCACCATCCAGCGCATGACGCCGCCTACAAAAATGGCCAGCGTGGTGCCGATGGAAAGATATGCTCCCACCGCAAAGGCCAGCGAACGGATGCCCAGCAGCTCGATGGTAATCACGACAGAGACGCCCAGCAGCACCAGGCCCCAGGGCAGCTTGCGGCTCAGGATGCCGTTGATGACGGTGGCCATCAGCCGCGCCTGCGGGGCCGGAGCTTTTTCTCCGCCGATGCCCGGAATCCACTGCACCTCGATCTTATGGCTGGTGGGCGAGTAGAGATACTTGCCGTCGGCCAGCTCTGACGAGCCCAGCGCGTTCAGCACGATGTACTCGCTCTTGTGGTGCACGACCGTGGTCTTGTCGGCGCGGATCACCTGGAACTGGTCATGTAGGCCCCTGGGGTCATTCTGCACATTTACGCCCGAGTGCGGCACCGAGAGGTCCCACGCCTGCGGAGCTTCGCGGAACTCTTGCAGCGAATTGTTCATCAGATTCAGCGTGAAGCCGATGGCCACCGTCGAAACGGTGATTCCGATCAGGAAGGCAAATCGCTGGCTGCGCGGCGTGGCGCCGACGAGGAAACCGGTCTTCAGGTCCTGCGAAGTGTCGCCCGCCTCAGCCGAGGCGATGCAGACCACGCCGCCGATGGTGATGGCCAGCGCGCCGAAGGCAGGCGCTGTCCAGCCAGCCACCAGAAAAATGGCCGAGGTGGCCATCAGCGTGGCGATGGTCATGCCGGAGATGGGGTTGGCCGAACTGCCGATCAGGCCCACAATCCGCGAGCTGACGGTCACAAACAGAAAGCCGAAGAAGACAATCAGCAGCGACGCGGCCAGGTTCTCGATCGGCCCCAGGTTAGCGCCCGGCACCGGCTTGAAGTAGAGGAAGAAGAACATCAGCACTACCAACACCGCCGAGCCGGCAACCGCAGTTCTCATCGAGAAGTCCTTCTCGGTGCGCAGGGGCTTGGCCGCGCCGGCGTTGCTGCCGCCGCGCATGTGCTTGAATCCCGCGCTCAGCGCGCTGACGATTGTGGGCAGTGTCTTCAAGAGCGTGATAAGGCCGGCCGCCGCCACCGCTCCGGCGCCCATCGGGCGAATATAGGTGATCCACAGGTCGCTCGGGCTCATCTGCCCGACGGGAACTGTCCCCGGATACATGGGATGTGTCAGATCCTTGCCGAAAAAGTAGATCAGCGGCATCAGCACCAGCCACGAAAGCACGCTTCCGGCCAGCATCACACCCGCCGTTTTGGTTCCGATGATGTAGCCCACGCCCATGTACTCGGTGGTAGCGTCAGCTTTGATCGACGCGCCTTTCAGCACGTGGTTCGGCCCGAAGTCCGGCTGGAACTCCGGCGTGCCCGGCCATGCGCCGAAGAGGTTTTCATTCTGGAAGAAGGTGTAGAGTGCGCCCAGTCCCAGCCCAAAGAAGACCCGGCTGGCCAGCGAACCGCCCTTTTCTCCCGCTTTGAGCACATCGGCGCAAGCCGTGCCCTCGGGAAACTTCAGGTTCTCGTGCTCATCCACAATCAGTTGCTTGCGCAGGGGCACCATGAACAGCACGCCCAGAAAGCCGCCAATTAAAGCCAGCATGAAGATGCGGGCATATTCCAGATCGAAGCCCAGAAAAATCAGCGCCGGCAGGGTGAAGATGACGCCTGCGGCGATCGACTGACCGGCGTTGCCAGCCGTCTGGACGATGATGTTCTCCAGAATCGAGCTGCGGCCGAAGAAACGCAGAATGCTGATCGAGAGCACCGCGATGGGGATGGAGGCGGCCACCGTTAGGCCGGCGCGCAGGCCAACATAGACTGTGACCATGCCGAAGATAACGCCGAAACACGAGCCGAGCAGAACGGCGCGGAAGGTGAACTCCGGCGGGTTCTCGCTGGGCGAAACAAATGGTTGAAAAGCAATAGGTTGAGATTCTGGCACGAAAAAGCCTCCATGTGAGCACAAACGGTCTTGCTGAAATCCCCTGAAGGGGAAGTTTAGCAGCGGAAGGGGCGGAAGCGACAGGTGGGCCCTCTTGCACCGGTTTGCCGAAGACAGTTTTACGGGCAGAAAACGCGGATTGAGCTGGAGAACTTGGCGAGTTTGGCCCTGAGCGCGTAGCGTAGAGGCGTCCCCCGAATCAGATCGTGCGGAGAAGACAAGGCACAATGACCAATCCATCGCTCGCACCGGCGCGCGCCCAGCGGCTGACCTCGCTGGACGTGCTGCGCGGCATCACGATCGGCTTCATGATCATGGTCAACAACAACGGCGGCTCCGGCTCGTGGAGCTTCATGAATCATGCCGAATGGAACGGGCTGACACCCACCGATCTCGTCTTTCCCACTTTTGTCTTTGTCGTGGGAGCTTCGATCGTCTTTGCTTTTGAGGCGCGCCTGGCTCGCGGCGTCACGCGCATGCAGTTGGCCTGGCACACAGTCAGGAGGGCCGCGATTCTCTTCCTGCTGGGCGTAATCGTCAACACCTTCCCCTTCTACCGCCTCGAATATCTCCGCATGTACGGCGTCTTGCAGCGCATCGCCCTTTGCTATTTGGTTGTAGGCCTCTTCTATCTTTGGGACAGCCGCGTGTGGACCAAGGTTGCCGCACTGGTCGTGGCGCTCGCGGGCTACTGGATTCTGCTCCGCTGGCTTCCGGTACCCGGCGCAGGAATGCCCGGCCGCGACATTCCCTTCATGGATCAGAGCCAGAATCTGGTCTCCTGGCTCGACCGGCTCCTCATGCCCCATCACCTCTATCTGGAAGCTCCGGCCCACAACCTCCGCGACCCTGAGGGACTGCTCAGCAACCTGCCCGCTCTGGGCACCACGCTGCTGGGAGTGTTGACCGGGATGGGCCTCCGCGCGCAAAAGCCGGCTGGAACAAAAGCCCTGGGCCTGGCGGCCGGCTCCCTGGGCTGCCTCGCCACCGGCTATCTCTGGTCGCTATGGTTCCCGCTGAACAAGAACCTGTGGACCAGCTCCTACGTCCTGGTCGCGGCCGGATGGTCGCTGGCCGCGCTCACGCTGGCCTACTGGGCAGCCGATGTGCGCGGCTGGCGCAAAGGCTGGACCTGGCCCTGCCTGGTTCTCGGCTCCAACGCCATCGTGGCCTACATGATCAGCGAACTAATTCCGAGCGGCCTCTATGCCCTGCGCTTTACGGCGGACGAACGGCGCACCGACGTGCTGGGCTGGATCTTCGTCCACGTCTTCGCGCAGATCCCCGACCCCGGATGGGCGGCCTTCGCTTACTCTGTTTCGATCCTGGCCTTCTGTTTTGTTCCGGTCTGCGTGCTCTACCGCGAGAAGGTTTTTGTGAAGGTGTAAGGGGCGGAAAGCCGCGGCACCGTCGAGACGGAATCGCCTCAGAACTTTTCTGCGGCCCCCTTGACCGGCCGGAAGAGCCACAGGTTGAGCAACGTGAACAGCATCCCTCCGACGGTGAATTTGAGCCAGACGGGGGCTGCCGACGGAGAGAAAAAGCCCTCCAGCGTTCCGGCAATCACCAGCAGCGGAATAATGCCGCTGACCAGTCGCGTGGCCTCAATGCCTCCGCGGGCCACCGACTCCTTCCAGCGCAGCGCGCCAGGAAAAAGCATGGCCTGGCCCAGGCGGAATCCGGCTCCGCCCGCGATAATGATCGAGGGCAGCTCAAGCGAGCCGTGCGCGGCTACAAAGCTCCAAAGTTGCAGAGACATATCGTAGTGGTGGCAGGCCGCGCCGATCACGCCCAGCATGATTCCGTTCTGGATGAGCGCGAAGAAGGTTCCCAGCCCAAAGACGATTCCTCCGGCAAAGGTGATGAAGCTGACCGTGAGATTGTTGGTCATGATCCAGCTGGAAGCCATGGGCGCCACGCTCACAACGGACTTGGTCCACATTTCGTGGCGCTCCATGGTGGCGATCATCTCCGGGCCGACGAAGTGGCGCATGAACTCCGGTCGCGTCGCGGTCAACACGGCGCCCAGCACGCCAAAGGCCACCGAAACCAGCAGCGAAGCCGCGACATAGCCGATCTGGAGCTGGAAAATGGCCGGATATTCGTCGCGCAGAAAGCGGAAAAGAGTCGCCAGATTGGTCTTGCGGCCGGAATAGATGATATGGTGAGCGCGAGCCAGCAGTTGATTCACATATTGCGCGTAAGTGCGGGAAGTCGAGTCCTGGCGCAGCACCGAGAGGTCTGCCGCTACCTGCCGGTACAGCAGGGCCATCTCCTGCAATTCCGCGCGCGATAGCTGCCCCAGGCCGCTCTCGTCGGACTGAGCCAGCAGTGCAGCCAGCCGGTCCCAGTGGGGCCGGCGCTTGAGAATCCATTGGTTGGAGAGGATTTGCGCCATGGAATTGAATTCAGATCAGCTTAACATCGATACGCCGGAATTGGTTACGATCGAGTTTCCTCTGGCCGGCATTGGCAGCCGTTTCATCGCGCTCTTGGTCGATTATCTGATCTGGGGCGCGGCCTTCCTCGTCCTTTCGCTGCTGGCTGCGCTGATTCTGCCCGACATCAAGGCCTTCTCCAAGATTTCAGAGCAGTGGGCCGAGGCCCTCTTCATCATCATCTCTTTTCTCTTCAACTGGGGCTATTTCACGCTCTTTGAGGCCTTCTGGAATGGCCGCACGCCGGGCAAGCGCGTGGCCCACATTCGCGTCATTCAGCGCTCGGGCCGCGCCATTGGCCTCTTCGAGTCCATGGCCCGCAACTTTGTCCGCTATATCGATCAGATTCCCTTCTTCTATGCCGTGGGCGTTATCTCGATGTTTGTCACCCGCCAGCACCAGCGCCTGGGCGACCTGGCGGCGGGCACGCTGGTGGTGCGCGATCGCCAGCAAGAGGAGCCGCTCTGGGGCAATTCGGCCGCCCGCACCTTCACGGCGCAGGCTTTTGAACCCGGCACGTCTGTTCCCGCGCCGCACACCGCGTTCTCGCTGCCGGCCACCGGCATCGCCAAGCTCTCGCCGGCCGACCTGGAAGTTCTGGAGGGGTTCTTCGCGCGGCGGCTCGATATGTCCCTGCCCACGCGCCAGGCCCTCGCCGAACGCATCGCCGCCGCCATTCAGGCAAAATCCGGACTGGAGAGGCCCGGGGGCGCAAGCGTAGAAACTTTTCTCGAAGCTACGGCCAGCCAGTTGCGGGATCAGGCGCGAATGAACAAATAGATATGGAAGAAGCTGCCCTAGGAAAGGCTGGCTTCCTCGCGCTGCGATTCGCTGGCTTTTGCCTGCTCCAGCAACTCTGCCAGCGCCCGCTCCGGACAGATGTGCCGCGCCTCCAGACGATCCAGTTCCGCCTCTGATTCCACCGCTGAGGCGATGGTCATGAAGCAGTGCAGGCAGCGGGTGTTGTAAGTCCCGTTCTCGTTTTGGGTGCGGTTGTACATCGTTCCTCGGAATCCTCCGGAAGACTGAACGATGTTAGACGCACTTTGTCTTGCTTGACGTGACCTTCATCACAGAATCATCTTTGCCGGGCGGCGCCGGATGGTTCCTTTCCTCAAGGGTGCTTAGATCATCATTCCCTGGTTGGGATTGCGCCGCAGTTGCCAGCAGGGGGTTAGCCCTGCCTGCGGGAACAGGGAGACCGAGCATGGGGCGTCGATAGAGCCCTGATAATCGAACTCCTGCTTGTTGCCCTTGAGCGGAATCGTCACATAGCGGTTGACGGTGACCTTGGCGTGGGGCGAGCCGCGCAACTTGTAGACCGCCCAGTCGCCCGCGTATGTGGCCACAAACACTGCCGCCAGCACCACAATGACCCGTTTCAACCAGCGCGTCAACCAGCGCATCATGCGGATTCAGCCTTCCTGCTCAACCGGACTCGCGGATGCCAGCGAGGTTAAACGCTCAAGAAACCCCTCGCTGCAGAACAGCTCGCCGCGTGGGTACATGGGGAGTGACGTCTGTTGCCGATGGCGAAAGCGAGAATCACGCGATTGAATCCATTTGAGCCAGAGGCTGGCCGGACACAACCACGCGAAAGCAATTTCGCCCACCCGCCTTGGCCCGGTAAAGGGCTTCATCAGCGCACTTCAATAATGCCTCGGCATCGAGTTCTCTGCCCGTCGAGTTGCATACTCCCACACTCGCGGAAACCGGAACTTCACGTCCCGCAAAAAGAACGGGTTCTGCCAATGATTCTACAATCTTTGCGGCAATTCCCTCAGCCTTGAGCAGATCGCTCACTTCGGGAAGGAGCACGACAAATTCGTCTCCGCCCAATCTGGCAACCGTGTCGCTCTTGCGCACGGCCTGCGTGAGGCGATCGGCGGTAATGCGCAAAACTTCGTCGCCGCAATGGTGGCCAAAGGTGTCGTTGATGTCCTTGAATTGGTCGAGATCGATGATGAGAAGAGTCACTCCGGTTTGATGGCGTTTGGCTGCCTCCACAGCATTGCTGAGCCTATCCTCAAGCAGCAGGCGGGTTGCCAATCCCGTCAGCGCATCGTGCAGCGCCATATGGCGGAAGCGGCTTTCGCTCTCTCGCAGCAGATTGGCCTGTTCCTGGACATGCTTTCTGAGCACCATCACCCAGCCAAGCACGCAGAGCGTGGCGATCAGCGCCAAAGCCAGCAGCACGAGGATATGCCCCGCCGTCCACCAGGAAGGCCCTTCAAGGACCACTACATCCTGGGGCGAACGCATCAGAATCTGAAAAGACTTGGTTACGGCCACTCCTTCACGCACGTGGCTCCGAGCATCGATCTGGACGGAACAGATGCCTGTGACTCGCAGCTTGCTCCCGGTCTTCCACTGGCTCGCATCATTTCCCTTCATGCCTTTGGGCAGAACGGCGGCGAAGATCGTATTCCCGGAGGTCAAGATCAGGTTCATGTTGGAAGACGTCAGATCGCTGCCGATCAACTGGCCATCCATCTGGATGAGATCCGAATCGTGACTGCCTTTCAGAGCTTCTCCGACGGAAACGGGCTTGGCCGCAACCAACCCGCCTTTGCTGGCGAGCCTGAACATGGCATCCGTCAGGACGAGCTTGTTGCCTTCCGTTCCCGCAAATCCCACGATGTCGACCAGATCCCCGATGGCCAGAGGGGTATTCTGAACCGTTTGCGCGCAGATTCCGCGAGTCGCATCTCGAATGCAGAGCGACGAACCGGGCCATTGAAGAGTCAGATTGCCGCGCAGATGCACGCGATGAAAAGATGCGGAAAACGCGTCCCAACGCAGTAACTTGTCAATCGGAATGAGCGACTGACTGAAGGGATCGCCTGGCGCGGGTTCCACAACTTTTATTGCGGAGAGATTTGGAGCCATCAGGTGGACGCCAATCATCTGGGAGTCGCCGTTGACTGTGGGAGCAGCGTTGGCCTGGATTCTGACTTTGGCATCCACCAGGTTCGAATATGAAGCGGTCTCCTCCCTTGGCATAGTTACGCTGATGCTTCCATCGATCATTGCCAGTTGCAGCGTAATGCTATGCGTATATTCGGAGACGGCATGAATTGTGCCCTCGACCTCGACCCATTGTGCGTCTTCCGCACCGGTCTCCAGCCGCGGGAGGCTGACTCGAGGAGGGTTTGCCGGCAGGGCGGAATGTCCGATCACCCTTATTTGGGGCTTGACCACAACGGGACCAAACCCTCCAGGGCCACTCACGCCCTGCACGTCGATAACGGTCCCTGCGGTGAGCCACCCAACCGAGCGGGAAAGAGGCCTCAAAAAAATGCTGCCCGTCGAGTCGTGCATGAAGACTGCGGCGTACCCGGTCCCGTAGTTCTCATCGAAGTAGGTCACGACCCCTTTGATATGGACCGGATAGGCGCGTGCCGCTTCGCCGGAACTGAGGCTGTGCGCCTGCCGCGCCGTGGTCAGCGTGGGCAGTTTCTCCGCGGAATTCGTTACGGATTGGGGCGCCGCAGGAGAAGCATGCGAGGAAGAAGCGAACAGAAGAACAGCAAGCGCGATTGCAGGCAGTCCGAAAAGACAGAACAGGCTGATCTTCCCTTGCTCGTCGCTGCAAAGTCCCGTCGTGCTCTCCATTTGCTGCGCCATTCTCCGCCCACTCTAACGGCATCCACTAACTTCCACTTCACTCTTAGCGGGAAGTTTCTACCTCGGGCGAGTCTTCACTGAATGCTATACGCATATACGGTTTATCGGCCAGAAAAGTACAGAACTTTATGCTCAGCGCCCCAACAATTCCTCACCGGGAATGATGCACTCCTGAGGGGCACAGCAGACATGGTTGAGTTTGGCCTGGTCTGCCTGCATCTGTTTGTCGCGGCCGAGCGCGGCCAGTACGGCACTCAGAATGGAGCCGGCCGCGGCATCTGCGGGTGTGCAGATGCTGTAGTGCATCCACTTCCCTTCTCGTCGCGCGGCGACAATGCCGGCCTTGCGCAAATAGGCGAGATGCCGCGAGATCTTTGGCTGGCTCTGGCCGAGAATCTCGACAAAATGGCAAACACAGATCTCGCGGCTCGACATCAGGTTGAGCAGGCGCAGGCGCGTATTGTCGGCTAGAGCCGCAAAAAGTCCCGCCATGCCGTGAGATTTCGGGTCAGAATTCATGCGTTTATTATATACGGATTGACAAATATGACATATGTTCATATATTCGTTTTAGCGAATGTGAGGCGCGTTCTATGGAAGCTGAGAAGGATACGAAGACCCTGGTTCAGGAAAAGTACGGAGCCGCGGCGCGAGAAGTGCGCAGAAGCGGCAGTGTCGCCTGCGGCGATCCGGGGCTGCGCTGCTGCGACCCCATCACGACCAACCTGTACAACGAAGCTGAGAAGCGAGGCCTGCCGGCCAGTGCCGTGCTAGCTTCGCTCGGTTGCGGCAATCCAACAGCCCTGATTGAGCTGAAGCCGGGCGAGACGGTGCTCGACCTGGGCTCCGGCGGCGGCATCGACGTGTTGCTCTCTGCCAAACGCGTGGGGCCAACCGGCAAGGCCTACGGCCTGGACATGACCGACGACATGCTCGCCCTGGCCCGCGAAAATCAGCACCAGGCGGGAGTCGAAAATGTCGAGTTCCTCAAGGGCGAAATCGAAAGCATTCCCTTGCCAGAGAACTCGGTGGACGCGGTGATTTCCAACTGCGTCATCAATCTCTCCGCCGACAAGGACCGCGTCTTGCGCGAGGCCTTCCGCGTGCTCAAACCGGGCGGACGCTTTGCTGTTTCCGATGTTGTCGTCCGCGGCAAAGTTCCCGACGAGGTGCGCAAGAGCATGTTGCTCTGGGTGGGCTGCGTCGCCGGCGCGCTGGAGGAGCAGGATTATGCGGCCAAACTGGCGCGGGCCGGATTCAGCCGCATCTCGATCGAACCGACGCGCGTCTACTCGGTCGAGGATTCGCGAAGCTTTCTCGTTGAGGCAGGGATCGATGTCGATGCCATCGCCTCGCAGGTTGACGGCAAGTTCATGAGCGCCTTCATCCGTGCTGAAAAACCTGGGGCTGAGAGATTAGGTGGCTGCTGCTGCTCGACGGGCTGCCGCGGCTGAAGAGCAGCAGGCTTGCGAAGGACACTCCCGCGCAGGCCTGAGCGGCGTCTGTTTCAGAGTTAGTCGGTGTGGGTTACACACCGGAGATTGGCATCGTTGCCCGCTGGTCTTGATAGGACAGCAAAGCTGACACATCGGCCCCCCCCACCCCTATTTTGGAAGCAAATTCCTTTTTTTCTTGAGCTTACAGGCAGGGTCTCGCTGTAAAATCTTCAAAACAAAGAAGTTATTCGCAAAATCTTCCAGCATAAGGAGTTACAAGACGTTTCGGCCTCTTTTGGCCGCTTCCGGAAGGAAGGCAGCGCGAAGAGGTCGCGCCGGGACGATCTGAGAGAGAGCTTCTGAGGATTATTGTGCGACCTGGGAGGGTATTTATACGCAAGCGCCTGCGGTGCGGCCAGAGGCTCGCTTTGCGCTCGCACGTGGTTCGTGGTATCCAACGTCCGAGAATCCTGACCTTGGGTGCCCGACAATGCGCGGGCTACCCGGGATTGTTTCCCCCTCATAACCCGATTCGTCCAGATTCCGTTCTTCTTCGATCCGGCCGTCGCCGCTGAGATTCCGCTACCAATCCCCGCATTTTCCGGCTATACTTGCCCACTATCAGCGAGAGTAGCACCGTCGACGCGCTCTTCCCGACGATCCGCGCGTGTGTGCTTTCCGCTACTTTGTTCCAACCAGAGCGCTGACGACTCATGACATCGTTGGCCCAGCATCTAGTAACGACACCCTCCAGCCTCCGGCGAAAACTCGATTCGCCGATGACTGGAAAACCAGAAACTCGATCCTTGTGAGTTTCATTTCGGAATCCACAGGAATGCTAGCCGCCTTCCCTCAAGAACAGAAATCAACTTCACAAGAATCCGCAGAAGGAGAACACCGATGATTAGAATCCTTGGAATCACGTGGGGCGAAAGTGTGCTGGTTTCCTTTGACCCGTCTTCGGGTGCCGTAATCGAACAACATGCAACGCTAAACCCGGATGAGAAATATGTCGGATTGGCGTACGACTCGAATCGCAATAAGCTCTACGCTCTTTCCCAATTGAACTGTAACTTGTATTGCGTTGACCCGATTCGACGCACTGTAACACTCATTGGCAAGCTGAATATTGGCCCAAATCTGGACGCCTCAGCCTTGTCCTATGACCCCGTAGCTGACGTTTTATACACAGTGGTAATACATGGTGGTGACAGCGGCCCCTTTCAGAGCGACTTGGCAAAAGTCGATACCGTCAACGGCAATGTAACGGTAATCGGAACCATTGGAAATGGCATCTGCAACAGCCTTTGCTGGAGAGATTCGGACGGGAAACTGAACAGCTATATCGTGTATGGCAGTGGACCCGACAATTCACCGTACAAAGCCAGTCTTGTGACGATAGATCCGAACACCGCTGCGATGACAACCCTGTTTGAGACTCCATATCACACTATCGCAGGCTTGGCACAAAGACCAGGCCGGAACGCTTATGTGTCATGGATAAACGCAGACACGGCGTTTTATGGAGAGGTCAACCTGGACACCAAGTCGATCACACAGCTCGCTCCCCATGATGCCGGAGTTTGTTCGGCAGCCATGATTTATAGAGGCTTTTATGTCGCGCCGGATCTACAGCCTCCGAGAAACTTGACCGGCCGGATAACTTAACATGTTCGCAAATAACTCGACCATAGAGAACTGGCATTTTCTCCTTGTCATCATCCTGCCGAGTGGCTTTCACTCTTTCCCGGGAAACTAAAACCACTCGGCAGTGCTGGCTTCGGCGTTGAGCGGTGGGAGAACCGCAAGAGAGCCTCTGAATAAGTTGATGTTTGCAACCTGCGACACAACCAAAGTGGTGCACTTTCAGAACATCGACCTAATCGGAGAGACACCGAGGGCCAGCCGTTTTCGGCTGGCCCTCGGTGTTTATGTGTGCAATTTGCGTTCTAGATTTTGACCGAGGCGGCGCGGGGAGAAATTCCGCTCAACTCGGCAGCGCGGGCTTCGGCGTAGGCCGCCGCACCCATCAAGGCGGCGCGGCTCTCAAGAATGATGCGCACCGGCATGTTGATGAGCAACTGGCTCAGCCGTCCCTTGTCGGTGAAGGCCTTCATGAAGGTGCCGTCTTTGAGCTTTTCGAGGATGCGGGGCGCGATGCCGCCGCCCACGTAGACACCACCCACAGAGAGTAGCTTCAGAGCCAGGTTTCCGGCCTCGGAGCCGTAGGCGGAGACGAACATATCCAGCGCCTTTTCGCAGATCTCGCTCTTAGCCGCCAGCGCCAGTTCGGTAATCACGGCATTGGGATCTTCCGTCGCGATGCGCTCGGCCAGCCAGGCCGGCTCGTCGAGGCCGCGCACTTCGCGCAGAAAGTCATAGACATTGGTCAGGCCCATGCCGCTGACCACGCGCTCACAACTGATGCGCCCGTTGTATTTCTGCTTCAGGAAGCGCAGCAGATCGATCTCGTCTTCGTTGCGCGGCGCGAAATCCGTGTGGCCGCCCTCGGAGGGATAGGGCGTGTGGCTGTGGCCGTTCCAGATCAGAAGGCCCTCGCCCAGCCCGGTTCCGGCAGCGAGCAGGGCGCGATTGCCGATCTGGCTGGCATCGCCTTCGCTGAGCGTGTAGATCTGGTCGGCTGCCAGCTCGGCCACGCCGTAGCCGTTTGCCTCGAGGTCGTTGATGAGGAAAACGTGGGTAATGCCCAGGCTGACAGAAAGCTCGCGGCTATCCAGGGTCCAGGGCAGGTTGGTGAGGCGCAGGCGGCCGTCGCGCACCGGCCCGGGCACGCCAAAGCAGGCCGCCGTCACCTTGTCCGCGCTCAGAAACTCTCTAACGATCTCTTCCAGACCGGTGTATTGCTTAGCCGGATACCGCTCGTCGCGGGAGTATTCCAGTTTTCCATTGATAAAGTCATACAGCGCCAAGTGAACCTTGGTACCGCCTACATCGCCGGCCAAAATCATCGTTCTCTCTCCAAAACTCCACAGCCTTCCTCGTCGGTCGGAGGTAACAGCGCGGCTGCGGCCTTATCCAGAATGAGTGTAAGTATACCGCTTGAGGGCCATATCAGTTGACTGGGATACCGTTCCGGATCGTGCGGCCCGGTCAGAACTTCCTTTAAAGTGGCGGCTTTCTCCTGACCGGAGACCAGGAAAAAGACCGAACGGGCGTAGTTGATGACCGGCCATGTGAGGGTAATGCGCCAGGCATCCTTCTGCGGCACGTGGTTCGGGGCCACCAGGCGGCCAAACTCGTGAAGAACCTCGGTGTTGGGAAACAGCGAGGCGGTGTGACCGTCGCCGCCCATTCCCAGGGCCACCAGATCGAAGCGCGGGCTCCCTGTCTCCTCAAGGCGGAAACTGGAGCGCAACTCCGACTCGTAACGGAGGGCGGCCGCCTCGGGCTCCAACTCGCCCTCAATGCGGTGAATCTGCTCGGGTTTGAGCGGCACATGGTCCAGCAAGGCCTCGCGGGTCATGCGGTAGTTGCTCTCGGAGTTATCTGGAGGAACGCAGCGCTCGTCTACCCAGAACAGGTCGAGCTTCTGCCAGGGCATGCGCAAGCGCCACGGCTGGGAAGGGTCGGCGAGTGCCTCAAAAACAGCTTTCGGCGTAGATCCGCCGCTGATGGCGATTCGCGCGCGCCCCTGCGCCTCCGCCGCTTCCCCTGCCATCTCGACAAAATACTGCGCCGCCCGCCGAGCCAGCGCTTCTGTATCCGGCTCCACGTAATAGTTGATCTGAAGGTGTTTGCCCGCGCGCATCTGTGCCTATGACCTCTTCAGGGCTCTCAAATTCACCACGCTCAAAGGTAGCACGGACGCCGGGTGAAGCGGGTGAATCGACGAACTTGATGTCCATTTTCTGACCAAGCGGCGAAATTCGAGGACGAGATGGGTTGAGCGGCCGGGAAATGCCGAGCCACTTCAGCGCTTATTTGCCCAGATACACCCGGTACTGCGCTTCGAGAATGCCGGCGGCGCGGGCCAGCGCCAGCTTCGACAGGTTGTACTGGTAGAGGCTTTCAACCATGTTGCTCTGAGCCGCGGCCAGGGTGGCTTGCGCGGTGACCAGGGGCAGATTGTCGTCCACGCCCGCATTCACGCGGTCGGTTTCATCGGCCAAGGCGCGGGTGGCCAGGTCGACGTTGGAGCGGGCAACTTCAACCAGTCTGGCCGTCGCCGCCGCGTCCAGCAGCGCGGAGCGCACCTGCTGATCGATTTGTCCGCGCAGGTCGGCAAGCTGAGCGTTGACGGCGTCCAGGTGGGCCTGGGCGGCTTCGGTGTCGCCGCGCAGCCTGGCCTCGCGGAAGAGCGGGACGCTCAGCGTGCCCACCGCGGCCATGTTTCCGTGCGCGCCAACGCCGCCCACCTGGCTGACCGCGTAATATCCGCCGAAGCTGAGGCTGGGCAGCCGCCGACCGCGAGAAGCCGCGTGAACGGCCTTCAGAGCCGCAGCCTGGTTTTGCAGGCTCTGGTAGTCCTGGCGGTTCTTGTAGGCAACAGCGCGAAGTTCCTCGGGCGTCTGCGCGGCCAGTTCGCTGTAGGGCGCCGGATCGGTGAGGGCTATCTTCTGGCCGGAATCCAGGCCGATCTCGCGCCTGAGCAGAATCAGGTTCTTCTCGAAGGCGTTCTGGGCGGCGATGAGAGCCTGCTGCTGAGCCTGAAGCTGGACCCGCGCCCGCAACTCGTCCAGGTTGGCCGCGGTTCCGGCCTCGTGCGCCGCGTGCGCGTGACTGAGCAACAACTGGTCTGCCGCTTCAAGGGCTTTGGCGTTGTCAACTTCGCTGGATGCGGCCAAGGCGTGCAGATAGGCCGAGGCCACCTGCTGCACCACCTCGTCACGCGCGGCCATTTTGGCGGAATATGCGGCGCGTTCCGCCGCGCCGGCCGCCTTCCAGGTGGCAATCACCGGAGCTGAGAAAAGCATCTGGCCATAGTGAATCTGGCCCTCGGTCAGCTCGTCCCGTGTAATTGTCGAAACTCCGGTGAGCCCAAATTCTTTCATAATTCCGGAGCTGAAGCCGTCCGCAACCAGATTCTGCTGGTGCACGCCGGTATCGCCGGTAAGCGTGATCGTAGGCAGAAAATTCTGCAGCGCTTCGTTCTTCTGCCCATGGCGCGATTTCTCGACGTCTTCGGCTTCCTTCAGGCCCAGGTTGTTCTTGAGCCCGAGCGTGACAGCGTCGTCCAGCGAGAGCTTCAGAGTCTCATCGGTGGCTGGGCGCGCCGTAACACTGCCGAAAAAGGCGCTGGTGGCGGAGGTGGGGTTGGGCGCCTGAGCAGAAATCCGCGGCGCCGTGGCCGCAAAGGCCAGGATCGCGAGAAGCGCCGGCACGGCTCGCCGGGAAAGCTTTTGTTCCGATCGATTCACTTCTACCATTTTCTCAGATGAACCGCGGCAGCGGATTGATTTCGCGACTTGTGAACCCTTGCCGATGGGGAACCGGCGCATTTTCAATGTATCTACAGGGTTCAATTCCTGGTTTCCCACCCATTTTACGAAGAACGTGAAATGGATCGGGCACGGAGATTCGTTACACGCGCCTTGAAAATGCCGGGATCGGGGACTCGGAAACAAAGGACAGAAAGGCCGCCGGAACGCATTTGCGCGGCTTCGCGCAGCTGGGTCCCACGCTCCCATCCGTACAATTCTCCCGCTCCCGGCGGCGCCCCCCCTACAAGGATTCAGGGAGACGCATGAAATCCGCAGGGCTTGCGGTTGGACGCCCCGTCAGAAATCCCTGCACGCCATTCGCTCCGAGGGCCTTGATGATTGCCAGTTGTTCCGGATTCTCAACGCCTTCGACGATCACCTGCATCCCGAAATTGTGCGCCAGCCCGATAAGCGTGCGAATCATCGATTGACTCTCTGGCTGCCCGTTCAGGTCCTTCACAAAGGATCGGTCAATCTTGAGGACATCGAAGGCCAGCGAGGGCAAATAGCTCAGGCTGGAATATCCCGTGCCAAAATCGTCGATCGCCATGCTGATGCCCATCTCCCGCAGACGAAAGATGATTTCGGCCGCCTGTGGGAGCCCTCCCACCATCGCCGACTCGGTAATCTCGATTTGCAGCAGTTCAGGCTTGAGTCCGGTGCGCTCGAGTATGGCGCTGACCTCTTCCACAAACCCCTTGCGGCGGAACTGGATGCTGGAGGCGTTGATTGCAACCGAAATCGGGTAGGGCATCCTTTTCTGCCACTGAACGGCTGCCAGGCAGGCCTGCTCCATGATGTAGGAGCCGAGGGCCCAGATCATTCCGCTCTCTTCCGCAATGGGAATGAACTTGGCCGGAGGGATTTCGCCGAGAGTTGGGTGCGTCCAGCGAGCCAGCGCTTCAAAACTGATCAGGCGTTGATCGGCCAGCTCGAATTGGGGCTGATAGTTCACGGCAATCTCGTGCCGGGCTACGGCCCCGCGCAGCAGGTTCTCCAGGGTCATCCGCTCATGCACTTCGAACCCGATTTCCGGCGTGAAGCACATGGCTCGATTCCGGCCCTCGCGCTTGGCCACGTACATGGCGCTGTCGGCCTGCTGGATCAGTTCCTCGGCGTCGGCCGCATCGTCCGGAAAGATGCTGATGCCAATACTTGCGCCAATGGCAAGAACATGCCCCTTCACTTCGAAAGGATTCGCGATTGCTTCCAGCATGTCTTCTGCCATCTGCACCGCTTCTTCCCTGGCATGAAGATTGTGCATGACCACCATGAATTCATCTCCGCCGAGGCGGGCCAGCAAATCGCCCTGGCGAATCCACGACCGCAGCCGTGCGGCTACCTGCGCCAGAAGCGCATCGCCGATGGGATGCCCAAGACTGTCGTTCACCAGCTTGAATTCAGACAGGTCCATGTAAAGCAGCGCAATCTTGCTGGCTTCCCGTTGAGCTTCAACCAGAAGCGAAGAGAGCGCGTTCGACAGAAACCTGCGATTGGGCAGGCCGGTCAGCAGATCGTACAGCGAATCGTGCACCGCCGCATCCTTCGCTCTCTGCAGCTCCACCTGATTCTGCTTCAACTGACTCACATCGATGGCGGTTGTCTCATACACCAGGCCCCGAGAGGAATGCACGGGCGTGATGTTCACCAGCAGGAATACCGTATCCCCATCGTCCCGGCGCAGGCAGGCGTCACGATTGCTCAGCGATTCCCCTATTTCAAGGGCATTCTTCAACCGCTCCCGGCGGTCGGGGTCAATTTCCAAATCCCAATAGGAGCGGCCGATCAGATCCTCGCGAGACTGCAACCCCAGCATTTTCACAAACGCCATATTGCAGTCGACGATGGCGCCGTCTGGCCGCCAGAAAAAGACCGCTGCCAGGTTGCGCTCAAACAGCCGCCTGTACTTCGACTCCAAATGCAGCTCGTTCGCAAGCCGCGCGCGAATGACCGCGGTCTGCTTGCGCACGGTCCGCCTCAGTATCATTCCCCAAGCGAACGGCACGATCACACAAAAGGCCAGTCCGCACAAAATGAACAGCCCGCGCCTCAGCGTCAGCCAGCCAAAGCCTCCCTGCACGACGATGTCCGACGGAGATTCAATGAGGAGCAAAAACGACTCGCCCTCCCGATGGTTCGCCCCCTGGAGCAACGCGACTCCCGTCAACTCAAGAACCGAGTCCGGTGCCAGGCCAACCGCCGCGCCGCTGGCGTCGCTTCGCAGCAGAACAGCCTTGAAGCGCTGGTCACCATCCTGGAGCTGGTAGACAACCTCGGTGGCATCGGTGCTCTGGCTGATCAGATGCGCCTTCAGATGCACGCGGCTTCCGTCGAGCGAGTTTTTCACCACTTCCGCGGCAGTCGTTTTGCGCGGCGCGATGCCCGCTGTACTCGACTGGGCCGCGAACGCGCGGACTGCCGAGTCCGCCAGCTCCAGGCCTAACTCTCCATGGCTCGGAAACCCGATCGCGTCCACAGTGTTCCCGGTATGGACGACAACATCCTTCCCGGTTCCCACAAACAACGTGCCCGAGTTGTCCTGGATGGTAAACAGCCCCGGAGACTGCCACGTCACTGTGCCGCGCACGTGAATCTGGCGCGCGAAGCGCTCGTCGGCGTCCTGGGCACGCAGGTCCTGAACAGGCACAATCGAGGAGGAAAACAAAAATGGCAAAGGCGGCGTTTCAACTTCGATGTCGTTGAGGGTATTGGCATATAGTTGCGCTGCCACGCGCGTGTTTGCCGCGTCCAGGTGATTTCCACAGACGGCTCTCACCCGGACAGTGGCGCCGATAAGGCTTTGCGCCGCAGGACTGTCCGGCTGGGGCACGATAAGCCAAACCAGTTTCTTCCCGTCGAATACGCGAAAACAGGCGCGACTCCAGATCTTTTCGCATGGGTGAAGCACGCCTTCTGTGACCACCCAACTGCCGATTCCCGCTCCGGCATCGAGCTCGGCTACGCTTTTCGGTTGCGGTTTGGTGGGTAACCCAGGGCCAAGAGCGATGACCTTCGGTTGAGCCACAAAAGGCCCCGTTTCCCCTGAGCTCGACACGCCCTCCACGCGAACGCGCTCGCCTGGAGGGTATTTGGTGGTTTTGCCGCGAACGTCAACGTACGTCCCGCCGGTCTGATCCTGCACAAACAAAATGCCCCACTCCGGGTCGGAATAAGTCACCACGGCATCCAGTTCAACCGGGATCTCTTTGCCGGACTCGGACCTGCTCAGGTGGAGAAGCTCCTGCACCGTGTGCAACGCGCGCCGGCGCCCATTCGCACCGCCCGCCTGGGAAGGCTCTTGAACTTTGATTTTTTGCAGGCTGTAAACGAGCAGCGCTGTATCCGCGTGCTTGTTCACGGGATCGGAGTAACGGCCAACTACGCCCGTCACCTGCACCAGGGCGCCCATCAGGCTTTGTGCGTAGGCGCTTTCCGGCTGGGGGATGAATACCCAGGCCCATTTTTCCCCACTGTAGATGCGGTAGCAAATGCGTTTCACGTTGCGGTCGCAGGAGTACAGCACGCCTGTGGTGGACACAAATTGGCTGTCGGCCGCTCCGTTTTCGAGCTCAGCCATGCTTTTCGGTTCGGCATCGGGAGGTGTTCCCTGGCCCAGAACCGTCACTTTCGGATGAATCACGACAACGTCTTGGTCATTCGCATCCGTCACGGCTTTCACGCGCACATGCGTGCCCAGAGGATAGAAAGCGCTTGTGCCGCGAACATCAATGAACATTGAGGCCGTCTGGTCCCGCAAGAACAGGTGGCCCCACTCCGGATCGGAGTAGGTCACCACGGCATCAAGGTCAATCGGGTATCCAGTCCTGGCCTCAGTCCTGGTCAGTCTGAAGATATCCTGCACCGTGCGCAGCGTGGGTTTCCGCCCGGTGGAATCCGGCGCCTGCGGGAAAGCAACGCACGGAATAAGGAGGAAAATCAAGACAAAAAGCAGAACAGAGGCATGCGCCGATTCCCCGCTATATATGTGGCCGCTTGCAATCTTTCGCATATTCCTGACTGACTTTCCGCGCCCGCTCGCCGCTGTGGCTAAGTTCTCCTTACCGGCCAGGACTTATCACTGAATATCGGCATTGGACTCGCGCATGTTTACCGCTTTTCGGAGAGGTGCACTCCCGTTTGCATAAAGCCTTTGGCATCAGTTGGATGGTCGATTCTTTTCGCAACAGATGTTTTGTACCAAATATTCACATCTCTCCCAGACGGGGCTGGCACTCCCTTTCCGGGAGTGGCACGCTGGCCCAAGCCGGTTTCATTGTAGGCTTCTTGCCGCTACCGTATACCAAAGATGCTGTAATGGTTGATTTTGCGCCTCGAAGTCGTCTTCCTCCTCCTGCGTCGCCTGCAATAATCGTCAGTATGAAAACCGTGCTCACAGCAGAGCGGCTTTGGGATGGAACCCAGCTGCTTGACCACCCGGCGGTCGTGATTGAAGACGGCCGGATTGCTTCAATCTCCACGCGCGCGGCGGTTGAAGTGCCCAGCGGCGTCCTCGTTCTCGACTTCCCCGGCGCGACGCTGGCGCCCGCATTCTTCGACGTGCACATTCACGGCGCCAAGGGCCACGACGCGATGGAAGCCACTCCCGAGGCGCTCGACACGATGAGCAGCTTCCTGGCCTCGCGTGGCACGGGCAACTTTCTGGCGACCACGGTCACGGCGCCTCTGGACGCGACCCTGCGCTCCCTCTCCGGGCTGGCAAAGCTCGTGGCGCAGCCGCCCATTAAGGGACAGGCGCGGCCCGTCGGCATTCATCTGGAAGGCCCGTTTCTTTCCCATGCCAAGTGCGGCGTGCAGCCGGAGGAGCATCTGCTGGCGCCCAGCACTGCCACCTTCGACCGGCTCTTCGAGGCCGCCGAGGGCCATGTCCGCCTGATGACGCTGGCCCCCGAACTGCCCGGCGCTCCCGAGCTGGCGGCCCACGCCACCGCGCGCGGCGTTCGCATCTCGCTGGGCCACTCCAACGCCACCGCCGCCGAGACCCTCGCCGCGATTCAGGCGGGAGCCGTCAGCGCGACCCACACCTGCAACGCCATGCGTCCGCTCAATCAGCGCGAACCGGGCATTCTGGGCACCGTTCTCACCTGCGACGCACTTTATGCCGAGATGATTTGCGACGGCATCCACAACGCGCCAGAGATTGTGAAGCTCTGGTGGCGCGCCAAGGGACCGAAGCGGGCGATTCTGATGACCGACGCCATGAGCGCCGCGGGAATGCCCGACGGAAGCTATACACTGGGCGGATTCCCGGTCGAAGTTGCCCAGGGCCGCGCCATGGCGCGCGGCGTCCTGGCCGGCAGCATCCTCACGCTCGACCGCGCCATCACGAATTTCATGGAATTCACCGGCGCATCGCTCGAAGAGGCTCTGCGCCTGGCCACCGTCAACCCGGCAAACATGACCGGCCTCAGCGATCAGGTTGGCTCCGTCGCCGTCGGCCGCGCAGCCAGCCTGGTGGCCGTGGATGCGGCGGGAAAGCTCGTCGCCTCTGTCGTGAACGGCCAGCAAGTTCGCTGACTCGCTACCGTATGGTTGATGAGTACGAATATAGGTGCCCCACCCTCGCCGATTCGCGTTCTTTGCGAATCGGCGAGGGTGGGATATCAATACTTACAGTCTTTCTATCGCTCTCAGCTTCTTATAGTCGGATCTTCCGTGGGTGCCTCACATCTGGCGCAGTTTCATCGCGCAAAATGTGGGAAACCGCAACTCTACGGTCTTCTATCGTTCCCATTTTCTAATCTTCTACTGCTCCGCCAGCCGCTGCGCCCGCCACAACGCCCCTTCGAGCGAGATAACGGATTCCTTGCCCACCGGCATATCCGGGGCGGCGGCCTTCAGCCCGGCAAAGAATCCCTCGCGCACGATCGCCATCTTCTCGATGATGCCTCCGGTCCAGGCCACCGGAACCTCGCCCGCAATCGCGTGCTTGCGGCGGAGTTTGGAGCGCACCAGCAGCACAAACTCCACCAGATCGGCCGATGCCTGCTTCAGAACCCCCAGCGCCACCGGGTCGCCCGCTTCGGCCAGTTGATAAATCGCCGGCGCCAGCGCGGCAAAGTCCGGTCCCGGCGTGCTGTCGCCCAGGTTTACCAGCGCATCGATGTTCGGCGTGCCCCAGATTTCGCATACTTTTTCCAGCACCTGCGTCGGCTGCTCGCAGTCATGCGCGTGCAGCGCCCGCCGCACGCTGTTGACGCCAATCCAGTAGCCGGAGCCCTCGTCGCCCAGCCGCGAACTCCAGCCCCCGGCGCACTCCCGGCTGCCGTCGGCCGCGCGGCCAATGGTGTTCGAGCCTGTACCGGCAATCTGCAAGATTCCCGGCCCGCCGTGGAAGGCCGCGTCCAGAGCAATCACCTCGTCGCCCACAACCTCAGAGCGCTCGACTCCACATTCCTCAAAAACCGCCGTGATCCACTCCTTGACGCCGGGCATGGCGGCGCTGGCCACGCCCGCCGAGGCCGCGCGCACGCCGGTCACACCGGCCTGGGCATAGACTTCCTTAAGCAGTGCGCGCAGGTTGGCTTCGGCCACTTCCGCCCCTACACGCAACCGCTTGGTGGAACCGCTCTCCGCGTGGGCCAGAACCCGTTCCCCCGCCACAATGGAGGCCCGCGTCCGCGTTCCGCCCCCGTCTATTCCCAGAACCACATTCGTCATTCGCTTGCTCCTTCAGAGCGGTCCACCGCGTCTTTTCGCCGGCCTCTCAGCTACCGTCCAGCACAGTTGCAGCCGAAGGGTTCAGGCTGCCACCGGCTGCTGGAAGGCCGCCAGGCCCAGCACCAAACTCCTCCGGGCCATCCAAGGCCCGCGCCGGAAATGGCACCGAAAATGCATCTGCTCCAGCTTACTTCACGGGAGGGCGGACCCGATTTCCGCGCACTCGGGAGCGGAAAGAAGTTCACTCCAACGGTCCATGCCGGCGCAACTTTCCGGGCAACAATTCCGGTGGTTTCCGAATCTCCACAAGTGGGAGATCGAAACTCGGATCACTGGGTTGCTGAAAATCCTTCTGGGGGAAGCGAAGGCGCGCTCACAAAAAAGCATTGCGAATCTCGGAATGTGCGATACTCACTTCTGCTGTGCGCTTTTGTCTTGATTTTCATCGCAGTCCGGCGAGCCCGCAATACTGTTGGTAATAGTTTTCTGGAATTCGGCAGAACTGTTCGCCTGTCCGGGAGATGGGGGATACGATGACCGAGATCGCAGGCAAGATGCAACCTCAGGCGGGACCGCGCATGGACCAGCGGACAGAACTGGGCGTCGAGGCGCTGAAGCAGTCGTTTCTGGACAACCTGTTCTTTGGACAGGGCCGCTCCCTTGAACGAGCAACGGTGAACGATCTTTACAGGGCCTTGGCGCACACCGTCCGGGACCGGCTGGTGGAGCGGTGGATTCAGACGGTACAGAACTACCAGGCGCAGGATGTGCGGCTTGTCTGCTACCTGTCGGCGGAGTTTTTGACCGGGCCGCACCTGGGCAACAACCTGATCAATCTGGACATTTACAACGAAACCGAAGAAGCGATGCGGATGCTGGGCATCGACCTGAACCGGCTGATCGAGCAGGAAGAGGAGCCGGGTTTGGGCAACGGAGGACTGGGCCGGCTGGCTTCCTGCTTCATGGATTCGCTTGCCACCCTGGACATTCCCGCCATCGGCTACGGCATCCGCTACGAATACGGAATCTTCAACCAGCAGATTCGCGACGGCTGGCAGGTGGAGTTGACCGACAAGTGGCTGCGGCTTGGCAATCCATGGGCGCTCGAGCGGCCCGAAGATGCCTTTGACGTGAAGATGGGCGGCAAAACCGAAAAGCATGTCGACGCCAAGGGAAAGTCGCGCACGACCTGGATTTCGGATAAGGTGGTGCGCGGGGTTCCGTACGATACACCCATCCTGGGTTACCGGACCAACACGGCGAACACCATGCGTCTGTGGGCTGCGCAGGCCGTCGAGAGCTTCGACTTCAGAACCTTCAATCAGGGGGATTACTTCGGCGCAGTGGCCGACAAGGTTTCAAGCGAGAACATCTCGAAGATCCTCTATCCCAACGATGAAGGCATCCAGGGTAAGCAGTTGCGATTGGAGCAGCAATACTTCTTTGTGTCCTGTTCGCTGCAGCATATTTTGAAGATTCAGGCCGCGCAACACCGTCCGCTGGCCGAACTGCACCGCAACTTTTCCATCCAGATGAACGACACACACCCGGCCATCGCGGTAGCCGAGCTGATGCGGTTGCTGATCGACGAGCACGATATGGAATGGGATGCGGCCTGGTATGTGACCGAGCACACCCTCTCCTACACCAACCACACCCTGCTGCCAGAGGCGCTGGAGCAGTGGCCGCTGAGCCTCTTCGGCTCCTTACTGCCCAGGCACCTGGAGATCATTGACGAGATCAACCTGCGGCATCTGGAGAATGCCCGGTCGAAGTTCCCCGACGACGAAGCGATGGTGCGAAGGCTTTCGCTGATCAATGAAGACGGCGAGAAGTTCGTGCGCATGGCGCACCTGGCCGCTCTCGGCAGCCACGCGATCAACGGCGTGGCCGCACTGCATACGGAGCTGCTCAAAACCCACGTGCTGCGCGACTTCTACGCATTGACTCCGGAAAAGTTTTCCAACAAGACAAACGGAGTGACGCCCCGGCGTTGGATGGTTTTGAGCAATCCGCGGCTGGCGAAGCTGCTGACCGCGCGGCTCGGCTCCGGATGGATACGCGACCTGGAAAAGTTGCGCAAACTGGAGCCGCTGGCAAACGACCCGGAGCTTTGCAAGGAATGGAGGACCATCAAGCGGGAGAACAAGCTACAGCTTGCCGCCTACATTCAAGAACAACTGGGAATGGCGGTCGATCCGGATTCAATCTTCGACGCGCTCGTGAAACGAATCCATGAGTACAAGCGCCAGCACCTACTGGTTCTCTATATGCTGACGCTTTACAAACGCATTCTGAGTGACCCTGATGCGGAGGTGGTTCCCCGGACCTTTGTCTTCGGCGGAAAAGCAGCGCCCGGCTATCGCATGGCCAAGCTCATCATCAAGTTGATTCACTCCGTGGGCGAAACCGTGAATGCGGATCCCCTGGTGCGGGGCAGGCTAAAGGTTGTCTTTCTTCCCAACTACAACGTCAAGCTGGGCCAGAGGGTGTATCCGGCGGCGGACCTGTCGGAGCAGATTTCGCTGGCCGGCATGGAAGCCTCGGGAACCGGCAACATGAAGTTCGCGATGAACGGCGCGGTCACCATCGGCACGCTGGACGGGGCCAACATCGAAATCCGCGAGGAGGTGGGCGCCGAGAACTTCTTTCTCTTCGGTCTCACCGCCCCTGAGGTCGAGAAGCACAAGCAGGAGGGCTACAATCCGCGCGCCGTTTCCGATGCCAATCCCGTGCTCCAGGAGATTCTCGCTTCGCTGGCCGGCGGCGAATTCTCGCACGGCGACCGCAGTCTCTTCGAGCCGCTCGTAAACTCCCTGCTGACCAGTGACGAATACATGCTGCTGGCCGATTACCAGTCTTATGTCGATTGCCAAGACCGGGTCAGTCTGGCCTACAAGGACCAGGAGGCATGGACGCGCATGTCGATTCTGAACGTAGCCAGGATCGGCAAGTTTTCCTCCGACCGCGCGATCCGCGATTACTGCACGGATATCTGGAAGACCTGGCCAGTGAAGATCCAGTTGTAGATTCTTCCGGGCGGATGCCGATGAACGGCTGCGAATTCCCATGTTTCCGGATCGAGACCCAGGGCTCTGGGTGTCTGCTCGTTTGCCACGGCGAGAACCTTGGCGATTGTGGTATACGTTTACCCATGACAAGCCGTATTCTGCTCTTCGCCGCTCTTCTCTCCGTCGTTGCCTTCGCCGCCCCCCTCCTCAATGCACAAGGCCCCGCGCCCACCCCGCCGATGGGCTGGAACAGTTGGGACGCCTACGGGCTGACCATCGGCGAAAACGATTTCCGCGCCAATGCCACGGTACTGGCCGGAATCAAGGATTTCGGCTGGAAGTACGCGGTCATCGACGAAGGCTGGTACATGGAGAATCCCGATGGCGCCCACTTGGCCGATAAGAAATATCTGCTGGACGGGAATGGGATTCTGATTCCGGTCGAGAGCCGTTTTCCTTCGTCGGCAAATGGGGCAGGCTTCAAACCGCTGGCCGACTGGGTTCACGCGCAAGGGCTGAAGTTCGGCGTTCATATTGTGCGCGGAATTCCGAAGCAGGCGGTGGAGAAGAATCTGCCGATTGCGGCAACGAATTTTCACGCCACGGACGCAGCCGACCTCAATTCACCCTGCGGCTGGGATGAGGGCAACTGGGGCGTGGCCGACAATGCCGCCGGACAGGCCTACTACGACTCGATGCTGAAGCTCTATGCCGGATGGGGCTTGGACTACATAAAGGTGGACTGCATCAGCGACCACCCGTACCGGCCAACGGAGATTCGCCAGATTGCCGAGGCAATCAGGAAGACTGGACGGCCGATTGTGCTGAGCCTCTCGCCGGGGCCGACGCAGATTGAGCACGCGGCTGAGGTGGCCAAGTACGCGCAGATGTGGCGCATCACCAACGATCACTGGGACGGATGGAAACTGCCCTCCAAGCCGGAATGGGACGAGTTCCCCTTCGGCCTGGGCGGCGAGTTTGACCGCATTGCGAAGTGGGCGCCGTATGTGAAGCCGGGAAGCTGGCCGGATGCCGATATGCTGCCTTGGGGTTCTCTGACGCCGCATCCGGGATGGGGCGAACCGCGCCAGTCGCGCCTGACGCAGGAAGAGGAGAAGACCGAGCTCGTCCTGTGGTCGATTTCCCGTTCGCCGCTGATCTTTGGCGGCAATCTGACGAAGCTGGATGAGTTCACGCGGTCGTTGTTGACGAATAAGGAAGTGCTGGAGATCAATCAGAAGGCTGTCAAGGCCGGCGAGGCTGCCACTTATCCTGAGGACCCGCTTCGGCCGCGCTTCTGGTGGGCAGTTACGGGAGGCTCCCACCCCAAGCGCTATCTTGCTGTTTTCAACCTGAAGGACACCGCGCAAGAGATCGACGCGCCGTGGAGCTACTTTCACCTTGAGGACAAGGAACACGCCGTGTACGACATCTGGAACGACAAACACATCGCCTCGGCTAAGAGCTTGAAGGCAGGATTGATTGCGCCTCACGGTTGCGCGCTGTTTCGCGTCGAGTAGTGTGGCTGGTATGCGGCGACGGGATTTTTTCGGCGGATTGGTCGCGGTAGGGATTGCATCGGGCAGGTTTGCATTCGCTGCCTCGACCGACGGCCAAAAGCTGGCCGATGCGGCGCGGGCGCAGTTGGGCGTTACGACAGGCTACGATCCTAAGTGGACGCAGATTGGATATCCGGGCGGCGACGTGCCGCGGTCGACCGGGGTCTGTGCCGATGTAGTGATTCGCGCTGCGCGCGACGGGCTGGGACTGGACCTGCAAAAGCTGGTGCATGAGGATATGGCGGAGCATTTCGATGCCTACCCGGCGCGTAAAGCGTGGGGCTCGAAGCATCCTGATGCCAATATCGATCATCGGAGGGTTTTGAATCTAGAGGCCTATTGGACACGGACCGGTGCGCGGCTTTGGGCTGCCAACACGCAGACGGCTGGCGATGGATTTCCAAAGCCGATTGAGGTCGGCGATATTTTGACATGGCTGCTCGGTGCGCGGCTGCCGCATGTGGCCATTGTGGTGAGTGCCGGTCCACTGAGACGGGTTGTGCATAACATCGGCCGCGGAGTGGAAGAGAGCCGGCTCGAAGATTTCCATGCGGAGCGGGCTGCGGGGCATTATCGGTGGCCGGCGGGTACTTGATCTTTGCCGTCGAACGGACTCAGGGTTTGGGTTCGTGTTCTCCCATCCATTTCGCAAAGTGCGCGAAGTGGATGGGGCACCCGCGAATTCAAGGCATCAAAGGAAGTGAGTGAGACCTTGCCGGCTCGCGGCAGCACGGTCTACGAGATACGGTAGGGTTCAGAAGTCGAGGCTGGCCGGGAGTTTTGGTCTCTTCCGAAAGGAGTGCCCATGCCCATTCTTCGCTCGTTCTTTATCGCGCTTTCTCACAACCGGCCGTTGCGCCGCTTCAGCGAGCGCTCCCGCATCGGCAATCGGCTCAGCTCCCGGTTTGTGGCCGGCATGGAGATCGAAGACGCCCTGCGCGTAACCGAGGCCCTGAACAAGCAGGGCCTCGCCGTGACCCTGGATTCGCTGGGCGAGAGCGTGACCACGGAAGCCGAGGTCCGCGCCGCAGCCCAAGTTTACCACCGGTTGCTGGATGAGATCGCCGCGCGCAAGCTGAACGCCAACATCAGCGTGAAACTGACGCAGATGGGGTTGAGCCTTTCGCCCGAGCTGGCTGAAAGCATTGCCGCGAGCCTGGCCGAACATGCCGAAGCCACGGACAACTTTGTCCGCATCGACATGGAAGATTCGTCGCTGACGCAAGTGACGCTCGACATTGTGCGGCGGCTTCATGCCAAGCCGGAGCTTCACGGCGCGATTGGAGTCGTGATTCAGGCCTACCTCTACCGTTCCGAGGCCGACATCGCGCAGTTACTGGCCGATGGCATCCGTGTGCGGCTTTGCAAGGGCGCCTACGACGAGCCAGAGGCGGTTGCCTATCCGCGCAAGGCCGATGTGGACGCCAACTACGTGCGCCTGAGCCGCATGCTGCTCGCGAGCCCCGTCTATCACGGCCTTGCCACACATGACGAAGCCATGATTGCCGCGGCCAGAGCTTTCGCCAGCGAGCACGGCATCGACCCCAGCCGCTTCGAGTTCCAGATGCTCTTCGGCCTGCGCCTCGACCTGCAGCGCAAGCTCGTCGGCGAGGGCTGCAAGGTGCGGGTCTATGTTCCCTTCGGCAACGACTGGTACCCCTACTTCATGCGCCGCTTGGCCGAGCGGCCGGCCAACGTGCTCTTCCTGGCGAAGAACTTTTTCCGCTTCTAGAACGGCAGGCAACGCTTTGTCGCCGGATTGGAAAGCTTTTTTTCGCGTCAAGCCGACTCGATGGCGCTGATCTTCTTGGTAACTTCGAAGGCCAGCGGTTCAATCGCGGTATGGAACAGCGAGCGCTCGCGCGGCGGCAGCTCGTCCAGCAGATCGGGAAACGGCGTGATCTCGCATCCCGGAAATGCCGGAAAGCCGGCCGTATCGGCCATGCGGCAGCTCACGTTGATCAAATCAGCCATAGTCCAGGAACCGCCCTTTTGTCGTGGCGCATGATGCTCCGCGACAATGGCTTCAAACTCCGCGGGCAGCTTCCATTCCGCGATCAGTTGCCGGCCGGCCTCGCAATGATCCCAGCCAAAGAGCTTCCTCTCGACCTTCAGAATGCTCGCCGGAGAACCAACATGAGCCTCCAGCGGAAGGCTGTACTCCCTGGGCCGGATCACGGCCAGCGCCAGCCGCCCGATGTCGTGCATCACCCCCGAGGTATAGGCAATGTCCCTGTTCATGAAGCCCACCGAAGCTAGTTGATCGGCAATCAGGGCGCAGGCCAGATTGTGTCGCCAGACGGCCCGCATGACTGGCTGGTTCAGCGCCTTGCCCATGTACCCGCGTACGCCCACCGTCAGGCACAGGCCTTGCAGGTTGTTGGCGCCCAGCACCGCGATGGCTTGCAGAACGCTGCTGGCCGGAAAGCGCGGCGCATACAAAAGCGAATTCGCAATGGTGAGCACTTCGCTGGCAAATGCAGGATCGGAAGAGATCAGTTCGCTCAACTGGTGCAGCTGCACATTCTCGTTGTTCGCCAGTTGCAGAACACGCAGAGCAACCTGAGGAAAGGGCGGAAGGCGAAGATGCGCCCAGGATGGATTGATCGTGCTATCGCTTCGCCTTTCAATCTGCAACATCGAAGTCTCCCTTCATCCAAACAATCTGCCCGCACGGGCGGATCTTCGGCCTGTGCCGCGTACCGGCCCGCGCAAGCTATCGCGCAAGGCAATCAAAGTCGCTGTTGATAGTCCTTTCGGCAGGCTGGGTCATTCCTTCAGCAGGTCAGCGCTGAATGTGTAAGATCTAATGATTGAGTCGGTTGCGCATCGTGCCGCCGGTGTGGGAGCGGGACGCGATACGATGAATCTTTGGAGAACAAAATGCCAAGAATTCTAGACGGCGTGGCGATTGCCGCGGCCATCAAGCAGGAAGTGGCCAGTGAGGTTCAGGCGCTGGCCGCACAGGGCATCCGGCCAGGCCTGGCGGCAGTGCTGGTTGGCGAAGTGCCCGCATCTCAGATCTATGTCCGCAACAAGGTGAAGATCTGTGGCGAGGTCGGCATTTACAGCGATCTGATTACGCGCCTGGAAACGGCGACAACCGCTGAACTGCTCGACTTGGTGGCCAGCCTCAACGCCCGCGACGAGATCGACGGCATCTTGGTCCAGTTGCCGCTGCCCAAGCACGTGGATGTGAAGACGGTCCTCGACGCCATTCTGCCGGCCAAGGACGTGGATGGCCTTCACCCGGTCAATGCGGGGCTTTTGCAGGCGGGCCGTCCGTCTCTGGCGCCCTGCACCCCAGCGGGAGTCATCGAGATTCTCAAGCGCGGCGGGATTTCCATCAGCGGCCAGCACGCGGTCGTTGTGGGCCGCAGCGATCTGGTTGGCAAGCCGGCAGCGATGCTGTTGCTGCATCAGAACGCGACCGTAACCATTTGCCACTCGAAGACGCGCGATCTTGGAGCGATTACCCGCCAGGCCGACATTCTGGTAGCTGCCATCGGTCGGCCGGGTTTCATCACTGCGGAGATGATCAAGCCCGGCGCGACGCTGATCGATGTGGGCATCAACCGCATCGACACCCGCGCGGAGTTTGACCGCTTCTTCGCGGGCAACGCCAAGCGCGAGGCCACCTTCGCCAAGCGCGGCTCGACGCTTGTGGGCGACATCGATCCCCAGGCCTTCGAGCAGGCCGGGGCCTATACGCCCGTCCCCGGCGGCGTCGGACTGCTGACGACGGCCATGCTGATGTCCAACACCCTGCGCGCCGCCAAGATGCGGCGAGGGCTGTGAGAACTCGACGGCTGATTGTCTTTTCACGCGGCATCGAAACCAGGTTTTCAAGGAGTCGCCTTTTCCATGGACAGAACATTCGTTACTGAAAATCAAGTCGAGCGGGAGAGATTGTTTGATTTGACCGCCAAACTGACCGCTGAGAGCATGGCCGTGAAGTTGTCAAATGGCTGGTCCGTCTCAGACACGATGGCTCATCTGGCATTCTGGGATTTATATTGTTTTTCCCTGCTTGCCGGATGGGAAAAGTCGGGCTTCACTGCGGCCAATTCCAGTATTCAGGCAACGAACGATGCAGTTGTTGCTTTGGGCAGGGCAATTCCTGCTCCGGCTGTCATTCAATTGGTTCGTGACGCAGCAGTGGCCACTGATCGAAAGGTTGAAGAGATCGCGCCGGAATTGGCCCTGGCGATTATTGAAGGGGGCCAGTCGAATTATCTCAGGCGATCCCTGCACCGCAATCTGCACCTGAACAAGATTCAAGACGAGTTGGGGCTCTAAATGCTGAGAGTTGGTTTAACCGGCGGTCTGGGCAGCGGCAAGAGCACCGTCGCGGCCATTTTGTCCGCGCTGGGCGCCGAGGTCGTCGTAGCCGACGAGCTGGGCCGCGCGCTGATGGAGCCGGGCCAGCCAGTTTTTGAGCGGATTGTCCATGTTTTTGGCCGGGATGTCGTCGGCCCCGACGGTCGCCTGAACCGCGTGCGGCTGACTGAGTTGGCTTTTCAGGGCGGGCGGGTTTCTGAGTTGAACGCCATCGTGCATCCGGCCGTCATAGCAGCCCAGAAGGAATGGATGAACCAGGTCTTTGCCCGCAACCCGGCAGCCGTGGCCGTCATCGAGTCCGCGCTGGTCTTTGAGGTGGAACGCGACGCCCGCGCCCGCGGCGAACAGGAATCCGTGCTGGCCGACTGGCGACACAGCTTCGACCGCATCGTTGTGGTCACGGCTCCGGACGAGCTGAAGATCGCCCGCTATGCCGCCCGCGTCTGCCCGGCAGGACCCGGCCGCGAGGCCGCCGCGGCTGATGCCCAGCGCCGGCTGGCCTGCCAGTTTCCTGACGCGGTGAAAGCCGCCCGCGCTGACTATGTCGTGGAAAATGCGGGAGATATACCGGCCCTCCGCGCCCAGGTCGGGGAACTTTGGCTACGCCTTCAGGCCGAAAGCAACAAATCGGCGCAAGAGGAGTCTTTAGAATAGAGATCAGAGGGCAGAGATCAGAGATCAAGAGATAAAGGCCCTGGGTATTTTCGTTTGCTCAGGGCTACGAGAATGGTGCACCCAGTTCATTAAGCAGGACGGGCTGCTAACTGATCTCTGACAACTGACGACTGATGACTGACACCACTCAAGGTTCGAAAGCTATGAAACTGCGCCGGGTTTTTCTCGTTGTTTTGTTGGTGGGCGGGTTCTGTTACCTGACTGCGCATCTGCCCGAAAGTTGGGGCCACTGGTCGCTCTTCCACAGCGTCGGCTCGGGCTCCCCGCTCAGTCTCACCGAGGCTCAGGCCGCGCCCGCCTACGACGCCGAAGAGCAAAACAATATCGCCATTTACAAGCGCGTGCTCCCATCCGTGGTGAACATCACCTCCAAATCCCTGGTGTACAACTTCTTCTTTGAGCCGGTGCCGCAACAGGGGCAGGGCTCGGGCTTCATTCTCGACAAATCCGGCCATGTGCTCACCAACTACCATGTTGTGGCCAACGCCAATCGCGGAATCAAGGTGCAGTTGAGCAACAAGCGCAGCTACTCGGCCAGCGTCATCGGCACCGACAAAGTGCATGACCTGGCCCTGCTGCAGATTGAAGCGCCCGGCCTGCAGCCGGTCACGCTGGCCGACTCGCGCGATCTGGCCGTCGGTCAGAAGGTCTTCGCCATTGGCAATCCCTTCGGCCTCAGCGGCACCATGACGCGTGGCATTATCAGCTCCATTCGCACCATCGGCGGCGCCGAGGGCTCGCCCATCGAGGACGCCATCCAGACCGACGCCGCCATCAATCCCGGCAACTCCGGCGGGCCGCTGCTGAACTCGCGCGGCGAGGTCATCGGCATCAACACCATGATCGCCTCCAACGGCGCCGAGCAGAGTTCCGGCATCGGCTTCGCCATTCCCATCAACACCGCCAAGGCCGTGCTCTCCGACCTCACTCGCTACGGGCGCGTCAAGCGGCCATGGCTCGGCATCGTTCCCTTTGGCATCGGCCCCGATCTGGCCTCGCAGATGGGCCTGGCCGCCGACTCCGGCGTTCTGATTCAGAAGGTCGTCCCCGGCGGCGCGGCTGAACGGGCCGGCCTGCGCGGCGGCAACCAGCAGGCTTACCTGGGCAACACTCCCATCATCCTGGGCGGCGACCTCATCGTCGCCATCGACGGCCACCAGGTCGCCGATCCTCAGAACATCAACGCCATTCTCGAGAGACACCAGGCCGGCGATGCCGTCAGTGTCACCGTCTACCGCGGCCGCAAGCAAATGACCGTCAAGGTGATTCTGGGCGAAGAGCACGCCGTCAAAACCTAGCGCGTTTCAGCGCTCGCCTTCAATCCTGGGTGCCCCACCCTCGCCACGCTTTTGTTTTTGTGGTTAGGGTGGGATAGTAGGGTGCCCCACATCTGGCGCAGTTTCATCGCGCAAGATGTGGGAATCCACAAAACCAGATCGGCCGGATTTGTCTCTCTCATGATGAGACAGACCCCCGCATCCTCAACCGAAATCTATACTGGAACCATGCCTGAAACCCCGGTTTGCGGATGGACGCTGGAAAGAGCCGCGCGCAAGCTCGGCGCCCTGCGTATCGCCGGACTGGATGAGGTCGGCCGCGGCCCGCTCTTTGGGCCGGTCGTCGCGGCCGCGGTCATTCTGCCCCGAGGCTGCCATCTGCCCGGCCTGACCGACTCGAAAAAGCTCTCTGAAAAGAAGCGCAACACGCTCGACGTTGAGATTCGCTCCAACGCCGTTGCCTGGGCCGTCGCCGAGGTGGACGCCGAAACCATCGACCGCATCAACATTCGCCAGGCGTCTCTGCTGGCCATGCGCCGCGCCGTCGAGCAACTGGCGCTCGGCCCCGACTTCCTGCTCATCGACGGCCGCGACACCATCGAATGGAACTGCCCGCAGCAGGCCGTCATTCGCGGCGACGGTACCAGCTTCTCCATCGCCGCCGCCAGCGTCCTGGCAAAGGTCTACCGGGACAGGCTGCTGGTGGAATTCGACCGCGAGTTTCCCGGCTACGGCCTCGCTCGCCACAAGGGCTATCCCTGCCCCGAGCACCTGGCCGCCCTCAAGAAACTGGGACCGACTCTTCTGCACCGCAAGAGCTTTCATCCTGTCGCGCAAACCCTTTTGCAGTTCGATTGAGAAGCCCGATATGGGTGCCCCACCCTCGCCGCGTCTCTGTTTTTGCGGCTAGGGTGGGCTACCTCGATGCGCGGGTGCCCCACCTTCGCCAATTCGCGTTCTTTGCGAATTGGTTAAGGTGGGATAGATTCACCTATTTATACCTTCATATTGAGAGCTTTTTATTGCTTCCGATTTATCGCCGCCTGCCGGGTGCCCCACATCTGGCGCAGCATCATCGCGCCAAATGTGGGAAGCCACAAACCTCAATCAGTCTCTTTCTCGACGAACGGCCACTGCCCCATCCGCCGTGCCCGAATCAGATAGATCGCCGTGCCTGAAACAGCGATTCCCGCCGCTACTCCCACTTCACCCAGAGCATGACTGCGATTCGCCAGCATGAAGATGAAGCCCGCAATGGCGACCAGCGGCGGCAGCGGATAGAGCGGCATTCTGAAGGGCCGCGCCATCTCCGGATGCCGAAACCGCATCAGCATCACGCCCACCTGCTGCGGCAGAAACTGCAGCAGAATTCGCGTAATCACCAGCAGCGTAATCACCTTCACCAGCGGCAAAAAGCAGAAGCATGTGGCCACCAGTCCCAAAGCCACCAGAGACCTGTGGGGAATCTTGTGCCTCGGATGCACGGCGGCCATGTAGCGGAAGTAGTTGCCGTCGCGCGCGGCGGCGTAGGGCACGCGCGAGTAGCCCAGCAGCAGCGAGAAAACCGAAGCGAAGGCCGTCCACACAATCAGCGCGGCCATCAGGCGTCCTGCCACGCGGCCAAAGGCGGAGTTCGCGATGTCGGCCACCAGTTGCAGCCGGACCGATGCGCCCGCGCCAACGTGCGCCGCGGCATCGCGCATCGAGGGCAGCGCGGCCATGTTCATGGTCACGTAAAAAGCCGAAACGAAGAGCACCGAGAGCAGAATGGCGCGGGGAATCGTCCGCTCCGGCTGGCGCACTTCGCCGCCCAGAAAGCAGATGTTGTAGTAGCCCCAGTAGTCGTAGGTGGCAATGATGGTGGCCTGCGCCAGTCCGCCGACCGCCAGAGCCGCTGACTGCGTGGGCGACGTGGGCATCTGCCAGCCGCCGCTGGCCGCCGCGTGCGCAAAGCCGGAGACGATCACCCCGGCCATCGCCGCCAGAACCCCGGCAAAGAGCACCCACGCCAGCCGCGTGATGGAACTCAGATTGCGATAGAGCAGCGCCGTCACCAGCAGGCAGGCCGCGGCCGCCGCAAAGCTGGAATAGTGCAGCGCGGGCAATGCGGCCAGGGGAGCCTGATCGAGCCCCGGCCAGAACCAGGCCAGAAAGCTCGACAACCCGATGCAGCCCGAAGCAATGGAAAGCGGCGCGGTGAAGCTCACCTGCCAGACGTAAAGAAAACTCAGCCAGTTTCCTGCGCGCTCCGGGCCGTAGATCTCGCGCAGAAACGCATAGGAACCTCCGGCTCTGGGAAAGGCCGCGCCCAGCTCCGCCCACACCAGCCCGTCCGCCACGGCAATCGCCGCGCCCAGCACCCACGCCCACACCGAGAGCCGGTAGCCCGCCGCGGCAATCACCAGCGGCAGCGTGATGAACGGCCCCACGCCGATCATCTCCAGCATGTTGAAGGTCACCGCCGAACGCAGCCCGATGCGTCGCTGCAATGTGCCGGTGCTGGCGGAGGTCGAGGAGGAAACAGTCATGTATGAATTATGCCCCGTGCGTCAGGCGTGAATGGGAAGATACAGCCCTTGCGTTGAAGGACAAAACTTCACAGGCTGCGGAAAGAGCCATTCTGACCCCAGTCTGAAAAGTCCGCCTTGTGCTTGCAGGCTTCATGCGGTTGTGCTCCCCTGCCTTGCAGCCCGGCTTCCCTCCGGATTGAGACCTCTTGCGGCCTGGGGAACACAAGAGCCATGAAAGTTGCCGCTGCGTGTTTTCCAACTGTCTACCCGGCTGCCGGTTTGCCGGCGATCAGGCCGTTGTTCCAGAGGGCCAGCACGACGTCTATCTGGCCGGTTTCCATCCGGTCCACGCCATCTGTGACCGCTTGCCACAGGGCGCTGCGGGACCAGTGCTGCTCCGCCGCCGCCAGCAAGGCAACGGCGCGGACGGCATAAGCCTTGTTGTCCTGAGAAGACGTGTAGTCGCCTGGGGGAATGCCCTTGACGAGTCCCTCTTCGCAGAGGCCCAGAAAAGCTCCGCGCGGGCCGGCCTTCCTGCGCGCCGCCGGGCTGGTGGGGTACAGCTTCTCCAGCGCGCTTTCCCATCGCGCGACCGGGTTCATGCCGGAAGGCCCTTGCTGCGCCGCCAGAATTGCCGCTTGACCGTATCGATTTGCCATCGTGGACCCTCTTCGTATGCAGACTGTGATTCTACTAGCTTTCTCACCCTTTGAAGTTGTACCAACGATGGATGCCCCAGCTCCCGATTTTGGGGCATGGGAAAGCATGTGCATCCGGGAAGAATCAGGCGTGCGCCCGGTTTGCTTTGCTACACTTCGGGCAGACCGGTTCCAAGGTTGATCTCAAGCCCAAACGCAAAAATGAGCGGCGGGAGAATCCCATGCCAGTAGTCGAACTTGCGGGAGTGACCAAGGCCTACGAGAAAAAAGTCGCCGTGCGCGACCTGAGCCTATCGATCGATGCGGGCCAGATGTTTGGCCTGCTGGGGCCGAACGGCGCGGGCAAGACCAGCTCGATTCGCATGATGATGGGCATTACGGTTCCCGACTCGGGCCAGGTGAGCCTCTTTGAGCAGCCCTTCGAGCGCGGCAGCCTGGAGCGCGTGGGCTACCTGCCAGAGGAGCGCGGCCTCTACAAGAAGATGAAGGTCGACGATCAACTGGTCTTCTTCGGCCAGTTGCACGGGCTAACCGCGGCGGAAGCGCACAAGCGCGCGCAAGCCTGGGCCGAACGCATGGAGATTGCCGAGGCGCTGCCCAAGAAGGCCGAAGAGCTTTCCAAGGGAATGCAGCAGAAGATCCAGTTCATTGCATCGCTGCTGCACGGCCCTGGACTGATCGTCATGGACGAGCCTTTCGCGGGCCTCGATCCGGTGAACGTGGCGCTGCTGGAGCGAGTGCTGCTGGAACTGAAGGACCAGGGCAAGGCGATCCTGTTTTCCACGCATCGCATGGACCAGGTGGAGAAGCTGTGCGACTCCATTTGCCTCGTCAACAACGGCGAGGCGGTACTCGCCGGCAATCTGCGCGAGATCAAGAGCCGCTACGAACGCAACCGCGTGATCGTCGAGTTCGAGGGCAGTTCCGATTTTCTGAACAGCGAGGAAATCGCCGAGGCGAAGAACTTTTCCGGCGAGGCGCAAATCAAGCTGAGGCCGCACGGCAACGCGCAGAAGCTGCTGCGCGAAGCCGCGTCCATGGCGACGATTTACCGCTTCGAGCTGGTCGAGCCGTCGCTGGAAGAGATCTTCATTGAGACCGTGGGAGGCCAGGCCGATGCGTAAGATTCTTCTCATCGCGAAGCGCGAATATCTGGAGCAGATTCGCGGGCGGTCCTTCCGGATTTCCACGGTGCTGGTGCCGTTGCTGGTTTTCTTGCTGATGGGCTTGAGCTATTTCACCGGCCGCCATGCCGTTGCGGGAATGCATTTGGTCATTGCCGCAGATAACGCGTCACTGGCCAACGACATTCGCCGCCAGTTGCTTGACGACCAGGACGCGAAGTTTATTGTGGACCTGGTGGCGCCGGCAAGCGAGCAGGATCACGCCGCCCTTCTGAAAGAGGTACAAGGCAAAAGCATCGACGGGCTGCTCTGGATTGAGACGCCCACCACTGGAGCGGCGGCAGCCACCTATACTTCGCAATCCTCGGGCGATTTTGCCCCCAGGGGACGGCTGGAGGCGGCTTTGAACCGCAGCCTGCTGAATGAGCGCCTGACCTCCATGGGACTGAAACCGGCTGAAGCCGATGTACTGCTGAAGGAAGTCACCATCGAAACCCAGCAGATGAACAAGGAGGGCAAAGCCGCGCATAGCAGCGGAATCGAAGTGTTTTCCAAGGCCATTACTGTGGCTTTTCTGCTTACCATGCCCATCCTGCTCTATGGCATGGACATGGCCCGCTCGGTGATCGAGGAGAAACACTCGCGCATCTTCGAGGTGATGCTCTCCGTGGCCAGCCCCGACGATTTGCTCACCGGCAAGCTGCTCGGCGTGGGCGCCGTGGGCCTGACGCAAATTGCCATCTGGGCGGCCGGGGCGGGTCTGCTGGCGGGCTCCGCGCTGGCCGGGCCCATGCTCGGCGGCAATTCCGCTTTTCATTTCACCTGGGCCGAGGGGCTTCTCTTCCCGGTTTACTTCGTGCTGGGATTTTTCCTTTATAGCGCCTTCTTTTCCGGCCTGGCCGCCACCTGCGAAACGGCCCAGGAGCTGCAGATGTATATGCCGCTGGCCGTCATTCCGGT
>Ga0326727_10002285_pt1 | contig 66516 bp, 59 predicted proteins | sample MB2enrmetagenome_FD_207643 | JGI IMG/M metagenome (GOLD analysis project Ga0326727, IMG submission 207643) | Lab enriched peat soil microbial communities from McLean, Ithaca, NY, United States - MB29MY | ecosystem: Environmental > Terrestrial > Soil > Wetlands > Peat | place: USA: New York...
CCTAATTTGATGGATCCCGTAGGGGGATGTCATTCCGAGCGGAGCGAGGAATCTCGCTCTGATTCGCTCGAGCGTGCCCCAATTGCAAGGCCAGAGCGAGATTCCTCGCTCCGCTCGGAATGACATCCATATTAGGTAACTATCCAAATTAGGACACTACCTGCGGTCGAGCTCGATGGCGGCGTTCATGGGACTGGAGTAGAATAATGCGCACCATAAAAAACCGAGGTGGCCTTCGCTGTGGTTTCTGCGCACTCTGCGGTGAATTCTTTCTCCGGACGGCTCCGCACGATGACTCGTGCCGACATCTCCGCCGGAATGCGCTTGAAGGACCTTGCCGGATGGAATCAAACCAAAGAAGATTGGGAACGATTTCTCGAAGCCAATCCTGGGGGCTGTTTCGTCGCGGAATTGAACGGACAGATGGCTGGCACGGTGGCCACCATCGTCTACCAGAAGCGTTTCGCATGGATTGGCATGGTGCTGGTGGACCCCGAACAGCGCAGAAAGGGCGTTGGGACCGCCCTGCTCTTGAAGGCTCTCGACCATCTCGAGGCAAAGAAAATTCCGTGCGTGAAACTGGATGCCACACCCCAGGGCAAGCCGATTTACGAGCGCCTCGGCTTCCGCACGGAATACGAAATTGAGCGGCACATCTTGACTCGAGAAGCTAGCCCAAAGGTTAGCCCGGGAACCGCCTTGGACGCCGCCGAGCACCTCGAGAGGCTCTTCGAAATGGATCGCGAAGTGTTTGGCGCTGACCGAGGCGTTCTGCTGCGCTCGCTTGCAGGCTCTGCTCCTGAGCTTGTCGCCATCACTCTCTCCGGGGGCGCTGTGAAGGGATTCGCGCTGGGCCGTAAAGGCTCGCTGGCGGACCATCTGGGCCCTTGGGTCGCCTCGAACGGCACAGCGGCGCACGAGGTTCTCGAGGGCTTTCTCCTCCGCTCCCGGCGCCAGGTTGTCTTTGTAGACGTCCTGCGAGACAATCCCTGGGCGCCTGAACTTCTGGCCGAGCATGGATTCCGGTTTTCGCGGACCTTAACCAGGATGTACCGCGGCGAAAATGCGCATCCGGGCCGGCCCGATTTTCTCTGCGCCATACTCGGTCCGGAGTTTGGCTAAGCGACCTCCCGATGAGTGATTCCACTCCTTCCCGTGTGTTCTATGGCTGGTGGATTGTTCTCGCCGCCTTTCTCAATCTGTTCTTTGCCGTGGGAATTGTCTTCTACGGATTTCCGGTCTTCTATCCCTCCCTCATTGACTCGCTTCATTTCTCGCGCCAACAAGCCACGACCGGAATGTTTTTGGGTTTTGCGGCGGCGGCCCCGCTCTTGGGGTTGTTAGTGGGGGCATTGATTGACGGCATGGGCGCCAGGTTGGCAATCCTGGTGGGAACAGGCTTCGTGGGCGCATCGATGTTTTTGATGGGGAGCATCCATTCCCTGCCGCAATACTACCTGCTTTGCTTCACCGAAGTTCTCGGATACGTCTCGGCAGGTCCGATCGCTAATCAGGTGCTCATCGCCAATTGGTTTCGCAGGATGCGGGGCCGCGCCATGGGTTATGCCTATTTGGGCCTCGGCTTCGGGGGCGCCGTTTCGCCGCTTTTGGTTCACTGGCTGATCGAGGCCTTTGGATGGCGCAGAGCCTTTGAGGCAATCGGCGCATTAATCGTCGCCATCCTTTTTCCCGTTGGCATCTGGGTAACGCGCTCGGCGCCGCGCGATTTGGGACTATCTCCCGACGGCGCTCGATCGAATCCTGGGGGGACCGAAGCTGCCGGCGCGCCCTCGCGAACCGTCCGCGAAGCTATCGGAACAGCCAACTTTTGGCTCCTCCTAGTGGGGAGCACGCTGGTGATCGGCGTGATCGGGACAGTGATCTCGCATTTTATTCTCTTCTTGAAAGACGAAGGCTATTCTTCCGGCTGGGCTTCGCGGGCGCTCAGCATTCTGTTGTTCTCGAGCCTGGCGGGGCGCGTGATTGTCGGATACGTCGCCGACCGGTTCACCCGCAAGAACGTCATGGCCCTGTTCTATCTCAGCCTGGCCCTGGCAATTCCTTTGTTGTTTTTGCACCATCAGGTGCGAGCAGTGGAGGGTTTCGCAATTCTGTTCGGATTCGCCATGGGCGCGGACTACATGCTGATTCCGCTCGTCGCGGTCGATTGCTTTGGACTGCCCGCGCTCGGAAAGATTCTGGCCCTGATCATTATGGCGGACTCGCTCGGGCAGACGTTTGGGCCCGTGATGGCCGGCCGCATCTTCGACATCCGGCACAGCTATGATCTCGCTTGGCTGATCATCACCGCGGCTGGGATGCTAGGCGCGGCAGCGGTCTTTTTAATTTCGTCCACCGATGCGGGGAGGAAGCGAGCTCAACAGGCGCGCTAAGAGGAAGCTCCTACTAATTTTCTATTTCGATGGCGTTCACGAAGGCGGCGCCTTCAATGGGGATAAAGGAAAGGACAATGTGCCCCTCTTCATCCGGCGTGATGTCGTGGAAAGTCTTGACAAGACTACGGCCCGCTGAGCATCGACTATCCTTAGAGGTTATCGCTATCCGGGGTCTATCAATTCCCCCACCTCACCGACAAGACGCTGAATGCGATCCTGGGGGGCCGGTCGTTAGGGTCGATCATCGTGGCGCAAGCCGGTAACCCGTTCACTGTCTACACGGACTCCACGTCGTTCAACCCCGGCTCTGGGCAGAGTCTCGGAAGCTCTGGCGATTATTTGGCGAATGGCGGCGATACCAGCCTTCCCGATGTGGTGTCCGGCACGCAAACCAAAGGCTTCACCCGGGGCCAGTTGGAATATGCTCCTAACAAGAACGGCATTTTTGGCCCCCCCTCAGCCCCTACCTCCTTCACCATCCCAGCCGGTTATGGGACCGTTCCGGTGGAAGGCAATGAGGGGCCCAACATTTTCCATAACCCCGGCTACTTTAGTGTAGACGGGAATCTCAACAAAGCCATCACCCTTCCATGGTTCAGGGGAGAAAATGGCAGGCTGAATTTTAGTATCGAATGCTTCAATATATTCAATCGTCCCAATCTTGGACCTGTCAACAGCGATTTGCTCGCCGAAGGTCCTTTGCGCGGGCATGCCCGCGAGGATTTGACCAGACATCCGCGCCTGTCGTGGCTGTCGCCTGTCGTGGCCTGCTCAGAGTGTCGCCTGCTCAGAGTCCGGAATCGCGGTTATGGCCGGGGGCGGCGCACGATGCGCAGCCTGTCGCGGGGCCGGAGGACGATACGACGACGGTAACGGAGTCGCTGGTTGCTGGCAGGCCGTGGGTTCAGGTGGGCAACGTCTCGCGGCCTACAATGACGGTCTATTCGCCAAAGGGAAAGAATACGGGCGCTGCGGTAGTCGTGTTTCCTGGCGGGGGCTATTTATCCGGGGCATCTGTCGCTTGCCGCTAACAATTTTGGGTTGAATCCGGATATTCATGTCACCCGCCAGACGCCGTCTACGTTTTTGCTTCAGGCTGAGGATGACCGGGTGGACCGTGTACAGGACTCGCTGGTTTACTATGCTGCGCTGAAGAAGGCTGGGGTTCCCGTGGAGATGCATTTTGGTGTACACCCGGCACGTGGCCCGCAGGCCTCCTCGTTGATCGGGAAGATCCCTGGGCGGCCTTCGCGATCCTGGCCCGCCTCTTGCGCGAGGTTAGAGCGAGCTTTCCCTCAGAATTGATAAATCAAAGAGAATTCCATCACGCGCGGCTGGGTCAGCGTTTGGCTGTAATTCCCGAACGTGTTCGGCACATCCCACTCGTCCTGCATCGAATAGGCGTCGAAGCGGGCGGAATTCGTCACGTTAAAGACGCTCCAGCGGAACTGGAGCTTGTGCCTTTCCCGGATGCTGAAGGTCTTTGCCAGGTTCATGTCCACGCCAAAGTAACCATCGCCGCGAATCGGATTGCGGACGCCGCTTTCGCCCGGGTAGGCATAATCGAAGCCCAAACTCGCTTGGCTGGGATTCGTGAAGATATTGGGAACTCCGGCGGTGGTGTGTCCGGTCTGAATGGGTTTGCCGGTCAAATCCGCCCACCCCATTTCGTCCCAGTTGGTCGGCCAATAGTAGCCCATGAACACGCTGTCGGGGAATCCCGAGGTCCAGCGGGCGGTCCCGCCAAGCTGCCAGCCGCCGATGACGGCGTCGGCTAACTTGCTCACGTGCTTTCCGAGCGGCTTTCCGTGGCCGAAGGGCAACTGCGCCACCCAATAGCCATTGATCTGGTGCCGCAGGTCGAAATCACTGGGAGCATACATTTGACCGAGTGACCAGGCGTTAAAGACACTGTCGGTAAGATAGTGGTGACCGCGCTCCGACTCCGATTCGATGTCGTTCGACTTGCTGTAAGTGTAGTTGAAGCCGAATAGGACACCTCGGGACATCTGTCTGTGCAGCCCCAGTTGCAAGGCGTTGTAGTTGGAATAGCCAAGCGAGCTCCAGGTGAAAAGCGACGAAAACTGGCTGTTATAGAAGCTATTGAGGCCGGCTGCGGGGGCAGTCGGGTATCCGCTCACGTCGATGTAGTAGAGTGCGGAGGTCTCGTTGTACAGGTTGCCGCATCCGGGACCGAAAACGTCGTAAACAGATTGCAGGAAGTTGGCGGCGGTCCCGCCGGTCGAGCAGAGGGGGTAGGAGGACTGAGGGGCGAGCATGTCCTGCCAGTATTGCGCTGTCGGCCCGATCTCCGAAGCGCTGATGTTGCTTTCAGGCGTGTTGGCACGCCACATTTGCGACAAGCGCTTGGCGGCCGTGAAGTAGTCAATGCCGTTCTTCGCGTCCACCAAGTCGAGGGGGGCAGCGACATCGTCCAAAACCATCAGCCGGCGAGCCATATGACTCACATAGGCTAGATCCAGGGTCATGTCCCCCGGCAGTTGGCGCTGGATGGAAAAGTCCACGGCGTAGGAACGAGGAGTGGTCAGAGACTGGTCAATCCCCGCGGAGATCGCCTCCACGTTCGGGTAAGTGACCGGGAAAGTGGACGCCGGGGCCGGCACCATGATGCTGGTTGGAATCACGTTCATGCCGGTGATGCGGGGAGCAGTGGCTGGCGTCAGCGCGCCGGCGGGATTGGAGAGCACGGTCGAGACGCCGAAGGAGCCATTTTCATCGTAACGCAAGGCCAGCGCCGGACCGAAGTTATCATAGTACATGCCGAAGCCGGCTCGCACCACGGTCTTGTCCTTGCCCACAAGCCGCCCCAAAAACCCTTGCTGCGCGTGCGGCGACCAGGCCACCCCTAGGCGCGGAGCGAAATTGCTGGTCTGCTTCCCATACAAACCGCTCCTTCCATAAAACGACCCCGCCGGCTCAAATGAGATCGACGCATCCTGGTTCGAGGGGATGCCTTTCAGCATGTCCGTCCTGCGCTGATTGAACCAACTTCCCATATTGACCGAGGGCGTCACTTCCTGCCCAGCGGTCTCCGTGATGGGGGTCATGAGCTGGTAGTTCAGGCCGTAGGTGATCGAAAGGCTAGGCCGTGCGCGCCAGGTGTCCTGGAAAAACAGGTCGTATGTGTCGGTGGCCCAGTGGCGGACGACGGGCGCTCCCTGGGCAAGCGCCGAAGCGCTCGTAGTGCTGTCCACGTGGTAGTTGTATTGAGCATCCACTTCGCTGGCAATACCCATCATCCCGGCCAAGGGAAAGTCATAAGCGTGGTTGAAATCGGTGCTGACCGCCGGGAAGCAGGGGCCGGAATGCGTGCACCCGTAGGCGGGATCGAGAGGATCGTTCTTATTGGCGAGACCGCTCGAGAAGAGCCAGTCCGAGTTCGTGAGGGCGTCGCTGAAGGAGTGGGTGGTGGAGAACTCATTGCGCCGGACGAGAATCATGTTGGCGCCAAATTGGAGGCTGTGCGGCCCCTTCTGCCAAGTGGCGGTATCCACCAGATTGTGCACGGGCACTGTAAAGCCGCTCGAATAGTTGATGTCCTGGCTGAGGTCCCGCACCTCAACCCACGGCAGATCGGAGTCCCCGGGTGTCGCGATGCTCTGGTGGGTGAGGCCGTATCGCAGGTTGTTCACGAAGTGGCCGCCGAAAGCGCCGGTATAGCCCGCCACAAACCCCTTGCTGAGGTCCACGCTTTTGTATTGCGGCGGCCTGCCGGGTAGGAATGGGGGGCCGGTGGAGGAATCGTCACGGGCGGCGCCGCGCAAGAAAAGGCTGTGGTTGCCGCTTTTCGCCAGGTTGTAATCCAGCCGGGCGATCAACCAGTCATTGGATTGCGTGGTGGCGGCGCCGAAGCGGTAGCCGGCAAAGTTCACGATATTGCCCACCGTGTTGTCGTTGGGCAGCGGATACGTCTGGAAATAGTTGAGCATCACTTGGCTTGGCCCGATGCCCAGCGGATCCATCTGCTTGAGTTGCGCCGGCCCCAGCGCGTAATAGCCGGCCTGGATCGGATAGCTGGCGCCGCTCATGCCGGCGACACCGCCGCCCGGGCACTGGGTGGCATCAGCGCAGGCGTACTGGATGATTCCGTCGCGCAGCGTCGCGGTGGGGATCTCTTGCACTTCACTGATGGCCTGCGATTCCCGATGGCCTTCGTAGTTAAAGAAGAAGAATAAGCGGTCCTTCAAAATCGGCCCGCCCAGGGTTCCGCCGAAGATGTTTCTCACCAAATGTTGCGGCACGTTGGGCTGCCCGCTTTGCAATTGGGACATTTTAATGAAGTAGTCGTTGGCTTCGCCGATGTCGCTCCGATTGAATTCGTAGAGCGCGCCATGATACTGGTTGGTGCCTCCCTTCGTCACCATGGCGATTTGCGCCCCGGCGGAACGTCCTTCGGTCGCGCCGTAGTTCGAGGTCGTGACGCGGAATTCGTCCACCGAGAACTGCGTGGTGGGCAATACGCCATTGAAGGCGTAGCCGCTGAATTCGTCGTTGATGCTCACGCCGTCCAGCGTGATGTTGTTCTGGTCGCTCCGCTCGCCGTTCACCGCGCCGGCGCGCGTGTCATAGTCGTCCGTCAGGATCTTCTCACCGTTGTAAACGACGCCGGACTGGAAGCTCAGCAGGAGCGACATGTTCTCGGCATCCAGGGGCAGATCCTGGATTGCCAACCCGCCCATCGTCTTCCCCAGGCTGGCGTCGGTGGTATTGAGCTGCGGCGGCCTGCCGGTGACTTCCACCTTTGCCGAAAGCGCACCGACCTGCAACCGGACATTCACCGTGGAGGGGAGATTCACTTGCAGCGGAATCCCCTTCTGCACATAAGTGCGGAAGCCCTGCGCCTCGACGGTCAACGTGTACGTGCCCGGCAGCACGGAGGCAAAGTCGTACTCGCCGCTGGATCGGGTGGCCGTCTGGCGGGACAAGCTGGTGGCTTCATTGGTTATGGTTATCTTGGCCTGTGGGACCGTCGCGCCTGAAGGGTCCGTGACCGTGCCATTTAACGAAGTAGTTGCCTGACCCCAGGCGGAAAGACTCAACGCCAGCCCTATCACTGCGGCAGCAAAGAGTTCAAAGTAGCTACGTCCCTTCATAATCTACCTCCGGTAAAGGAATGATCCCACAGGCATGCGCCGACTCGAGCCGGGAAGCGCGGTGGGGAAAATCCCTCGGAAATACGCCGTTCGATAGCCGCGCCTGAGCGCCCTTGCGCTCTCTTCCCTGGGATCGCTGTGGTCCATATTCCAGTGAGTTTCTTAAAGGTCCTGCAAAATTGGCTTTGGTCGCAAAACTAGCTAACGGTCCATGCCTGCGACAGGCGGGTTTCAACTCTGCACCATTGCACCGATGCGCCACACAAGGTGATGCCCAAATAGGCGCGTTGTTGATTATGTTTAGGGGTATAGAGCCCAGGAAAACCGGCTACCTCGGTCACCCTGAGGGCCCCAAGTATGTTCCTCACAAGGGTGTCATGGAACGAGTTGGGGCTCTGGCCTCGTCTGCCGGCTCTGGCGTGCATTGGTATTGCTTCTGTAGGCTCCGCACCCATTGCGAGCCCTCTGCTGTCTAAAGCGACGGTTTTCACCCGGAAATGATCGTCTGAACCAGCTTGGAACGTTGGAGTGTATACTGCCATCGTGCAGACAGTCAAGCCCTCCGTTCGCCCCTCCGTTCGCCCTCCGTTCGCCAGCCCTCCGTTCGCCGAGTGCGACAGCGATTTTTCCGGGGTGTAAGCTCTGCCGTACTTTGGTTGGGCGCACCAACCGAGACAACACCCGGAAGGAGGGTAGGATGCTCCGGGCAGCCACCCAGATCGTTATCGTGGTTGGACTGCTCTCTCATTATTTCCCGCTGGCGGGGCAGAATAATCTCCCCGCGTCCGAAGCGAGCCATGCCGGTTCAAATCTCCTGGTGGGATCGGGAGAATCTACGCCACGAACGTTGCAAGTCGAAAGGAAGGTCACCTCGGTTGAGGGGGAACCCCTCGGAATTCTAAGAGGGGGAAATGGATGCGGCGATGGTACACCGTAGGGGTCCCGCAGGCGCGCCGGATGGCCAACAGGGGCGGCCACAGCGGCCGTCCCTGGATTCCTGCGGTTTTAATGCGCACACCTCCCCCTTTAGACCAGAAGTCTCTTGCTTTGGCGAGCCTATTTACTGCTCGGGTCTTCAGGTGAGAATGCTCCCCGCACTGCGGTGTCGGCGGGGGAGCGGCGGTCCGGCTGAGTTACACGCGCTCGACGTTCGCGGCTTGCAACCCTTTGGGGCCGGTTTTCACTTCAAAGCTGACTTTTGCGCCTTCCTCTAATGACCGGTAACCGTTGCCCACAATAGACGAGAAATGGACGAATACGTCCTCTCCGCTTTCACGCTGGATGAACCCATAGCCTTTTGCGGCGTTGAACCACTTCACTGTACCTTGTTCCTTCATGCTGCGATTTGTCCTTGTTGGATTGAAATTGCAATTTGTGGAGACGGCAACGGCGGGTACGCCCGACGATCCGCTGTAACACCACTAGTCGCAAGACGCCAGGCTAGGCACTCAACCCTCATGACTCTTGCGAGACTCGTCGGAATTACAAACAACAAACTGCAAATCTAACATAGCATTCTCGAGCAACGATTGTCACGAGAAAAGCGACCCACAGGTGAATTTAAGGTCTGCGCCGTCATGGGGTCACGCAATCGACCGACAAAATGGCTCCAACCTGGCAGGCGAGCCAGGCGCGCGCGGACTCTGCGGCGAAGTAGGCCGGCAACTCTCCTTGAGGTGTGAGAATCTTCACCTCAGGCATGTCGTCTCCTCAGCACCTTCACCACACCCCGGGGACCACCCGGTAGCGGGTGACGGCATATCTTAACCTCGCCAAATGGCGGCATGAAGCCGCCGCTACATCAGACTGACACACTATCAAACTCAGAGTTTAGCTTGAAAACCAGTTTATGACGTGTACAATCGATACACCAAAGTCGGAAATGGCGACTTTGGGCAAATGCAGAAGATCGCCTCGAAGGCTCAGTGATTTGCCCGGGAGTAACTATGGGGCAGGTTCACGAAGCGCCTCAACCAAACCTCGCATCCAGTCCTCGCGAACGCGATGGTCCTGTGTCCGGCCCGCGCCGGACCCGCCTACCGGTGCACATCGTGATTTTTCTCCTCGTCGTTGGGGTCGTCGTCGGTTTCCTCTGGTACGACTCGCGCGCCGCCTATCACGACACCTTGAATTACTGGGATGCGAATTTGTCCAATTCCGCCGACGAACGGGTGAACATTGGGACCTTGTGGCTCATCGAGCGGCGGACGGACACGGAAGGAATTGCCCACGAAGGTGATACGATTCGCTTACTCTCGACGGAAACGGACAAACACAATCTAGCGCGGACGCAGCGAGAGGTAGAACGTGCCATCGATAAGATGGCTCGGATCAACGGGTTCATGGGAGGTGCGGCTGCAGACGCGGAGTGCAGAATCGTGGCACAAACCGGCGTCCCGGCGGAGGCCAGAGAGGGTGTCCAGAATGCCTGCCGTGGGGCCCGAGCCACCGGCCAATTCAGCATCGCTGCGGCTTACACGCAGCCTGCGCATGTTTTGGTTACCCTGGCTGTACCGGTGTCTGCCGCCCAGGGAGCCTCGCCTACCTCTCAACTTTCCGGCAATGGGCTCGGGGCCGTGGTCATGTTGGCTGAGCCCTGGAACACAGTTTTTGGCTTTTTTGGAGAAGAGGGCCGGCCCGACCGGTTTGCCGAAACCGAGATCGCATGGCGGGAGGAGAGAGAAGCGGTAAGTCTTGTACCGCGCCTCGGCAATAAGGGGATGGAATCGGTCTTTCGGCTGCCACTGAACGGGAACGCGCTCGAGTCACGAGTGGTCCGTGAACGCAAGATGGAGTTTGGCGAGTATACCGACTGCCGGGGCGTCCGGGTTTTTGGCGTCGCCCGACCCATCGCCCCGGCAGGTGCCAGCCTGGTCCGCAAAGTTGACAGAGATCTGGCACTTTCAGAGTTCCACCGACGGGTCCTACTGGAGTGGCTGGCGGGTGGACTGTCTCTCCTGCTTTTCGGCTCTGTCATCGCGGCCCAGCACCGGCACCTGGCCTTGCGGGACCTCCAGGAGAAACTTAGACAACAGCAAGCCCTGCTGGATCTCAAGCGGCACGTCGAGGCTTCGGAAGAGCGCTACCGTGCCTTCGTGGCCAACAGTACGGAAGGCATCTATCGCATGGAAGCCGGGCGGCCCATCTCGACCGCACTTCCTGTCGAGGAGCAAGTTGGACAGATCTTACAATTCGCCTACCTGGCGGAATGCAACGATTCCCTGGCTCGGATGTTTGGATTTGCCCGGGCGGCGGACATGGTCGGCATGCGAGTGAAGGATTTGGCGCAACTCGATCCGCACCGAATCGATCACTTGCGGGATTTCATTCGCTCCGGCTATCGGCTGGAGGACGCCGAGTTTCTCAGCCATGACGGTCTGGGCAATGTTCACCACTTTAAGAATACCTATCAGGGAATAGTAGAGGAAGGCTACTTACTCCGCTCTTGGGGCGTTCTGCGCGATGTCACGGAGGGGAAGCAGGCGGAGAATGCGCTAAGGGAGAGCGAACAGCGGTTCCGCACCCTGATCCAAAGGGCGCCCATCGCCATCGGCATCAGCCGGTCCGGCCGGACGTTGTATGTGAACCAAAAGTACCTGGAAATGTACGGCTTCCAGAGCGTCGATGAAGTTATTGGGCATTCCATCGGCGAACACTGGTCACCGGCATGCCGCGCGATGGTCGAAGAACGCGCCCGGCAGCGTTCTCTCGGCCTGCCCGTTCCCATGCGTTATGAGGCCATCGGGCAACGTAAAGATGGCTCCCTATTTCCTGTGGAAATTGCGATAGCTAAAGTGGGTCTCTCCGATGGCGAGGCCAGCGTCGGCTTCCTGACGGATATCACCGAGCGCCAGCAGGCGCAAGAGGACCGGCAACGTTCCTTCGAACAATTACGCGCGCTTGCCGGGCGCCTGCAGAGCGCCCGTGAAGAAGAACGAAAGCGGCTGGCGCGCGAGATCCACGATCAATTGGGCCAGGCCTTAACCGCCATCAAGCTGGACTTAAGCTCGCTGATTCGTACGTTGCCTGCTGACCATGAAGCTTTGTCGAGGACGTGTTCGCCCCTTCTACAACTTGTCGATGAGACGATCGAGAGCGTGCGCCGCATCTCCACCGAATTGCGACCCGGGATGCTGGATGACTTGGGTTTGGCGGCCACAGTGGAATGGGCCGCAGAGGAGTTTGCTGCCCGCACGGGCACCCGATGCCTCCTCGATTTGCTCCCTGAGCAAGACGCCATCGATTCGGAAACGGCTACGGCGGTATTCCGCATCTTCCAGGAGACGCTTACCAATGTGGCTCGGCACGCGAACGCCAGTGAAGTGAAGGTGCGTCTCGCCGATGAGGACGGCGATCTGACCTTGGAAGTTCATGATAACGGCAGAGGCATCCGCGCGGATGAGCTCTCGAGCGCCAACTCGCTGGGGATATTGGGAATGCGCGAGCGGGCGCTGCTGCTGGGAGGAACTCTTAGCATTACGGGCGGGCCGGGAAAGGGAACCACCGTGAGGATCCGAATTCCCAAAGTCCTGCGCACGCGGTGAGGAATCGTAATGATCAGGGTGCTCATCGCCGACGATCACGCCATCGTGCGCCGGGGCCTGATTGAGATCCTGATGCGCAATCTCGAGGGCGCCGTTTGCGGAGAGGCGGAGGACGCCCAGCAGGTTCTCGCCCAGGTCCGAAGCCATGCCTGGGACGTGGTGATTTTGGACGTCAGCATGCCGGGGCGAAGCGGCATCGACGTGCTCGCCGACCTGAAGCTGGCGCAGCCGAAATTGCCCATCCTCGTCTTGAGCATGCACCCCGAGGACCAATACGGCAAGCGCGTGCTTAAAGCGGGAGCGGCCGGTTACATGAACAAGAACAGTGCGCCGGAAGAATTGATCAAAGCCATCCGGAAGGTGCTTGCGGGCGGCCGCTACGTAAGCCCGGCCCTTGCAGAAAAGCTGGCGCTGGACTTGAGCGAGAACCGCCCGCGCCTGCCACACGAGACTCTCTCCGACCGTGAATTCGAGGTGCTGCGACTGATTGCTTCGGGGAAGACTGTCACCCAGATCGCCGAGGAACTTCATCTCAGTACTGCGACTATTAGCACCTATCGGGCGAGAATTCTGGAGAAGATGAATATGACAACCACTGCGGAGATGATGCGCTACGCGTTCCAGAATCACCTGGTCGAGTGAACCGCCGGTATCTTTCCTGTACCCACGGCTTGTAGCCGAAATGATTACAGCCTAAGTCACAGTAACTTGACATGAATATCCGATTCCTGCGGATAGCGCCATTGCTCGGAAAGGAGGAGGATCAACCAGGGTGGCCCATGCGAGTACTAATCGCTGATGACTCGGAGGTTTTCGTCCAGCGCCTGGCTCGAGCGCTAGGCGAAATCAGCGGTGTCGAAATTGTTGCGCATGCGCGGACCGGTGCGGAAGCCTTGCAGGCTATCTCCAACTTGCGCCCCGAAGTTGTGATCCTGGACATCCGGATGCCGGAAGGGAGCGGCATCGACGTGTTGGAAAGTCTAAAGCGAAGAAAGGTCACACCCATCACGATCGTCCTGACCAACTTCGCCTCCGCGCAGTACCGGAGACGATGCCTGCAACTGGGCGCGCACTTCTTTTTCGACAAGTCGGCCGAATCCGCTAAGGTTGGTGAAGTGTTGAGGCGGCTGCTTCACAGAGGCTCGGAGCCCCCTGCGGATGGATTCGACGGAGCGGGGCGGGAAGGGCCTCAGGCAACTTGAAGACGAGCAGGCATAGCGACGCCTCAGGTCCGAAGGGAAGCGATTACCAGCGCAGGAAAGGGCGTCGATGTACGAAAAACCAACGCTGATCATTGGCAGTGCGGATAGTCTCCATCCACTTCATTATCTCTGCTCGCATTGCATGAAACCCTTCTATCTGTCCGGGGACGAACCACCCAAGAAAGCCGTGGCCGAATTGCTCCAGACCTTTGGGGAGCACGTCAAGCGGGAGCATCCAAGCGCCAACCCTGGTTCAACTACACCCTCAGAGAGAAGTCGTTATCCCGGCAGTGACTAAGCTTCTATATTAGGCAATACGGCGGCCATATCTGGGTGCACAGCGAGCCTGGGCGGGGCAAAGCGTTTAAGATATACCTTCCCCGCACCGAAGATGCAGCTCCCGCCCTCGATCCGAGCCAAGGCGTTCCTGAATAAAACGACCCACGCCGTAGTGCACCTCGACCTTCATCTGGACCTCCAAGCTTCACGACAACTGGTTAGTGGTACAATAAACGCCAGGGCTTTGTAGAACACCGAAAAAACACTGGATTCCTGTGCTTGGGACTCAGTGTTCCACGGGAGGAAATCGATGTTTCGCCTCACATGCTGTCTGCTCGCGGCCACATTGGCTCAAGCCGCCGCTCCCATTTTCCAGACTTCGTTTGAGAAACCCGGCCAAGGTTGGGCGGTGGTTCGCGGTTTCGCCTCGCCTGACTCGGCCGTCAGTCACGAGGGCCAACCCTCACTTCGTTTGGAACGAGCCACTGCCTCCCAGGACGCTTGCGTTCGCTTGGCTCCGGTGTCGCTCAGCATCGGCAAGCGTTACGAGTTGAGCGGCTGGGTGCGAACTGAGGATGTTGAAGTGCGGGACTTGGATCGTTCTCCGATCGCCGTGGGCGCCACGCTCGCCATGGCCTCCATGCCCTTCGATGTCCACTCGGCCTCGCTCGGCGGAACTCAGCCCTGGACCCGCCTTAGCTTGCGGTTCGTGGCAAGCCGCGCCCAGGACCAGATTCTGCTGATGGTCGGGAGCGGCGGATCGTTTCGCGGAAAAGCCTGGTTTGAAGGTGTGCGCCTGGAGGAAATCTCCTCCCCTGATGAGTGGCCGGTGCGGGACGCAGTCCAGACCTTTGGCCCCGCCTACCGCTATCCCGCCGCCGGTTGGATTTATCTCCACATCGAAGGCCAACCCTATGAGCGCGGATATCAGCATGGGCATCTCATGGCGCGCGAGATTCCCGAGTATCTCGAGCGCTGCGCCGCCGTTATGGCTTCCAAGGAACATTGGGACGACCATCGCACTACCGCCAACGCCCTTTTCCTGCGCGGCTTTGACCGCGAAATTCTGGAAGAGATGCGAGGCATCGCGGAAGGCGCTTCCGACGCCGGCGCCCGGTGGCAGGAGCGGCGCATCGACTTGCTCGACATCGTCGTAGCCAACACCACGGTTGAGATGGGCGAGCTTGCCTCCGCCGTCTCGACCACACCAACGGGGCTCGAGGGTCTCGACTTCGACGCGCCACCCTACGCCAGGCGTAATTCGGTTCCGGATCATTGCAGCGCGTTTGCGGCCACCGGGCCTGCCACGCGCGATGGCAAAATGGTGATCGGACATGTCACGTGGTGGTCCCTGACTCTCGCTGAGCAGACCAATGTCATGCTCGACATCAAGCCGGCTTCCGGCCATCGCATGCTCATCCAAAGCTATCCCGGCGGCATTGAAAGCGGCACGGATTGGTACCAGAACGATGCCGGCATCGTGCTGACGGAAACTACCATCGATCAGACGCCGTTTAACCCGCAGGGCACGCCGGTGGCTTTCCGCGCCCGCATGGCCATCCAGTACAGCAACAACATCGATGACGTGGTTCGCTATCTCGGTACTCGTAACAACGGGCTTTACACCAACGAATGGATCATGGGCGATGCGAAGACAGATGAGATCGCCATTTACGATCTCGGCACGAACCACACAAGGCTTTGGCGTAGCTCCAGGAATGAATGGTTCGGCGGCACACCGGGCTTTTACTGGGGCGATAACAATGCCAAAGATCTCAGCGTCCGGCTCGAGGACTACCCAGATCCCAAAGGCGACCCTGATTTCATCCCTTACACCCCGTATCCACGCGATTTGGCCTGGCAGGAGCTTTATCGAAAGTACCGTGGCCAGATCGATGAGCAGTTCGGGTTTCTCGCATTTCGCACCGCCCCGTTAGTCAGCTCGAGCACCATGGATGCCAAGGTCACGACCGCCGACATGGCCTCCCGCCTCATGGTCTGGGCCGCCATCGGCAAGCCTAACCAGCGAGAATGGCTGCCCCGCAAGTGGGATTACGCCAAAGACGACGGCCTCTATCCGTCGGGCTACTACCTTTTCGAGGCCGAACCCTCAGCCGCCCTACAGTCTGAGATCGAACGAAACGAGAAGCTTCGCCTGACGGCATCGCTGGACCCGCCCAAGCCAAAGATGCCCCTGATCGCCGATCCGCCGCCTTACGAGGGCCGGCTCTGGAAAGGCTGGGTGCTGCCTGCCTCCGACACCGACACCTGGTTCGTGGCCGGTTCGGCCCGGTACCGGCGCGTGCTCGAGTCGAAGAACCTGGAAGAAGCCCTCAACACCCAACGCGCTATTTGGCGGGGTCTGCAGCTCACTCCTGATACACCTGAGAACCACACTCGCCGCGAGCAGACGCGGGGAGTGCTGTTCCTTGATTCGTTGCGCGTCAAAATGGGCGACGATGCTTTCCTCAAGCTGATGAGTGACTATTTCGCCGCCAATACCACCAAGACCGTCACGGCGCAATCCTTCCTCGAGAAGTCCGGCGCTCAGCCCGGAGCCATCGATCTTCCAGCCGGTCCCGCCTACTTGACCGACGACATTTGGCGCCGTCTGGCGTCGGCCGCGATCGTCTACGGCACGCTACGTGAAGCCGGCGCGAACCGCTATGCCGCCGAGCAATTGCAAAGCCAGTTCCTTGATCGCTATGAAAGCGAGGTCCCGATCTATAAAGACTTCGAAGTCTCGGATGAATTGCTGCGCCATCGCGACGTGGTCTTTGTCGGACGTCCGGAGTCGAATTCGGCGCTCGCACTATGGTCCGGTAAACTTCATCTCGAGTATAAGGGCGCCGCTTTCAAGATCGACGGCGAGGCGCACGCCAGCGAACGCGAAGCACTGATTCTGGCGGCGGAAAACCCGCTCGATACCGCTCACATGGTGCTTGTCGTGGCAGGTAACGACGCGCTCAGCACCGTGAAGGCCGAGAGCGCGGAGTTGCCCGCCGACGAGTATGTCATTCTCAGCAACGGAGGCGAACTCACAAAGGGCTTCATCGTGCAGAATCTACTGCAAGGACCTTAGTACCATTGAGAGTCGCGATCGTCATCGATAGAATCCAGATCGGGCTTAGCGGAATACACGCAGGCTAGCGTGTGACAACAGGCGAGCTGGCCCCGCTTCCCTAGGCGGTGAGGTGAACGAGCGAGTATGGCGGCTGGCAAACTGCTCTCACGCTTTTCGATCCTGGTTTGTGGGTGTCTCTTTCCTCTCGCTTTCTCTCCGTTCTGGAGCACCTCGGCCCAAGCCTTTGAGCCGACCAAAACCCTAACCCAGTACGTCCACGAAAACTGGCAGCAGGAGGATGGGCTGCCTGAAAACGATGTGACGGCGATCGTCCAGACGCGAGACGGCTATATCTGGCTCGGAACCGAGGAAGGACTGGTTCGCTTCGATGGCATCCGTTTTACCGTCTTCGACCAGAACAACACGCCTGAGCTCAAGAGCTCTTATGTTCACACCTTGCTCGAAGGGCGCGATGGGAGTCTATGGATTGGCACCGATGCAGGCGGCGTCTATCGGCTGAAAGATGGAAAATTCCATGCCTACCCCACCCAGGATGGGCTTTCCCATGAGACCGTCTTGGCATTTTCTGAGAGCGAGGACGGAAGTTTGTGGATGGGGACGTCCGGGCATGGGTTTGGGTGTTTGAAAGATGGCAAATTCTCACGCTATACCACAAAGGATGGTTTGTCGGACGACTTCATTTGGGCGCTCGAGGGGACCGATGACGGAAGCCTGTGGATCGGTACGAACCATGGCCTGAATCGGTTCAAGGACGGGAAGTTCACGCTCTACACCACCAGGGAAGGGCTCCCCAATAATGTGGTGTGGTCCCTCGGTTTGGGCCGCGCGCAGAGTTTGTGGGTGGGTACAGGCGGCGGCCTCTGCCGCATGCAGGGTGGACGTCTGCAGGCTGTCGCCGGGAAAGATCCGGCAGAGAAGTCCCGAGTGATATCGGTCTACGAGGACCGCCATGGCACCTTATGGCTCGGGACCGACGGTCACGGGCTGGAGCGGATTCAGAACGGAATTGTCTCAGCATATACCACTAAAGAGGGCCTATCGAACGATACTGTTTCGACAATAATGGAAGACGGTGAGGGAAGCCTGTGGCTGGGCACGTTCGGCGGCGGCCTGGTTCGATTGAAGGACGCTAACTTCATCACCTATGGTAATGATCCGGAACTGCGCATGGAGGACGTCAATGCCGTTTACGAAAGCCACGACGGGAGCATTTGGGTCGGAACTACCGGCGACGGCTTGGACCGGCTCAAGGATGGCGAGATCACTCATTACACCAGCAAACTGGGCCTGCCGGACGACGAAGTGTTAAGCGTGCTCGAAAGCCGAGATGGAAGCATCTGGCTAGGAACCAAGGGTGGCGGAGTGGCGCGGCTTCAAGAGGGAAGGGTCACTACCTACAGTACCAAGAACGGCCTCTCCAATGATTCCATAAGAGCGCTGCTTGAAGACCGGCAAGGGAACATTTGGATTGGCACGCGAAGTGGTGGGCTCAATCTGTTTCGAAACAGGAAATTCACCCTCTACTCAACCCGCAACGGGTTGCCTTCCGATGTCGTCAGAGCACTTTACCAGGACCCTAGCGGCACGCTCTGGGTCGGCACAGAGGGCGGGCTCGTCGCGATGGAGGGCGGTGAAATCGCGGACCTCAAGGGCGGAGGCCTGAGGCACAAAGCCGCAAACCTCAAGGACGGAGGTCTGCGCTACAACTTCAGAATCTATACCACCAAGGATGGTTTGGCGAACGACGAAACATGCTCCATTTATCAGGACCGCGACGGAACATTTTGGATTGGATCATGCTCCGGCGGACTCAGCCGATTCAAGGAGGGCAAGTTCACCGCCTACACCAAGCGGCAAGGGTTGTTTGACGACATCGTTTACCAGATCCTCGACGACGATCATGGTAACCTTTGGATGAGTTGTAACAGGGGCGTCTACCAAGTCAGTAAGAAGGAACTGAACGATTTCGCAGAAGGAACCATCAAGTCGATCCATTGTGTTTCCTATGGAGTTTCCGACGGTATGGGAAGTCTGGAATGCAATGGCGGTTTCCAGCCAGCAGGCTGGAAGACTAAAGATGGCAGATTGTGGTTTCCGACTCTCAGGGGAGTTGCCGTAGTCGACCCGGCCCACCTCAAGACGGATAACCAGCCGCCCCGGGTCATGGTCGAACAGGTCTTGGTTGATGGCCAGCCGGTGCCCCAATCAGGAAACATCAAGGTACCGGCGGGTCACAGCAAACTGGAATTCTGTTATACCGGTCTCAGCTTTTCCGCGCCGCGTAAGGTGCGATTCAAGTTCCAGTTGGCCGGATTTGATGAGAACTGGGTGGATGCCGGACCGCAACGCATCGCCTATTATACGAACGTTCCTCCGGGCAAATACCGCTTTCGGGTGATCGCCTGCAACGGGGAGGGGGTGTGGAATCAGGAAGGGGCCTTCATCAACATTGACCTCGAGCCGCATTTCTACCAGACGATGTGGTTCTACGCTCTTTCGGGTCTGTTGTTGCTGGCTGCGGCGATTGGGGGGTACCAGCTTCGGATACAGCACGTCCGCGCGCACGAAAGGGAACTCGAGTGGCGCGTGAAGGAACGGACCGAGGAGTTGCAGAAAGAGATTGTCGAGCGGAAGCGGACGGAACTGGAACTGCAGGGAGCCAAGGAGGACGCGGAGGCCGCCAGCCGGGCCAAAAGCATGTTCCTGGCCAATATGAGTCACGAGATTCGCACCCCCATCAACGGCGTTCTGGGAATGACGGAGTTGACCCTGGAGACGGAGTTGACGGCCGTGCAGCGTGATTATTTGGGGATGGTCAAAAGTTCGGGCGAGGCCTTACTCACCGTCCTCAACGATGTCTTGGACTTTTCCAAGATCGAAGCGGGCAGGCTCGATCTGGATCCGATCCGCTTCCAGTTGCGCGACTGCCTGGATGACACCCTGAAGCTGCTCGCCTTGCGCGCCGACGAGAAAGGCCTCGAGCTGACTTGCGATGTCCGGCCTGAGGTGCCCGAAGTGGTGGTCGCCGACCCCAGCCGCCTGCGGCAGATCATCATTAATCTGCTGGGCAACGCCATCAAGTTCACGCCGCGAGGGGAAGTGGGCCTGGAAGTGGCCTTGGAGTCCAGAACACCGGATCAGGCCGTATTGCATTTCACGGTGCGCGATACCGGCATCGGCATCGCCCCGGAAAAACAGAAGATCATTTTCGAAGCCTTCTCCCAGGCTGACGGCTCGACGACGCGCACCTTCGGAGGCACGGGGCTGGGACTGACCATCTCCTTGCGGCTGGTGAGCATGATGGCCGGCCGCATCTGGGTGGAGAGTGAGTTGGGAAAGGGCAGTCGCTTTCATTTCACGGTGCCAGTCGGGGCGGCTGGGGACGCAGTGACGACCGAATCTCCGGAGCGAGTCCGATTAGCGGGGCTTGCCGTACTCATCGTGGACGATAATCTGACCAACCGGCGCATCCTGGGCGAGATGCTGCGCAACTACGGAATGCGGCCGGAGCTGGCGGCATGCGGCACCGAAGCCATGGCCAGGCTTCAGGAGGCGGATCGATCCGGGGCCGGCTATGCCTTGTTGTTGGTGGACGCGCAAATGCCGGACATGGACGGCTTCACGCTGGTCCAACGAGTCCGCCAGCAAGCCGACTTGCGCCACATGACCATCATGATGCTCACTTCCTCGGGACAACGGGGCGACGCGGCGCGCTGCCGTGAGCTGGGCATCGCCGCTTACCTGGTCAAACCCATCGTCCAGTCGCAGCTTCACGACGCCCTTTTGAGTGTGCTGGCAACAAAGGCGCGGGCAGCGCAGGTCGCCGGCCCGGCACCCGAAGGCATTGGGCCGCAGGGCGGAGTTGGGGTCCGCGGTTCTGACGCCCAGGAAGCTCCTCTGGTTACCCGCCACTCGTTGCGCGAAGCCCGGCAAGGCCTGCACGTTCTGCTGGCCGAGGATAATCTGGTCAATCAGGTGCTGGCCTCCCGGTTGCTCGAAAAACAAGGTCACAGCGTGGTGGTAACCGACAACGGGCGCACAGCCTTGGAGGCATTGGAAAAGCAACAGTTCGACCTGATCGTCATGGACGTGTCTATGCCGGAGATGGATGGGTTTGAAGCCGTGGCAGCCATCCGCGCCAGAGAAGCGACGACCGGGTCCCATATTCCTATCGTCGCTATGACCGCCCATGCCATGAAAGGCGATCGCGAACGCTGCCTCGCCGCCGGAATGGACGCCTACATTTCCAAACCCATTCAACCGAGCGAGCTCTTCCAGGTTATCAACACCCTGCCTGTGGACCGTGCCTAGCACTCCTGTTAACACTTCCTCTTATTCAAACGTCTATAATGGGGCAAGGATTGGCTGCCGATGGGCTCAGGGTTGGAAGATGGATTTGAACTGCTCGCCACGGGCTTGGGAGGTCAGCCTGTGAGGGAACAGTTCGCCCCTGAACTCTCCGACGACGCGGTGTTAGTAGGCGCTGCACGCGATGGAGACCGCGCTGCTTTCGGGCGTCTTTACGACCGATACGCACGCATGGTGCATGGGGTTCTGCTTGCGAAGGTCCCCGCCGGCGTGGTGGATGACCTCGTTCAGGATGTCTTCCTGCTGGCGCTCCGCCGGCTGTCAACCCTGCGTGAAATCAGGAGTTTCGGAGCGTGGCTGGCCGCCATTGCGCGCAATCTTGCCAAAGATCACCACCGGCGGTGGGCGCCGGAGGATCAACTCACTGAGGATGTGTCTCGGGACGAACTTGAGCTCCAAATGACCAGCGGGGACAACGAACAACGGGCTGCGGCAATTCTGGACGTCATCAGGAGTCTCCCGGAGGCGTACCGGGAACCACTGGTCCTGCGGCTGGTGGAAGGAATGACCGGCCCTGAGATTGCCACACGCACCGGGCTGACGCCGGGTTCCGTGCGCGTCAACCTGCATCGTGGTATGCAGCAGCTCCGCGCCAGGTTGAGCGCCGGTTCGGGCAGCGGCAGGCCGGAGCAGGAGAGACCGTAATAGTATGGAAGCGAGTAATAACGAAGCGAAGAGAGAATTCCGGACAATGGGTAACGACTATCTGTGGGACCGGTCGGGCGACCCGGACCCTGAAATCCGGAAGTTGGAAGCTTTACTGGGAAGATTTCAATATAACCGTTCGCACCCGGAATTCTCTGAGGTCGCCCCGGTCAGGCGTTGGTGGTTCTTACCTTCCCGGCTGCATCTGCTACCCGCTCTGGCAGCGGTCGCCGCCGTGGTTGGGATGGTGGCGACGTTTCGGGTGTATGAAAGAAAAGTGAACCCTGCCGGCTCACCGGGTTGGGATGTTTCTGCGGTGGAGGGCGTAACTCGCGTGGGACCGAAGGCCGTTAGCGGGAAAGAAGGAAATAGCACACTCGGGGTTGGGCAACTGCTTGAAACGGGCCCTCAGGCGCGAGCCAAGCTGCGGGATGAAGAGACCGGCCAAATCGAAGTGGAGCCTGATACACGTCTGCGTCTGCTTAATATGGGTTCCGGATTGAAACGGATCGCCCTCGATCGCGGAACAATTCACACCTTTATCTGGGCGCCTCCAGGTCAATTCGTGGTTGACACGCCCTCTGCCGTGGCGGTGGATTTGGGCTGCGCTTACACCTTGCGGGTGGACGACGCAGGCGCCGGCCTCGTGCGCACGTCGATGGGATGGGTTGGATTCAAGCTGAATGGCCGTGAGTCCTTCATTCCCGCGGGCGCGGCTTGCGCGACCCGGCCGAACGTGGGTCCTGGTACACCCTATTTCGAGGACGCGCCCCTGCAATTCCGCTCCGCCTTGACCCGATTCGATTTTGAGGACAGCTCCTCGGAGCAACGCAACGCAGATCTCGCCGTCGTGATTGCGCAGTCTCGGCAGCGCGACGCGCTCACCCTGTGGCACTTGCTGGCGCGCGTCGATGACTCACAACGTGTCATCATCTACAACCATTTGGCAAAGCTCGCTCCCCCTCCGGAAGGCGTTACAAGGGAGGGAATTCTGACTCTCAATCAACGCATGCTTGATCTGTGGTGGAACGAACTCGGGTTTGACGATATCTCAGTTTGGCGGTATTGGGAGCGTTCTTGGTCCGCAGGGGCGCCCCAGGCAGTTGGAAAGTAACTAGCAACCGCGCGGCCTCGCAATTGTTTTCTCGCCATCTCCCCCCGTTCGACGCCGGTCATTTATCAAATCGCCTGCCCTCTCCCTATTACGCCGATCCGGTCGATGACGACTTGCGGCTCCGCCGCCTGCTCTGCGTGCTTTGCTGTGTTCACCCCCGGTGTCCAGCGGAAGATGAGGGACAGGCTCAGACCTTGGCGAGAGGGCTGTTCATTCACTACAAAACTTGGGCGCGCGCTTTGTTAACACTCAGCACTGGTGTGGCGTCTCTTAGCACGTAGGGCCAAAACAACTAAAAAAGGAGACTCGAGACCATGAAATCACGTCTATTTCCGCGTACGGTCATCGGCACGGTAATCCTGCTTTGGGTCACAATCCCGGCAAAAGCGGGACCACCTCTGATCTGTCATGCCATCGCGATTGGTCAAGCGAAATCGCTGCCCCAGGTCGGTTGGAACCGAGAGGGAAAGGGTGGCTATGACTTGAAGAACCTAACTCGGGACACCCTGGCGATCCTGAATTCGAACACCCCCGTGTTGGTGCGAATGGAAACTCTTAGGCGAGCCACACTCTACGCTCGCCAGGACCCCCAAGTGGCGAAGGAGTTGCTCACGCGGCTTCACATGCGTGCTGCCGATGGCGAAGCTGCTGGTCACCCTGAGGCTATGGCGTGGTTCGACCTTGGCTATCTCGCTGAGACCTACCAGCAATGGATGGGCAGGAGCGAGCCCAATCCCGCCAGGGGCCTTGACGGTTATGCCTACGTGAAGAGAGCCATCAGCTTGCGTGGGTCCGATCCGGAAATGGAATTTGCCGCCACCCTCATCACACTCAGCGGTCCGGAGAGCGATCACCGAGAACACCTGCAGAAGGCCTTGGCAGGAGCAAAGAACGATCCTCTTCTCGCCCAGAATCTGTCCTCCACCTTCAACGGCCAGGCGATGTCGGTGATGCCGCGCGAACATCCTCTCGCCGCCCAGCCCTAGGAGTATCGGAAACGCGAAGCCTCTCCGCAAATCAGGCGGCGGAGAGGCTTCGCCGCGCAGCAAGCCACCCGCAGAACGATTGAGGTGTTCCCCGTAGCCCAAGATTGGACCAGATACAATACGATGGAACCATAGCGTGGAACGACATCCTCGTCTCGCTTACGACCAATCCAGCGCGCCGCTTGGGGTACGCGAGCCGCAGGGGGCGCATTACGAAAGGGATGGAGGCCGATCTGGTGGTCCTAGGCGCCGACCCCGCGCTGGACGTGACGGCTCTTTCCAAAGTGCGATATACAATCCGCGCCGGGAAGATCACCTTTCGGGAGAAGTAAAGAGCGAGAAGTTGGCCACTACGCCCAGAGTGTTTTGTTGCCAAAGATTCTCGCGCATACGCAGCCGATGACCGAATCTCAGATCATCGTCTTGACCACCATTCCCGAGGGGACATCCTCTGCCGACAATTGTAAACGGAATCTTCATTTGGGATGCCGCATTTTAGGATGGCATCAACTGCGCTGCGATGCCACCACCGGCCGCAATGACGACGGTGGCAAGGATCGGGATGGGCAGGCCGGATTCCACGCGCCAAGCCAAATTGCCAAAGAGCGATGCCGGCGCCCCTGCTTTGCGTGAAGCCTTCTTCCTCCCTGGGTTATTTGGTAGGATGTTGTTGGGGGATGCAGATTCCGCTCGGAATGACACCCACTTGAACACCATGAAACAAGACATGCAGGGCAAAGTGATCGTTATCACCGGAGCGACCTCGGGCATTGGCCAAGTGGCGGCAGAGAGGCTTGCCGGAATGGGAGCGCGCATCGTCCAAGTGGCGCGCGACCGGCAACGCGGCGAAGCCGCCCTCGAACGCCTGCAAGCGTGCGGCTCTGGCGCCGCCCACGCTATTTACTACGCCGATCTTTCCCGGCTCAGCGAAATGAAGCGCGTGGGGTCGGAGATCGCCGGCACTGAACCCCATATTGATGTGCTGATCAACAACGCCGGCGCCCTCTTCAGCTCCCGCCAGGTTACCGAAGACGGCCTGGAGCGCACCTTCGCCTTGAACCACGTGGCCTACTTCGTGTTGACCCAAGGTCTACACGAGCGGCTGGTGGCCTCCGCGCCGGCGCGTATAGTCAATACGGCTTCGGATGCGCACGAAGCTGCCAAGCTCGACTTTGACGACTTGCAGTCTGTCGAAGCCTATCGCGGCAGCTTTTGGCAGTCATTGCGGTACGGAGGGCCGGGTTTCAAAGTGTATGGGCGCTCGAAGCTGTGCAACATCCTCTTCACGCGCGAGTTGGCGCGGCGCCTTCAAGGCGCCGGCGTGACAGCCAATTGCCTGCATCCCGGATTCGTCGCCACTCGCTTCGGCGATCAAAGCGGCGGGCTGGCCTCGTTTGGTGTGGGCGTCGCCAAGCGATTTGCCTTGTCGCCTCAGGAGGGCGCGGAAACACTGGTCTTTCTTGCTTCCTCACCCGAGGTGGCGGGCGTGACCGGCGGCTACTTCTACAAATGCCGTCCCGTAGCGCCCTCGCAAGCGGCGCAAGACGACAAGGCCTCCCAACGTCTGTGGGAAGAAACCGCCAAGCTCGCACGCATGACAGGCTGAATAGCCTAACTGCCGGGATTCTTTGCTCAGGGCTTGAGCTTCAATGGACTCGGATGTTTTGGTTGGTAGACGCCTAGCTTGCCGCCGCCGGGCAAGTTGAGAGTGGCCACTTTTCCCCAGCGCTGTTCGGCCACCTCTGAGACCTTCACTTGCTTCTCCTTAAGAACCTTCAAGGTCGCCGCGACGTCGTCGCACATGAGATAAAGCTCGTGCGGGCCGTTCTGGTTCGAGCCGTGGAACGCGGCCTCGCAAGGCGGCATGGCGAAAATCAACCAGCCGTCGCCGGCATCCACGGCGGAAAACCCCAGCACATCGCGAAAAAAGGCCCGGTCAGCCTCCGGATCTTTGCTGTAGATAACGACATGCGCACCGATAAACATAAGTAAACTCCATGAACGAACCTAATTGGGCTTCTCGGGCAGGGGTTGATCGGGCGGAGCCGGCAGGATCTTCGTTTCCACCTTGAACAACCTGTAGCTCGAGTAGCGATGGACGTTTCTGAGGTGTTGTTCGTCCATTGCAGTTGTGACAATGACTTCTTGGGGGAGCCAAAGGGGTGAGACCATCTGCGGCAAGCGCGTCTCACCGAGGTGGAGCTCGGTCGTCTGTCTGTCCAAACCTATGTCAGGTCGCGGCGCCAACAAATCCGTCCTCAAGCGAACGATTCGAAAGCTCGCCTCGTCGATCCACGCCATTCCTTGATACAAGATGCGAGCCAATCTCCCTCCGTGTGCGACCCTGCCAGTGATAGTGGCCCAGCCAGGTTTCTGCGCGAACGCCACCACGTAACACCTGAACCCGCCGTCGGTCTGTTGACCAAGATAGCGGAACCGCGCCGCCTGCTGAACGGCAGGAAGAAAATGCAGCCACGCGGAGGCAAAGCCCTGCGAAAGCATATAGCCCTCCTCCAGACCGTTCACCGCTAGACTGGATCCGCCGGGCCCCGCCCGATATTCCTCCAGGGAGATCTGCCCGCCTTGGCGGTGGACGAGAATCATGTAATCAAATTCATCTTGACGATGTTCCTGGACTTTGCCCGAAGCTCGCAGCTTCTCCTGCCTTACATCCTCATGCGAGACCAGGTTCGGCATGCTTTCCATCAGATCTTCGGTCATTTTCCCGGCCTTGTCCAATATCATAGCTAAGGCATCCTGACTCGAGGCGGGCTCTAATCCCTGAAGTTCAGGATTTGCCCTCAGTATGTCGGGAAGAGGATAGTCCAGCAGCGGCCTGGCGTTCTCGTAGTAAGACTGTCCGTCGGGATAGATCACCTGTGGTTTAGCTAGGAACGGATGCGCAAGGCCAAACCCGAGCACCTCCAGCGCGATTGGCAATATGCACGCGTGGGATTTACAAGTCGGACTCGCCTTTCTCAGCTTCATTGCCGCCGACCTTTCCCGGAAAACTGCGGCCTGGATTCCCGCCTTGACCTCCCAGGTACCTTCTAGCGTACTCCGAACCGTGCTCGCATTCAACGCGCTACCCAAGCCGGTACTGATGTCATTTGAACAATACGGGCGTCCCAGACCACACGTCATTCCCGCGAAGGCGGGAATCCACTCCGCAGACCTTCGGAACTGAGCGGCTTACGCACTGGATTCCCGCTCCCCCACCTTCGCGGAGGACAGGCTTCGCGGGAATGACGTGTGGCGCGGGAATGACGTGTGGCGCGACTGAATCGTGCCAATGACACCCTTACCCCCCAAGCCGAAAGAGATCTCGCCTGGCCACGACGAGGTTGCGTCTTTTCGAGGACGCATTCCGTATATAGGGCTAGAATGGGACTCGCGACTAGCTGGTTTATGAACGCGGTTCATCAGGAAGCCGGGGAAGTGGCTCGGGGGCTACGGCAGCGTGATCCCATTCTGATCGACTCCCTCATCCAGCAGTATCAGTACCGCCTGTTCCGCTACTTGCTCATGATCACCGGCAATCGCGAGGAGGCTGAAGACCTATTTCAGGAAACCTGGATTCGGGTACTCGAAAGGGGCCACCAGTACAATCAGCGCTGGAAGTTCGAGACCTGGCTCTTCAGCATCGCCCGCCACCTGACGATCGACTTCCGGCGGCGCCGGCAGCTCCAAAGCCTTGATGCGTTGCTGCAACCGGTTGGAACAAGCCGGCCTCTCGAGCTTGAAGACACTGCAACTTCATCCGCGTTCGAGCAAGTATTCCAGGGTGAAGAAAGCGCGAGTGTTGCGAGCGCGCTGGCGCGCCTGCCGTGTTCCTATCGGGAAGTGCTGACCCTGCGTTTTCATGAGGACATGCAGCTCGAAGAGATCGCCCGCGTGGTCGATTCGCCTGTGTCCACCGTGAAATCGAGGCTGTACCGAGGCTTGGCCATGCTTCGCGATTGGTTGAAGGACATATACCTATGAAGGAAGATATCCACGAACGAGCTTTGCACCTTATCGACAAGATGCAGGTGGAAGGCCTTACTGCCGAAGAGCGCGGCGGGCTCGAGACGCACTTGGAAAGCTGCGCTGGTTGCCGGCAGCGGGCGCGCCAGACCGAGCTTGCCCTGCGCGCCTTACGCTCCGCCGTGCCCCGCTTCGACGTCACGCTGGCGCTCAGGACCCAGATGCGCGCTCGGGTTCGAGGCCGCGAGATGGCCGAGAACGCGGCGCGGATGCGGGCCCTGTGGGTCTCCTGCGGGTTATCGTGGGTTCTGGGCGTGGTCTCCGCGCCTCTGCTCTGGCAGGGCTTCGCGTGGATTGGACAACGCTGGGCGCTTTCACGGCCCGTGTGGATAACGGGCTTCGCGCTTTCGTGGGCAGCGCCCGCGGTGGTGGCAGCGGCGGTTATCGCGTGGAGGCACGCCGGAAGAGCAGTGACGAGTAACGAGTGACGAGCACCGCCAAGCAGTGAGTAACAGGCAGTGGGTAGCCAGCGGTGGACAGTGGACGGTGGCAGTGAGCACTGGTCACTCTTCACTGCTGCGAAGCCAAAGGTGGGACGACGATGACCGAGATAAAACCGAACATTGAGGACGAAGTCAAGGTGATCCCCTGGTGGGCCATCGGCCTTGCCATAGCTTTATTCGTGGGGCTTCAATTCCTGATGCACGCCGTACTGTTCCCTCGCGACCCGCACCAGCCCCCCTTAGCCTGGCGGATTTTTGTCGGCTTCCTGGGTGGAGCGGTGCTTGCCGTCTTTGTGCTCCTGGTTGGTTATGTGAACCGTGATGCAGCGAGGCGGGGAATGAACGTAACCCTGTGGACGCTGCTGGTGATCTTCGTTCCCGACGCCATTGGATTCATACTCTATTTCCTGATGCGGCAGCCGTTGAGGATTCCGTGTCCCAAGTGCGGAGCCGTGGCGGACCCAGCCTTCAACTTCTGCCCGAGATGCAAGTTCAACCTGCATCTTGCCTGCCCGGCGTGTCATCGCGCTGTCCAACCCGGCGATCTCTATTGCCCATTCTGCGCGAACCACCTGGCGGGCCTCACTTCCCGATGACTCCTCAGGCCGCGAGGAACCTCACGCCGGAGCGAAGTTTAACGATTCACGGCAATCGCGAGGAGTTGCCGGAGGGCTTCATAAGCGAGCGCCGCAGCATGCTTGGAGACAGGAGGTAACCCGCCCAAACCGGCAGCGATCTGGTCTGATGTGACACCGGTCAGCGCCGCAAGCCGCGCTCCCTTGATCCGTTCGGTCAACCAAGACCCACAGGCTACGGCCGGAACGCATCCCGCTACCTTGAAGGTGACATCAACAATCACTCCATCCTGAACCAGCGCCCACAATTTCATCAGGTCGCCGCAGGCGGGGTTGGTCGTCTCCACCACAACCGTCGCTTGCGCAATTTCGCCGACGTTGCGAGGGTGATGGAAATGGTTCAATACTTGGTCAGGATACATGAGATTAAGGGGCTAGGGGCTGGGGACTAGGGAAGAACAGTCGGCAGTAGGCAGTGGGCAGCAAGCTGCCAGCGGGCCCTCCGCTGTGCCTAGCCGCTGATCCCTAATCTCTAGTCCCTAATCCCTAGCCCCCAGCCCCTAGTCCCCGGCCCCCAGCCCCTAGGGCAAGATCGACCCAAAGAAGCAGAACCGCAGTAGCAGAACCAGCGCCACGCCTGCCCCGACCGTCAGGGCTACGCGGGGGCCAGGCAACTTGTTGACCTCGGGGATCAGATCCGACGCGGCCACATATAAGGTGACTCCTGCCGAAAGCGCCAAACCGTAGTTCACCCATCGCTGCGCGACCGCCATGGCCAGAATGCCCAGGAGCCTCGATATTCCCAGCCCGGCCACGGCCCACATCCCCGCGGCACGGCTTTTCTTAGCCGCAGCCATGACAGAGGCCATGGTGAATCCCTCCGGGATGTTGTGGAGGACCACAGCGCCGAAGAGGACTACACCCAGCCAGTTGGAAATCAGGAAGCCGCAGGCGATGCATACGCCATCGAAAAACGTGTGGGTGAGCAATCCTCCCAGCGCCGCGTAGGCCACTCCGGGATGGATAAACTCCTCGGCATGGGTCTCCTCGCCGAAGTGGAAATGCGCCGGCAAAGAGTGTTCGAAGACATGCACAATGAAGTAGCCCACCAGGATCCAAGGGGCCGCGTGAGCCCCCGGCAAACGCTCAAAACTCTCGGGAATCATTATCGTTATCGTCGTCGCCAGCATGAAGCCGGAACCGAATGCAATGAAAGAGGCAAGAAAGCTCGGACGCCAAGTCCAGGCAGCAACAATGCCGCCCCCCAGCAGGTTGGCCACACCGGCGACCGTGCCCAAGGCGAGACTGATCCAGAGATAATACATACAGTGACGAGTGACAAGTGACGAGCAGGAGTCAGAAGTCAGGAGTCAGAAGTCAGAATCGGAAATTCGAAATTCGAAACTCGAAATTCGAAACTCGGAACTCGATATTTGAAACTCGAAATTCGTGTCCAACTGACGAGTTTCGATTTTCGAATTTCGAATTTCGAGTTTCGGCATTCCGCAGGATTCTGACTCCTGACTTCTGACTCCTGACTCCTCACCCAGAATGCCGGATATGCACGACTTCACCATCGCGGACGATATAGTCTTTGCCTTCGAGCCTGAGCTGGGCGCGAGTTCGGGCTTCGGCAAAGCTCCCCGCCGTCAAGAGGTCCTGGTAGTTCACAACTTCGGCGCGAATAAATCCGCGTTGAAGGTCGGTATGGATTTCACCGGCCGCCTCCAGCGCAGAGGTCCCAGCCCGGATAGTCCAAGACCGGCATTCGTCGTCGCCGACGGTAAAAAAGGAGATCAAGCCCAAGAGTTGATAGCTCGAGCGGATTAGCCTGAAGATGGCGGATTCCTTCAATCCATAACTTGCCAGGAATTCCGCCGCCTCGGAGTCGTTGAGTTCCGCCAACTCGGCTTCGACGTTGCCGCAGATCGCCGTGACCGCGGTGTGCGGCCTCTGTTTGAGCCCCGCTTGATGAGCAAACTCTTCCGCGGCGTTGGCGAGGCCCACGTCGTTCTCACCCAGGTTAAGAGCATAAAGCATCGGTTTCAAACTGAGGAACGTGAATCCGCGGATGACCCGCTCGTCTTCGCCGCTAAGCGAAGCGTCCCGCAGGGGCACCTGTTTCTCGAGGCTCGATTCGCAAACCTTCAAGACCTGAAGCTCCCGTTCAAGCGAGGCGTTTTTCTGCTTCTTGACGTCCTTCTCAAGCCGCTCGAGGCGTTTTTCCACTACGGCAAGGTCCGAGAGCATGAGCTCAAGTTCCACGTTTTCAATGTCGCGATAGGGATTCACGGCGCCTTCGGCGGCAATCGAGGCGTTTTCAAATGCCCGCACGACGTGTACGAGGGCGTCGAGCTCGCGCAGGCTTTGAGATTGGATGCCCGCCCGAGTTAAATCAATAATGCTGCCGGGCGTATCGAGGTACTCGATCGTGGCATAGATGGTTTTTTGCGGGTGAAACATCTCCGACAGCCGGTCAAGACGCGCATCCGGCACGCGGACAATGCCCACGTGCGCCTCCGCGCGCCCCGCGCCCTGCGCGGCCGCGTGCGCTCGGGTAAGGATTTGAAACAACGTTGTCTTACCTACTTGGGCCAGGCCCACAATACCGATTCTCAGCAAGGTCACCTCGGGACATCATATTTTAGCGCACAGCCGGCGAAAGATAGTCGGAATGTCAGAAACGGGATGCATCTCAGAATCTTCCGGCCCTCTCCCAGGGGAGAGGGTGGACCGCGACGGCGCTTTCACCAGCCGCCGCGGGCCGGGTGAGGGGTCAGTTGCACGGCCAGCAGACCGGCCGGTGTTAAAGAGGAACGCGTTGCAGACCGCTCGGCTCGGGTCTCCCAGGTTTCCACGGCCCTCCTTTGTTTTCATAGACATTCCCGGTTTGTTCCTTCGGAAAGTGAAGAAGTCAAGGAGTCGAGGAGTTGAGGAGTTAACAAACACGCCCCAGGCTGCCGGTCGACTTTGCTCTGGCATTCGACTCTTGACTTTTCGACTCCCTGACTTCTTGACCAGTTCCTTTGTTTTCATAGACATTCCAGGTTTGTTCCGTAAAAGTCGAGGAGTCGAGAGTCGAGAGTCGAAAGTCAAGGAGTTAACAAACACGCCGCAGGGTGCCGGCCGACTTTGCTCTGGGATTCGACTCTTGACTTCTCGACTCCCTGACTTCTTGACCAGTTCCTTTGTTTTCATAGACATTCCCGGTTTGTTCCGCAAAAGTCAAGGAGTCGAGAGTCAAGGAGTTAACAAACGCGCCCCAGGGTGCCAGTCGGCTGTGCTCTGGCAACCGACTCTTGACTTTTCGACTCCCGGACTTCTTAACCAGTTCATTTGTTTTCATAGACATTCCCGGTTTGTTCCGCAAAAGTCGAGGAGTCGAGAGTCGAGAGTCGAGGAGTTAACAAACGCGCCCCAGGGTGCCAGTTGGCTTTGCTCTGGCATTCGACTCTTGACTTTTCGACTCCCTGACTTCTTGACATGTTCTTTTGTTTTCATAGACATTCCCGGTTTGTTCCGCAAAAGTCGAGGAGTCGAGAGTCGAAAGTCAAGGAGTTAACAAACACGCCCCAGGGTGCCAGTCGGCTTTGCTCTGGCATTCGACTCTTGACTTTTCGACTCCCGGACTTCTTGACATGTTCATTTGTCTTCATAGACATTCCTGGTTTGTTCCGCAAAAGTCGAGGAGTCGAGGGTCGAGGAGTTAACAAACACGCCCCAAGGCTGGCGGTCGACTTTGCTCTGGCATTCGACTTTCGACTCTCGACTTCTTGACTTCTTGACTCGGTCTTTCGTTTCCACCGCCTTCACGGTGTTGACGGGACCCTTTACGTCGGGTAAAAAGAATATCGGAATTGCCGGACTGGGACCAGTGGCAGAATGTCATTGGAAAGGAAGGCGAAACCATCTTCGAACCTCGACCGGCCTCGAGCAGCGGCCGGATATCCGATTCTAGGCTATCAGATTGGGCACAGCTTGTCAAGTGTTTTTTGATCTTCTCGATTGTGAGGATTCTTACGCGTGGGCTTGTTCGAGGCGCTTGAGGGTGGGCAGGGCCTTGATCGATTTGCCCGCCGCCTGCTCGGCCCTGCGGATTTCATATAGGCTCTGCAAATTCAGCCAGAATTCGGCGGTCGTGCCGAAAAAATGGGCGAGGCGCAGGGCGCTATCGCCGCTGATGCCCCTCTGTCCATTCAAGATTTGCGTGACGCGGTTGGTGGGGACATCCAGTTGTCGCGCCAGTTCGGCGGCGCTCATGCCGAGTTCGTTAAGCTCTTCGGCTAAATGTTCCCCGGGGTGAATCGCTAGGATTGCCATGGTCTTTCTCCTAATGGTAGTCGACGATCTCCACGTTCGAAGGGCCGGGCGCGCCTTCCTCCCACTCGAAACAAATCCGCCAGCGGTCGTTGATGCGAATGCTGTACGATCCGCCTCCATCTGGTCCGGGACGAAGTTCTCGCCAACTCATGAAGATCCCACGCGACTTGAGCGGGCACGACCTTGGTTAACCGGGTTGCTGCTTGGACTCCGGCATCGCAGCGATTAAGGAACGCAAGAGGGTATTGACTGCTTCCGACGGCTTGAATATCGCTGCGACGTCCGGTTCCAGAACAACAGCAACAACACCTTCGGGCATATTTTCTCGAAAGCGATTCGGCTTGGCTCGGCTGTAATCGAACCGATACTCCTTGCGCATCGTGTCGCGTACGGTCTGATGTTTCTTACGCGAGAATCCAAGAGAGAATCCACCCTGTACGCCAGTCACATGTCTATACAGGAACTAATTCGGCAACGGTCTTCCGTGTTTGCAGCGCCTCACCATCGACCGCGGCAATCCCGGTAATTTCCATCTTCAGACACTTCTCTCGATCCTCTGGAGGCAGATGGCCCACTGCTATGTCAACACTCAACATCTGAAGCCGATCTCCGGGGTAAATCGGGGCTTCCCTATGGATGTGTTCGGTATCTCGGAATCTGCGATAGTCGGCGTCAGGCGATGCCACTTCCAGAGCGTATGTGCCGCTGGTCCAGCTCAGACAAAGCTTAGGCACCGAGAGCGTGAAACTGTACTCCGTTATCCGTTTCGAGGGAGACAGGTTCTCTATCTCCCCGAATACTTCAACAGTTGTCACGGACGTGGTCGGGATGCAGCCCTTGCCTCGCCACCCTAGGGTCAGACGAGCGAGTTCATTCTTGTTCGTGAGCCGTTGCTCCCCGTGCGGCTGAGGCGAGCCTCGGGCCACTTCGTTCATAAGTTCGGTGAGGCCCTCCCGCGGGAGCTGCCGAACCGCTTCTTTGTGGACGGGTTCTGCCGGTTGGGCCCATCGTCCGGTTGCTGGCTGCATTGTCTCCCGGTCGGGCGCACTACCTGTCTGGGCGCGCGCGGCCTCTGGAGCCCAGCTAGGCTCTTGAGTAGCTTCCGGGGGCGGCGTGAGGTCGCCCGCTGTGAGCCAATCGTCTCCCTGCAAATTCACGGAGCAGCGTGCATTTTGGAGCCGCTGGGCCAAGTCTTTTCTTTTAGCGGCTGAGTTATCCATACGGACCGCGTGCCTGCCCGCTACGTCGCTGAAAGGACGGACCGGCCCTATTTGAACGAGCACCGTATGGTCTGGGTGAGATGCGAGGGCCATTCCCGCTTCGAAAAGCACATTTGGGCGAGCTTGGCCCGCCAGCGATTTCTCGTATGGGGGATCGTCTTCTCTAATTAGGTCGGCCCGCAATTTGGCTTCGTCGTCCGGACTGAGAAGAGCCACCACCGCCTGCGCGTGGTTGAATGCTGCATCAAGAATCTCTCCGATGTAAGGGCTTGCGCTGCCAGTCAAGGCGATGGCGTGGCCCCACTCCATCGGATGGAGTCCGATCGCACGCAAAAAATCAAAAATTCCCTTCCGGAGTCTCTCGTCCCGTCCATGGACTACAAAAACTCGCTGCGCCCTTCCACTGAGATCGGAATGCGTCGGGCTGTGAGAGTCCGTGGTGCCCGGCCCCGTCTCGGGCGGCTCTGCTTTTGCTGCCTCCGGCTCGGGGAGGCCTAGCCGTCGGCCAAGCTCCGCGAGTCTTATCTGGTCCGACAGGGAATCCGCGATCTCTACGCAACGGACCTGCAGCTCCTCCTGGAGGGCTCCGGCGACAGAGAGGGGCACGCCGAAGGACTCCAAAAGGCGGCCAAGCAACGACGCCGCGCGGTTCTTCTGGTCGGGCAGAACGGATCTCAGCTTTCTATTGAGCCACCTTGCGCCTCGGGACGTTACTCCGCCTTCGGCGGCATAGAAGGCTTGGATGAAGCTTTCCTTGAAGGTCCCTTTCACGCAGGCGAAGCGCGCAGTGACCAAGGCCGCCAATTCGTGGGGTATGGCCTGAGACGGAACGACATTCCAACCTCCGAACTTCGCCCCGATTACCCTCCTCACGCCATCCCCCTCCACGATATCGTCGTAGAGCCCCTTGACCACTTGCTTGAACTTCAGGTCGCCCAACTCCAGGAGCCGAAACAACTCATCCATCTCACTCTTTCCCAATTTGGTCAGTCTGAGATCATAGAGCGCCCCTACCTTGCCGGCGGCACCGGAACGCACAGCCGTCCCCTCGACTAGGCCATCTCGCGAGAGCGCATCGAACATGGAATGCCACTCGACATCGGGGAGGCCTGCGTACTCAGGCAGAGCGGCCCTGAGCGCCTCCAAGCTCACAGAGTCGGGAAAAGACCTGTGAAGCTGCTCAAGCACCTTGTCTCCAAGGTCCTGCTTATACATATGCTTCACCCTCGTCGCCGCCCCGGCGACGCCCACTATTTTGGAACCCTGAAACGACGTCCCCGGAATCCTGGACGCAAGTGGCGGTTGGCTCCATTCTACCCCATTTAATGCTTTGATGAATCTGGGTTTTCGTCGAGGGTTAACCTTGCGACCCATAGATGCCGACGGCCGATGATTTTGCGAAGGCGCTGTCCGGTCATGAAGCAAGCCGCACTAAGCGCACTGCGGACCAGGCTTCGAGGCCGGAGGTTATTGGGCAATACAACAGCGACAAGCCGCAGACCCTGAAAGGAGGTCTGCGCTGGCTCGCTACTTACCTTAGCAGGTTCGCCACCGTGCCGCCGGCAAAGAGCGGCCCAAGTCCGATGGTAAAGATCAGGTTGCCCCACAAGGCATGTTCGAAAGCTGAGCACATGACGGATCGGCTCTTCAAGTATGTTGTGGCGAAGAGCAGTCCCCCTGCGGCCGAAAGGATGGGCGCCCAGACGTTGCCAAACACGATGTGAGCAAAGCCAAAGAGCGCCACGTTTAGCGCCAGCAGCCCCGCAGTTCTCACCCCCGAAAGAAAGCGGGCCGCCTGCTCGAAGTAAAAAACTCTGTAGATCACCTCCTGCGGATACGCCGAGAGCAGGGGATACAGAGCCAGGATCAACAGCCACAGGCGGGGATTGTGCCTGGGAAGCGCCAGGAAGCGCTCCGGAGCCAGCGCATAGGTGGCAGCGGCCATCGCCAATCCTCCCACCGCGAAACGCCCGAGGATTCGCCATCCACACTTTTTCACCGGTGTGAGATCCCACAACGCCGCTCTCGAGTCCTTTGGAAGCGACCATATGCAGAAGACCGAAACCAGGATGAGAGTTGGGATGATGAATCTAATTGCGGGGCTGCCGATGCCAAGAAACAGCACTGGCAGGACAACGAACAAAACCACCGTTGTGACCGCCGACATTAACCAGATCATGATGCTGAATCGCCGGATCAGCCCGGATTATTTTGGCCACCGCTTCGATCGGCAGGCCAGATGAACTCCTCAATCTGGGCGAATTGATTCTACCATGCGAAGGAGAAGTGACCCCTCACCCGGCCCGCGACGGCTGGTGAAAGCGCCGTCGCGGGCCACCCTCTCCCCAAGGGAGAGGGCGAGAGTTCATCTTCTGCCGTGCTTCCTCGAGGCGTTGGACGAACCATCGACAGACCCCAAAAAACGGGGTCTGCGGCGGAGCCGCAAGTCGTCATCGGCCGGATACGCATAATTTGGACAAGCTTGTGATGACTCAGGGTACTACAGCGTGGCGACCCACTGTTTTCGCGGCAGGAGTTGCACGGGGCCCAGAAGGCCGGAAGGAGGAATCCGCGCCAGCTTGACCTCGCCATAGGTGCCCCAGCGAATGCCAAACGTTTCCGCCAAAGCTTTCCGGTCCGGCTTGGGGAGAGACTGGACGTGCTGGATCCAGAGGTTCCCCACTTCCACTTTCAAATGGTTAGTTCCCGTCTTGAGCGCCTTGCCGCAGGGCAGGATTCGCGCACCCTTCCAAGCGCTTCCCAGATCAATTCCGTTCAGAACAACTTCGGCGGTCTCATGCACGGTCCCCAAATCCAGCGCCCAGTCAATCTGTTCGCCCAAGCTGCTTAATTCGAAATCCGTTACGTAGATTCCCCAGCCGCTGTAGTCTTTGCCTTCCGGCAAATCGTTCCAGGATTGCAACTGCGCGAGCGCCGGCACACTCTTATCTCCGAGGGTCAAGCGCCACGGGCCATTTACGGGGACAGGTTCCGGCATCCCCCTGACCTCGAAGCGGTGAGTCTTCCCTTCCCCATCCGTCAGAAAATACTCACCGTCTTTCGGAATGAGACCCGTGACCTGAGTCCTTTCTCCAGCCTTTTCAATCTTCAGGGGGCCCGGCCAGTTCGTGTGGGTGATCATGGAGCCGCTGCCTGCGGGACCGAACACCACGAAGCACGATTCGTAGGGTGCAAGCCGGACTTGAACTTGCGTCGCAGCCGAATTCGAGCCTGGGAGCGAGGAGTGGCTGAAGACCAGGGTACGTTCGATATCACCGCTCTCAGGATTCCATCGCTCGGGCAGGCGGCGCCCCGCCGCGAATTGCAACCTTAGGTCTTGCAGGTATGATGAAATGTTGCTCAAGAAGTAAATATCTGTCTCATCCGTTCTTCTATGGGCAAAGCCGACATTCTCCCGAGCCCGTTGCCGCGCCGGCTCACCCGAATCCCCCGCCTCGAGGATTTCAAAATCGGAGGGGAGAACCGCCCGCAACTTAGGCAGAACCGTTGAACGATCGCCGCACAAGACGACTTTACCTTTGCCGCAAGTTTCTACGACGCTTGGCTGGGGCGGTTTGCCTCCCCACAGGGTTGTGAGAATCGAGTCCAAGCGCGCGCTTCTGGCGCCATTATCCTTAAGTCCCGGAGCCGCCGCCGGCAGCCGCCCGGAGAAGATCAGGAATCCACCCTCCTGCACAAACTTCAGCAAAACATCCAGCGACTCCGGAGGCATGTACTGGACATCCGGGACGATGACGGTCGAGTAGGCTCCCATCCCGGCGCGCAACGTCCCGGCCTTGACCGAAGCAAGGCGCGCCAAGGCGTCGTCATTGATGAGGTCGAAGTCATATCCGGAGCGTCTCAACTCGAGAAGCAACTGCGTCCCAAGTTGCCTCTCGATCTCGACGTCCATGTTGAGGCCGCCGATGCCGAACTTGGCGTAAACGTCGGCAAGGGGAACATACACCGCCACCGGATTGACCGAGACGCCCTGCTGAAGCAAGGTGCAAACCCGCTGAACGTACCGCGACAGATAGTGATAGTGGCGCCACCAGATATTGTTATGGGTGACGACGGTCGAGGCATAAAACGTCCAGCCGGGTTGGCCCACTTGCGGGGGCGAGTAGGAATATCCCTGGTTCACGATCTGATTGATGCCGTCCAGGAATTGCGCATCCGAAGCTCCCTTCATCATCTCGAGGGTAACCATGAAGAGAGGAAAACGCAGCCAGGAGTAACTTTCAGCCGAGATAACGGGTTTCCGATAGATATGCCCGGCGGAGGAAGCGAGGCGGCGATGCTGGATGTCAACCGCGTATTGGTCTCCCCCTTCGATGTGCTCGCCTTCCGGGATGTGGGCCAGCGCGTATCCCTGCATCACGTCTCCCATGGCGCCGTGGGCCTGAATGCGCGCTGTCATGCCACGCTTCTCGGCCCAATCGGCCAAGGGCGCGAAAAAGTTTTCCAGGATGAGGTCCGAAAGAGTGAGGTGATAGTCGTAGCGGATGTGCGGGGTCAGGGGGCCGGCTTCTTGCCACAAGGCAGGAAGATAAGGCGTCAAGGCGTAACCGCGCCGTTTTTCGAATTCCCGCATGAGGCCCGGAGTCCAGTCCGCCCCGTAAACTTCCAGGCTGTCGCAGAAAACTGAGTGAAAGGGAGGGTCAGCGACCGGCTTGAGTTCATTGAGGACCTGGTCGCCCGCCGCCGCGAGAAAAAGGTCCATGGCTTGGCGATTGAAATGGTCGAGGACGTAACCTTCCATGCCCAGCGTAGGCCGCTTCACCTGCTGGCCGGTGGGACAATCGATGACCACCATCAATCTCCACAGGCCGGGCGGAACATCCCAGTCATCAAATCCCATGCCGCTGAACCCCGCGGAGGCGCCGGGGCCCCCCGTTTGGTCCCAGACCACGCGCGAGTGTTGGAGATCCGGCTGGCCCGAGGGAAGGACGGGAACGGCCAGCGCGGCAACGATGTTTTCATCTTCGCCAAGCTCAGGCGTAAGACGCCACGAGAAGCGCCCGGGTCCCGCGGTCTCCTGAACCATGACGCGCGCTTGGCGCGCGGCCAACTCGATGGGGATGAACGGCCCACCGTAAGGCCATCCGCTTCCCAAAGTGAGATCAAACTGCATGCCCAAGCGGCGAGTTTCCTTAGTGGTATGTCGCAGCAGGTCGAACCACTCCGAGGAGAAGTAGCGAATGTTTCGAATACCTCGTTTGGGGTCATCAACTTCCAACGGGTACACGGGCTGAAGTTCCACTCCGCGCAATCCGCTTTCCGACATCAAGGTGAGTTCGCGCGTAATCTCTTCCGGTGTGGCCGCCCCGCCAAACCACCACCAGCGGGTCATAGGCCGCGCGGACCGGGGCGGATTGAGGAACAAATCTCTCAACCTGGCTGACTCTCCCTCAGGTGAAGCACTTTGGGGTGCTGACGCCATGGCATCTCTTACCGCAAGCGCCGGCGTGGACCACAGGGTGGCCAGCACCATCCCGGCTTTTCCAGATTGGCGGATGAATTGCCGTCGGGTAAAGGAAATCGGTCTCATTGAAGTGACCTCGATCTTTAGGTAGAATGACCCTGGTGGATAGTGCTCAGCCCTAATGGTGGGCGGTAGAGGATTCGAACCTCTGACTTCTACCGTGTGAGGATAGCACTCTACCGCTGAGTTAACCGCCCACGTAGCGACATCCAACATAGCAAATTTTCGGGTGTGGGTCTAGCCCGGCAAGGCGTCGCCAGCGAATATTTCAAATGGGAAAAACAATTGTAAATGACCAAGCAGGGGTGGCTCCTGAACTCCTTACGCGGGTGCAGCAGTCCGTCCAATCAGTTATTCGCGGCAAGGATGAAGTCATCCGGCTGGCCCTTGTAGGTTTGCTGGCCCGCGGCCATCTGCTCATCGAGGACGTGCCGGGAGTGGGGAAGACGACGTTGGCGCATGCCCTGGCGCGCTCGTTCGACTGCGCCTTTCAGCGCATTCAGTTCACCTCCGACATGCTCCCTTCGGACGTCATCGGCGTGAGCGTTTTCAGCCAGGCGACCGACCGCTTCGAGTTTCGCCCCGGGCCCATCTTTGCCAACGTCGTGTTGGCGGACGAAATCAACCGCACCACGCCCAAAACTCAGAGCGCTCTGCTGGAGGCGATGAATGAAAACCAGGTGACGGTGGACAACCGCACTTGGGTTCTGCCTCAGCCCTTCATGGTGATGGCCACTCAGAATCCGATCGAACACCACGGAACCTATCCGCTCCCCGAATCCCAGCTCGATCGCTTTCTGATGCGATTGAAAATCGGCTATCCCAGCGCCGAGAGCGAGAAAGCAATCCTTCACGACTTCGCTGATTCCGACCCGCTGGCGAGCCTCAAGCCGGTAATGACGGGGCCGGAGGTGGTGGAACTTCAGAGCCGCGTGCGCCGCGTAAAGGTTGATGAAGAGCTTGTGAATTACACGCTGGGCATTGTGGAAAAGACGCGCCAGCACGAATACCTCAGCCTGGGAGTAAGCCCACGGGGATCGATGTCGCTCTACCGCGCTGCGCAGGCCCTCGCCTTCCTTGAGGGCCGCGACTACTGCATCCCGGACGATTTGAAACGCCTTATTCTCCCCGTTTTTTCGCACCGCTGCGTGGCGAGCTCGCGCTATATCTCCACCCTCAAGAAATCTGACCAGACTTCTGCCCTCTTGCAAGAGATCATCAACACCACGCCTGTGCCGCTGTAGGCAAGCACGGGGCTGGGGACTAGGGGCTGGGGGCTGGGGGAATTGTAAATTGTAAATTATGGATTGAATTCCCCTCTCTGGAAGACGAGGGACCTCCGGAGTCTCTCCTGCCTACCGTCGGGCGCCTACTGCCATGAAGATGCATGTACCGAAGGCGCCTTGGAGTGCGGTAGCAGCAGCTACCGCCTTTGGTTCACGCGGCACATATGCAAGGCGGTAGCTGCTGCTACCGCACTCCAAGGCGCTTCGCGCATTTTCATGTAACGTGGTGTGCCGAAGGATCATGGGCATCGGCGCTCGGTTGTTCCCTAGTCCCCCAACCCCTAGTCCCTAGCCCCCAGCCCCTAACCCCTAGCCCCGTCTTTGCGCTACAATCCCACGTGATGGCCGCGCTTGGGAATTCAACGACCGGCAGCACCTGGGGAGACATGCGGCTCCGCGCTCGCCAGCAGTGGGCGCACGCCGACCGCCCGGGATGGCGCCGGTTCTTGCAGGGCCTCGCGGGGCTAAGCACGGCCTTTTTCCTGGCGCTCTACTCGACGGCGCTCACCGAGGCCGGACGCGTGGGGGCGGCTGTCTGGGCTGCTGCCACTTCACTCTTGGTGACCGCGATTGTTGCGGTGAAGGTTGTCCCCTACCTGGCGCGGCGGACCGCGCTCGAGCGGTGGTTCGTGAAGATCAAGTACGAGTTCACCCGCGAGGGCGTGGTCTATCTGGTAATTATTGGCCTGATTTCCATTGCGGCCCTGAACACGGGAAACAACCTTCTCTTCCTCATTCTGGCCAGCTTACTGGGCGCCATTCTGGTTTCAGGCATCCTCTCGCAAATCATGTTGTCGCGACTGGAGCTGGATTTTGTCCTGCCCGACCACGTCTTTGCCGAACAGCCCATGGTTTCGCGGCTGAGCGTCAGTAACCTCAAATGGGTCTTTCCTTCCTTCTCCATCACTGTCTCGGCGCGAGATGCGGAGCGGAAAAGGCGCAAGCGCAGCCCGGCTCCGCGTCCGCCGCAAATTCTGGACTCGCCGGTCTATGTTCCTTACATTCCTCATCGCTCCTCCGTCACGCAGCACGTCGAAATCACTTTCCCGCGCCGCGGCCGCTACACGCAAGAGGGGTTTCGCGTCAGCAGCAAATTCCCCTTCGGCTTCGTTCGCAAGTCCCATGAGGTCCCCACCAAGCAGGAGATCCTGGTATTGCCCAACGTTCAGCCTACAGAGGAGTTTTACGAGATCCTCCCCATGATCGGCGGTGAGATCGAGAGCCTCTATAAGGGACGGGGTAACGACCTCTACGCCATCCGCGACTATCAGGAAGGCGACTCCGCCCGCCATGTGGATTGGAAAGCCAGTGCGAAGTCGCAGGCCGTGAAGGTGCGGGAATTTACGCGCGAAGATGAGCGCCGCCTGATGCTGGTGTTTGACGCCCGATTGCCCCACGCCGAGCCAACTCTGCTGGCCAAATTTGAGAAGGCCGTCACCTTCTGCGCCTGCTTGGCCTGGCACTTCTACGAAATCGACGCGCACCTGCAATTCTTGACCGATGGGTTCGAAACTGCGATGGCGCCCTCGCAGGAGACCATCTATCCCACCCTCGAAGCCCTGGCGCTCATCGAGCCCCTCATCGGTGTCTCTCTCCCTTCAGTCGTGTCTGCGGTAGCCTCCGCGCCACGCACGTTCAACATCATCATCACCGCCCAGCCCCATGGATCGATTCCCACCAGCCTCTGGAGTTCCTCTTACATGGTTTTTATGGATTCACTGTAGAAGTCAGGAGTCAGAAGTCATTTCCGGATTTAGTGTACGCAACCTTTCGGCTTGGGCGGACTGGAGAAGTTGCCGGTCGGCTGAGACAAAAAGCACCGGCTCCTTCAAGGCTTGCTGTAATTCCAACGCTCCCGCAAGATACAGTGAGTCGAGAGCCTTGAGAGGATATGAGTCCAGAAGGCGCAGGGATCGCTGGATGAGTTCGGGATAGACAGGCACCGCGTGGATCTTCTCGAGATCCTCCTGGATTTGTTGCTTGAGCGTGTAGTATGCCCCGCGTGGCAAGGCCCGCTCACGGCGTTTTCGATTCAAGGCTGACCTGAGCTCGCAGTGAAGAATGGCCAGCGAAGAAAAGAACTCCGCGCCACTCCACAACTCGTTCACGTGGTCGGAACCGATCTCCAGGAAATATCTCTTGGCGACCGCGCTGGCGTCAAAGAAAATCATCTCCGGTCCTCGATGATGGTTTTGGAGACGGGCTGTCCTTTCACGCGTATGGGCTTGAACGGATTGAAAGGTCCGGGCTTCGCCGCCGGCAGGAGCCTTCCTTCCGCCACCAAGCCGGCAAGTTTCTCTTCCAGGGACCGAGCAGAGTTCCGGTCGGGTTCCTTCAAAACGGCCACAGCCCGGTTTCGGTTGGTCACCAGCACCACTTGGCCCTGATCCACAAGCCGCAGATAGCGCGTCAGGCTGTTCTTGAGCTGACGGACTCCCACAGAAATCATACCTTCGCTCCTCCTGTGGCTATTGTAGCCACATTGGCATGTAGCCGTCAATCTCCGGCTCATTGCTGAATTGTCATACCGTGCAGCGCGGACCTCAACCCCGCAGGTGCGTGCCACACGTTTTGGGGCGATCAGGACGTTAACCGGTCCCAGGAAATGGAGCGTATTTCCCAAACGTCCAGGGTCCTCAAGTGGGCTTTGCCGCCTCGGGCGAACGTGCCGAGACCCAGACTATCCGGCCGGGACGGGTAAATGCGACTGGTGAGGCAAGCGCGGTCGTTGGCGAAGATTTCGATGACCGAAGCATCGAGGAAAACGCGCAGCTTCAGCGTTTCGATCTCGCCGAGCGTGAATGGACCGCCCTGCGATGCGCGATCCACGTCGGGGCTTAGGCTGGAGTGCTCGCGCTCCACCAGGAGTCGGCCGCTGGGGCAATGGTAAACAATCGAAGTCTGCTCTTTTCCATCAGGTGAACTGCGCACCGTCACGCCCACGGCTTCGGAAGCGCCCGGCTCGATCTCGGCGTGAATTTCCAAGCTGTCGCCTCGCACGTTCTTCAAAAGCGGGGCCGAATCAGGAGGAAGGGTCACGCTCTCGAATCGTTGATGCTTGCCGCGCAGAGCCTGGAGTTCGGGAGCAGGGGCCAGGGCGAGCTCACCGCCACGCCCAAGCGTGAGGACGCGAGGCAGTGACATGACTCCGGCCCAACCGGCGGCGCGCTGTGCGGCGGCGCTGCGCCCCTCTCTGATCCAACCCCAGAGAATCCGGCGACCGTGCTCGTCCATCATGCTCCTGGCGGCGTAGTAGGAATCCCCAAGATCCACTTTTCCCTGAAGCTCGGGACGGAAGTAGCGATTTGCGTAAGCGCCCAGTGAATAAATGACTGCGCCCTGGGTGGAGACAAGGAGGGCATGCTTGTCAGCCAGGGGGAAGAAGTCCGGGCATTCCCACATTTCACCAGTGCTGACCGGATCTTTCCCCGGCAGGAGTTCATCCTTTCTGCCCCTGCAGAGCAGGTGGAGATAATCCCAGTGGATTAAATCTCTCGAGCGATAAAGCAGGACCGTGCCACCTTGGCCTTCGATGCCGGACCCGATGGCAAGAAACCACTCGTCCGCTTCGCGCCAGACGCAGGGATCCCGGAATCCGGTGGTCTGCATCCCCTGTGGAGGCGTAGCGATGACGGGATTGCCGGCAAATTTGCGCCAAGTCATCATTCCGTCGTCGCCTCTCGCCAGGCATTGAACTTGGGGAAAGACACCCGTGTAAACAAGCGTCGGGACGTTCCCATCAACCACGGCACAGCCGGACCAGCACCCATCCTTGTCAGGCCCCCCTGGGGTGGGCGCGAGCGCGATGGGAAGGTGCTTCCAGTGCACCAAGTCGGAGCTGACGGCGTGCCCCCAGTGCATGCTCTCCGGAAAAGCCCCGTTGGGATTGTACTGATAAAACATGTGGGTTTGGCCCTTCCAGAAAATGGGGCCGTTAGGGTCGTTCATCCAGTTCGCCGGGGGCAGCAGGTGAGATTGGGGCCGCTGTGGGTCCGTAGCCAGTCGTTTTTGCAGCGGTTCGTTCTCGAGCTGCTCAACGCCAATGTCCGTGCCGCTCGGGAGGGCCATGCGGCTCCCCAGTACAGCGGCGGCGGAGAGAGTGAGGAAATCGCGCCGGCTTGTTGCTTGCCGAACCGGCTTAAACCTCTTATCCACTTTCGTCGCCTCCGCCTGAACTCTCTTCGCGCTGAAACACAAGCAGTGACAGGCCCGGGGGGCTGTAGGAGATTAGCTCATGGGGCAAGCCCCGGCCCTACAAAACGTGTTTAGTTGCGGGAATAGGCCGCGTTGAACCGCTACGGAGTGGTACTTCCCCCTAGTTCTTCGCGGAATTCGACTTTGTAAATCTCAATCAACACCAGGAGAAGCGCGACCAGGAACGGTCCAAGGAACAAGCCCAGGAAACCGAAAACTCCGATGCCGCCAAGTACGCTCAGCAGAACCCAGAGTGAGTCAATCTCCGTTCCACGTCTGATCAATAGCGGTTTAACGATATAATCGACAACTCCCGACACCGCGCCAAAGGCGACGATCAGGAGGATTGCCCTCAGCACCGAACCCTTCAATATGTAATAAACCGCCAGAGGAATCCAGACCAGGCCCGTGCCGACCAGCGGGATTAACGATAAGAAAGCCATAACGGCGCCCCAAAGCAAGGGAGAGGGCAAGCCGAAAATGAGAAAGATAATTCCATCTGCAGTGCCATGAATCACTGCCGTGGCGAGGCTCCCTCCGAAAGTTGCGAACGCAATGGCGCGAAATTGCTCAATAATCCGATCTTCGTGCTCGGGGCGGAGAAAGCTCAACTGCCGGAGCTCGCGAAGCATATTTCGCCCGCGCAGAAGGAGATAATACAAGGTGAAGATCATCACGAAGAAGTTGATGATGGAATGCGTAATACCGGAAAAAACCTTCGCGCTACGGCTAACAAGGACTCCGCTCAGAAGGCCAACGCCTTTCGTTGCCACGGCGCCCAGGTCCGGCTGGGGCATACCCAGACTCTTACTTTTGGCAAGGAACCACTGGTAGGACGAAGTTCTCTGGAGGGCTTCCAATGATGCTGGGCCACCGCCCGCCAGGTGCTCTTCGAGCGCCTTGTAAGCGACAACGGACTCCTTAGCCAACATGAGGAAGAGAAACAGGGCGGGCAGCAAGATGACCACGGTGACGAAAACGCAGGTAAGTACGCTCGCCCAGCGCGGGTGGCGCAGCCGGCGTGAGAGGGCGGTAAACAGCGGGTAGAATACCGAGGCCAGAATAGCGGCCCAAGTCAGGGCCGGCAGAAACGGCTCCAGGATGCGGAAGACAAAGTACAGCACGACAATGAAAACAATCAGAAGGGCAATTCGAGCATAGTCCGGACGGCTCATGGTAGTCGTCAGTTCTCAGTTCTCAGTCGTCAGTTTTCAGTTACGGGTCATTCCCGCGAAGCTTGTCCTGCGCGGAGGCGAGGGAGCCGGAATACACATCCTCGCGGGCTCACCTGGACCCCCGCCTACGCGGGGGTGACAACTCCGGTCATTCCCGCGAAGCTTGTCCTGCGCGGAGGCGGGGGAGCGGGGAGCCACGCTCTCAGGAGCTCGCGTGGCCCGCCAGCCGTTGCCGGGCCAGCGCCACGGCTCCCAATGGTCCCGCGTCGTCGCCAAGTACGCCGGGAACAATCTTTACACGCCGGGCATCGTGACGGCGAAGGAAATACTGGTAAGCGGTTTCTCTGATCGGGGTCACGTAATCTTTGCCCAGCCGTCCGGCGATGCCCCCTCCAATAATCACGCATTCAGGATCGAGCACATTGACGACGTTCGCCACCAGGATACCCAGGCAAAACTGCGCGTGCTCCATGACTTTTTCCATGACGGGATCGTGCTCCCTTAGGGCTCTTTCAATAATGCTGCTGGTCATGCGCGCTCTGCCCCGCTCCTGCATAAGTCTCAGGACAATGCTCTTTTCTCCTCGCCGTATGGCGTCACGGACGTCGCGCTCCATGGCGGTACGGCTGGCCAAGGCTTCTGCGCATCCCCGGTTCCCGCACCCGCAAAGGGGCCCGTTGATCTCCAGCACGACGTGGCCGACCTCGGCGGCGGCGCCGCGCGCACCCAGATAGAGATGCCCTCCCATGACGATCCCTCCGCCAATCCCTGTGCCTATGAAGATTCCCACCAGTTTCTGCGCGCCCTGGCCTGCGCCCAGGGCGTATTCCCCCATCACTCCCACATTAACGTCGTTCTCGACAAACACGGGGACCTTGAGCAAAGCCTTCAGCTTGGGGCCCAGCGCCACCATTTTCCACCCCAAATTCGGCGCATGGTGAACCATACCGCTTTCGGGGTCGACCGCTCCCGGCACCCCGATGCTCAAAGCGCGCACGTCAGAGAGCTTCAGGTTAGCGGATTGCACCGTGGCCTGAACCAGAACGCCAAGGTCCGCAACAGTACGTTCGGGTTTCTGCTTGGGGTTGGTGGGCGCTCGCTGCATCCCCAGGATCTTGTTCGCGGCATTCACCAACAGGACGCGCATGCGCGTCCCTCCCATGTCGATCCCTACCATGACTTCCTTTTTAGCAGGCATCCAATTCTCCCTCCTGGAAGCGCTTGAACTCCTGTTAGCAGAGTCTACCTCAGTTAGGGTTTCCACGAAATGCCAGAGTTTGGTAGTGGCGGAGAGGTCATTGACAAGGCAGCGGTCGGGAAGTAATCTCTGTGTGTTTAGGGCGAAAGTGCACCTAGGTATTAACCAAGGGAGGTTTAACCATGTTCGAAAACAAGATTTCCAGGCGTGATTCCTTTTTCCTGATCGGTACCGGAGCGGCCCTGGCTGCCTCGGGGTTCAACGCAAGTTGCGGGAAAGTAGAAGCACCCGCGGAAAAGCCCAGCCAAGCTGAGGTGGAAAGTCCCGAAGTCCTGGCGGACCGCGAGCGCCGAATGAAGTGGTGGCACGAAGCCAGGTTCGGCATGTTTATTCACTGGGGACTCTATAGCGTCATTGGCCATCACGAATGGGCCATGGAGATGGAGGGTATCCCGGTGCCCCAATACGAGGGGCTGGCCAAGATTTTCAAGCCGCAGCCGAATGCGGCCCGGGCCTGGGCCAAGCTGGCCAAGCAAGCCGGCCAGAAGTACATGGTGATGACCACCAAGCACCATGAAGGCTTTTGCAATTGGGACACAAAACTAACCAACTATTGCGCCACAAAACAGGGTCCGGGTCGCGACCTGGTGGCGGAATATGTGGAAGCCGCGCGGGCGGAGGGCCTGCGTGTGGGCTTCTATTACTCGCTGATGGATTGGCACCATCCGGACGGCGCGCGCTGCGCGACCGACGAGGCGGCGCGACAACGTTTTGTCGAATACACGCATGGCCTGATTCGGGAGCTGTTGACCAATTACGGCAAGATCGACGTTCTCTGGTACGACGTGGATTGGCCTCTGACTCCGGAACAGTGGCAGTCGAAAAAGATGAACGAGATGGTGTTCAAACTCCAGCCGGACATCATCGTCAACAACCGGAATGGCCTGCCGGGTGACTTCTCGACACCGGAACAGGAGATTCGAGCCGAAGGCAAAGGGCGCGCCTGGGAATCCTGTATGACCATGAATGATAGCTGGGGTTACACCGAAGCTGACGACGCATGGAAGAACACCAAGACTATCGTCCGGAACCTCGTAAGCTGCGCCAATGGCGCCGGAAACTACCTGCTGAATATTGGCCCCAAGCCGGACGGCTCCGTGCCTGAACCCTCCGTCAAAGTGCTGACCGAGGTCGGCAAGTGGATGAGCAAGAACGGGCCGACGATTTATGAAGCGGAACCGTGCAAAGCGGACTGGCACACGTACGCAGGTTACACTCGCAAGGGGAACACGCTTTACATTCACGTCCACTTCTGGCCGGCGCAAACGGTGGGAACCAAAGCCCTGGAATACTACAAGCCGCCCACGGTGGTGGCCATCGGCGGGCTGCGCAGCAAGGTCAAGGCGGCGCGCTTGTTTGCCTCAGGGAAGAAGGTGGATTTCGTGCAGGACGATATCTCGGTTAGGTTTACCGGACTCCCGCACGACGCGCCAGACCAGCCGATTACCGTCATTGAAGCGGAGTGCGAGTCTGAGCCGACAATCGACAGCGAATACGTGCGGAAGCAGCGACCAAGAGCCCAGGTGGGAATATAAGCTCACATCGTGGAAACAGCCCTCTCCCTTGGGGAGAGGGTGTCCGGCGACGGCGCTTTCTCCGGCCGTCGCCGGACGGGTGAGGGGTCGGTGTGTGGAGGGAGGTGTACCCGCTTGCATCATGGGTGCTTGGCGTCGTCAGGATTTACTGCCAACGGCTTGAGCTTTGCGCAATTGGGGTCGTGTTCGTCCAGCCACGGCATCCGTCCGGTCTGTTTCACGTAATCTGCGAAGGCGGCGGGTGCCAACTGGCAAAAACTGGTACAGCCACCTAACTTGGTCAAGCAATCAAAATCGAAGTCGTAGGCACGTTTTCTTTCCTCTGCGTTTGCCTGGGGAGTGAGTCTGGATTCAATCCCTTCTCCCCCGCCCTCAGTCGTGATGTTGAACCAGTCCAGGTAGTAAGCACGTTTCCCGAAATGGTCCTGCAGGTATTTGGGAAGAGCTTCACCCTCGACAATGTTGCGCCCCATAACCCATCCGCCAGCCCCCCGCACAAAAGCGGCGTAGGCAAGGCTTGTGACCATTCCCTGCTCGACTCTCACGGCCCCTCCGCCCCAGCCATCTTGTAAACCGAGAGGGGGAAACATACGGAGCACGTGATATAACATCTCCAAGCTCAGGAACCGTGCCCAGTGCTCCGCGAAAAAAGGGTAATGCCTTAACGCTACATCAAATGTGCAATGCGCAGGACTGCAGGGCGTGTGGTCGTAAGGTGAGACTCCACCGCCGTTGCGCACAATCACGGCGCGAGCATCCTCAAATGTTGACCTGCCGACTTGCAATTGCCGGATGTCGTGGAGCAGCCGCTCCGCTCTTCCGCGGTAAATCCGGGCGGAAACCTCTTGGACCAAGATTGCCAACACGGCGATAGCAGCAAGTCCCATGAGTAGATAGCAGATGAATCGCGTTATTGGTAGTCGTGATAGGAATGGCATACAGAACCGCCGGCCTTTTGGCGGCGTGCGCTGATCAAGAACCGCAGACCTAAAGAGCAGGTCTGCGCTACTTCAGATTCGCTGCTGCCTCCAAACGCACCGTGACGATCTGAAATGGCTTGACGGAGAATCGGAAGCCGTGGGAAGTAACCGCAAGCGGCCCCTGCTTTCTTTCCAGAGCATCGTTCATCCAAGCCGACTTCACCTCGAAAAGCGGAGTTTGCACGTCCACCGTGCTCTGTTTGCCGGCCACCTCCAGAAAACGCAAGATCGTTCCTTGCCTGTCCTCGGCCATCTTCCAGGTGACCAGGACAACATCGGGATCATTCACGTTTAGGAAACTGCCCTGGCCCGCATCCAATGGCCGCGGGGTGTTGAGTGCCTTGTCCTGGGAGGTGATCTGGTCCAATTCGAGAGGCGACATCTCCTCCCGGCCCAGCCGGCTCAAGTAGGCAGGCTCGAGGTTATTGCCGCTGGTCAGCACGTAGCGGAAGGTGAAATCCCCGCCCTGGCCGGCGGCATAGTTCGTGTCCCAGTAGTTATCCATCACATAAGAGAAGATCGTGCCGGGGCGCTGGCCAAACTCCAGAGGCCACGTGCCACGGACGATATCACCCAAAGCGACCAGCGGAGCGTCCACCGGAACCAGCGCTGCCGTCACACCGCCCTGCTCCGCCGCCACCCAGTGCTGCACGGAAAACCACTCCTTGCCGGCTCCCGGCAGTTGGTCGCGGCTAGGGTCCACGAATCCATTCTGAATCTCGTAACGAAACTGCGGGTGTTCCATGGCCAATGGAAAAGCAAAGTAAACGCCTTCCTTGGTATACACCTCCGCCTTGTTCACATGGTTGATGAACTCGATTTTCTTCTCCCTGTTAAACAGGATCACCTCGGTCTCGATTCGTGGGGTATTCACGCCAGAGCTCTCGAGATGCGCCACGACGCCGAAAGGCTGCTTGGTTACCGATACCAGCCGCCCTTCACTCGAGTTGTGGACCGTGAGCTCAGGGAGCGGCGAGGCAGGCCGATATTGAATCAGCCGGTTGGGAGTTTGATCCGCGCCTGTGACGTAGAGGTATTGATCGAACCGATAGGGGCTCGAGGCATTCACCAACTCCTGGTTGAGTTCCTTATCGATAATGCTCTTCACTGCGCCGCTCGCGGGATCGAGCACCAGCCGGTAGTACTGATTCTCCATCGTAGCTTCTGAAGCTGCCTCCGGAGTCGCCGGCTCCACTTTGGTTCCTTTCAGCGTGTAAGCTTTGTAACCTACCGAGGGCACGTCCTGGGCAAGGAAGCGGACGCGCCGGTAAGCCGGCCCGGTGGAGAGAACTTCGTAAGCGACCGCACGGTGTGTGACCTGGTCGACGAGTTCAAGCCCTTTGTCCAAATCCATCTCCACCATGCCGGAGCGCTGCCAACTGAGGGGATTGAAAACCAGCAGCGTCCCCTGTGGGTCGTAAATATAGTCCGCCAGCGCGCCCAAGCCTCGCCGCAGTACGTAATCAACGTCCTTCTTGGCCTGGGCGGCAAAACTTTCCTTAACGTCCCACTGCCCAATTGTTTCCTGGCTTTTCGGATTCGACTCGCTGCCCGCCGCTCCCCAGGTGTGCTCGTCATAAAGCACCATGTTGTGCCAAAGCCGTTTCAACGCCTCATCCTCCGGTTGAAGGCGCGGGTTAGCCAGGCTGCTGAGGGTGGAGAACTTCTCCGCCGCCAGGGCGCGCTGTTCCGTCTCCCGTTCGAGGGCCGCCGAACGCGCCGTCGAGATAATGCCATCTTCCCAGTACGGCCCGCCGTCGCCACGCACCACCGGAATGGCGTCTGCGAACTGTCCGGCAATGTAGCCCATCGCTTCAGAAAAACCCGAGTATCGCAGCCGGGGGTAGGCGTAAACCTTGTTCCACTCCTCGGCCAGGGTCGCTTGCTGCGGGAAAAGGTCGGTATTCTCGACCTGCGTGCCGTAAATCAGCGCCGCGTCGGATTTGTAATCAGGGTGCGAATAGATTTGTAGAAAACGCGGCAAGGAATCGCGCCCGCCCGCAATTTGAGGCGGTATCCCGAACAATGTCAGTACCTGATGGTAGTGCCGCGAGTACCACATCAGGATTTTTCCGCCGTCAGGCCCTTCCCACCAAAACGGCGACTTCTCGTGCAGGCGGCCCTGGAGAAGAACGGGAGCGCGGTAGTTGTCGCTTCCGGCGGCAAAGTACTTCAGCCCTGCCGCCGCCAGCACCGACGCGTAGGACCACGAGTAAGAGGGGACATCCGTGATGTTGGCATAATCGGCGTCGCCGCCGTGCTCCTGATTGAACCGAAACGCCGGGTAAAGCGAGCGCAAGAGAGTTTCCAGGCTGGGAAAACCGGTCAGGAGACTTGCCTCCACCGTGGGCACAAAGATCTTCTTTTCTTCGATCATCTGGAAAAGCTGCTTCCGCTCTTCTTCACTGCGCCCTGCCAGGAACTGTCGCACACACCAGTAACCGTCCGGGCTGAAGCGAAAGTCAGGATGATCGTGAATCATCTGAATGGCCTCGTCCAGCGTCCGGCTCTGAGCTTCCGCCACCTTGGCTTGGTAATCTGTGTAACCCACATCCAGATGAGTGTGAGGCACTATGAAGATGTTCCACTTCTTTGCCGGGTCCAGAACCACCGGGAACCGTTTCGAGCGCCCGCCTATGCTGACGGAAACTTCTGCCTTGGCGCCGGGGGCAAATTCGGGAACTGCAAACTCCACCAACTGCTCGCCGAAATCCCAGCGGGCAGAGAGCTTCGCGGTGAACTTCTCCTTACCCATGCTCAACATCGCTTGGCCGCCTTTCGACGGGGAGTTGTGGCGGATATAGACGTCCACTAACTCGACCAGCCGGCCGTCTTTCTGCTCATAGAAAATCGTCGGCAGCGCCCGGACGGTGACTTCCCCGGATGAAAAGTTCCGCTCGGGGTCTTGCTCGAGTTCCAGAGCGTCGTAGAAGATTCCGGGATTGGTGACGTCATCACGCTCGGCGGGCGCATCGATTGCGGTCAAAACCAGCTCGTTCGTTCCCTCCTTCAGGAAATCTGTGGGCAGGTCGGCCACAATGGTGTCCGCGGAGTAGGCGGGCTGGAATACGCTGCTGCCATCGCCCGCGGCATAGTTCAATGTCGGGTGCTGAAAGAACAGCGCGCGGCGCCCGTTGATTTCCACCTGAAGGCGTGAGACCCGCGGGGTTTCAACCAGCAATGCCACCTTGAGCGTGTAGAGGCCTCGCGGAGCGCCGGGCAAATCGAATTGGATCGTGTAAGGATGCGGCCGGAACCCCGCTCTGCCATTCGCCGAACCCGGCTGAAAGGCAGGCCAGTCCGTTGCCGGATCGCTTTTCCCAACCGTGTAGAGCACATCGGTCGCGGGGCGTTCAGCGGCAGCCGCAGGCGGCCGCACCTCGCCCTGATTGAACTCACCGGAGGATTGATCGAATTTGCCAACCTGCCAGACCGTCTCCGGAGCGGCGCCGGCGAATGAACAAGAGCAAATCAACACGGCCAGTGCGAAAAGCATCTGTAGAATTTGTTTATATGGGCGTTTGATCACGTTATCTCCCTTCCCCATGCCGATTGGGGATTCTACACCTTTCCGCACCCCTGTGGCAGGGTGCCCCGGTCCTTGGTACGGGTGTCATTTGAACAATACGGGCGTCCCCGACCGCAGCGACTGAATCGTGCAAATGACGGCACTACCCGGTCCTTTCCAAAATCGGGCTATTGGTTGTTGATCTGACTGTGGAGTATACGTATACTCCACAGATTGAATGGATGTCAGGAGGAATCGTGAAAAACGCATGGAGACTGGTTGGCGTATTCATCCTTTTCGTGTCACTGAACGCCGCTGTGGCCGCCCTTCGCGCAGCGGAGGGTGCGGAAAGCGGGACCGGCGCTCGGAACGCAGGCCAATCCTGGATGAGAAAAGGCACAGGCAGTTACGGTTGTTCGGCGAAGGATATTGCGCACTACGTGGCGCGCCGAGCGGCGGGACCCATTGTAGTTGACGGCCGGCTCGACGAGCCCTCCTGGCAGATGGCGGAAAAATCTCCGCGCTTTGTGGACATGGTTACAGGACAGGGCGGCTTCTACGACACGCGAGTCGCCGTCTTGTGGGACGACCAATATCTATACGTTGGCCTGTGGCTGGAAGAGCCCTACGTCGAGGCCCACCTGACTAAACCCGGCTCGCTGATCTTCCAGGAAAACGACGCCGAGGTGTTCATCGACGGGGGTGATGCCTATTCGGAGTTCGAGACCAATGCGCTGGGCGCCACTTATCAGGTCTTCTTCATCTGGCGAGATGCTTACAAAAAGGGCGGCATATTCGACGTGCCCGAATTCGACATCTTCAAAAATAAGGCCCTGACTTTTGGCGGTGACTTCGATCGGACGGACCAGAATTTCTGGACGGGAACTCATCCCCGAGGCCTCCGTTGGGCATTTCTAAACTGGCAGTTTCCGGGCCTGCTTCATGCCGTGCACGTCGACGGCACAATCAACGACAACGCCGCGCCTGACAAAGGCTGGACCGTGGAATTGGCCTTCCCCTGGAAGGGAATGAAGTACCTGGCGGAGGGCCGCTCTCTGCCACCCAAAGACGGCGACATATGGAGGATATTCTTTGGACGCTTCGAACTCCTGAAACCGGGCGGCAACGAACTCAACCCTCACCCCGCTTGGGTCTTGAGCCGCCACGCCGTCTACGACACCCACATTCCCGAGTGCTTCCCGTTTATTCAGATGTCGGATCAAAGTGTCGGGAAGTAGCAGGAATCACACAATGGGCGCACTAGGCAACAGCCTCTTTCCAAACTTGACAACAGAGCCAGGTTCTGCGCGCACGACAGGAATCCTGCCCGCTCAGACCATTCGGGAATTCATCGCCGGTGGGCGCATCGAGGCAAGCCAAGAAGTCACGGACGAGCAGATTCAACCCGCCACCATTGACCTCCGGTTGGGCGAGATCGCGTACCGCGTCCGCGCCAGCTTCCTGCCTGGCCCGGAGTCCACTGTCCAAGATAAGGTCTCCGCGCTGCTCATCAACAAGGTTGACTTGACGGGCGGGTTCGTGTTCGAGCCGGGCTGTGTTTATCTCGTGCCGTTGATGGAGGAGTTGCGTCTGCCGAAGAACGTGGAGGCCCGAGCCAATCCCAAGAGTACCACGGGGCGGCTCGACATTTTCACCAGGCTGATCACCGACTACGGCGTCGAATTCGAACGCGTTCGCCCTGGTTATCGCGGGAAGCTTTTTGCCGAGATCGTGTCGCGCACATTCACCATCCAGGTGCGTACGGGAATGAAACTGAATCAACTGCGTTTCATCCGAGGCAATCCGCCTTCCCACGACGGCCCCTTGGCGGAGTTGGACGAAAGGGAAAACCTGGTGTACGAGGATGAGGAGGGTCCCGTAAAGGCCAAGATTGACAAAGGGCTGCGCATTTCCGTGAGACTTAAAGCGGAGGGCGGAACCGACCTTGTTGCTTTACGAGCCAAGAAGCACGCCCCGGAGCTTGACCTTGGCGTTCGGGACTTCTACGATCCGCGGGAATACTGGGACACCGTGTACTCCGTTTCAGGACGCGGCATCGTCCTGGACCCGGGTGATTTTTATTTGTTGGCGTCCAAAGAGAAGGTTCGTGTGCCGCCGGACTACGCAGCGGAAATGGTCCCGTACGATCAGTCGATCGGAGAGTTCCATGTCCACTACGCAGGCTTCTTCGATCCGGGATTCGGATACGGCCTGAGCGATGTCCTGGGGACACTGGCCGTACTGCAAGTAAGGGCACATGAGGTGCCCATCCTGATCGAGCACGGGCAAATCGTGGGCAGGCTCGTCTACAGTCCCATGCTCACGCGGCCCGATAAGATCTACGGCGTCCAGATAGGTTCTTCCTACCAGGTGCAAGGGCTGGCCCTCAGCAAACAGTTCAAGAGATGGCCCTGAGAATCGGCGATTTGCGATTGACGATTGTCGATTGACAGCCGACCAATTCGCCGCACCGGCTTTTCAATCGAAAATCGACAATCATCAATCGATAATCATCATGCGGCCACATGCACGATGGCCTTCACGACGCCGTCGCGATAATCAGCAACCAGGTCGAAAGCCTGCTTGGTTTCGGCTAGGGGGAAGTGGTGAGTCACAATTTGATCGAGGTTGATGGCGCCTTTGGAAACCAGCTCAATAGCAGGGGCCATGCACTGGTTCTGCCTGCGGACGCTCTGCAATCGTATCTCTTTGCGCCTTAGTGTGTGGATGCTGAAGTTGACGCGGTCGACCTCCGGAATGCCGATCATCAGTACCGTTCCGCCCGGCTTAAGTATCTCGATTGCCTGATCGAGTGTTTCCTGCTGGCCCGCGCACTCGAAGACGAAATCCACCCCCAGCGGCTCGAGTTCGCGGATGGCGCGAACCACGTCGATTTGTTTCGGGTTTCCGGTCCACGTTGCCCCGCAGCGCCGGGCCACCTCGAGGCGCTCGTCGAGAAGATCGGTGGCGTAGACGGTGCAATCACAGGCGGCGCGGCTCGCGAGCAGCACGCACAATCCAATGGGGCCGGAACCCAGGATGGCGATCTTGGCTCCCGGCTGCGTCTGCGCCAGGCGTTGCGCGTACACACCAATCGACAGTGGCTCGACTGCCGCGGCTTGCACCATCGTCATGCCATCCGGTATCGCATAGCAGGACCGTTCCGGCATCACCAGGTATTCCGCCAGCGCCCCCGGCCCCTGCCCAGGGCAGGCGAGGAAGTTTTGGTTGCGGCAAGTGTGCTCTCTTCCTGCCAGGCACTGATCGCAATGCCCACAGGTAATCAGCGGGTCCACGGCCACGCGCTGGCCAACCCTTAGTTTCTTCACCTGGTCCCCGACGGCCACCACACTTCCGGCGCATTCGTGTCCTGTCCATTCCGGATACTTGACCACCAGAGACCCAATTCGTCCCGTGGTGTAGTAATGCACGTCGGAGCCGCAAACCCCCACCACCCCGACGCGCAAGAGCACACCCTGTGGGTCGCTAATCTCCGGTCGCGGCGTCTCGCGAATTTCCAGTTGTCTTATGCCGGTTAAGAATACCGCTTTCATCTGGGACCTCCCCCCGGAATAACCATTCTATCAGGCGACTCGGGGAGAGCAAAACACTCCCGCACTCACCGGACGTAGCGGGAGCAGGACGCCCGAGCTACGCGTTATGTCGCGCGCCCCACTGTGAACTTAGGGAAGGAGCGCTGCACCAGCCCGTTATAAATTGCTCCACCCAGCAGGCCTCCCACACTGGGAGCAAGGAGGTAAACCCACCACTCCTGGCCGCGCGGGCCGGGCAGTGCGATCCGCCCCCAACCGGCCAGGTACCCGAAAAGGCGCGGCCCAAAGTCGCGCGCGGGATTCAAGGCGGCCATGGTCAGCGGACCTCCGAGCATGACCATGGCTGACACGGTGAGTCCGATGAACATCGGGGCAAGATTACTCTTCGGGGCCTGGGGATTCGACTCGTCAATGAGGGCCAGGATAGCAAGCAGGAGCACCATGGTCATCATTGCTTCCACCATGAACGCAGTTGCGGTGGAAACCTTGGCAAGATCCGCTGGTCCGACGCCCACTGACCCCGGATTCGGGTAGTAGCAGGAGAACACCATCATCAGCTTTTGACTCCCCGGCTGACCGAGGGTCACTCCCAGCTTGTGCGCCGCCGGCTGCCAGAATCCTCGCCAGCAGAAGAACAGAGCGGCTGCGGCGAGGAAAGCCCCCACGATTTGAGACAAGATATAGGGAATGATTTTCCATTTTGGGAACTTGCTAAATGCCGCGAGAGCCAGAGTTACTGCGGGATTGATGTGCGCGCCCGAGACTCCGCCTGTCAAATACACTGCCACCATCACCGCCAGTCCCCAAACTGCCGCCACACCCAGTGGGTCATAGGTTCCGACAAGAACTGCGGCCCCAACAATGCCGTCTCCCACGAGAACCAGAACGAAGGTTCCCAAGACCTCAGCCAGGCATTCGCCAGCGATCTGCTTTCGCACGGTATCCACAGGTTTCCTTTGCCTGATCAAGATTGGAATCAGCTCCAAGTTCTTTCCGGAAACGTCAGGCGGGATGCAATCGCCTGAATCTCTTCCAGAGAGCGGCAATTCTCCAACGCGGAGATCTGCACCGCCACATTGCCAACCAGGGTTGCTTCGCTCGGTCCTTTAATGATTCCAAGGCCAGTGGCAATACCAGCCAACCGGTTGAGCGCTTCATTCTTTACGCCCCCGCCCACAATGCACAGGCGGCGGATACGCTTCCCGGTGCAGGCCCGGATGGCGTTGATAACCTCCGCATAGCGTCTGGCCAAGCTGCGAAAGATAATACCCGACAACGCCCCGGGGCGGCGCTCCTCGGCGAAGCCCTGGGCTCTTAGCTGGGCGTTGATCCGCGCCACCATGTTTCCAGGGGCCAGGAAGGTCTTGTCTTCGCTTACCTCGAACCAAGGCCCCTCCATTGCCGTGTTCACGCACTCGACCGCCAACCCCGCCGGGCTCACTTGCAACCCTTGTTCTTTCCATTCTCGGAGGGCTTCCTGGAGCAACCACAAGCCGATCACATTGCGCAGAAACCGTATGGTGTTTCCTGCCCCGCCCTCGTTCGTGATATTGAACTCATACCCCTGCTCCGAGATCAGGGGATCCCGAAGCACTGTTCCGACCAGTGACCATGTTCCTGAACTTATGAATGCAAGGTCATCGTGGGGATGCGGAATGGCAGCAACGGCCGAGCCTGTATCGTGGCAAGCCGGAGCGATAACCTTTACGTTCGACAGGCCGACTTCGCTGGCGATCGCCGCCCGCAAACTCCCCAGTATCGTCCCTGGAGGAACAATGGGTGGAAACCGATCGAGGCTGAGACCAAAGGCGTCACAAATCTCCTGTGACCAGGATTTTGAAGCAGCATCCACCAGTTGCGAGTTGGGCGCGTTGGTGTATTCTGCGACCGCCACCCCCGTCATCCGAAACAGAAAGTATTCTGGTGTGCCCAGCCAAAATCTTGTCCTTTCCCACTCCTCCGGCGACTCTTCGAGATGCGCCAGTAGCCCGTAAAGCGCGTTGATGGGCATGACCTGGATTCCTGTAATCTCATAAATCCTTTTGCGTGGGAGTATAGTGAAGGCACGCTCCATCGCCCGGACCTGACGCGGGTCGCGTAAGGTGTAAGCCGGGCCGATCCGGTTTCCAGCATCGTCCACCAGCAGATACTCGGCGCCCCAACAATCGAGCCCAACGCTCTCGACGCGCCCTCCAGTCTCGGCGGCGGCGATTCGAAGGCCTTTCAGAACCTCCTGCCAAATTCGCTCAATGTCCCACACCACGTGGCCGCCTTCTTCCTTCGCTTCGTTCGGAAAACGATAGATTTCACGCAAGGCGCCAGTGCTGCCATTCCACTGCCCGAGGACCACTCTGCCGCTGGAATTGCCGAGGTCGATAGCGATGATGTTCTGGTTCATCTGCGGGTTTATGCCTCGTGCGACTTGTTGCCGTACAACTTCTTAACCAAATTGGCTACATTGACCGCGAAGTGCCGTACAGTCTCTACTCCCACTTTGTCCTGCCAGACCTCGCCCGGGAGCCGGCCAAACACCATGTTCCAGTATGTAGATCCCGGCACAATCATGTCGTTAATCAGGAAGAACATGAGCATTTCCTGAAGCGTGAAGGTGTGGCCACCGCGGGCCGCCACCGCTACAGCGCCGCCAACCATGCCGGCAAGGAACTGGTCCGACTTTCTGGAAACGTAGCCGATGCGCTGTAGCGCCGCCATCACGTCCCCACGCGCCGTACCGACGTAAACGGGCGAACCCACAATGAAGCCCTGCGATGCCCGGAGCTTCTTGATAATGTCGTTCAGGCCATCTTGCAAACTGCACTCTCCGGATTCACTACACTTCCCACAGGCCGTACACGATTCGATCTTCATTTCGGAGAACGAGATGACTTCCGCCTCGACGCCTTGCTCGCGAATCACCCGCGCGCATTCGTTCATGAGTTGTGCGGTGTTGCCATCTGCTTTGGGACTTCCACTTATTAAGAGTACTTTTGACATCGTTGTCTCCTGTGACTTTGTAGCTTGGTCGGGGCAATCCGCCGACTGGCGGATGGTTGCCCGAGGACGGCCACGAGGACCGCCCTTACAACGCGGCTATTTCACGCCTTCTCGGCGGGCGCCGAAAAAGGCACCATACTACCACACTGGGAAGCCAACCGGAGCGGCAACAGAAACGAAAGCGGCGATTTCAGCTTTCGATCATTGCTTCCCTGCGCTGGAACGTTGTTCGCAGAGGCGAACACGTTTATATTTACCCGCCAGCCGGGAAATAAAAGGGAAGATTCCGGTTGAAATGTGCAGATGTGCTGGGAAGGGGCGAAGCAGAGTGAGATTCCTCGCCATGAAAATGCATGTGCCGAAGGCGCCTTGGAGTGCGGCAGCCGCAGACACGGGTGGCGCATGCATAAGAAGCGATGTATGCGCCACCCGCCGGCACTTTTACCAATCGAGCCGCTGCAGTCCCTTAATCAAATCGAAATGCCGGTCGCGGCTCAATATGGGGAGGGCGTGTTGGCGGCACAAGGCGCCAATCCAAGCGTCATTACTCGGGATCGGGGTACCGGCCTCTTTGAGTTGGCCGCGAAGATCGGCATACCATAGGGCGGTTTCCTCGTCGATCTCGAGCACTCGGCAGACAGAAACCATCTCCTCGAGCCAGCGCTCATACTCACGCTTGTGCCGTGAGTGGGCGATCCCGAAACGATATTCACCCAAAACGATCACTGGGATGGCAACCAAGCGCGCCCGCGCAAAGATGTTCGCTGCGCCCGGTGCTCCCCCGGCAATAGCAGAGAGGGCGTTGGTGTCGAGGATCAAGCCCATTCCTCTGGGTCGATTTTCTCAAACTCCTTCTCAATCAAGCTGCTGATGCGAATGGTCTCCGTGCGCAAGTGCCGCAATTTCCCCGCCAGAGCCATTCTCGCCTTGGCCCCGGCCGGAGATTCCGCCCCCAACTTCTCAGCTACAGCTTCGCTCACAAATTGGCGCAGCGGGATTCGATGTTCAGCAGCCTTCGCCTTGGCGCGGCGGAATATGGCGTCCGGAATCTCAAGCGTGGTTTTCACGTTCTGATATTCCCATATTTATGGGACAGGGTCAAGCTTGGGCGTAGACTTGATTCCAGCTTACGTAGCCCCGTAACTATCAGACGACAGCAGTATCTGATTCTCGGGGTTTCTGGTTTCCCCGACGCTGGTGACGCGCACGGCCGCCGGCGCTTTCACGGGGCATTTGGCTTCGCAGATGCCGCAGCCGATACAGAGCTCGGGGTCCACGCGAGGCTGCTTCACTGTCAATTTCTCGCCCTGAATGTTCCGCACTTCCACTTCTTCAAACCAGATAGCCTTCTTGGGCGTGGGGCAATGCTCTTCACAGACAATGCAGGTCCTCGAATAGGCCCAGGGCAGGCAGCGATTCCTGTCGATGTATGCCAAACCGATTTTGATCTTCTGCTTTTCCGGGACGTCAATCTGGCGAATGGCGTGCGTCGGGCAGACCTGCGAACACAAATTGCACTCGTAGTCGCAGTAACCGATCGACGTGTTCAGCAAGGGCGTCCAAATGCCTTCGACTCCGCCCTCCAAAGAAGCAGGGTGAATGGCATTGGTGGGGCATACCTTCATGCACTCGCCACAGCGAATACAGCGGGCAAGGAATTCGTCTTCGGCAAGCGCCCCTGGGGGACGAATCAAGGCGGGATTGAAAGACCGCTTGGAAGCTTGTGTCGAGATGCCAAACAAGAGCTTGGCGCCCAAACCGGCCAAGCCGGCCCCTAGGACGGCTCTCCGCCCCAGATCGAGTCGCGCTTCCTTGGGGGGATGAACGAAATCACCGATCCATTTCGACAAGCGGTTCATCGTACGTTCTCTCCGGCAGGGCGCATGGCCATTCACGCCTACCACCAGCGGGGCTTGGCCCCAGCCCGACCAGCATGCCCTAACCGCGAAGCGGTGCACCGTGAGTAGCCGTGGGCGCAAGCCCACCGTCGGTGACCCCGTCGAACCCTCTCCAACCCCGCAAGGGGTTGTCCAAAAGGTTCGGCCCTTTCAGGGCCGGAGGCCGCTTGGCGCCTTCCCGCCCGTGGGTTTCACCCACGGCTACTCAAGGTCCTCCCCTTCGGGGAGGGGAGCCAGGCACGGACAACATTCCACACTGTGAAAACTTGACTCATTTGCACCAAGTTTCGCACTTCTGCGTTTCTAGGCAGCTTACAAGGCCACGTCATTCCTTTCCCGCGACTGCGCGCTCGGAATGACCGGCGGCAGCGATAGACGACGTAAGGAAGATCGCCTGAGCCGGGCAATCCGACTTGCAATTCCAGCAATAGAAACATTCGGAAGGTTTCCACAGGTTGTCTGGAGCGGCCCCTCCCTGGCAGTCGACCAGGCACAAGCGGCAGCTATTGCACTCTTCCTCGTTTTTCTTCAAACGAACGAGGGGGTTCTTGCCGACCACGCCCAGCAGTGCGCCTAAAGGACAAACATAACGGCACCAGAAGCGGGGGCGCCAGAAGTTGAGGGCAACGACCAGAACGAACAAGGCGCCGATCAGCACGCTACCCCAGTAATACGGTTGTGCCGCAGCGAGGAAGTATTTGCGCAAAACCGCGTAGATGGGCTCCGTCACCAGCGTGAGCCGCACGCGGCCGACGCCCGGATCAACGTCGTAAACCCACGTGAACACCGCCACCAAGCCCTTGTTAATGGCCGGATAGATGGACGTGGAGAGCGAACGGAAGAAGAAGGAGAAGGGATCCAGCCAGCCCACCACGTCGGCTCCCAGCAGTGCCGCAACCAGAAACGCCACCAGGCCGTAGTACTTTGCCTTCTGCCAACGATGGTAGCCGCCGCTCTCGAGTTTTTGCTTGGCGCGCCCGCCACGCAGGCTGGTGAAGAAATTGTGCAGCGCCCCGAAAGGACAAACCCAGCCGCAAAACCACCGCCCGCAGACAAGAGTCACCGCCAGAGTCGCCAGCGACAGCAGCATCGCCCCAACCAAGGCGTGCGAAGCCAGCCAGGAATTGAGGGCCACCAGGGGGTCCAGATTGAAGAAGAAAGTGACGCCCCGCCCAGCCTTGTTGATGGGATGATAAACGGTCTGCAAAAAAAGATAGCAGAACAGTAGAAAGAAGCCCGTTTGCGTAAGCCGGCGCAGCCAGACGATCCGCGATGTTCGTTGCTTCTTGGGCATGAGATTTATACTTCGATATGCTTCGGCGAAAGCGAACTGAAATTGATGGCGCCCAAACCCCGCACGTTCCCCTGCGCAATGTAGCCGATCGATTCGGGCTTGTAACCAAGCAAGGTGGCGCCTACGGCGTCCACGGCAACCTGGTCGACGCCCGCCACCAGCGTGTCCTTCCGCTTGACATCCGCAAGATTGCCGCCCACCGGCCCGTTAGCCGTTAGAACCCTGATGGCATCCAGCACCACGAGCCGAGGCTTTAGAAAGGCCGCCAGATCCACGAGCGTCCCGCCCAAGTCCTGGTGTAGCCGGTTACGCGCTCCTCCAATCACGCCCATCAGGTTCTTCATACCCAACGTCGCCAGGCACAAGTTGTGGTTCTTTGCGATGGGGACGTTGATCAGCCGGTCCGCCTCGATAACGTCCTGGTAGACCTCCCACTCTTTTAGCACTTTGCCGCTTAGAGACATCTTCCTGAATTTCCGTTCATCCGGGAATATCACTTCCGCGCCCGCTTTTTCGGCTGCCTGTTGAATCCCGCTGCGGGGAAAGGAAAGCCGGGCAGGGTTGCAAGGATTGTCGCTAACCAACACCTTTTTCGCTCCGGCTTGGTAGCACATCTCCACCAGAGTGGCGACGACATCAGGGTTGGTTGTGGCGGCCTGTTCCGGCCGACGGTCCCAGCCTATGTCGGGCTTTATCCAAACAATGTTTCCTTTGGAAACGAATCGGTTCATCCCACCCAGCGCCTCGAGGGCCTGGCGAGTGAGCCGCTTGGCTTCCTCGGAAATGCCGTCGGGCTCCACGGGGGAAGTCTTGTAATGCGCGATGCTCAAGGAGAGCCCGGGACTTGGGGCTGGGGGCTGGGGGCTAGGCACCCAGCCGTAAGCATTGCTCAAAAATGGCGCGGGTGTTGCCAAGAGGGCCTGTGAACTGAGCAGACCCATCCCCAATCCTGCCCCTGCCGCCACGCCTGCTTTTAAGAAAACTCGTCGATCGATCTGTGCCATAGGTTAACTCTCCTTCTAAAACGACACCCCATCCCCTTTTTCTGCAATGCGCTCCATAACCGATTTCAAAAACGAACCGGCGTCCGCCGGTGGATTCAGGCAGAGAACGGCGTAGGAGCCGGTAGCGAAAAACACGGCTTCGCCCTCCAACTGGTTCGAGCCAGAGAAGGCTGGGGGGGCCAGTCCCGGCTCTGGGACCACCTTGCCCGAGCGTCCGAAATAATCCCGCAGCCGCCCCACCTTCAGCGCCGCCCCCGCTGCGCTCGTCGCTTTCGAGATGACTAATGTCGTCTGTTTCCCGCCCCATGAGTAGGATGCCAGGATGGCAGGCGCGAGAAATTCATGCCCCAGGGGGGCCTTCTTCAGATACTTACAGGTGTGGCTTACCAGCCCGTCCGCCGGGAAAAGCTCAAGGAACTCGGGCATCTGCGCGGATAGCCCGATCCGCCGAGATACCACCTGCGCGAAGCGCTCCAGCACCGGCCCAGTTTTCTCCTTGTCGCTGAAGGCGGACAACTTCACGTAAAACTCATCCTGAAAGAAGTTCAGGATTTCATTGGTGCCGTAGCCTTCCGCGCCGATGGGCAGGAACTGGTAGTCCGGCGAGCTTTCGGCGGCATAAATCCCGAAGGCATTCGCTAGCGTTCCCATATTGTAGATATCGAGTGTGAAGTCGGTGCTCGAGGACTTGTACTCCTGGTGAACCATCGCCACCAGACCATAATCGAGATAAACATCGGCTCCGCCATCGGTGTACTGATAAAGATCGGAGCTATAGAACTTCTGTTCGCCTGTCCGCGCTGCCCCGACTTCCGCAGGTTCCGGCAAAAGCCGCGCCAGCCTCTCCTTCGCTGCGGCAGGAATCACCGCGGGCGCGCCTTGTTGGCCCTCCTCCTGCCCGATGAGCGGCGCAGGCAAGGCGAGAATTAGCAACAGATAAATAGTGCTCTTACGCATTTCTCCAGGGCCAGCTTCTCCTTCCTGCTGAGTGTAGGGGCGAGCGGCGCTCGCCCAAGGGCCGAACGCGCCCCGTCGCCGAAGCGGCTTTGGGGCGTAGGTGACCGTTCGGCCCTACGAAGGTTAAACCATTCTGGAAAACACCGCGCGCGCCGCCATAAGCCGTTCCACAATGGCAATCCCGTTGGGACACGCCGACTCGCACTTCTTGCAGAGGCGGCAATTTTCGCTGCCAACCTTCTCGAGCGGAATCTCGCGATAAGTGCGGAGCGCGGTCCCAACATCCTTCATTTGTTCGTAATAGTAGTCCTTGCAACGCAATATGGTGGAGATTTCGACCCCAAGCGGACACGCCTGCTTGCACTCGTCGCAGAGCATGCAATTGTTCGAGCGATTCGCTTGTGCATACCGGTAAAGGGCTCGGTCCTCTGCCCCAGTGAGCGGCTCCTTCAGCGCCGCCAAGTAGGCGTCGAACATGTCGAAAGAACCGATGCCCTTCGTTACCGTCGTAACAGCTGGATTGCTCAGGAGTTTCTTCAAGTAGGCGATTTCCGAATCGAGGCCCTTGAGCCCCTTCATCGTTTTCATCGCCATCACGCCGACTCCCCGCTGCTGCGCCAGGCGAAGCTCCTCGGTCATGGCTTCCAAGTTGGGCTGGTTCAGAACCGGCATGACGACGTTATAATATCCCGAGCGGAGGCCCGCCGCTGTCGTACTCTTCACCATCCCATGCGAGGTCAAGCCGGCGAACCTGACTTTCCCTTGGTTCTTTAGTTTCTCGAAGGTCTCAGCGATCTTCGCATCCGAGGCCGAAAAAGCGAAGTGGCGGTTGAACATCAGGAAATCCACGTGGTCTGTATTGAGGACTTTCAGGGCCTCGTCGATACTCGGATAGTCATCCTTCAAGGCGATGTAAATCCTGTCGCGCATGGACTTCAGCCCTGCGCCGAGCGTTTTGATGGCTTGCCCGCCCAGATAGTCCCAGGCGACGTGGACGAGATTTACCCCATGTTCGATGGCGTATCGGTGTACCGACTCCGCCATGACCAGTCCACCCAAGCTGATCTCCGATACCAA